>Ga0164241_10002982_pt1 | contig 17641 bp, 11 predicted proteins | sample OricomyardsoilBY_FD_108780 | JGI IMG/M metagenome (GOLD analysis project Ga0164241, IMG submission 108780) | Backyard soil microbial communities from Emeryville, California, USA - Original compost - Back yard soil (BY) | ecosystem: Environmental > Terrestrial > Soil > Unclassified | place: USA...
ACGACGGAAAGATCAAGAAGGTCCGATACAAGGCCGGGTCGCCGAGCCAACAGGGCACCGGGGGCGGGGACCACGAACCGCCGGGGACGCCGGCGATCCCCGGAAAGCTGCCGGCGGACTCCTACGGCACGGCCTCGCTCCTGATAGCCGGCATGCCCGCCGACCGGAACGTCGTCGAGGCGCCCCTCGATGCCGACGTGGTCATCGTGTCGAACATCGGATGGCGAACCGGCTTCCGTCCCAACGTGCCGATGTGGCGGGTCACCGTAGCCGCCGACAGGCTGATCACGGCGAACCTGCCGGACGAGCTCCGCGAGACACGCGGTGAGCTGATCTTCGTGCCGGACCCGGGCGACCGGTGACCGCACCGGAGAAGACCGAGACGCCCGCGCCGAGGGCCGCACCACTCGCGTCGGCCGCCGACCGGCTTCGCGAGTCCGCGCGGTGGCTGGTGATCACGTTCGGCGCCGTCGCGGCCGTCGTGTTCGCCGGCATCACCGTCGCGGGGTTCGGGTCGGTCGACATCGACACCGCGCCTGCCCAGTTCTGGACCGCGGTCGCCGCCATCGTGATCGCGCTGGCAGGCGTGGCCACGGCGCTGCTGGACACGATGTCGCTCGCTGCCGCGAGCTCCGTGACGATCGAGGAACTGTGCGCGGAACCCGCCGACAAGGCGATGCGCAAGGTCCATAGGGCACTGGCGAAGGACCCGATCCTGGCGCCATGGGGCATGAACGTTCGCAGGTTCGTCAAAGAGGTCCGCGAAGCGGCACGCGAGTACGACGTCAACCAGAAGCACTGGGCCACGAGTCCGGAACTCCATGAGGAGAAGGCCTACGCCGACCGTGCCGCGGAGCGGCTGACCCGGCTGGGCAACGTGCAGACCATCGTCCTGGAGACGGCGAGCTACCTGCGGCTACGCCATCGGTTCGGCGCGGCGCGCTGGCGAATCGTCGGCTCGCTCGTGCTCGCCGCGGCCGGGGCGCTCGGATTCGTGCTGGCGACGGGCACGGCGGCGACCGAGTCGGTGCCGGAACGGGCCGTCGCGGCGACCTGGACGGTGCCCTCCGACGAACGCGATATCGTCCTGGACCGGCTGGGCGGCACCGCGTGCGCCCACGACCTCGGCAAGGTTCCCGTGGTGATCCTCGGTGAGCAGGGGGACGGCAAGGAGGCCGACATCGTCACGGCCGCGACCAGCGCATGCCGGCCCGTCCGGCTTGTCGTAGACACCGGACAGCTTGTGCGGGAATAGGAAAGTGGCCCGGCGCAACGTCCGCCGGGCCACCGTCACCTCACGCCACTACTCGAAGTCCTCGCCCTTCTCGGCCTTTGCCACCAGCGACGCGGGCGGCTGGAAGTGCTCGCCGTACCGCTCCGCCAGCTCGCGGGCCCTGGCCACGAAACCGGGCAGGCCACCCTCGTAGCCGTTGATGTACTGGATCACGCCACCGGTCCACGGGGGGAAGCCGATGCCCATGATCGAGCCGATGTTGGCGTCCGGCACCGAGCGCAGCACGCCCTCGTCGAAGCACTTGACCGTCTCGAGCGCCTCCGCGAAGAGCATGCGCTCCTTCATGTCCTCGAACGGGATCTCGAAGCCGTCCTTGGTGAAGTGCTCGGTCAGGCCCGGCCACAGGCGCGTGCGCCTGCCGTCCTCGCCGTACTCGTAGAAGCCCGCGCCGCCCGAGCGGCCCTTGCGGCCGAACTCGTCGACCATGCGGTCGATCAGCGGCTCCGACGCGTGCACGACCCAGGTGCCACCGGACGCCTCGACGCCCGCCTTGGTCTCCTTGCGGATCTTCTGCGGCAACGTCAGCGTCAGCTCGTCCATCAGCTGCAGCGGCGGCGCCGGGTAGCCGGCCTGCGAACCCGCCTGCTCGACCGACGCCGGGTGCACGCCCTCGGCGACCATCGCGATGGCCTCGTTGATGAACGTGCCGATCACCCGGCTGGTGAAGAACCCGCGCGAGTCGTTGACCACGATCGGCGTCTTCTTGATCTGCTGCGCCACGTCGAACGCCTTGGCCAGCGTCGCGTCGCTGGTGTTCTCACCGACGATGATCTCCAGCAGCGGCATCTTGTCGACCGGCGAGAAGAAGTGCAGGCCGATGAAGTCCTCCTGCCGCTTCACGCCCTCGGCGAGGCCGGTGATCGGCAGCGTCGAGGTGTTGGAGCCGAGCAGCGCGTCCGGGTTGACGACGTTCTCGATCTCGGCGAAGACCTTGTGCTTGAGCTCTGGGCTCTCGAACACCGCCTCGATCACCAGGTCGCAGCCGGCCAGGTCCTCCGGCTTGTCGGTCGGGTGGATGCGGGCGAGGGTCTCGTCCGCCTTCTCCTGCGTGGCCTTGCCGCGGGAGACCGCCTTCTCGAACAGCTTGACCGAGTAGTCCTTGCCCTTCGCGGCCGCCTCGGCGGAGACGTCCTTGAGGACGACGTCCATGCCACCGCGCGCGCAGACGTAGGCGATGCCGGCGCCCATCATGCCCGCGCCGAGCACGCCGACCTTGCGGGCGGTGTACTTCTCGAAGCCGTCCGGACGCGAGCCGCCGGAGTTGATGTGCTGCAGGTCGAAGAAGAACGCCTTGATCATGTTCTTCGCGACCTGCCCGCTCAGCAGCTCGACCAGGTAGCGCGACTCGATGGTGAACGCGGTGTCGATGTCGACCTGCGCGCCCTCGATCGCCGCGGACAGGATCGCCCGCGGCGCCGGCATGTTCGCGCCCTTGAGCTGCTTGCGCAGGTTCGCCGGGAACGCCGGCAGGTTGGCCGCGAACTTCGGGTTCGTCGGCGAGCCACCGGGGATCTTGTAGCCCTGGGCGTCCCACGGCTGCACGGCCTCGGGGTTGGCCTTGATCCACGCCTTGGCCGCCGGCACCAGCTCATCCACAGTGGACACGACCGCGTCCACGAGGCCGACGTCCTTGGCCGCGGTCACCTTGTGCCGCTGGCCCTGCAACAGCACCGACAGCAGCGCGGTCTGGATGCCCAGCAGCCGCACCGTGCGGGTCACGCCGCCGCCACCGGGCAGCAGGCCCAGCGTCACCTCGGGCAGGCCGATCTGCGAGCCCTTGACGTCCGCGGCGATCCGGTGGTGGCAGGCGAGCGCGATCTCCAGCCCGCCGCCGAGCGCCGCGCCGTTGATGGCCGCGACGACCGGCTTGCCCAGCGTCTCCAGCGTGCGCAGCTGTGCCTTGACGCTCTGGATGAAGTCGAAGCCGTCCTGCGCGTCCTCGCGCTTGGCCTTGATCATGTCCTTGAGGTCGCCACCGGCGAAGAACGTCTTCTTGGCCGACGTGATCACGACGCCGGCGATGTCGTCCTTCTCCGCGGACAGGCGCTCGACCATCGCGGCCATCGACGCCGCGTAGTCGCGGTTCATCGTGTTGGCCGACTGGTTCGGGTCGTCCATGGTCAGGACGACGATCCCGTCGGCGTCCTTGTCCCAGCGAATGGTGTCAGTCATGTGGAGTTCGTTTCCTTAGACGCGCTCGATGAGGGTCGCGACGCCCATGCCGCCGCCGATGCAGAGGGTGACCAGGGCCCGGCGGGCCTCGCGGCGCTCCAGCTCGTCGACCATGGTGCCGAGGATCATCGCGCCGGTGCCGCCGAGCGGGTGGCCCATGGCGATCGCGCCGCCGTTGACGTTCAGCTTCTCGCTGGGGATGTTCAGCTTCTTCTGGTAGTTCATGACCACCGAAGCGAACGCCTCGTTCAGCTCGAAGAGGTCGATGTCCTCGACCGTCAGCCCGGTGCGGGCGAGCAGCTTCTCGGTGGCCGGGATCGGGCCGGTGAGCATGATCGTGGAGTCGGCGCCGGAGGTGGCGGTCGCGACGATGCGGGCCCGCGGGGTCAGCCCCATCGCGGTGCCCGCCTCCTCGCTCGCGATCAGCACCAGGCCGGCGCCGTCGACGATGCCGGACGAGTTGCCCGCCGAGTGCACGTGGTTGATCTTCTCGACGTGGTGGTACTTCTGCAGCGCCACGGCGTCGAAGCCGCCCATGTCACCGATCGCGGCGAACGAGGCGGGCAGCTTGCCCAGCGTCTCCACCGTCGACTCGGGGCGCATGTGCTCGTCCCGGTCGAGGATGACGAGGCCGTTCTGGTCGAACACGGGGATGACCGAGTTCTTGAAGTAGCCCTCCGCCCACGCCTTGGCCGCGCGCTGCTGCGAGGACACCGCGTAGCCGTCCACGTCCTCGCGGGAGAAGCCCTCGATCGTGGCGATCAGGTCGGCGCCGACGCCCTGCGGGATGAAGTACGTGTCGTAGGCGGTGGCCGGGTCCATCGCCCAGGCGCCGCCGTCGGAGCCCATGGCCACCCGGGACATCGACTCGACGCCGCCGCCGATGACGACCTCGTCCCAGCCGGCGCGCACCTTCTGCGCGGCGATGTTGACCGCCTCGAGGCCCGAGGCGCAGAAGCGGTTGAGCTGGACGCCGCCGACCGTGTCGGGCAGGCCGGCCGCGATGGCGGCGGTCTTGGCGATGTCGCTGCCCTGGTCGCCGATCGGCGTCACCACGCCGAGCAGCAGGTCGGAGATCCGGTCCAGGTCAAGGGTGGGGTTGCGCTTGCGCAGCTCGTCGAGGAGACCCACGACGAGGGAGATCGGCTTTGTTCCGTGCAGGGATCCGGTCTTCTTCCCACGGCCGCGCGGGGTCCGGATCGCGTCGTAGACGAATGCTTCGGTAGGCACGCTCAGGGTCCTCTCGACTGCTAATCCTGGTTAACATCGTGGCATCGGATCCCCGGTTGTCAATGACCGGGTGGCGCGGCCCACACTACCCCTACCCGTCGAGGTCATCCGGCTAATCGTCACTCACTTTCGAGGCCGCGTTGACTGATTGCCAACAGCGTGAGGCTCGTCTACCGTCGCTAGTGACGCTTCACGTTGTTGGAGGGCGCGTGACGGTCCGACGACCGCGTAACCGCAAGGCTCAGCTGGCCGACTCGGCCGCCGAGCTGTTCGGCAAGCACGGCTACCACCAGGTGAGCGTCAACGACATCGCTGCGGCGGCCGGGGTCACCGGACCGGCCGTGTACCGGCACTTCCGCGGCAAGCAGGACATCCTCGCGCACGTGCTGCTGTCGGGCATGGACGTGTTCGGCCTGGTCACCGAGGAGGCGCTGGCCGAGCCGGGCACCCCGGACGAGCAGCTCGACGGGCTGCTGCGGGCGGTCGCGGCACTGGCCGTGGACCGCCGCGAGATCACCGCGCTGTGGCGCTGGGAGGGCCGCCATCTCGACGAGGCGGACCAGGCCAAGATCCGCAGGCGGGGCAGCGAGCTGATGGCGCAGTGGGGCATCGCGCTGCGCGACTCCCGCGCGGACCTGTCGAAGACCGAGGCGGAGCTGCTGTGCTGGGCGGCGCTGTCGGTGTTCGGCAGCGTGTCCGTGCACCACGTGAGCCTGCCGCGGCGGCGGTTCGAGGCGTGCCTCGCCGAGCTGGCGGCGGCCGTGCTGGCCTGGGTGCCGCCGCTCGACCCGGCCATCCCGGCGCGACCGCCGCGGCCGGCTGGGAAGTCGGCGCCGTCGCGGCGCGAGGAGCTGCTCTCGGCCGCGACCCGGTTGTTCCGCGACCGCGGCTACCACGCGGTGAGCATGGAGGACATCGGCGCGGCGGCCGGTATCGCGGGGCCGAGCATCTACCGGTACTTTCCCGGCAAGTCGGCGATCCTGGTCGCCGCCGGGTACCGGATGGCCGACCGGCTCGACCGCACCGCCGAGGCGGCCATCAGCGGCACGACCGACCCCCGCGAGGCACTCGCCCGGCTCGCGTCGTCCTATGTGGACACCGTGTTGCGGTCGGACAACCTGATGGCCGTGTTCGCCGGCGAGCACGCCAACCTGCCCGATCCGGACCGCAAGGAGCTGGTCCGCGTGCAGCGCGCGTACGTGGCGCAGTGGCTCGGCCTGCTGTCGCAGGTGGCGCCCGAGCTGCCCGAACGCGAAGCACGGATCACCGTGCACGCCGCGCTGACGATCGTCAACGACCTCGCCCGCACGCCGCGGGTGGCGGCCCGGCCGGGAATCTCGGCCGAGCTCGCCGAGCTGGCGGTGACCGTACTGGAGGCCAGGAAGTAGGTACGCCATGTCTGTCGTGTCCCTCGAGAACGTCGACCGGTACTTGCTCGACAGGAAGTGGAAGGCGAGAGACCTCTCGGCGCCTCCGGCAGGCAGCGACCTCAAGCCGGTCCGCGGCGACGCCGGGCCGCCACTGGTCGGCCACAGCGTGGAGATGCTGCGCCTCGGCGTGCGGTACGGGCTGAAGCGGTACGAGACGTACGGGCCGGTGTCGTGGCTGCGGGCGTTCGGCATCACCGTGGTGGGTGCGGCCGGGCCGGACGCCGCCCAGGTGGTGCTGTCCAACAAGGACAAGGCGTACTCGCAGAAGGGCTGGGAGTACTTCATCGGGCCGTTCTTCAACCGCGGGCTGATGCTGCTGGACTTCGCCGAGCACCACCATCATCGGCGGCTGATGCAGCAGGCGTTCACGGCCGAGCGGCTGGCGGCCTACCTCGGCCGGGTCTCCGACGTGACGCGCGCCGGGCTCGCGGGGTGGCAGCCGCGGGACGGTTTCCCCGTGTACCCGGCCCTGAAGCGGCTGACGCTGGACATCGCGTCGGCGATCTTCATGGCGGACCGGCTCGGCGCGGACACCGAGAAGGTGACCCGGGCGTTCATCGACACAGTGCGGGCGGGCACCTCGCTGATCCGGCTGCCCGTCGGGCGATGGGGCGCGGGACTGCGCGGACGCAAGGTGCTGGAATCCTATTTCCGCGCAAGCCTTCCGGCGAAGCGCGCGTCGGACTCGGACGACCTGTTCGCCGCCCTGTGCCACGCGCGCACGGACGAGGGCGCGGTGTTCACCGACGACGACGTCGTCAACCACATGATCTTCCTGATGATGGCCGCCCACGACACGTCGACGATCACGACCAGCGCGGTCACCTACTACCTGGCCAAGTACCCGGAGTGGCAGGAGAAGGTGCGCGCGGAGTCCCTCGCGCTGGGCGACGAACCGCCGGACATGGCCGCCCTGGACACGCTCGGCACGCTGGACATGGTGATCAAGGAGTCGATGCGGCTCGTGACGCCGGTGCCCTCGCTCGTGCGCAGGACCGTGCGCGACACCGACCTGCTGGGCCATTACGTGCCGTCGGGCACGCTGGTGTCGGTGACGCCGTGGGTCAACCACCTGCTGCCGGAGTACTGGCCCGACCCCCACCGCTTCGACCCGGAGCGGTTCGCGGCGGGGCGCCGGGAGGACAAGGTGCACCGCTACGCGTGGATGCCGTTCGGGGGCGGGGTCCACAAGTGCATCGGGATGCATTTCGGGATGTACGAGGTGAAATCCCTGGTCCACGAACTGGTGCGGCGGTTCTCCTGGTCCGTGCCGCCGGGGTACTCGGTGCGCTGGGACCCCACGGCACTGCCGATTCCGACCGACGGGCTGCCGATCACCCTGCGCGCCCGCTGACCGCCGGTCGCCTCGTTCCGGTCCGTGTTCCGCGCCCGGGCTGGCGTACTCGGCGCGCGCTGGAGGGGGCGGAGCGATGACCGAGCAGACGACCATCCTCCACGAGCATGGGCGGGTAGTGCTCGGCCACCAGCGGATACAGCCGACGACACCGCGATCACCATCGTCCGGCCGTGGCGCCGCAGGCGGGTCGAGTGGTCCCGGATCGCCGGCCTCGTCTACATCTCGGACTCCGACCGGAACGACCGGCTGCGGCTGGTGCTCGACGCCGGGCCGCCACCGGTGGCGGCCTACCAGCCCGCCGCCCCCGCGCCGGACTAGCTCCGCGGTTCCAGGCCGCGCAAGGACTCCGGCAGGGCCTCGGTGTGCACGACGCCGAGGCGCTGGGTCGCGCGGGTCAGCGCCACGTACAGGTCCGCCGCCCCGGCCGGGCCCGCCAGGATGCGTTGCGGCTCCACGATGATCACCGCGTCGTACTCCAGGCCCTTGGCCTCTCGCGGGGTGACTGTCGGGATGCCGAGGTCCAGGCCCTCGGCGGCGATGACGGCCACCGTCCCGTCGCCGACCTCCGCCGACTCCGCCGCCGCCAGCGACGCAACGGTCTCAGGCAGGGCGCCGGCTTGGTAGGACCAGGGGCGGGTGTCGCTGTTGCGGACCGACTTCGGGGGCTGCAGGGACGGGTCCACCTCGGCCAGCACCGCGGACGCGATCTCCATGATCTCCGCCGGCATGCGGTAGTTGATCGTGAGGCGGCGGTAGGTCCAGCGGGACGGGACGTACTCCTCCAGCATCGACGCCCACGAACGCGCGCCTGCCGGGGACTCGCGCTGCGCCAGGTCGCCGACGATGGTCATCGAGCGGCTGGGGCAGCGGCGCATCACGACCCGCCAGTCCATTTCGGACAGCTCCTGCGCCTCGTCGACGACCACGTGGCCGTAGGTCCACTCGCGGTCGGCGGACGCGCGCTCGGCCAGCGTGCGGTGGTCGCGTTCCTCGTGCCGCTCGGCGAGGGTCTCCGCGCCGATGAGGTCGACCGCGCGCAGCGTCTCCTCGTCCGGGTCCTCGTCGGTGTCCAGGATCTTCAGCACGTCCCTGGCATAGCGGCGCTCGGCCCGCCTGATCCGTTCCACCGCACCGTCATCGCTGGTCAGCGGGCCGATCTGCTCGAGTGCCTCGTCGAGCAGCGGAACGTCGGACACCGTCCAGTCCGAACCCGCCTCCCGGTACAGGGCGTCGCGGTCCGCCGGGGAGAGCACGCCCTCGCACGCGGTGGCCAGGCGCTCTGCCGAGCCGTACAGCTCCACCAGCAGGCCGTACGGGGTGAGCCGCGGCCAGAGCTCGTTCACCGCGGCCGACAGCGCGCGGCTGCGGGACAGCTCCGCGCGCATGTCGGCCCGCATGTCGTCGGCCAGCTCCGGCATGTCGCGGACCTCGAGCCAGTCGCCGCCGACGCGGGCCAGGGCCTGCTCGGTGAGGTCGAGGATCAGCGAGTCGCGGAAGATCGGCCGGGCCTGGTTGTGCTTCTTGCCGCTCTCCCGGGCACGTCTGCGGGCGCGGTCGGCGATCGCGTCGTCGATCTCCACGGTCACGTCGTCCAGCTCGATCTCGATCGGCGTGCCGGGCAGCTCCTGGCGGCCGGCCACCGCGGCTTTCAGCACGTCGACCATCACCAGGCCGCCCTTGACGCGTCGCGTCTCCGGCGGGTCGGTCGCGGTCGTCTCCAGGCCGACGTGCAGCTCGCCGGGGGTGGCGAACACCGCGTCGGTCTCGCCGAGCGAGGGCAGCACGTCGCCGATGTAGCGCAGGAACCCGGTGTTCGGGCCGATGATCAGCACGCCGCGGCGCGACATCCGCTCGCGGTGCGCGTACAGCAGGTACGCGACCCGGTGCAGCGCGACGACCGTCTTGCCGGTGCCGGGCCCGCCGTCGATCACGACCACGCCGGTGTGCCCGAGCCGGATGATCTCGTCCTGCTCGGCCTGGATGGTGGCGACGATGTCGCCCATGGTCTCGCCGCGGGGGGCGTTCAGCGCGGCCAGCAGGACGTCGTCGCCGTCGGCCACGCCGTGGTCGAGGACGTCGTCGTGGAAGTCGAGGACGCGGCGGCCGTTGGTGCGGAAATGGCGCCGGCGGGTGAGCCCCTCGGGATTGGCGGCGGTGGCGCAGTAAAAGGGCCGGGCGACCGGCGCGCGCCAATCGGTCAGCAAGGGCCGGTAATCATCGTCCGCCTCGAACAAACCAATTCGGCCAATGTACAATGCCTCGCCCGATTCATGGTCGATCCGGCCGAAGCACAGCCCGTTGTCCGCGACCCGCAGCCTGCCGATGCGGTCGTTCAGCGTGCCCGCCGCGACATCGCGCTGCCACAGGTCCTCGGTGGTCTCGGCCGATCCGTTGCGCAGCACGCCCTTCAGCTCGGCGGCTGCGGCTGCCCGCTCGGCGTCGAGCCTGCCGTACAGGAACGCGATCTGCTCGCGTTCCGCGGCGAGCTCGACATCGTACTGCTCTTCCGACGACTGCGCTTTCGAAGACACTGCCTTTGACAATTGCCCCTCACATCCGCTATAATCCACCCATTCGGCATTCTTTCCGCGTTTCCGCGATGGCCGAACAATCGATTATTACTCGGATGTCAAGTCAGGCAATTCGCGCCTGCGCCATCGTCGTCTCCAGCATCGCCGCCCACTGGCGCAGCACTCGCGTGCGGCGGCGGTGATCGTCGGAGAGCAGGTTGGCGAGGCCCAGGCCGCGGGCCAGGTCCAGGGTCGCCTGCACCGCCTCGCGCACGCCCGGCACCGTCTCGTCCACGCCGAGCAGCTCCAGCGCCACCCGGTGGGTCTCGCGGCCGACGTGCGCCTCGAGCTTCACGACGCGCTCGCGCAGCCGCTCGTCCGAGGACGCGGCCACCCACAGGTGGATGGCCGCGCGGAACACGGCACCGGTGTACATGTGCTCGACCATGTCGATCACGGCCTGGGTGCGGCCCGGGCCGGTCGGCAGGTCCGCGGCGTGCGTCCGCAGCAGCGCCAGCCGCTCGTCGGTGACGTACTCGACCGCCGAGGTCACCAGGTCCTCGCGGGTCGGGAAGTGGTGCTGAGCGGCGCCGCGGGACACACCGGCCCGCTCGGCCACCACCGCGACCGTGCTGCCCGACCAGCCCAGCTCGGCCAGGCACTCGATCGCCGCCTCCAGCAGCCGCCGCCGCGTGGCGCGGCTGCGGTCCTGCTGTGGCTCCCGGAGCGCTTCGGACATCAGTAGGACTTCGGGAGGCCCAGGGTGTTCTGGGCGACGAAGTTGAGGATCATCTCGCGGCTGACCGGGGCGATGCGGTTCGCCCGGGCCGCCGGCAGCAGCGCGGCCAGGCCGTATTCGGAGGTCAGACCCGCGCCGCCGTGCACCTGGATCGCGGTGTCGACCGCCTTGACGGTGGCCTCGGCGGCCGCGTACTTCGCCATGTTCGCCGACTCGCCCGCGCCCATGTCGTCGCCGGAGTCGTAGAGCGACGCGGCCTTCTGCGTCATCAGCTTCGCGAGCTCCAGCTCGATCTTGGCCTCGGCGAGCGGGTGCGCGACGGCCTGGTGCGCGCCGATCGGCGTGCTCCACACGGTCCGCGTCTTGGTGTACTCGACGGCCTTGGCCAGCGCGTGGCGGCCCATGCCGATGGCGAACGAGGCCGCCATGATCCGCTCCGGGTTGAGCCCGGCGAACAGCTGCAGCAGCGCCGCGTCCTGCGAGCCGACGAGCGCGTCGGCGGGCAGCTTCACGTCGTCGAGGAACAGCATGAACTGCTTGTCCGGGGAGATCAGGTCCATCTCGACCGGCTTGTACTCGAAGCCGGGGGCGTCGGTGGGCACGATGAACAGGGCGGGCTTGAGGCGGCCGGTCTTCGCGTCCTCGGTGCGGCCGACCACCATCACGGCGGCCGCCTCGTCCACACCGGAGATGTAGATCTTGCGTCCATTGAGGACCCAGCCGTCGCCGTCGCGGCGGGCGGTGGTGGTGAGCTTGTGCGCGTTGGATCCCGCGTCCGGCTCGGTGATCGCGAACGCCATGCGCAGCGACCCGTCGGCGAAGCGCGGCAGCCAGGTCTGCTTCTGGTCGTCGGTGCCGAAGCGGGTGATGATCGTGGCGCAGATCGCCGGGGAGACGACCATCAGCAGCAGCCCGCAGCCCTGCGCCGCCAGCTCCTCGGCCACCGCGGCCAGGTCGCCGATGTTGCCGCCCCCGCCGCCGTACTCCTCGGGCACGTTGACGCCGAGGTAGCCGAGCTTGCCCGCCTCGTCCCACAGCTCGGTCGTCTTCTCGCCCGACCGGGCCTTCTTCTGGAACCACTCGCCGCCGTAGCGCTTGCCCAGGTCGGCGACCGCCGCCCGCAACGCCTGCCGCTCGTCGGACTCGGTGAAGTTGGTCATGAGTTCTCCTCGGGTGCGACGACCGCCAGTACGCGGCCGACCTCGACCTGGTCTCCGGCCGACACGCCGAGTTCCGTGATGACGCCGTCGGCCGGGGCGTCGATCCGGTGTTGCATCTTCATGGCCTCCAGCCACAGCAACGGCTGTCCGGCCGTCACCTTCTCCCCCGCCGCGACCGCCACCCGCACCACCGTGCCCGGCATGGGCGCGAGCAGTGAACCAGCGGCGACCTGGTCTGCCGGGTCGGCGAACCGCTCGACCGGGACCAGCGCCACCGAGCCCAGCGGGGAGTCCACACAGGACAACCCGGGGTAGGCGGCCACCGCGAACCGGCGGCGCAGCCCGCCCACGTCCAGCACGACCTCCCCGGGCGTGGATTCGATGAGCCGGACACCCTCGGGACCGTCGAGCCCGTCGCGGGTCAGCCGGTAGCGGACCTCGTGCTCGTCGTCGCCGAGGCGGAACCGCCTGGTCTGCGGCGCGGCGACGACGTTGCGCCAGCCGCTCGGCACCCGGCCGAGCACCGGCGCGTTGGCGCGGTTCGCCGCAGCCCGGGCCAGTGCGGCGGCCAGTGCGGAGAGCCGCACGGCCTGTTCGTCGGCCAGCGGCGCGGCGAGTGAGGAAAGGCCGTGCCGGTCGAAGAACGCCGTGTCGGTCTCGCCGGCCAGGAACGCCGGGTGGGTCAGCACGCGCACCAGCAGGTCGCGGTTGGTGGTGACACCGTGGATGCGCGACCGGGTGAGCGCGGCGGCCAGCGCGCGAGCGGCCACGTCCCTGGTCGGCGCCACCGAGATCACCTTCGCGAGCATCGAGTCGTAGTGCGGGCTGACCACGTCGCCGCCGCGCACGCCCGAGTCGAGGCGGATGCCGTTGTCGATCGGGGTGAACTCGGCGACCACGCCCGGCACGTCGAACCGGTGCAGCGGGCCGCTGGCCGGACGCCAGCCCGCGGCCGGGTCCTCGGCGTAGAGCCGGACCTCGATCGCGTGCCCGCGCGGCTCCGGCGGCCCGGCGGGCAGCGTCCGTCCCTCGGCGACGGCGAGCTGCAGCGCCACCAGGTCCAGGCCGGTGACGCACTCGGTGACCGGGTGCTCGACCTGCAGGCGCGTGTTCATCTCGAGGAAGTAGAACCGGCCGTCGTCGTCGGCGAGGAACTCGACGGTGCCGGCGCCGACGTAACCGATGGCCTTGGCGGCGTTGCGGGCGGCGGCGAACAGCTCGTCGCGCATCCCGGCGACCCGCTCGACGAGCGGCGAGGGCGTCTCCTCCACGACCTTCTGATGGCGGCGCTGGATCGAGCACTCCCGCTCGCCGACCGCCCACACCGTGCCGTGGCTGTCGCAGAGCACCTGGACCTCGATGTGCCGGCCGGTCGCCAGGTACGGCTCGCAGAACACCGTGCCGTCGCCGAACGCGGACTCCGCCTCGGCCCGGGCTCCGTCCACCTGGGACTGAAGCTCTTCGAGGGTGCGGACGACCCGCATGCCGCGGCCACCGCCGCCGGCGGACGCCTTGACCAGCACCGGCAGATCGGCCTCGGTGATCGCGGCCGGGTCCAGCTCGGCCAGCACGGGCACGCCCGCGCCGGCCATCAGCCGCTTGGCCTCGATCTTGGAGCCCATCGCGTCGATGGCCTCGGCAGGCGGGCCGACCCAGGTCAGCCCGGCGTCGACCACGGCGCGCGCGAACGCGGCGTTCTCCGACAGGAACCCGTAACCCGGGTGCACGGCGTCCGCGCCCGCCTCGCGTGCGGCGGCCACGAGCAGGTCGGCGCGCAGGTAGGTGTCGGCGGGCGCGGTGCCCGGCAGCAGGACCGCCGCGTCCGCCTCACGCACGTGCAGTGCGCCGGCATCCGCGTCGGAGTGCACGGCAAGCGTCGAGACGCCCAGCGTGCGGCAGGTGCGGAACACCCGGCGGGCGATCTCACCCCGGTTGGCGACGAGCAGGTTGGTGATCACGGCCCTCACATCCGGAAGACGCCGAAGCCGCCGCGCGCGCCGGCGATCGGTCCGTTGTGGATGGACGAAAGGCTGATGCCGAGCACGGTCCGGGTGTCGCGCGGGTCGATGATGCCGTCGTCGTAGAGCATCCCGGACAGGAACATCGGCAGGGACTCCGCCTCGATCTGGTTCTCCACCATCGTGCGCATCGCCTGGTCGTGCTCCTCGCTGTACTCCTGGCCCCGGCCCGCGGCGGCCTGCCGCGCGACGATCGACAGCACGCCGGCCAGCTGCTGCGGGCCCATCACCGCCGACTTCGCGCTCGGCCACGCGAACAGGAACCGCGGGTCGTAGGCCCGCCCGCACATGCCGTAGTGCCCGGCGCCGTAGGAGGCGCCCATGAGGATCGAGATGTGCGGGACCGTCGAGTTCGACACCGCGTTGATCATCATGGCGCCGTGCTTGATGATGCCGCCCTGCTCGTACTCCTTGCCGACCATGTAGCCGGTCGTGTTGTGCAGGAACAGCAGCGGCGTGTCGATCTGGTTGGCCAGCTGGATGAACTGGGCCGCCTTCTGCGACTCCTCGCTGAACAGCACGCCGCGCGCGTTGGCGAGGATGCCGACCGGGTAGCCGTGCACCCGGGCCCAGCCGGTGACCAGGCTCGTCCCGTACAGGGGCTTGAACTCGTCGAAGTCCGACCCGTCGACGACGCGGGCGATGACCTCGCGCGGGTCGAACGGCACCTTGAGGTCGGTGGGCACGATGCCGAGCAGGTCCTCGGGGTCGTGCTCGGGCTCGGCGTAGTCGGCGTCCGGGGGGCTGCCCTGCTTTCGCCAGTTCAGCCGCGCCACGATCCGGCGGCCGATGCGGATCGCGTCCTGCTCGTCGGCGGCCAGGTAGTCGGCGAGGCCGGAGGTGCGGGCGTGCATCTCCGCGCCACCGAGCGACTCGTCGTCGGACTCCTCGCCGGTGGCCATCTTCACCAGCGGCGGGCCGCCGAGGAACACCTTCGCCCGTTCCTTGACCATCACGACGTAGTCGGACATGCCGGGCAGGTACGCGCCACCGGCGGTGGAGTTGCCGAACACCAGCGCGACGGTCGGGATGCGGTCGGCCGAGGAGCGGGTCAGGTCGCGGAAGATCCGCCCGCCCGGGATGAAGATCTCCTTCTGCGTGGGCAGGTCCGCGCCGCCGGACTCGACCAGGTGAATGGCCGGGAGCCGGTTCTGCGCGGCGATATCCGCGGCCCGGTAGGACTTCTTCGCCGTCCACGGGTTGCTCGCGCCGCCCTTGACCGTCGGGTCCGAGCCGCTGACGAGGCACTCGACGCCCTCGACGACGCCGATCCCGGAGACCACGCTGGCGCCGACGCGGTAGTCACTGCCCCACGCGGCGAGCGGGGAGAGCTCCAGGAACGGCGAGTCCTCGTCGAGGAGCATCTCGATGCGCTCGCGGACCAGCATCTTGCCGCGCTTGCGGTGCCGCTCGACGTACTTCTCACCGCCGCCCGCGACCGCCTTGGCCTGCTCGGCCTCGATCTCGGCGAGCTTGCCCAGCATCGCCTCGCGGTTGGCCCCGAACTCGGCGGCACCGGTGTCTACTGTGGAGCGCAGGCGTGTCACGTCGTGTACCCCAGGATCTTGGCGGCCAGGCCGGTGAGGATCTCGGTGGTGCCGCCGCCGATGCCGAGGATCCGGATGTCGCGGTAGTGGCGTTCCACTTCGGACTCCCGCATGTAGCCGATGCCGCCGTGCAGCTGGACGGCCTCGTTGACCACCCACTCGCCGGCCTCGACCGCGGTGTTCTTGGCGAAGCAGGCCTCGGCGACCACGGACTCGCCCGCCGCGTGGCGGATCGCGACCTGGTGGGAGTAGCTGCGAGCCACGTCGACCCGGCGGGCCATCTCGGTGAGCTTGTGCTGCACGACCTGGCGGGAGATCAGCGGACGGCCGAAAGTCTCGCGCAGCCGGCACCAGTCGGCGGTCACGTCGAGCGCGCGCTGCGCGGTGGCGTAGGCCTGCGTCGCGAGCGCGAGCCGCTCGGTGACGAAGTGCGTGGCGACCTGGGCGAACCCGTGGCCCTCCTTGCCCACGAGGTTCTCCGCGGGCACCTTCGCGTCCACGTAGGACAGCTCGGCGGTGTCCGAGCAGAGCCAGCCCATCTTGTCGAGCTTGCGGCTGACGGTGAAGCCGGGCGTGCCCTTCTCGACGACGAGCAGCGAAAGGCCGTGCGCGCCCGCGTCGCCGGTGCGCACGACCGTGGTCACGAAGTCCGCGCGGGCGCCGGAGGTGATGAACGTCTTGGCGCCGTTGACGATGTAATGGTCACCATCGCGCTTGGCCGTGGTGCGGACGTTCGCGACGTCCGAGCCGCCGTCGGGCTCGGTGACCGCGAGCGAGCCGATCAGCTCGCCGGCCAGGGTCGGGCGGACCCAGCGCTCGATCTGCGCGGGGTCACCGGCGTGCGCGATGTGCGGCAGGGCGATGCCGGAGGTGAACAGCCCGGCGATGAGGCCGCCGGAGCCGCCCGTGTAGTGGATCTCCTCGGTGACGGTCATCGCGTCGAGGACGTCGCCGCCCCCGCCGCCGGCGTCCTCGGGGAAGGCCACGCCGAGCAGGCCCAGCTCGCCCGCCTTGCGGTGCAGGTCCCGGGGCAGCTCGCCGGCTCGCTCCCAGTCGTCGAGGTGGGGCAGGACCTCCTTCTCGACGAACCGCCGCGTCGTCTCGCGCAGCGCCGTGCGCTCCGGAGTCCGGAATGGATCGGTCACAGGAGTGCCTCCGGGATGTCGACGACGCGGGAGCGCAGCCACTCCCCTAGCGACTTGGCTTGCGGGTCGAAGCGGGTGGACGCGGACACGCCCTGGCCCAACAGGCCGTGCAGCACGAAGTTGATCGCGTGCAGGTTCGGCAGCGGGTGGCGCTCGATGTCGAGGTCCTTGGCCTCCGGCAGCAGCTCGCGGATCCGGTCGGCGGTCAGCTCGTGCGCGAGCCACGGATAGGCGGCCGGGTCGCGGACCCACACGCCGAGGTTCGCGTCGCCGCCCTTGTCGCCGGAGCGGGCGCCGACGAGGGTGCCCAGCGGGACGCGGCGGGTCGGACCGGGGGTGTACGCGGGCGCGTCGTGGTGGATCTCGCCGTGCGGGGTGCCGGCCGCCGCGGGCGGGTCGATTGCGCGGCGCTCGCCGTCGGGCAGCACGGCCACCTGCTCGACCGCCTGCTGTGGCACGTACTCCGGCCGGTACACGCCGACGGGGGTGCCGTCGCCGGGCGGGGTGGTGGGCGTGCATCCGGGGTAGGAGGCGAGTGCCAGCTCCACCGACGCGCGGGAGAACGCCTTGGCGCGCTTGGGATCCGGCGTCCGGATCGTGATGTGCAGCAACGCGCTCGCGGCTTCCTCGGTGTCCGCGTCCGCGTGATCGGTGCGGGCGAGCGTCCACTGCAGACCGTCGACGCCGACCGCGGCGGTGAGCTGGCGGCGGACCAGCGCGGCCTTCTCCTCGATGTCGAGTCCACACAGGACGAACGTCATGCTGTTGCGGAAGCCGTCGAGGGTGTTGACGCAGACCTTGATCGTGTCCGGAGGCGTCTCGCCGCGGGTGCCGCTGACCGCGACCCGGTCCGGGCCGGCGTCGGCCAGCCGGACGGTGTCGAAGCGGCTGGTGACGTCGGGGCCGAGGTAGCGCGGGCCGGCGATCTCGTACAGCAGCTGGGCTTTCACCGTGTCGACGGTGACCGCGCCGCCGGTGCCGGCGTGCTTGGTGATGACCGCGTCGCCGGTCGGGTCGATCTCGGCGATGGGGAAGCCGG
>Ga0164241_10002983_pt1 | contig 17621 bp, 20 predicted proteins | sample OricomyardsoilBY_FD_108780 | JGI IMG/M metagenome (GOLD analysis project Ga0164241, IMG submission 108780) | Backyard soil microbial communities from Emeryville, California, USA - Original compost - Back yard soil (BY) | ecosystem: Environmental > Terrestrial > Soil > Unclassified | place: USA...
CGGCGCGGATGACCATCATCGGCGTCACTGGCGGCTGGATGTTGTGGTAGAGAATCACCTTCACCACCGGCCCGGCCTCTTGCACGATGAACAGAGCCATCGCGATATTCTGTAGAAGCCGCCGCACGTACGCTCACCCCTTGTCTTGACCTTGCGGACGGATGCTAACCAGAGCGACCGTCGCTGTCGCGCGGCATAAATGCACACGGGTTAAGGGAGCCTTCGATGGACGTGATCGACGCCGTCAACCGCCGCATGTCGGTGCGCGCCTTCAAGCCCGATCCGGTCGACGGGGCCGTGGTCCGTGAGCTCCTGGAAGCCGCCGCCCGCGCGCCGTCCGGCGGCAATCTCCAGCCCTGGCGGGTGCAGGCGGTCGCCGGTGAGCCGCTGGCGGCGCTGAAGGCGACCATGCTGGCCCGCGTCGCCGCGCCCGATCCGACCGAATATGACGTCTATCCGGCCAATCTGTGGGAGCCTCTGCGTACGCGCCGCTTCCAGGTCGGCGAGGACCTGTACGGAGCGCTGGCCATCCCGCGCGAGGACAAGCTTGCGCGCCTGCAATGGTTCTCGACCAACGGCCAGGGCTTCGGCGCGCCGGTGCAGCTGTTCTTCTCGATCGACCGCCGCTGCGGCCCGCCGCAGTGGAGCGACGTCGGCATGCTGATGCAGACCTTCATGCTGCTGGCCGTCGAGCGCGGGCTCGACACCTGCCCGCAGGAGTTCTGGTCGCACTACAACAAGATCGTCGACGACCATGTCGGCTTGCCGGAAGGCCACATGCTGTTCTCAGGCATGGCCCTGGGCTACCGCGACGAGGCCGCGCCCGTGAACAGCTTCCGCTCCCAGCGCGCCCCGTTCGAGGAATGGGGAGAGCTGAAGGGGTTCTAGCTTTCCCCAATTCCGTTTCCCCGGCGAAAGCCGGGGCCCAGATCCCAAAGCGCTGGGGCTGATTGGAAGAGCGCGGCGTCCTTGGCGGACACCCCAGCGCTCTTCCAGCTGGGTCCCGGCTTTCGCCGGGAAGAACGGATGTGGCTTAGCCCGCGAACTGCCTCGGCCCGCTGAGGTCCGGGATCTCGATCACGCCGGCCTCTCCGCTCTCGTCGCCCCAGGCGAAGAACTTGCCGTCGGCGCTGGTCGACAGGGCGCTGATCGGGGCGCCCTTTTCGGCCTTGAGGGTCTCGATGCGGCCGTTGCGCATGTGGGCGGCCCAGATCTTGCCGTTGTCCTGGCCGGCCAGGCAGACCGGCTGGACGTCGACGCCCGCCACGCGGACGACCATCGAATCACGGGAGAAGCCGATCTCGGCGGCTTCCTTGCCCATCGGGCCGTTGGCGCCGGCGAACGGCCAGATGACCGCGCCCGAGGCGCCGGCCGTGGTCAGCAGATTGCCCTTGTCGAAGAAGGCCACGCTCTTGATCTTGGACGGATAGCCGCCCATCCGCATGTCCTTGCTGTCCGATAGCCGCCAGCCATGCAGCTGGTTCTCCTGCATCGACGAGATCAGGAACTTGCCGTCCGGGCTGAATTCCACGGCGATGTGGCTGCCGGCCCACTTGAGCACGCTGGGCTTCTGGTCGGCGATGCGGGCGTACCAGAGATAGGCCCCGCCGTAGGAGGCGCTGGCCAGGCGGCGGCCCTTGGGCTCGAAGGCCAGACCCGACACCGTCTTCTCATGGGTGAAGGTGCGGGCGAAGGCCGGGTCGGCGACGTCGCGGACGTGGACCTCCTTGCCGGCCGTGAAGGCGATCAGGCCCGAGGCGGCGCTGGTCGCCACGTGCTCGATCCACTTGTTCTTCACCTCGGCGATCAGGGTGGCGACCACTTCGCCGCCCTCGATTCGGCTCCAGACCACCTTGCCGTCGTCGCCGCCGGTGACGACGCCATTGCCGCTGGGATGGACGGCCGAGGCCAGAACGGCGCCGCCCATCGGGCCGCCATGGGCCTCGATCGTGACGAATCCCTCCGGCGTCTGGAGGCGGACGGTGCCGTCGCCCAGGGCGAACATGGCGCGGCCCGAGCGGTCGAACAGGGCGTCGGTGACGAAGGCGTCGAAAGAAAAGATCATGCGCGCGAGATAAGACACGAGAGCCCCGACGACCAGACTCTTTCCAAAAGCCCGCCCCTGAGGCTCATTTCGCGCCTCAGGCGAAGCCGTACCCAGGAAGCTGCACGTTCGAACGGCGTTCGGCAAAAAAGACTCGAAAAGGGGGTTGCCATTGCGGCGCGTCCTCGGGCTTTACTTCCGCGCTCGTCTGCGCCAGACGTGGCAAGGTAACGACATTTCAGGCGCGCCCCGAGCGGCGCGACCTTCTGGGAGACAGTCAGGCATGGCGGCTAAACTTGCTGGCGGCGGTGGTGGCCGCTATTCGCTGGGCCAGAATTCCGAAATCAACGTCACGCCCTTCGTGGACATTCTGCTCGTTCTGCTGATCATCTTCATGGTCGCCGTGCCGATGGCCGTGACCTCCATCAAGATCGATCTGCCCCCGGCGGTCCCGCCGCCCCCGAACGCGCCGAAGCCGAAGGAACCGGTCTTCATCTCGATCCAGAAGTCGGGCGCGATCTTCATCGCCGAGAAGCAAACCAGCCTCGACGGCCTGGAAGCCGACCTGAACGCCAAGTTCGCCTCGACCGGCCAAACCGGCCCGAAGGACGAGCAACGCGTCATGATCCGCGCCGACGCCGACGTGCTGTACGCCGACTTCATGGGCGTCCTGAACCAACTCCAGACCTCGGGCTGGTTCAAGGTCGGCCTGATCAACGAAGACCTGCACTAGCAGCTTCGACAATCTCGAAATCAGGGGCCGGGCGGCGACGCCCGGCCCCTTTTTCGTGTCCCGCACTCGCGACTTTACAATTGTAGAAACAAGCGCAATCTACAAACGTAACTTCGAAACGAGGAGGGAAAGACCATGGCGGTGAAACTCTCGGGCGGCGGTGGCGGCCGTTATGCGGTGCGCCAGAACGCGGACATCAACGTCACGCCCTTCGTCGACATCCTGATGGTGCTGCTGATCATCTTCATGGTCGCCGTGCCGACGGCCGTGACCTCGATCAAGCTGGACCTGCCACCGTCTTCGAACAAGGCCTCGCCCAGCAAGCCGGTGGTGATCGCCATCCAGAATGGCGGCGGGCTGTTCCTGGCTGGCCAGGCGACACGGCTGGACGCCTTGGCGACTGACCTGAACGCCCAGTTCAAAGCCAACGGCGAGGTCGCCACGCGCGCCGAGCAGCGGGTGATGATCAGCGCCCAGGCCGACGTGCCCTATGAGGCCCTGATGGGCGTCATCAACGAAGTCCACGACAACGGCTGGACCAAGGTCGGCATCGTCAACGAGGACCTGCACTGAGATACAAGAAAGCCCCGGAGCGCAGGCTCCGGGGCTTTTGCTTTGCGTCGCCGAGAGGCTGGCGCTTAGGCCGCCGTCGCCTCGAAGCCCTTGCGCAGCTCGGCCTCGTCCAGGTCGCGGCCGATGAAGACCATGCGGCTGTAGCGCTTGTCCTTGTCGGTCCATTCGCGCTGGAAGTCGCCTTCCAGGATCATGTGGACGGCCTGGAAGACGAGACGCTGGTTCTCGCCCTTCACGTCGATGATGCCCTTGGCGCGCAGGATGTCGGGGCCGCGCTTGGCCAGCAGCTCGTTGAGCCAGGCGGTGATCTTCTGGCCGTCGACGGGCTTGTCCAGGGTCAGGGAGATACCCTTGACGCCATCGTCGTGGATGGCGCTGGCGTGGCCATGGTCGTGATCGTGGTGATGGTGGTCGTGACCGCAGTGTTCGTCGTGAACGTGCCCGTGGTCATGGTGGTGATGATCATGGCCGCAGTGCTCGTCATGCACGTGGCCGGCCTCGCCGTGGGCAGGGTTCAGGAACGACGGCTCCAGCTCGGTGATCCGCTCCAGGTCGAAGCTGTGCTTGCCCAGGATGGCGTCCAGCGGAACGTTGGAGCGCTGGGCGCGGTGGATCGGGGCCAGCGGGTTGATGCGGCGGATACGGGCCTCGACGTGGCGCAGGTCGTCTTCCGAGACCAGGTCGGTCTTGTTCAGCACGATCTGGTCGGCGAAGGCGATCTGCTCGACGGCTTCCTTGCTGTCGGAGAGGCGCAGCATGATGTGCTTGGCGTCTACCACGGCGGTGACCGAATCGAGGGCCGTGCGGGCCTTCACATCGTCATCGACGAAGAAGGTCTGGGCTACCGGGCCGGGATCGGCCAGGCCGGTCGTTTCCACGATGATGGCGTCGAAGCCGCCCTTGCGCTTCATCAGGCCCTGGAGGACGCGGATCAGGTCGCCGCGCACCGTGCAGCAGACGCAGCCGTTGTTCATCTCGAACACTTCCTCGTCCGCGCCGACCACCAGGTCGTTGTCGATGCCGACCTCGCCGAACTCGTTGACGATCACGGCGTAGCGCTTGCCGTGCTCCTCGGTGAGGATGCGGTTGAGCAGCGTGGTCTTGCCGGCGCCGAGATAGCCGGTCAGCACGGTGACGGGGATCTTGCCGGTCGGAGCGGGAGAAGCTTGGGTCATGGCCGCTATTTAGGAGCCTCGAGGCCCTAGCGGAAGCGGCTACGTCTTGAAGAACGCTACGGCCAGCCCGACCAGCACCAGGGCCACGCCCAGGATGGTCTCCTCGTAGCGCTCGACCCACTGCAGGCCCAGGCGCTTGAAGCCGGCCAGGGACAGGCTGGTGAAGATCAGCATGCCGGCCGAGGTGGCGGCCATCAGCACGCCGCTCAGCACCAGGAACGCCTGCCAGCCGTGCTGCATGCCGGCCAGGTAGTAGGGCAGGAAGGCCTCGCAGGGCGACAGGGTCAGCAGGGTGACCAGGGCGATGATCGCGGCGCGGTCGGAGGCGTAGGCGCGGCGGCCGGCTTCCGGCAGCGCGTGGTTGTGACGGCCTCGCGCTATATAGAAGACGCCCACGGCCACCATCAGGCCGCCCACGACCCAGTGGAACAGGCCGCCCAGCTTGGGCTCAAGCGCCAGGCCCGCGACCACCAGGCCCAGGCCCAGCGCGATCGTCAGGCCCACGTGGCCCAGGCCCGCCAGCAGGGTGACGCCCAGGGTGCGGCCCGTCGACCACTTCTGGGCGCGGCCGACCAGCACGAACGGCAGCCAGTGCGTCGGCAGGGCCGCGTGCAGGAAGGCCACGGCGAAACCGGTGACGGCGATGGAGGTGAAGAAGGTCGAGTTCACGTCACGGCATATAGCGCGTTATAAAGTAACAACACAGAGGGCGTGGCGCGCTAATCGCACTTAAGCGCCGTGGTCGGCTGAATCCGCCCTAACGGCGTTGACTCCCGCCCTTCTGGCTGTATAAGTCGCGCCCTCTTCGCCCGCCGGGTTTCCGAGCGGGCGTTCCCTATTTTGCGAACGCACGTTTTTAAGGCGCTAAACCTATGTACGCGGTGATCAAAACCGGCGGCAAGCAGTACCGGGTTCAAGCCGGCGACCTGCTGGTTGTCGAAAAGCTCGAAGGTGAACCCGGCGCTGCCGTGGCCTTCGGTGAAGTCCTGATGCTTGGCGAAGGCGAGGCCGTGACGGTCGGCGCCCCTCTCGTGGACGGCGCTGTCGTCTCCGGCACGCTCATCGAAACCCGCAAGGGTGAGAAGGTGAAGATCTTCAAGAAGATCCGTCGCCAGGGCTATCGCCGCACCCGCGGTCACCGCCAGTTCGAATCCGTCGTGCGCGTCACGTCGGTCGCCGGCGCTGGCCAGGAAGCCAAGTGGGAAGGCGCTATCGACCTGACCCCGAAGGTCATCCTGGACGCCCGCGCTCGCGGCCTCGGCGACGCCGCCGTGCCGTTCAGCATCCCGACCGGCTCGACCGAAGCTGCTCCGGCCGCTCCGAAGAAGGCCGCCAAGGCTCCGAAGGCTGCTGACGCCGCCGCCGAGCCCGCTGCTGAAGCCGCCCCGAAGAAGAAGGCCGCCCCTAAGAAGGCAGCCGCCACCACGGAGGAAGGCGAAGCCTAAGGGCGACGCCTTCTAAAGGTAGGAGAGCAAGATGGCTCACAAGAAATCAGGCGGCTCGTCCAGCAACGGTCGCGACTCGGAATCGAAGCGCCTTGGCGTGAAGAAGTTCGGCGGCGAGAAGGTTCTCGCCGGCAACATCCTCGTGCGTCAACGCGGCACGAAGTTCTATCCGGGCACGAACGTCGGCATCGGCAAGGACCACACCCTCTTTGCCCTCGTGCAAGGCGCTGTGGGCTTCGTGACCAAGAAGCATAACCGTACGTACGTGACGGTGACCCCGGCCGCGCAACCGGCCGAGTAAGCACGAACCAGAGTTCATTCGGGTCGTGCTTCTCACAAAGAAGACGATCCGGACAGACGATCTCTAGCGGGGAGTCCGGAACGCCGGGCTCCCCGCTTTTGTTTTGTCTCGCTACCCATGGATTTCGAAGTCTGAAACGAACTTCGCCATGGCGGCGTCACGGTTCCCGAGCAAGAGGAGCCGAAGAACTCTGGGAGGCGCCGATGTGCGTCATCGAAGAAAGACCCGTCATCGCGACCCAGCGGCTGACGCTGCGCGCCCCGGCCAAGGCCGATGTCGGGCGCGTGGCGAGCTTCTGCGTCGATCCGGACGTGGCGCGCATGACCACGCGCATGCCCTCGCCCTACACCCGCGACCATGCCGAGGACTTCGTGGCCCGCTGCGGCACGCAGGACCGCGCGCGCGACAACACCTTCGCCATCGCGCTGGAGGGCGAAGGCCTGGTCGGCGTCATCGGCATGTTCACCACGCTCGAGGGCACGGTCGAGCTGGGCTACTGGATCGGCCGGCCCTACTGGGGCCAGGGCTACGCCACCGAAGCGGCGCGCGGCGCGCTGGACTGGGCCCGGTCGGCCTGGAAGAAGCGCTACGTCGTGGCCGGCCACTTCGCCGACAACGACGCCTCGGGCCGCGTGCTGGTCAAGGCCGGCTTCCTGTACACCGGCGTCGTCGAGCACAAACCGTCGATCGCGCGCGGTGAACCGGCGGCGACGCGGATGATGGTGTGGCTGGCCTGAAGCTGTAGAGCGCCCCCTCCGTCTCGTTGCGTATCCGCAGCGATCCACCTCCCCCGCTTCGCAGGGGAGGAGAAGGGAGTTTCATCCTCCCTCGTGCAACGGGGGAGGTGGCGCGGCGCCGATAGGCGACGTGACGGAGGGGGCGCTAAGCCGCCCTTAAGCCGCCCGGTGCGTGTGGATGACCTTCTGCGGACCTTCGCGGAAGCGCTTCTCGGCGGTGACGATCCGCTCGCACAGGGCGTCCAGGTCCGACAGCAGCGAGTAGGTCGCGTAGATGGGAATCTCCATCAGCGCCACCTGAGCCCGCGGCATGAACTCGGTGTATTTCTTCCACGAGATGTGGGCGTCGCGGGCGCTCATCGCGCGCTGGCCCAGCGGATTCCACAGGTCCAGGTCCATCAGCTCGTCGCGGCACTGCTTCATGACCGGCAGGGCGATGTAGAGGAACAGGAAGGTCGGGGTGGCGGCGCGGCCGAACTGTGGCTGCACCTGCAGGTGCCAGATGCGATAGGCCTCGAAGAAGCCGGCCTTGCGCACCGGATCCGGCGGCAGCCAGGTAGCCTGCTCGTTGATCAGCTCGTTGACCACGGCCGAGCGCTTGACCAGTTCGTCGGCCGAGGTGCCGGCCGGCATGGTCTTGGACAGGGCGTTGACCGGGATGGCCAGCTTGCGGGCGACGTCGGTGAAGGCCACGTGCTTGCCGGCCATCGGCGTGAACTGGCCGAACGACGGCGCATTCGGCGCGCTGGCCCGCTTGGTCGCGGCGGTCTTGTGCATCAGCAGCTGCTCTTCGCGCTGCTTTTCCGCCCGCAGGCGGTCGAATTCGATTTCGTGGGCGGCCTGCTCCTCGGCCGTCATCCACTTGGCGCGGCCAGGGCCGTAGGTGCGCTCATAGCGGTTGACCAGCACCAGGCTGTGATCGGGCGAGGGCCGCAGCCCCACCTCGGCGACGAACGTCTTGAACTCGCGCCACTGCGGCGCGACGCCGGTGCCCCGGGCGATCAAGATGTTGCGGTGGACCGACGCCTCGGCGCTATACTTACGGTGAAGCTCCTGCGTCGACAAATCGCGCAGATCCCCCGCCAGTATCGCCTTGTTGTCTTCTGCCGTAGCCAAGGTCAGCCTCCCACTCCGCCGAGATATTACGGCGGTTACGCTGCCAAGACACTTTGTCGCACCATCTGTTTTAACATTTCGTCACGACGACGAACAGCGGTCACGCTTTTCGTAGCGGCCAAGCGTCACACTTCGAAGACCCGGTGTGGATGCCGTTGCGTAAGGCCCAGAGCCATTTTGGCTCGACGCGCGGGACCCCTTGGGACTAAAGAGCGCCATGAAATTCTTGGACCAATGCAAGATCTACATCCGCTCCGGTAACGGCGGCGGCGGATCGGTGTCGTTCCGCCGCGAGAAGTACATCGAGTACGGCGGCCCGGACGGCGGCGACGGCGGTCGCGGCGGCGACGTGTGGATCGAGGCCGTCGAAGGCCTCAACACCCTGATCGACTACCGCTATCAGCAACATTTCAAGGCTGGCACGGGCATCCACGGCATGGGCCGCGCGCGCCACGGCGCGGCCGGCGAGGACGTGCTGCTGAAGGTTCCGGTGGGCACCGAGATCCTCGAAGAGGACAAGGAGACGCTGATCGCCGACCTGGACCACGCGGGCGCGCGCCTGCTGCTGGCCAAGGGCGGCAACGGCGGCTGGGGCAACCTGCACTTCAAGGGCCCGGTGAACCAGGCGCCGAAATACGCCAATCCCGGCCAGGAAGGCGAGGAACGCTGGATCTGGATGCGGCTGAAGCTGATCGCCGACGTCGGCCTGGTCGGCCTGCCCAACGCGGGCAAGTCGACCTTCCTGGCCGCCGCCAGCGCCGCCAAGCCGAAGATCGCCGACTATCCGTTCACGACCCTGACCCCGAACCTCGGCGTCGTCGACCTGTCGACCAGCGAGCGCTTCGTCATCGCCGACATCCCCGGCCTGATCGAGGGCGCGTCGGAAGGCGCGGGCCTCGGCACGCGCTTCCTGGGCCACGTCGAACGTTCGGCCACGCTGATCCACCTGATCGACGGCACGCAAGAAGACATCGCCGGCGCCTATGAGACGATCCGGGGCGAGCTGGAAGCCTATGGCGAGGACCTGGCCGACAAGGCCGAGATCCTGGCCCTGAACAAGATCGACGCCCTCGACGAGGAGACCCTCGCCGAGAAGGTGGCCGAGCTGACCGAAGTGTCCGGCATCAAGCCGTTCCTGGTCTCGGGCGTCTCGGGCCAGGGCGTCACCGAGCTGCTGCGCGCCGCCTACAAGCAGGTCCGCATCCGTCGCGGCGATCTCGAGGCCGAGATCGACGAGGACGAAGACCACATCGAGGAGACCCCCGGGGGCTGGACGCCGTGAGCCAAGCCGCCGAGGCGTTTTCCAGCGCCCGCCGTATCGTGTTCAAGGTCGGCTCGGCCCTGCTGGTCGACGCCGAGACGGGCGCGGCCAACCGCGCCTGGCTGGAGGCGTTCTGCGCCGACGCCGCCGCCCTGCGTGATGCGGGCAAGCAGGTGCTGGTGGTCTCGTCCGGCGCCGTGGCGCTCGGCCGCCGCCGCCTGGGCCTGACCGGCCGCAAGGCGACCTTGCCGGAAAAGCAGGCCGCCGCGGCCGCCGGCCAGTCCCTGCTGATGCGGGCCTGGGAAGAGGCCTTCGAACCGCACGGCATCGGCGTCGCCCAGATCCTGCTGACCCGCGACGACACCGAGACCCGCCGCCGCTGGCTGAACGCCCGCGCCACCACCGAGACCCTGATGGGCCTGGGCGTGGTCCCGGTGGTCAACGAGAACGACACCGTCGTCACCGAGGAAATCCGCTACGGCGACAACGACCGCCTGGCCGCCCGCGTCGCCCAGATGGCCGGCGCCGACCTGCTGGTGCTGCTGTCGGACATCGACGGCCTCTACACCGCCGATCCGCGCAAGAACCCCAAGGCCGCGCACATCCCGCTGGTCAGCGAGATCACCAACGAGATCGCCGGCATGGCCGAGGGCGCCAACGCCGCCGCCGGCGTCGGCACCGGCGGCATGGCCACCAAGATCGCCGCCGCCCGCATCGCCCGCGCCGCAGGCTGCGCCACGCTCATTACGCTGGGCTCGCGCCCGCATCCGCTGGCCGCCATCGCCGACGGCGAGAAGGCCACCCTGATCGAGGCCGGCGCCTCGCCCGCCGCCGCCTACAAGGCCTGGATCGCCGGGTCGCTGGCGCCGCAGGGCTGGGTGACGGTCGACGCCGGCGCGGCCAAGGCGCTTTCCACCGGCAAGAGCCTGCTGGCCGCCGGCGTCCGCGCCATCGAGGGGCCGTTCGAGAAGGGCGACGCCGTCCGCGTCCGCGACGAGACCGGTGCCGAAGTCGCCCGCGGCCTGGTCCGCTACGACAGCGCCGACGCCCACCGCATCGCCGGCCTGCGCTCCGACGCCATCGAGGCCGAGCTCGGCTTCACCGAAGGCCCGATGATCCACGCCGACGACCTGGCCGTCGCGAACTAGACCCCCATAGGCGAGTCCCCCATGGCCTACCGTTCCCTCCGCGAATTCATCGACGTCCTGGAGGCCAAGGGCGAGCTGGTGCGCGTCACCGAACCGGTCTCCAGCGTGCTGGAGATGACCGAGATCCAGACGCGCCTGCTGGCTACCGGCGGCCCGGCGGTGCTGTTCGAGCACGTGCTGCTGCCCGACGGCTCGCGCTCGTCGATGCCCGCGCTGGCCAACCTGTTCGGCACGGTCAAGCGCGTGGCCATGGGCGTCACCCTGGGCGGCGAACCGCGCGAGACGGCGGGCGAGCTGCGCGAGGTCGGCGAGTTGCTGGCCTTCCTGCGCCAGCCCCAGCCGCCTAAGGGCCTGAAGGACGCCCTCGACATGCTGCCCCTGGCGAAAACGGTGATGTCCATGCGGCCGGGCGCGGTGAAGAAGGCTCCGGTGCAGGAGGTCGTCCTGACCGGCGACCAGATCGACCTGACCAAGCTGCCGGTCCAGACCTGCTGGCCGGGCGAGCCGGCGCCGCTGATCACCTGGCCGCTGGTCGTCACCAAGGGTCCGGGCAAGGACCGCGAGGACGACTTCAACCTCGGCATCTACCGCATGCAGGTCCTCTCCAAGGACAAGTGCATCATGCGCTGGCTGGCCCACCGCGGCGGGGCCCAGCACTACGCTCGCCACAAGAAGGCCGGCAACAAGGAGCCCCTGCCCGCCTGCGCCGTGCTCGGGGCCGATCCCGGCACCATCCTGGCCGCCGTGACGCCGGTGCCCGACACCCTGTCGGAGTACCAGTTCGCCGGCCTGCTGCGTGGCGCCAAGGTCGATCTCGTCCCGGCCAAGACCGTGCCGCTGATGGTGCCCGCCCACGCCGAGATCGTCATCGAGGGCCACGTCCTGCTCGACGAGTTCGAGGACGAGGGCCCCTACGGCGACCACACCGGCTACTACAACAGCGTCGAGAAGTTCCCGGTCTTCCAGGTGACGGCGATCACCATGCGCAAGGACCCGATCTACCTGACCACCTTCACCGGCCGGCCGCCGGACGAGCCCTCGGTGCTGGGCGAGGCGCTGAACGAGGTGTTCATCCCGCTGATCCGCCAGCAGTTCCCCGAGATCGTCGACTTCTGGCTGCCGCCCGAGGGCTGCAGCTACCGCATCGCCGTGGTCTCGATGAAGAAGGCCTATCCCGGCCACGCCAAGCGCGTGATGCTGGGCGTCTGGAGCTATCTGCGCCAGTTCATGTACACCAAGTGGGTGATCGTCGTGGACCACGACATCAACGCCCGCGACTGGAAGGACGTGATGTGGGCGATCAGCACCAAGATGGATCCCGCCCGGGACATCACGGTCATCGAGCACACCCCGATCGACTATCTGGACTTCGCGTCGCCCGAGAGCGGCCTAGGCTCCAAGATCGGTCTCGACGCCACCGACAAGTGGCCGCCCGAGACCAAGCGCGAATGGGGCGAGGAAATCCGCATGGACCAATCGGTGATTGAATCTGTTACGGAAAAGTGGGCTCGCCTGGGTTTGCCGGGAGACGGGACCCCGATCTGGAAGTAGCGTTCTGGCGAGTCGCCGTGGGGGTCCGATGGACGCGATCGAGATCTTCTTCACCGCCTATGGCGTGCTTCTGGCCCTGGCCGTCGCCAAGCTGTTGTCGTCGGCCGCTCGCCTGATCCGCGCGCGGGAGACGATCAAGCTCGGCTGGGCCACGCCGCTCTTGATGCTGCTGCTCCTGCTGGAGATCTGCAGCTTCCTCACCAACGCGTCGAAGATCATGGGCCTGGCCGATCTCAGCTTCGGCGTCGTCACCAACGGCATCGTGGCCTGCGGCTGCTACGTCCTGGTCGCCAGCCTGGTCGCGCCGGACGACCTGGCCGCCTGGCCCGATCTCGACGCCTATTACGACAAGCACAAGCCGCTGGTGGTCGGCGGCATGATCGTCGGCAGCCTGATGGGCTTCGAGGTCACCTCGCTGCTGGTGCGCGGCTTCGCCGAGTCGGTGCAGGTGCGGTGGATGGGCCTGCACGCTACCCTGCTGCTGGCCTTCTACAGCCTGATCGCGGCGCTGTTCCTGATCCGCAACCGGGCGGCCAACCTGGTGCTGCTGGCCATGCTGAACGCCATCTTCGTCGTGGTGATGTTCACCTTCTAAGGCTTGCCAGACCGGCTCCCAGGCGCGACGACAGCGGCCTGCTTGTTTGGGAGCCCCGCATGTCCACGAAAGCCCCTTGGGACCAGCCCTTCCTGCCGCCGGCCCCGCATTGGCAGGGCGCCAGCCAGGGCTTGATCCGCGATGCGTCCGATCCGTGGATCACCGCCTTCGAGGCCGACCCCGAGCACGACTTCTCGCCCAACTATGTCGACACCCGCGCCTGGTTCGACCGTCTGGACGCGGCGTCGAAGCTGATCCGCGTCGAGGACTTCGGCGTCTCGCCCCAAGGCCGCGCGATCTTCGCTGTCGTCGCCACCAAGGACGGTGAGAGACTGGACCCGAAGAAGCCCCTGCTGCTGGTCCAGTGCGGCATCCACCCCGGCGAGATCGACGGCAAGGACGCCGGCATGATGCTGCTGCGGGACATGGCGTTCCACGGCAAGAACGGGCTGCTGGACGCGGTCAACCTGGTGCTGATCCCGATCCTGTCGGTCGACGGCCACGAGCGCGCTTCGGCCTATTCGCGCCCCAACCAGCGCGGGCCGCGCATCCAGGGCTGGCGCAACACCGCGACCAACCAGAACCTCAACCGCGATTTCATGAAGCTGGACCAGCCGGAGATGCAGGCGCTGAAGCGTCTGCAGGCCAGGTACCGGGCCGATCTCTATGTCGACGTCCACGTCACCGACGGCCTCGACTACCAGTACGACGTCACCTACGGCTTCAACGGCGAGAACGGGGTCTGGAACCGCTCGCCGGCCATCGCCAAGTGGCTGGACGACGTCCTCAAGCCGACCATGAACGCCAGCCTGGAGGCCGAGGGCCATATCCCGGGCGAGCTGGTGTTCGGCATCGACGACCAGAACCCCAAGGCCGGCTTCAACGACGGCGGACTGGGCGAGCGCTTCTCGAACGGCTGGGGCGCGGCGGCCCACGTCCCGACCATCCTGATCGAGAACCACAGCCTCAAGCCCCACGTCCAGCGGGTGCTGGGCACCTACGTCTTCATCGAGACGGCCCTGAAGCTGCTGGCGGAGAAGGGCGGCGATCTGCGCGCCGCCATCGCCGCCGACAGCGCCCTGCGCCCGGCGCAGGTGCTGGCCAACTTCGTGTCCGATCCGAAGCCCGCCTATACGCGCCACTTCAAGGGCATCAAGTACGAGACCTATGACAGCCCCGCCTCGGGCCGGCGGGAGATCCGCTGGCTGGGCGAGGCCGATCCGGAGTTCTGGTCGGCGCCGTTCTACGGCTCGCACTCGACCCTGAGCCTGAAGCGCCCGGTCGCCTACTACGTGCCCAGCTACCGCGCCGACCTGATCGAGCGCCTGAAGCTGCACGGCGTAACGCTGGAGACCTTGACGGCCGACACAGTCGTCGAGGTCGAGATGATCCGCCTGGTCGATCCCAAGCTGGCCGACCGCGCCAACGAAGGCCACGTCCAGATCAGCGTCGAGACGGTGACGACGGAGACCCGCGACTGGACCTTCCCGAAAGGCTCGATCCGCGTGCCGACCGACCAGCCACTGGGCGACCTGGTCGTGCTGCTGCTGGAGCCGCAGTCCAGCGAGAGCTTCTTCGCCTGGGGCATGGTCCCCGAGGTGCTGAGCCGGGTCGAGTATATCGAGTCCTACGCCATCGCCCCGCTGGCCGAGGCGATGCTGGCCGCCGATCCGGACCTGAAGGCGCAGTTCGAGGCCAAGCTGGCCGCCGAGCCCCAGTTCGCGGCCGATCCGGACGCGCGCCTGGCCTGGTTCTACGAGCGCACGCCCTTCTACGACGACCACTATCTGCTGTACCCGATCGCCCGCGAAATCGCGCGCCAAGTCGCCTGAAAGGCGGGCCCGCTTGCCGATCCCCGGTCAAACGTTTCATATGAGCGTTCGCCGGGGGGCGGGATAGTCAGACTAGGGCTTGGGTTACCGATGGATACGATTGCTTCCGGCCACGCCGCCGCGCTGTGGGCCGGCCTTCACCTGTTCCTGCTGCTGATCCTGTCGCTGCTGGTCGTGCGCCTGCGCCAGAAGCACAAGGTCGCGCTGGGCGACGAGGGCATCCCGGAGCTGGCCCGCGCCATCCGCGCCTTCGGCAACGCCACCGAATACGTGCCGACCGGCGTCGCAGCCCTGGCCGTGCTGGCCGTGGCCGGCGCCTCGCCGCTGGCCATCCACGTCGTGGGCTTCATCCTGTTCGCCGGCCGCGCCATCCACGCCTTCGGCCTGTCCACCAACGGCGGCGCCTCGATCGGCCGCTCGGTCGGCATGGTCGCCACCTGGCTGGCCTACATCTTCGCGGGCGTGGCCCTGCTGCTGTCGGCCATCGGGTAGCGCTTGAAGATCCTCCCCCGCGATGCGGGGGAGGTGTCGGCGGAGCCGACGGAGGGGGCAAGCTGGAGGTCGGCCGAGTTCGCCCCCTCCGACCCTTCGGGCCACCTCCCCCGTTGCACGGGGGAGGAGATCACGTCCATAAGACCGCATGGACGATAATCTGCTGAATGACGTGGTCGCCGCCGCGCGCAAGGCCGGGGCGGACGCCGCCGAAGCCGTCTTCGCCGAGCGCCAGTCGCTCTCCGTCTCGGTTCGCCTGGGCGAACTGGAAGAGGTCGAGCGCGAGGAGGCCCGGGATCTGGGCCTGCGCGTCTTCATCGGCAACCGCAGCGCCACCGTCTCCGGCTCCGACATCTCGGCAGACGCCCGCGCCAAGCTGGTCGAGCGCGCCGTGGCCATGGCCCGCCTGGCGCCGGAAGACCCCTATGCCAGCCTCGCCCCCAGCGACCGCCTGGCCAAGGGTCCGTTCCCTGACCTTGATTTGATCGACGCCTACGAGCCCACGGCCGAGACCCTGGAGACCCAGGCGCGGATCGCCGAGGCCCACGCCCGCGAGGTCAAGGGCGTGACCAATTCCGATGGCGGCTCGGGCAGCTGGTCCTCGTCCAAATGGGCGCTGGTCACCAGCGAAGGTTTCCACGGCGTCCACGCCGCGACCGGCCACTCGGTCTCGGCCTCGGCCATCGCCGGCGAAGGCGCGGGCATGGAACGCGGCGGCGAAGGCCGCTCGACCCGCCACTTCGGCGACCTGCCGGCCGCCGGCGACATCGGCATGGAGGCCGGCCGCCAGGCGGTGGCCCGCCTCAACCCGCGCAAGATCGCCACGACCACCGCGCCGGTGATCTTCGAGAACCGCCTGGCCATGAGCCTGATCGGCCCGCTGCTGGGCGCGATCTCGGGTCCCTCGATCACCCGCGGCTCCTCGTTCCTGAAGGACAAGCTGGGTCAGCAGATCTTCGCCAAGGGGGTCAACCTGACCGAAGACCCGCACCGGGTGCGCGGCCTGGGCTCGGCTCCGTTCGACGACGAGGGCGTGGCCACCCAGGTCCGCAGCCTGATCGATGACGGCGTGCTGACCACCTGGTTGCTGAACAGCTCCTCGGCCAAGCAGTTGGGCCTCGTCACCACCGGCTACGCCTCGCGCGGCCTCGCCGGTCCCTCCAGCGTCTCGACCCACAACCTGACGCTCCAGCCGGGCGCCCAGGACCTGGAAGGCCTGATGAAGGACGCCGGGACGGGCCTTCTGGTCACCTCGATGTTCGGCCCCTCGCTGAACGGCAACACCGGCGACTGGTCGGTGGGCTGCTCGGGCGTCTGGTTCGAGAACGGCGAGAGCACCGGCCCGGTCACCGAGATCACCGTGGCCGGCAACCTGATCGACATCTACGCCCGCCTGGTCCCCGGCTCGGACCTGCAGTTCCGGGGCGCCAGCAACAGTCCGTCGATCCTGGTCGACGCCCTGGCGATCGCGGGCAAATGAACGACCTGGACCTGATCCTCCAAGCCGCCAAGGAGGCCGGCGAGCTGGCGCTCTCGGCCCGCGAGGGCGGCTTGAAGATCTGGTCCAAGGACGGCGGCTCGCCCGTCACCGACGCCGACCTGGCTGTCGACACCCTGCTGAAGACCGAGCTGGGCGCCGAGCGCCCGGCCTATGGCTGGCTGTCGGAAGAGACGGCCGACGATCCGGCGCGCCTGACCACCCAGCGCCAGTTCGTGGTCGATCCGATCGACGGCACGGTGGCCTTCATGAAGGGCAAGCCGTGGTTCGCCGTCTCGATCGCCGTGGTCGAGAACGGCCAGCCGATCGCCGGCGTCGTCCATGCACCGGCCCTGAACGAGACCTTCGCCGCCACGGTCGACGGCCCCGCGACCCTGAACGGCGTGATCATCGAGCCTAGCGCCACCCAGCGCCTGGAAGGCTCGGCCATGCTGGGCGACGCCAAGATGTTCGCCCACCCGGCCTGGCGCGAGCCGTGGCCGGACATGCGCATCGAGAGCCGCAACTCGATCGCCTACCGCATGTGCCTGGTGGCCTCGGGCGCGTTCGACGCCGCCATCGCCCTGTCGCCCAAGAGCGAGTGGGACCTGGCCGCCGCCGACCTCATCTGCCGCCGCGCCGGCGCCTGGGCGACCGACCACAAAGGCCGCGGTTTCGCCTATAATCGCCCCGTTCCGCTGGTTCCGAGCCTGGTTTGCGCCAATCGGGCCCTCGCCCCATTGATCCTGTCACGCGTCGGGCATATCGAGCTGCCATAAACATAATTCCTCGCAGGAACATGCTCCAAATGGTCGATAAGCAGCTTCTTCATATCGTGGTCGGTGGCGAACTGAAGGATGTCGCCGGTATCGAATTCCGCGACCTCAGCAAGGTCGAGTTCGTCGGCGCCTATCCCAGCTACGACGACGCCCACAAGGCCTGGAAGGCCAAGGCCCAGGCGACGGTGGACAACGCGCACGCGCGGTATTTCATCATCCACGCGCACAAGCTGCTGGATCCGAGCGAGGGCTGAGTCAGCACTAGCCCCCACCTGACCTGCTGACGCAGGTCTGTCCGCCCCCAAGCGGGGCGGAGGGTTATCTCTCCTCCCCCTCTTGGGGGAGGGGGACCGCCGAACGGC
>Ga0164241_10002984_pt1 | contig 17611 bp, 17 predicted proteins | sample OricomyardsoilBY_FD_108780 | JGI IMG/M metagenome (GOLD analysis project Ga0164241, IMG submission 108780) | Backyard soil microbial communities from Emeryville, California, USA - Original compost - Back yard soil (BY) | ecosystem: Environmental > Terrestrial > Soil > Unclassified | place: USA...
CACCTCGCGTTGCCCCTGGTCAAAACAGTAAATGCCGGTTCTGTACTGAGTGCCGTGATCATTGGCCTGGCGCATCCCCTGGGTCGGATTGTGGTTCTCCCAGAACAGGCGCAGCAGTTCACCATAGGAAATCTGTTCCGGCCAAAATACCACCAGCACTACCTCGTTATGACCGGTGAGACCAGAGCACACCTCTTCATAAGTGGGATTGGGGGTAAACCCGGCGCTGTAACCCACCGCCGTACTGTAGACCCCGGGTTGTTGCCAGAACAGGCGCTCCGCCCCCCAGAAACAGCCCATACCAAATAGCGCTTGCGCTGTTCCTTGCGGGAATACTGTCATGGACGTACCAAGCACTTGGTGCCGCTCTGGAACAGGGACCTTTACATCCCTGCCGGGCAACGCGTCTTCCGGCAGGGGTATCACCATCTTGCGTGTTTCGTAACCGAACATAGGTTCTCCTCTTGCTTAAATGGGTTCTACTCGCGCTTAAAAGCAATTGCAGGTCATCGCCGGAAGCACGGCCTTCTTTCAGAATGAAAAACCAGCATCAACAAGCTCGCTGACCCGACTGCGGTTACGGCAATTTATTTTTGTTGTTATGCTCTAGCCCCGCGTTTTTCAATGGCTGCCCCATGCAGAGTTTTGAGTCCCCTTATTTCGCTGCGGTCGATCTCGGCTCCAACAGCTTCCATATGATCATTTGCAGGGTGAACCAGGAGACGGTGGAAACCGTGGACCGGGTCAAAGACATGGTCCAGATTGCCCGGGGCATGCAGTCCGGCACTATAGCACCCGATGCCCAGGAGCGAGCCCTGCAGTGTCTTAAACGTTTTGCCGAGCGCTTGCGAGGCATACCCACATCGCAGGTTCGAGCGGTGGGCACCAAAAGTCTGCGTTCGGCAAAAAATGCCAGAAGTTTTCTGCGCGACGCGGAGCAGGCCCTGGGCCACCCAATTGAGATTATTTCCGGCTTCGAGGAAGCGCGCCTGGTTTACAAAGGCCTCGCCCACTGTGTAGCCAACGACAACAACCGCCGGCTCGTGATCGATATCGGCGGCGCCAGCACCGAGTTCATCATCGGCCGCGACGCGGAACCGGAATTGATGGAAAGCCTGAACTTCGGCTGTGTCGTCTATGCGGAAAAGCACGACCTGAAACACCAGGTCAGCGCGCGGGGCATGCGCGCCGCGTATCTGGCTGCCTGCGCCGATATAGAGCTGATACTCCCCAGCTACCTGAAACGGGGTTGGGATCTGGTCTACGGCACCTCAGGCACCATGCGCGCCATAGCGGATCTGGTTGCTCCAACGGACGGCGGCGCTATTATCCGGGCTAATTCTCTGCGTGAGCTCAGTGCATCCGTGATCGAAAACAGCGAGCGCACCCTGCATCCCATGCCCAAATTGCGCAAAGATGTGTTGCCAGCGGGCATAGCCGTGTTGCGGGCGATTTTTGACCAGTTGAAACTTGAGAAAATCCATGTGGGCGATGCGTCCCTGAAAGAGGGGTTGATCTACGACACCGTTGGCCGCTTTAACAATGTGGATGCCCGTTACGCCGCCGTTGCAAAACTCCAGAGCCAATACCATGTGGATCTGGCCCAGGCTGAACGGGTCGCCCGCACCGCCACCACCTTCTGGCGGCAAATCAGCGGGCCGGACCTGCCCGGTGTATCGCGCACCAAAATCCTCACATGGGCGGCGCAGTTGCACGAGATAGGATTGGGTGTTTCCCACTCCGGCCACCACCACCACGGCTACTATGTGCTGCGCCATAGCGATCTCGCCGGATTCGGCCGCTATGAACAGTTGATTCTCGCCTGCCTCGTGCGCGCGCATCGCAAAAAGCTCGGTGACGATCGTTTTGAAGGATTGGAAAAAGCTGTGCGGCAAGCGCTGCTTCCCATGCTTATCTGTTTGCGGATCGCCGTAATATTGCACCGCCGTCGCGAAGACGTCGCGCCACTGCCGCATATCAAACAATCCCCCAATGGTTATGCATTGGTTTTTTCCGAAGGCTGGCTGGAAGCCAACCCGCTGACCACCGCCAGTCTCGAAAAGGAAGTCACCTATTTGCATGACGCCGGTGTTGAATTGAAAATTCAGGAAGCCTGACCCACCAACACCTATGATCATCAAACTTATATTGGCAATTGGTTTATTGGCGCTGTTGTTTTACGGAATGCATCAATACAAAAAGCTGCCCGAAGCACGAAGACGTGGCGCGACAGTAAAAATGCTGATATTCGGATTGGCGGGTATTTTACTGATCGGCGTTCTCACCGGCCGCATGCACTGGTTCGGCGCCGTTATCGCAGCGTTGCTGCCCATGTTGCGTTTTGGCGTTACCGCGGGAATGCGCCTTCTGCCGTTATGGTTAAGCCGCACTGGCGGACAGGCATCCTTTAAAACGGAATATCTCGATGTGCGCCTGCGGGTGCAAACAGGGCAGCTGAGCGGCACTGTTCTGAAAGGCCCGCACGCCGGCAAAACCATTGAACAGCTGAATGCCGAGGAATTAACCGAGCTGGAGCAGTATTACCGGGAGCGGGATTCCAAGTCTTTTTATCTAATCAAATTTGCGCGCAAAGGCGGCCGTTTCGAAGGGCAGCAACCGCCTCCACCGAATTTCACCAATCCCAGCCGCGATGAGGCACTGCAAATTCTGGGTTTGTCGGGTAATCCAACACGCGAGGACATAGTTGCCGCACATCGCCGCCTGATTAATAAATTGCATCCAGACCGCGGTGGCAGCGACTTTCTAGCCGCACGTGTCAATCAGGCGCGGGATATTTTGCTCGACGGCAAATAATCCCCAGCTTTATTTTTTGCGCAGTATTTTGGGTGTATTACTTTTTCGTAGCAAAAAGTGCTGATAGCGACCCAGATCGCGAAAAGGCGGCACGCGGGAATAAGCCAACTCCAAACGCTCCACGCTTTCAGGATCCTTTTGGTAATTTTGTTTATCGAGCACGTAATCGTGGAATACCCTTATGCCACTGCGACACACCAGTTCGAAATCTGCTGCCTCAGTCCACGCCAATACCTCGTCCACCGCTAAAGGATTGAGTGGCGTGAGGCTGCCGCGGCTGCCACGAAAATCCCGGCTTTCCACCTTGGCGTAATTGGCCCGCAGCAGATTTTTAAAAATCAACCCATCCCTGTTATAGAAAATCAGCGAAACCCACCCACCCGGCGCCAGCAACGGCTCGATCCACTTCAGCAACAGGAAAGGTTGCTCCAACCACTCCATCACCGCGTGGCAGACAATTAAATCGAAGGTTTCGTCCAGCCTATCGGCCAACTCCTGGGCGCCACAATGCAACCAGCGTGCGTGCTGTTTCGCCACATCCGACAGATCACTTTCTGTAATCTGCTGGCGTGAGGCTTCAAGCATCGTCTGGGATATATCTGTTAACAGCACCCGATGTCCCGCCGCCAGCATTTCCAGCGCCCACTGCCCCTGTCCCGCGCCTATATCGAGTACGCGCAAAGGCGCGGCAGGTATGGCCTCGGCAAAGTCCCTGCGCAATATGGCCAGGCGCAGGCGGCCTTTCATGGAATCGTAGATATTGCGCTGGAAACGCTCGACCAGATCATCAAAATTGCGATCCGCCTCGGGGTGTTTGTCTTTCATAGGGAAGTACAGAGTCTTGTTGCAGGGTGGTGCGGCAAGGGCTGCCGTTGAAGGTCATGCTGGTCTTCGCCAGAGCAACCGCTATAATGCGCGCCTTTCAAACACGAGGGCAATTCAATGTTGAAAGTCAACGAATATTTCGGCGGCAAAGTAAAATCCATCGGGTTCAAAACCGCCACCCTACCAGCCACTGTCGGTGTGATAGTCGCCGGCGAATATGAATTTTCCACCAGCAGCAAAGAGACTATGGTAGTGATCAGTGGTGAGCTGGATGTGCAATACCCTGGCGAAACGACTTGGCAATCTTTTACCGACGGCCAGGCTTTCGACGTGGAAAGCAATTCATCTTTTAAAGTGCGCACCAAAAGCGATACCGCCTATTTGTGCAAATTCTGGCAAAGCTGATATTCGTTCCGGCTCAGGGCGCACGCCGCGCCCGACGCCACATCAATACCCCCAGGCCCAAGAGCAGCCCCGCACAAAATCCGGATAAATGGGATTCCACCGCTACCGCAACACCGATTTCATTCCGCAGATAATCCACGTCGTAACCCGGCATTTGCTCCATGGCGATTTTGCCTCCTAATATCAGCAAAGCCAGAGTGTAAAGCCGAAAATTATGGCGCAACCCCAAAAGCAGGCCGAGCGCAAGCAAGCCATAGTTGCATCCGGAAAAGCCCCGATAAATATCGACCTGACTTAACAGCAGTCCAATACCAACACCCAAGGGCACCAACACCAGAGCGAGCAGCAGAATACGCAGTGGCGCGTCGCGGAATAATATCAAGGCCACTGCAGCGAAACCCGCGCAATTCATATTGGTGTGATACAAACCGAAGTGCACAAAATTTCCGGTAAAGATCCGCCACCATTCACCGTCCCAAATCCTTTCACGGTGAAATTCCAACACGGTCACACGCTCTTCGCCCATAAAATGCCCCGCCCATAAGACCAAAATAAAAACCAAGGTCAAATAGAATATGGGCTCACGCCAGACGTTGCGATAATCGTCAAAAATCTGCTTCAGCACTTCAATATCTTTTTAAAAAGGCAGCGGTAAAGGCTGGCCATTCAACACCGCTTTGCCATCCTTGAATTCAAATAATGTCTGATATTTTTCACCTTTGTCGACCAGCATCCCCTGAATGGTCAACATATCAATCTGCATCTGGGTTTGATTATCGGCGAGGGATTGTTTTTCATCCTCAGTCATCTGGTTGCCGCCTTCAAACTGTGTCTTGTTTAAATCTTTGAGAACATTCTGGCGCACCAAGCGGAACACCAATGGCTTATCGGCATTCAGCGCTGCATCAACCGTCACATGGGAAAGAATTGCCATCGGATTCGACATCGCTTTAGCTGCTTCGGGTGACACAGCAAGGCTGCCGTTAAAATCCAGAATGCCTTCGGGGGTCTTAAAACCTAATTGGTGAATATTGATCTGGGGACCAGCAGGCAGCAAATCGGACGATACCAACCCCATCATTTGCATTGCCAGCATAGGATTCGTCTCTCCACCGCTGTCCACCACTTGCTCCACCAGCTCCATATATTTGTTTAAAAAAGACAAACTCAAATTATTGAAAGAAAAATCGAACTTGGCATCCTCGACCTTATCCTCGAATAATTGCATTTCAGAAAAAGCCATAACCATACGCATGTTACCTGTGGTTTTTTCCGCATTGAAAACCAGATCGCTGGAAAAATTGCCATCTCGCATCAAAACAGCCTTGCCCTCTGCGGTTGCAAGATTCATCGAGGCCAAAGAAAATTTAGCCGAACCGGGTATCGCGTACCGCCCTACCTTATCGCCGAAATCTGAATTCATCCCAAATTTCATATTTTCCATTTGCAGATTGCTTTCGCCACCCGTTACCGTCATCGACGATAAAACACCGCTGTAATCCAACAATCCGTCACGTTTGATTGTGCCCTCACCCTGGTATCCGGAGAGTTCGAATTGACTTCCATCCTTGCTCACTTTAAAAGGAAGACTGTGATCGCGAATGGTCGCATTACCGGCGAGATCCATCACCACTTTGGAGACAAAAAACCGACCATCTCCTTCCACAGAAAGATTTTGATCAACCCAATCCTGGTGTGTGCCACTCAAATAAAACTCACCGGAAAACCAACCAGGCTTAAGTCCATCGCGCCACAGAATGGGGCCGTGATGCAAACTGAGCTGCAGCGGAATTGTCCATTCATTCAACTCAGTCACCTCACCATCGAGGCCGGCGGGTAATTCAAGACTGACTTTCAACACCGCTTCTGTACCCAGCCAGCCCTTTTGATATTCTTCCCAACTGAAATCGTAACTGCCCATCTCGTTCATTTGTGCGACCCAGGATTCAAGTGTCTGCTGGGTTTTATGTCCCGCCACAAACGGCATCACCACGAGTGCCACCAATATAATTCCTATTAAAGCCAGTAAAACCTTCTTCATACTTATTCTCACGCGAGTGGAGGTGCAGGATGTATATGCGCTTCTGCCTGGGAGGGCAGCACTGTCCGGAGTACCGTCGCTCCATATGCCATACCGTTCCCGAAGGGATGCGACTAGAATGTTCGCCCGATCAATTGGGGCTGCTATTTAAAACCATAGATCATGAATGCACAATCAACCGCTTCTGGACATAACAATCTGAGTCGCAACATTCATGCAGGTTTTACGCGGGAGACGCGTGGGAACTCAGGCGCATCAAGAGCGTCTGCTCATCCGTCGCGGTGGTAAGTTTAATCTGGCGTAGCTGCGCTACTACCGATTGCAGTTGATGCGCTAATTTCGAGGTCCGAGTTTATGAAGAGTCTATTTACGCAGTTCTTTTTGATCTTGGCGACGCTTGCTTCACAGGCTTTTGCACAAGACAAATCCGCCCCCACCATTGAAGAATTGCGTTGGGTGGATACGGGCTATCTGCAACGCCAACGCGCACTGGTGGATGACATAGTGCGCAGTGAATTCGGCACGCCATTGCGCGGCGACAAGCGCGATCTGCGCTTGCTGCAGCGCATTCTCGACGAGGGTCTTATCAAACAGATGGAACTGGTTAAACAACAGGCCTTGGGTGTAGTACTCGGGGATATTTACGTGGCCGATCTGGGACTCGAATGGGTTGTCTATCTGGATGCCGACGGCAAGAGCCGCGCTGTCTGCCTGCCGCGTACCCAGCACTGCCTATTCCCTATCACGATGATTTCAAAACGGGCCAGTCTCGGTGCCAAACCGGAAATCCAAGAGCTTTATGATCGCGGAATATCACTGATTCAGGACCATCTGCCGAAGCTGCCCTACAAGGTCACACAGTGATGAAACATCATGCGCAATAACCGCCATATCGCACTTGAATGATGCGCTTTTTGGGTGGGTCCGGCTGTATTGCTATTGTCCCGGAACCCGCCTAGAATCGGCCGTGAATGTGGGGGTCACTTGAGCCCAAACAGCGTTGGACGACGAAAATTACGGACTTGAATCTTCAAGAGAATTTAAAGCAGCCCTGGGCGGATTTATATTCCCTTCAGCTTCAAGAATCCCTTTCCAAGTCCGCATGTTTTGGAAGCTGTATCGCACTTCAAATTGACCACCTGTTCTCTCCCGGTAATTCAGAAGTTCAGCAAAGGTTAAACAGAAGTTATGTCATCAACAAACAAGTTGCGCGGAACCGTCAAGTGGTTCAACGAAAGCAAGGGTTATGGTTTCATCAGCCGTGACGGTGGTGCAGATCTTTTCGTTCACTTCAGCAATATCATCGGTTCGGGGTTTAAAACCCTGAAAGAAGGACAGCCCGTCACCTTCACTGAAGGTGTAGGCCAAAAAGGCCCACAGGCCGAAAACGTCGAAATCGCTTAAGACTTCCGACAGACTCTCTTTTTAGAATTTGCTAACTCGGTCATTCAGGAAGTGCGGTGACTGACCGGGTTCTCTCCCTTTTATTCCTGTCGCATCAAAGCTGTTCCCGATACTCTTTGCCTTCCGCGACCGCGCTAAGGCTGATATTCAGCGCTTACTGCCACCCATGCATGCCGGCGATTCCGGTGCTCCGCCCGCTGCTTGCCATTCTTCGGGAGTGTAGGTATGTATCGCCAGGGCATGGACCCCCTGCTTAATGAACGCATCAAGTGCGGCGTAAACCTGGCGATGCCGTTGTACTGATCGATCACCAGAAAATTGTTGCGCCACTATTACAACTTTAAAGTGGGTTTCAGAGCCCGGCGCCACATTATGGCCATGACTTTCGTTCACAACCTCCAGGAAGACCGGCATGAAGGCAAGCGTTAATTGTTGTTTGATTTGAGCTTCTATAGTCACGGTTGACCTCCACTTTTTTAACGCCAAAATTTTCTCCGGATGATTACCCGGTCGCCAGTAATTACCGCTATCGGCAAACACTGGACATGAAGTATTTTCCGTCTAGTCTTAGGCTTTAATGGCCGGCCTCGTTCGGCCAACGGATTTGTTGAACGCAGTTGGGATGTTGCTGTTATGAATTCTGATGCTCTGTTTGTCAATCGCAGAAAAGGTGGCGATCGTCGTCTGGACACAGACCCGTGTAGAGACCTGCCACTGGACCTCTATCATCGTAAACGCCGCAAGTCCAAGGAGCGGCGAGCGTCCCGGCGCAGCCTTTCAGAGGATTATTTTGCCTATCAATCCTGCCCGAAAGCCTGGGAGGCAGAAGCGCCGGGACCTCTGAAAAACTAACTGGATCGCCCGCGTCGTCGACCTGTTCAGGACAACCAAATTTGGGGAACGCAGGAGCAGTATGTTAGATCCCAAAGAATTAAAGGTGGTGCTCGCCACCCTCACAAAACGGCGGGACTGGTTGTTAAAGTCTCTGGATGGGGCGGGTTTGAATGCCGAAAGCAGAGAAGAAATCACCGTCGCAATCCGATTGTTGGACAGCAGCATGCAGAAGCTGTCGAGGCTTTCCAGTGTTTTTCCTTCAAAAGCCACCGCGAACAAACCTGCCCCCCTACCTCCCCGCAAAAATACCCGAAGACCGGCTGTGGAGCCGGAAAACGCCTATGTGCTGATTGCGGAGGACAACCGCGATTCCGCCGAGCTGCTGCGCGGCATCCTGGAGGACATGGGCATTTCCCATATAGATTTGGTCACTGACGGCCGAGCGGCTCTCTATGCTCTGCAGAATTCTTCGCCGCCTTATGACCTGGTGCTGTGCGACTGGGATATGCCGGAAATGAATGGCTTGGAAGTGCACCGCAGCGTACGCGCTCTGGCCAAGCTGCGTGATACCCATTTTGTGATGGTGACGGCCATCTCCGAAAGCAATCGGATCCGCGAAGCCATACAACAGGGAGTCAGCGACTATCTCGTCAAACCCATCGATATCGAAATTTTGGAGAAGAAATTAAAGGCCGCGTTGGCCGGTGATGAAGCCTCTACCTGAGGCGCTTCATCCGTCAACACCTTCCGTCAGGCATTGATGATAGGTTTGCCCACTTCAAGGATTTTCAACGTATTAGTTCCGCCATGGACATTGGCCACATCTCCCTTTGAAATGATCACCATATCTCCCGTGCGCACCACATTTTTGGCCACCAGCGTGTCAATGGCTTTCTGATTGGATTGGGCGAAGGTGAGATTCTCCTGATTGAACAACACAGTCTCCACACCGCGATAGAGGGCTGCGCGGCGCAGGGTACGCTCGCGGGGTGACAATGCGAAAATTGGCAAACGGGCGCCATAGCGGCTCATCAGCAAGGGGGTCGCACCGGTTTCAGTCATGCAGATGATGGCCGCCACTCCCGGCATATGGTTGGCGGTAAACATGGCGGCGGCGGCTATGGCTTGGTCGATCGCCACCCGCCCAGATGCTTCACGCTCCAGCGCCTTGTGGTGGTCCTCGGTTTTTTCCGCCCCAAGGATAACGCGCACCATGGCTTCGACGGTCTCCACCGGGAATTGCCCTGCGGCAGTTTCTGCAGAGAGCATCACCGCGTCGGTGCCATCGAGCACTGCGTTTGCAACGTCGAAAACCTCGGCTCGGGTGGGCATGGAACTGTTGATCATGCTTTCCATCATTTGGGTCGCGGTGATCACGCTGCGGTTGAGCGCACGCGCCCGGGCAATAATGTGTTTTTGTACACCGATCAGGGAGGCGTCACCGATTTCCACGCCCAGATCACCCCGGGCCACCATGACCGCATCAGACGCTTTGATGATGCCGTCGAGAACCTCGTCCTTCTCTACGGTTTCCGCGCGTTCGATTTTGGCCACCAGGGCAATGTCCCCGCCGGCCTCTTTTACCAATGCGCGCGCCAGGTTCATATCCTCCGCCGTGCGCGGAAACGAAACCGCCAAATAGTCCACGCCTATGTCGACAGCGGTTTTGATGTCGGCGCGATCCTTATCCGTCAACGCCGGCGCAGTCAGTCCGCCGCCCTGGCGATTGATGCCTTTGTTATTGGAGAGCTTGCCGCCAACAGTCACTGTGCAATTCACGCGATTGCCGACCACGGAATCCACAAGAAAAACCACGCGACCATCATCCAGCAGTAATAGATCACCGGGGTTGACGTCTCGCGGCAATTCTTTGTAATCAATTCCCACCTGGTGCTGGTCACCGGCTTCCGTTGGCAAATCCGCATCCAACGAAAACTTATCTCCGACCGCCAGCTTGATTGGCCCTTTGGCGAAACGGGCAACGCGGATTTTCGGCCCCTGCAGATCGCCGAGCACCGCTACATAGCGGCCATGTTTGGCGGCGTATTCACGGACCGCATTAGCGCGATCGCGGTGCTCTTCCGGGGAGCCGTGCGAGAAATTCAGACGTACCACGTTGACACCCGCAACGATCAGTTTTTCCAGCACCCCTGGTTCATCGGTCGCGGGTCCCAAAGTACTGACTATTTTCGTACGTCTAAGCATAACTGCGCTCCAAAAATCGGTGGGCTCAAAAAACGGCGGGCCATTCTACACCATTTGTATTAGAAGAATTAAAAGGCCTTGAAAAGCATTGGCAACTAAAACCTGCACATTTACTTTCCAACTTCTTCCATGCAAAAGCGCGAGGATGGTGACTTAAAACCCAATGGCCCACAAGGATAATTACGCTTCTGTCACCGGTGTTAAGATGGCGCCCCGCTCGACCTGAATAGAATGCCCATCATGCGTATTTACCTGGCCCCTATGGAAGGGGTTGTGGACCATCACTTGCGCCGACTCTACGCCAGCATTGGCGGGATTGACTTGTGCACGACCGAGTTCATCCGGGTCACCCAGACACGGCTGCCGGAAAAAGTTTTCCGGCGTTATTGCCCGGAATTGAACGAACCTCTCGCGGTACCTGTGCGTATTCAGCTGCTCGGCAGCGATCCGACCATGCTGGCGTGGAATGCAAACCGGGCGGCGCTTTTGGGCGCGGTCGGCATAGATCTCAATTTCGGCTGCCCAGCCAAAACCGTCAATCAAAACCGCGGTGGCGCCTGCCTGCTGGAAGAGCCGAATCTGTTATACGACATAGTCCATCAAGTGCGGCAGGCAGTACCCGCGGAAATCCCGGTCACAGCAAAAATGCGTTTGGGCTACGGAACAAGGAGCCATTATGTAGAAAACGCTCAGGCGCTGGCGGAGGGCGGGGCTGCTGAAGTCGTGGTACACGGGCGCTCCAAGGCGGACGGCTACAAGCCGCCCGCCTATTGGGATTGCATCGGGGAAATTCGAGCAGCGCTTTCAATTCCCGTCATTGCCAATGGGGATATCTGGACCCCGGCGGATTACCACCAGTGTCGCGCCGAATCCGCGTGCGATAACGTGATGTTAGGGCGTGGCCTGCTCTCGCGCCCCGACTTGGCACGCGTCATCAAAGCGGACCTGGCGGGCGCGGATTACATTCCCATGGATTGGTCCCAGGTGTTGAGCCTGCTGGACGAGTTCCACCGGGAGACCACTGATTTTTATCCAAAACAGTTTTGCGGCAATCGGTTGAAGCAATGGCTGATGTACCTTCAGCGGGAATACACGGAAGCCACACTGCTCTTCGAGCAGATCAAAAAAACCCGCGACCCGGCAGTGATAGACGCAGCCTTGCAACAGATGCGGGCCGCAGCCTGATCAATGCCGTCTGATTCTATTGGCTGGAATTCCGTTCGATCACCCGGGGTTCCGTAACCGGAATAAAATGCCCCTCCTTTAAACCTATCGCTTGAGTTCCGCCAAACGAGCCCAGGTCGCGCAGCGTGTGGCCTTTTTTCTCCAACGCCACCCGCAGATCAGGCGTCATCGAGGATTCAACAAACAGCAGGTCCGGCTGCCATTGCTGATGCACACGCAGCCCCGACATTGCCTGGTCCAGCGGCTCTCCTAATGCCAAATGACGCAGTAGCACCTGGGTCACCTGGGAAATGATCGTCGGCCCGCCTGCGGCGCCCAAGGTCAACACCGGCTGGCCGCCCTGCAGCACCAATGTCGGACTCATGCTGGAGAGCGGGCGCTTATGCGGTGCCACGCTGTTGGCCTGTTCACCCACCAGACCAAATGCATTAGGCAGACCAGGCGCTAGAGAGAAATCGTCCATCTGGTTGTTCAGCAGAACCCCTGTGCCCGGCACCACCACTTTGCTACCAAAGCTGGTGTTGATGGTGGAGGTGATAGCCACCCAGTTGCCCTCGGCGTCGGCAGTTGCGATATGGGTGGTGTGACGATCGAAACCCGGATCGGCATCCGGCGGCAACCCATGATTCACCTGTGGCATCCGCTGGTTCAGTTGGATTCCGCTGGCGCGCTCGGCGAGGTAGGTCGGGTCCAATAGCCCGGCAGGAACCTTGACGAAGTCGGGGTCGCCCAACCAATAGGAGCGATCGGCGAAAGCCAGACGCATGGCCTCCCCTACCGTGTGGTAATAATCCACCTCGCTGAGCGATTTCAGATCCAAGGGCTCGATCATAGCGAGTATCTGTGCCACATGGGTGCCGCCGGAACTCGGGGCCGGAAACCCGTAGACGTCAAAACCGCGAAAACGGGTATGCAGAGGCTGGCGCAGCTGGATGGTGTAATCATGGAAGTCCTCGGCCCGCACCACACCGCCGTTAGCGGCCATCCAGCGCCCGGTGCGCTCAGCAAAATCCCCGCGGTAAAACCAGTCCGGTCCCTGCTGCGCCAAGGCCCGGTATGTAGCCGCCAAATCCGGTTGACGAAGTAATTCTCCTCGACCCGGTGCAGTGCCATCGGCGCGCAAAAAGACGGCCGCGGCTTCCGGAAAACGCGCAAGCCGCTCCCGATTGCTGAGCAGGCGCTCCGCCATGGTGCCGTCTATGGCAAAACCGGCTTCCGCCACTTCGGCCGCCGGCAATAAAACCTTTGACCAGGAGAGCTTGCCACCCAGGGAATGCAGGCGATGCAGCGCCGCCACCGAACCGGGGATGCCCACCGCCAGCGCACCGATCTTGCTGCGCTCCGGCTGCACTTTGCCGCCTTCCAGATAATGCTCCCGCGTGATGCCACCCGGAGCCATTTCACGTCCATCGATTGCCAGAACCCTGCCGTCCGCCAGCCGCGCCAGAATAAAACAGCCGCCGCCGATTCCGGAGTTGTGCGGGTCCACCACCCCCAATGTAAAAGCCACGGCAAGGGCCGCATCCAGCGCATTGCCTCCATCGGCAAAAGCTCGCAAGCCCGCCTGGGTAGCCAAGGGGTTGACGCTTGCCACGGCCCCTCGTTGATCGCCATAGACCGCAGCATAGGCCGGTGACGGCTCCACCACCGGTGCCCGGCTGGCGCAACCAATTCCGACCAGACAGAACCACAACCAACAAATGCGCAAGGAAATCGTCATGGTGTTTACCGGAGAGGTTTTAGGGGAGCCCAGGTTAACAGCCTGGGTTTTACGTGCAAGCACTCAGAACCTGTACCGCATTGCCAAACTCAACCGCCGCTCCAACCCTGGAAAATAGCGGTATTCATCAAAGGCGGAATCGGCGCGCTCGGCGTAGGCGCGGTCGGTGGCGTTGAGCATGGCCCAATGGAGATCAAGCTGCGGACTGATTCGGGTGTGAATCTCCAGATCCAGCAACGTATGGCCGGGGTATTCGTAGACATTGGCTTCGTCCAGGTAATAACGCCCCATACGGACGAGGCGAAAACCCGTGGATACGCGCTCGGAAAGCTGCCATTTCCCTTCCGCCTGAAGCATCTGCCGCGGAGCCGTATCCAGTTGATTACCCTGCAGATCCAGATCGGACGTCAGGCCGAGGATCCTCGGATTATTGGCGTAACTGTGATCCGCAAGCTGACCGCTGAGGCTCAGCGATCCATTGGTACGGGTGTACTCCAGCTCGTACTCGAAGCCCAGATGTTCCGTTTCCACGCCATTGACATAACGTCGCTGCGTGTCCTGCACTATGCCGTCGCGATTGCGCATGGCATAGACCGCGCCCTGCGCGAACCAATGGCCCCATTGGCCGCGGAGTCCCAACTCCGCCGAGGTGATTTTTTCCGGTTCGATGGCCGATGTGTCGGCGGACTGGGTGCGGTAAAGCTCCGCCGTTTGGGGTACTCGGAAACCGTTGGCGAGTTTGCCGAAACTGAAGAGCCCGTTGCGCCATTGGTAGATGAATCCCGCGTGCAGCGAAGGCTCGCTGAATTGGTTGTCCTGGGAGACAGGGCGGTAAAAGCGGCACCCCGCCACCTCCGGCGCGCAGGCACTGCCACTGTCCAGGTGATTGGTGTAGTCGTAGCGGGTGTCATCCCAACGCAGGGCGACATCCAGGGCCAGGGCGCGGGTGGGCTGCCAGAAGGCGCCCGCATTGAAGGCGGCGCTGCGCGCCCGGACGCTGTAGTCATAGTGGGCGCCGCGCGGGATCTGCGCCTGTTGGAATGGGGCGTCCATGTACTGTATCTCGCTCAGGTCGCCCCAGGTCTGGTCGAATTCCTGGCCCCAGTAGATCTCCGAACCCCAGGCCAGATAACGCCGCCACTGCAGTTGCCAGCCCACGGAGTCGTGGCCATTACTTTCCACCGGCTGCCAGGGAACGAAATGCATCAGGAAATCCATGCGGTTGTGACGCGCATAGGGCGTGAGGGTCCATTCCGCATCCACCTGACGCCAACGCCAGCGGCTGAAAGCCCGCAAGGCATCCGCGTCACGGTAGGCATCGGGAAAGAGATTGCCATGACGGGTCATGTTGTCCTTATAGGCGTTTTCCCCCACCAGGTAACCAGCCGTCTCCTGCTCCAGGTGCATCAGGCTTACACCGTTCTCCACGCTGAGCCAGTCACGCCCCATCCAATCGTGGCGGAGCGACAATTTCTGCTGCTTGAAGCCGGAGGAATCACGGGTGCCATCATCTTCTATTCCGGTGGCCATATATCCCAGAGCCTGCTCCTGCACCTCCATAGCTCCCTGCAACTGCAAACGACGATAACCCAGACCATTGGCATGCAGAGTGAGCGAATCCTCCAGATCACGCGCACCGGGCAGGCGCGTATTGAGCGCGCCGAACTGGGCGTTGCCACCGACAATGGAGGCATGGGGGCCTTTGAAGACTTCGATCTGCCCCGCGGCTTCATAGTGGCTGTCGAAAAACTCGTTGGCATTGCAGAAACCCGTGGCCCGCAGGGCTATACCATCCTCCGCCAGCCAGAAAGCGCCGCAGGCGCCGGCACCGGTGAACACCGGAGAACGAATGGCCACCAGTTGCTCCTGGCCACTGCCCCGGCTCACCCAGACGCCGGGTGCAGCCGTGAGAACCTGCGCTGCGTGTTCCAGTCCGGGACGCCGCAGGTCCTCCGCTTCCACCAGATGATTGAGCGATGCGGTTTCGCTCAAGTAACGCTGGGTGCGCTCGCCATAAACCAGTACGGTTTCAAGCCCTGCGGCAAAAGACTGGGCAACCACGCCGAGGGCGGGCAACCAAAGGAAGCGTATTGTTTTGAAGGTCATTGAGCAGGCACCAGACGATAGATAGCGCCGCCCTCCGCCTGATTCAGCACTACATAAGGAAACCCATCCGGGCCATCCGCTAAATCGCGGATGCGGCCAAGATTCTGGAACAGCAGCTCATCGGCAACCACTTGGTCACCCTCAATGCGCAGCAACCGCAGTTGCTCTTTTGCCAAGCTGCCCACGAGCAACTGGTGGCGCCATTTGGGGAAACGCTCGCCGGTATAGAAATCGATTTCCGAGACGGCTATGGAGGGCACCCAGTAGTGCTTCGGCTGTTCCATGCCCTCTTTCGCCGTCTGGCTGGTAATGGGTGTACCGTCGTAGTTCATGCCGTAGGTGATCACTGGCCAGCCGAAGTTGGCGCCCTTGACCAGGCGATTGGTTTCGTCGCCACCGCGCGGCCCGTGTTCCACCTCCCAGATATCGCCGGTAAGCGGATGAACAGCCAAACCCTGGGGATTACGATGGCCATAACTCCAGATACTGGGCAACGCCTTGGCATTGTCAAGGTAGGGGTTGTCCTTGGGTACGCGGCCATCGTCGTGCAGGCGATGGATTTTGCCGTTGGGAAAGCCCAAGTCCTGGGCCTGATCCTGAGCACCGCGATCCCCCACGCTGAAGTACACGTAACCATCTTGAAAAACCATGCGCGAACCGAAGTGATGGCCGCGGTCGGTATAAAACCTGGCCTCCGCTTCGTAAACGGTCTGCTGTTCCACCCATTTGAGTCCGTCGAGTTTGCCACGCACCAGCTTGGTCATGGCGCCTTTGGCGGACGGTTCGGAATAGGTGAGGTAGATCCAACCACTTTGCGCATCGGGGTGACGTTGCACTTCGAGCAAACCACCCTGGCTCTTGGAAAAAACCTCCGGAATGCCTGTGACCGGTCCCATGCGCTCGCCATTTTTAAACACCCAGAGTTTGCCGTCCTTCTGGGTGGCGATCAGAGTGTTGGAATCCAGAAAATCCATGGACCAGAGTTCGCCGGGCGCTGCGGCCACTTTCTCCAATTTGAATTTGTGGCCGCCACTTTCGATTATCGTGCCCTCCCCGGTTTTTACAGGTGCTTGCGTCTTGGCAGCGTTTTCGCGAATCAAAATGATCAGGGCGCGGATATCCGCCTCCGTCACCATTTTCTCCATGGCCGGCATGCCGGCTTTGGGCACGCCCTGTCGGATGACGCGGCTTATATCGGCGTCGGTTGATCCATGTTTCCATTCGGCATCCCGGAGAGACGGACCAAGGCCACCGGCCATGTCGGGTCCATGGCAGCTGGAACAGAAGCTTTTGTAAATATCCTCCGCGGAACGCGCCTGTGCCAGGGCGCTGAGGAAACACAGGGCCAGGAGAGAGCGGGAAATAATCGATCGGTATCGGTTCATACAAGGTTCTCTGTCATTCAAAGAAATAGCCCAGGGCTTCAAGTGGCGTTGACCGGAGTGGCCGGACCCGATTCGCGGGTGAGATTTTTTAACCAATGGCCGGCGCGAATGCGGTATTTGACCGGCAGCCATTTAAGCGCATCTTCCACGTACATGAGCGCATAGAGCACCAGGAAAGGTGCGCCCAACCAGACCGCCAGCAGATACACCGGCACACCAACCCCCCACATGACAATGGTATCGGTCACCAGGCAGAAACGGGTGTCCCCCCCGGCGCGCAGTATGCCCAGGATGCGCAGCATATTGAGGATCTTGACCCAAACTCCCAGGCAGAATATGGCAAAGGTCTGCATCAGCAATGTCGTGGTTTGCGTATCCAAACCTTCGAATATGGACAGGATCCACGACCGCAGCAGCCAGAGTGCGCAGGCAAAAAGGACTACCAGAATTTTGGCCAGCCGGTCGAAAAACTTATAAAGCTGCAACGCCCCGGCGCGGTCATCGGCGCCCAAGGCATGTCCCACCATCACCGCCGCCGCGCTCGCCAAGCCGATAAACAAGGCAAAAAAAGCGCTCTCCACCGGCACCATCACCCCCATCACCGCCAGCGCCTGGGTTCCGGCAAAACCCGTAGCTATGTGATAGGTGGAATTGCCTATGGCCCAGATGGTGTGGTTGAGCACCACC
>Ga0164241_10002985_pt1 | contig 17605 bp, 20 predicted proteins | sample OricomyardsoilBY_FD_108780 | JGI IMG/M metagenome (GOLD analysis project Ga0164241, IMG submission 108780) | Backyard soil microbial communities from Emeryville, California, USA - Original compost - Back yard soil (BY) | ecosystem: Environmental > Terrestrial > Soil > Unclassified | place: USA...
ACGTTCATGCACAAGGGCCGGCAGATGGTGGTGGCCTATGCCGGCGGCGGCTTCGTGAGCGCGAAGAAGGGCGATGGCATATGGCTGTTCAGCCTCGATGGCACGCTGGACCCGATCAAGGCGCCGCGCAGTGCGACGCCGGGCGCGGCGCAGGTGCCGGTGCCCACGTCGGCGCGCACTGCCGATGCGGCCAATGGCGAGCGCATCTACAGGGCCACCTGCGTGTACTGCCACGGGGACAACGGGCAGGGTGGTGAGGGCGGCGGCAAGGCCATCGGCGCGCAGCTCGACGTTGAAGGCGTCCGGGCAGTGCTGGTCAGTGGGCGCGACAAGATGCCCGCGTTCGGTGGCGTGATGAGCGCCGAACAACTGGAAGATGTGGCCACTTACGTGAGCGGCTTGACGCACGCCGCCCGGCCTGCGACCGGCGCGGTGACGCCGGTGCGCGCGCATCCGGATCCGCTCGGCGCCTTGAAGAGCCCTGATCCAAAGCTCGCGGCCAACAAGCGCCTGGCCTTCGACCTGTGGCGCGGCATCGTTGACGCCGGCCACACCGAGCTGGCCGACACCTTGCTGGACGAGCACTACATCCAGCACAGCCCCGTGCTGCCCACGGGTCGCGCCGCGTTCAAGCAGATCTTCTCCAGCGTGAAGCGCCGCGATATTCCCGAAGTGGTCGAGCCGCCGCTGGTGCAGATCCTTTCCGAAGGCAACCTGGTGGTGATGTCGCTGCTGGAAACCATTGCCGCGAAGGACGCCGTGCCCGCGTACACCACCACGCATTTCAACCTGTTCCGCATTGCCAATCATCGCCTGGCCGAACACTGGCATTCGGTGCAGACCGCGCCGGGCGCCGATGTGGCGCTGCCTGCGGAGGGCGGGCCGCAGCCGGTCACCGGTGCCAGCGGCGCGGCACAGCAGGCACTGCTGAAGTCCAGCGATGCAGCCCTCGCCGCGAACAAGCGGCTGGTGTTCGACATGTGGCGCACGCTGGTGGATGCAGGGCACATGGACGAGGTTGATCGTTATCTCGGCAAGGGCTTCATCGAGCACAGTGCCGGGCCCGGCGCAGTGAGCGACGGATTCAATCTCATCCATGCAACCCGCGCGCCGAAGAAGGTGGCCGCGTCGATCGGTGAGCCGGTGGTGGCCATGGTGGCCGAAGGCGATCTGGTGGTGCTGGTGACCCTGCGCGAGCATCCGCATCCGGCGCGCCCGGGCCGTACCTACACCACTACCTGGTTCGACATGTTCCGCGTTGCCAACGGCCGGCTGGTGGAACACTGGGATGCGGGCACGCCCGCCGGCGCCGGCTGATTTCTCCTGAAATGACCACGAGACTGCTGTGGATCCTGGTTATTGCTGTTGCGCCGTGGACGTCGGATGCCGCGTCCGCGAAACGTGATGTCGTCCAGATCAGCGGCTTCAGCGTCGATTTTCATCTCGCATCGAAGCGGCAACGCAAGGCAGTAACCGCTTCACTGGAAAAGCAGCTCGACATGGTGAAGGACGCGGGACTTCCTGACGATGTCGTCGAGTTCGCGCAATCCGTCGCCATCGTCATCGATCCCGCGATGTTGTCCATGACCACCAATGGCCAGTACATGGCAGACAGCGCGCCGCCGCACGTGCGCATCAAGCCGGCCAGACTGCCGCAGGACCGTGCCATTGTCCTGCACGAGCTGATGCATGCCTATCGATACCAGGTGCTCAAGGGGATTACGCCCGATATCGCTGCTGCGTATCAGCGCGCCCTGTCGCCGGGCGTGTATCCGGCTGAATACCGGGAGGCCGCGTTTCTGCGCAACCCGGACGAGTATTTCGCGAACATGGCCACGACGTTTCTGCTCGGAACCAGTGAACGCCAGCCATACAGCTGCTCGATCATTCTGGCTGCCCAGCCGAAATTCGTCGGCTATCTCACGTCGCTGTTCGGGCCACATCCCTGCCGGTGAGTGTGGAGTCCCGGTCTTACTCCGGTCGCCGGCACACCATCTTCGACAGCTCCATGCCCTTGCCCTCCACGCGCATGCACACCGGGCGGTAGCGCTCGCGCACGTAGTACGCGTTCTCGAAGTCCTCTTCGCGGGGGTTTTCCATGCAGTCGAACTCGAAGGGATGCCGTGCCGGGCTCTTCTTCCAGGAACGCTTGATGGTGAAGGGCTTCGTGTAGTACTCGGGATCTTCGATGGTGGTCTCGATGTCGATGCTGCTGCCATCGGCCGTTGGCGTGAAGCGCTCGACGGTATGCAGCTGCGGGCTGGTGGGCTGGCCGCGCGCATCGAGCTCGGCGTAGCCATTGAAACCCAGTGTGTCGACCACCAGCGTGTTGCCTTCCCAGCGGCCGATCGAGTCGCCCACGTAATCGGATTCAAGCTTCGCCGGGTGCGAGGCATTCATGCGGATGCGGCGGACCATGCGCGGCATCTCGAAGAGAAGGGTGACTTCTTCGGCCGACTCGAGGATCACGATCTTCTCGCGCGGCATGGTCATCGTGGAAACCGCACCCGGGCGACATGACACCCAGGCCGTCTGCATGATCTTGCCGGACTGCATGGCCTCGGCATTGCGGGTGGCGATCGCCTGCCCCGCAGCGGACTGCGGCGCTTCGGGAACCATGATGCCGAAGGTCTTGGGCTCCCAGATGCCGGCGAAGCCGCGTGTGGAGGCAACCGGCTTCGGCGTGGCGGCTGCGGCCGCAGCCGCCGGCTTCGCTGCGGATGACGCCTTGCCTGCGCGGGGCAGTTGCTCCGCCGGTTCTCCGGCTGCCATGCGATCCGGGCACACGTCGTCTGCCACGCGTGCCGCCGCGTCGCGGTGGAAGGTGAGCACGGTTTCCCAGGGCTGGGTGTAGTTCTCCGGATCTTCAATGGTGATGCGATCTTCGAGGCGTCCATTGGGCAGCACGCGCAGATGTTCGGTGAGCTTCAGCTGCTCGGAATGCGGCAGGCCGGATGCATCCATGACGGTTGCATCGCTCAGGCCCGCGGTGCGAATCACCAGGTTGCTGCCCTCCCAGTGCCCCACCGGAAAACCCATCGTCAGCGGCAGTGGCGGGTCGGCGGTGCCGGGGCCCATGTCCACGATGCGGAACCATCGATACCAGCCATGGATGAACGCGATGCGATCCGCATCGCCCCGGATCTCGAACGGGTACTGCATGGTGAGGATGCGCGGCATGCCGGGGCCGGCGCACCAGGTGGTAGGGTCGAACGATGCATCGCCCTTCGCGAGGCGCTGGCGTCGCTCGGCATACACCTTCGAGGCCTCGGCGGTGAGCGGAGGTGCCTTGCCGCCCGCGGTCAGCAGCGTGCGCGGGGCCGAGTCGGGCACCCAGATGCCGAGCAGCGCACTCCTGCCTCCAGCGAATGGGTCCGTGTTGTCCGCCGCACTTGAAGCGCCTGCCGCCACTGCGGCCACGCAGATCAACAGCCGCAGGTGATTCATGCGGGGCACCTTCACGGCCCTTTGCCTGCGGGTGGCGGGCCGCCGGGGCCGGGGCCTGCCCCGATCTTCGCGGCCACACCTTCCAGCTTCCGGCCATCGGCAAACGTCAGCACGCGCAGGGTGCCGTAAGGCTTGCCGCTGCGCGCAGGCGAAAGGTTGATCGTCACGACGTCACCGAACTTCACACTGTCCTTGCGCCAGCCCATGTTGATATTCAGGCTTGGTGAGCCGATCTCGACCGACCACTGGACCTGTTCGCCGTTTTCTCCATCCACGATCAGCTGGATATAGGAGTGGGGATTGGTCCACTGCACTTCCTTCACAGTGCCCTTGATTGTGACCTGCTTCGTGTAGTCGAATTCGGCTGTGGAGTGATGGGCGATTGCCACGCGCGCGACGCACGCCAGCACGACCCATGGCAGCACCGATCTGATCCGTACGACTGAACGCATGCCTTGACCCCCTGATTTTTCGGTTCCGACTTTACCCCAGGAGCATCCAATTGAAAATTCCCACCCATAGGATTTTAATGACCCTGCTGTTGCTGGGGGCTCCTCTGGGCCTGTCGGCGGCTGACTCGATCAAGGATGTCGTCGATCGCACGCTGATCCGCGAACTCATGGACCGGTATGGCGTGGTGCATGATTCCGGCAGCCCCGAGGAGTACGCGGACCTGTTCACTGCCGACGGGGAGATCGCCGTCGCCCCCGGTGCGCCCGCCATCGTGAAGGGACGGGAGGCCCTGATTGCGCAAGCCCGCCGCGATCACGAGCGCTTCGGCACCGAGCCCACTGCGAACGGCGGCACGACCTCGATCATGCGGCACCTCATCAGCAACGCGCAGATCACCCTGACCGGCCGGGATGCGGCCACCGGCACGTGCTATGTCACCACGGTGGTGAAGAAGGGCGACGTCGGGCCCGCGATCCTCAGCATCTCCCGCTATACGGACAGTTACACGAAGCAGAAGGGGCAGTGGCGCATCAAGCGGCGGGAGATCACCATCGAAATGGGCAGCGCGGAGCTGGGCAAGCAGCTAGGCTTTCGCTAGGGCCGGTCACCGGGGGTAACCAGATGAAGAGCACGACTTCCATGTACTGCGGCCTCCTCCTGGTTTCCTCATGGCTGGTCGCGTCGCCCGCAATCGCCGACTCCTTTCGCTGCGGCGGCGAACTGGTGCGCGCAGGCATGCAGGCAAAGGAAGTCCGCGACAAATGTGGCCCGGCGGTCTTGACCAGGATCATGCAGAAGCCGGTGATGTCGACACTTTCGAACGGCACGACGGTCCGGCGTGGCACCGAGATCAAGGTGCTGTGGTACTACGATCGCGGGCCCGACCAGTACATTGCGAGAGTGACCATCCGCGGCGCAACGGCAGAACGGGTCGACATCCTGGACGTGAAGTCGATCCAGTCTCTGCGCGAAGGCCAGTAGGCCTTAATAAACAATAACTTGTACATTAATACCAATATCAGACCGGCCCGTACTAGCATGGCGGCATGCGCAAGCCAGGCAAACCTCCCAGGCAGGGCGTCACCGACTGGGCGCCCTTCTTCGACGCCGTGGATGCGGTACGGCGCGAGCGCCGCTTCGATGCCCTGAAGCGTCTGTACTCCCGTTCCCGCCGTACCCGCGAACGCGCGCTGCTGAACGCCACCGCCTGCGCGCTGGCGGCCGAGCTGGGGGTTGCACCACCCTGGTGGGCCATGCGCCCCATCTGGCTGCCCGACCCGTGGTTCGTCTCGGGTGTGGAGAACCTCAAGGCCAGCGCGTTGCTGGAAAGCCCGCTCCCGTTCCGGCGCAACAACGTGTTCGTGCTGGGCAATTTCCTGGCAAGGGCGTGAACCCATGAAGCCACAGCAGATTCTGCGCGCGTTCCGGGAACTGGAAGCCGTGCTGGCGCGCGCGGGCATCAAGGCCGAGGTTGGAGTCGTGGGCGGTGCCGCGATGGTGCTGGCATTCAACGCGCGCGAGGCCACGCGCGACGTGGATGAGATCTTCGCCCCGGCCGCCAGGGTGCACGCGGCGGCGGCTGAAGTGGCGTCGTTGCTCGATCTGCCCGTGGACTGGCTCAATGACGCAGCGAAGGGTTACATGCCGGCCGACACAGAGCCGTGATCCATCGTGCTGGACCTGCCATTTCTCAAGGTGTGGACGCCGCCGTCAGCCTATCTGCTGGCCATGAAGGCCATCGCCGCGCGTTTCGACAGCAATGACGCGAACGACCTGCGGACCCTGATCGCCCACCTGGGCCTGCGCCGTGTCGACGAGGTGCTGGAAATCGTGGAACGTTACTATCCGCGCAACCAGATTCCACCAAAGACGCAGTTCTTCCTGGAAGAGCTGTTCGGATGAGCCCCCCTGCGGCCAAATGAGAGGACACATGTTCAATCCAGTACGGCGAATTACCTTCATCCTCGCGGGGTGCGCACTCGTCACGGTGGGCGCCATGACGCCATCCGCGGATGCTGCCGCCCCGGCTCAGTCCACCAACTCGGCGGCGCTGGCATTGAGCTGCAACCGCTCATGCCTGTATGGCGTGCTGGATCAGTACCTGGCTGCGCTGGCCAAACGCGATATCGCGCTGGTGCCGTGGGCTCCCGAGGTGCGCAACTCCGAGAACAACGTGATGCTGCCCGTGGGCGACGGCCTGTGGGGAACGCTGACGAAGCTCGGCAGCTACCAGCTGAAGATGGCCGACCCGGATACCGGCGAAGTGGGTTACTTCGGTGCGGTGGACGAGAACGGTGCGGTGTCGCCGTTCGCGTTGCGCCTGAAGGTCGCGCAGAAGCAGGTGGTGGAGGTGGAGACGCTGGTGCGTCGCAAGGCCGACGAGGCGAACTACATGGCCGACCCGGAGTTCATCGACAAGCCCATCTTCAATGAAGTGATCCCGGTGGCGTCGCGCCTGCCGCGCGAACGGCTGATCTCGATTGCCGATGGCTACTTCGACACGCTGCAGCTCAACGACGGCACCTTGTTCACGCAGTTCGACGAAAAGTGCGACCGCACCGAGAACGGCTTCCGCACCACCAACAACCCCGATGCTGCAAAGATCAGCCCCATCATGACCCTGGGCTGCGAGGCGCAGTTCAAGACCGGCAACTTCCGCTACGACGATCGGCTGCGCGCGCGGCGCTTTCCGCTGGTGGACGTGGAGCGCGGCCTGGTACTGGCCAGTGGCTTCATCGACCATGCGGGCCGCCTCGGCGACTACACACTCGCCAACGGCGAGAAGGCGACGTCACGCTACCGGCGACCGCATTCCTACTACCTGCTGGAGCTGTTCAAGATCACGCCGCAGGGCAGGATCCGGCAGGTCGAGGCCGTGTTCATGACGGTGCCGTACCGCATGGCCTCGCCCTGGATGATGGAGAACTGAAGACGGTGCGGCACCTGGCCCTGGCGGTGCTGCTGTGCGCCTGCAGCGGTGCGTAGGCTGCGCCGCATCCCTTCGTGGCGGCGCCCATTCCCGCAGCGCAATTCGGCGGCTGGCAGCGCCATGCCGGGTTCGTGCCGATGCAGGATGGCACGCGGCTGGCGATGACCTGGTACCTGCCCGCACAGGGTCCGGCCGCAACGCACTTTCCGGTGCTGCTGTGGTACATGCCCGGGCACCGCGAGAGCATCGACCCGGTGACCGGCGCCATCCGCACCGGCATGGAACAGGAAGAGATCGACTTCTACACCGGGCATGGTTACGCCGTGGCGGTTGCCGAGATGCGCGGCAGCGGCGCTTCATTTGGATTCCGCGCCATCGATCGTGGCCCGCAGATCGGTCGCGACGGGCGTGATCTGGTGAACTGGATTGCGCGGCAGCCGTGGTCCGACGGCAAGGTCGGCATGATCGGCGTGTCATTCCAGGGTTTCTCGCAGTTCGCCACGGCCGGCGAGCAGCCGCCGGCGTTGAAGGCCATCTTTCCGGAGATCGCCGGCTTCGATGACTACACCTCCTTGTATTACCCCGGCGGCATCCTGAACCTCGCCATCGGCCGCGTGGCCTATGCGGCCATGGGTCTGGATGATCGCAACGAGTACGACCCCGCGGGTCGCGGGCGCTGGCCTTCGGTGCCGGTCATCGACGAGGACGGCGATGGGCAACTCACCGACGAGATTCCGCGTTACCCATCTGGTTCTGGCAGTTTCCTCAGCGGCAAGCCCGTGTACCCCGATGGCAGTTCGCGAGAAGGGCTGTTTTATCAGGCTACGCTGGAACATGGCGCCAACGGGATTCTGACCGCCGACATCGTGGGCAAGGCGCCGTTCCGTGATTCGGCGCTGAATGCAGAGGGCGTCACGTACGCCGATCTGGATCCGGTGGATCGCGCCGACCGCATCGCCGCGGCGGGCATTGCGGTGTACAACCGCGGTGGCTGGTACGACTATCACGCGCGCGATACCACGCAGTGGTTCGGCACGCTGGCCGGTCACACGCCCACGCGGCTGATGATGGCGCCCACCGCGCATGCGGGCCTGCCGGCCAAGCCTGGTGACAATGCCTATCTGCGTTACTTCGGCGATGCGCACACCTCCAACGCCATCCTGCTCGGCGAGAAGCTGCGCTTCTTCGATCGGTATGTGCGCGGCGTGCGTAATGGCTTCGAGAACGAACCGCCGGTGCTGATCTACGTGATGGGCGAGGGCTGGCGGCGCGAGGACGAATGGCCGTTGAAGCGCGCGCGCAGCTGGTCGCTGTCGCTGGCTTCAGGCGGAGCGCTGGTGGATGGCAGGGCGCCCGCAGGGGAGGACACCTGGCGCGTTGATCCGCTCGCCAGTTCGCTGTCGCAGAACGCGAATCGCTGGAACTACGGCATCGCGTCGGTGCGCGCGCCGCTGTCGCTGGATGAGGGGCGCGCGCATCGCCTGGAATACACCGGCACGCCACTGGCTGCCGCGCGCGAAATCACCGGGCATCCCGTGGTGCGCATCGACCTTGCTGCCAATGTGCCCAGTACGGATGTCTACGCGTACCTGGAGGACGTGGCGCCGGACGGCAGCTCGCTGCTGGTCAGTGAGGGTGAACTCAATGCCGACTTCCACCACCTGCGTCCGGCGCAGGCCATGGTCAGTGCCGGCGCGAAGCTCGCCGTGAAACCCGCCTTGCCGTATCACGGTTACCGGCAGTCGGACCACGACCCCGCACCGCTGGCCGACGGGCACACCGTGCGCCTCGAGTTCGACCTGATGCCGGTGGCGTGGGTGTTCAAGGCCGGCCATCGCATTCGTCTGTCGCTGGCCGGTGCCGATGCGGGCACGTTCCAGTCCAGCTTGGGGGTGGACGACAACGTGATCTGGCGCGTGCGCACCGGGCGCGGCGCGTCGCAGCTCGTGCTGCCCTGGGTGCGCTGACGCCGTATCCATCAAGGCGCAAAGGAGATGGCGCCGCTCTTCGTATCGCGCGAATAGTGACGGAAGAAGTCCCAGGCGATCCTGCCGTACTCCGGATACAGCGCATGCATCAGCCCCCGCGTGTAGGACAGCGCCACCATCGGCACGCCGGCGGCGTTGTCGATGTACCAGCGGGAGCTCTCGTACTCGCCATTACGCAGCATCCGGTCCATGGCATTGGCGCGAAAGCCGTTCACCGGATACCGTTCGAAGTCGTAGCTGGCGATACGCGGCATGCCGTTGTAGCCCAGGAACAGGTTGAGCTGTTCCTGGTAATTGGCGGCGATGTGGCCGGTGGCCTGGTCGAAGGCGCCGGGCAGATCGAACTCCGAAGTCGTGAACATCACGGGCAGATCGACCTGGTCGAACTGCTTCACTTCTTCGGGCGTGCCGGTATACGGCGCGGCGGCCATCGGCACTGCCGCGGCGAACACCGCGGGCCTGCCATTGACGGCGCGCAACGTGGACGAGCCGCCCAGTGAGTAGCCCGTTACGTACACGCGCGCAGGATCCAGCGCCGGGTACTTCTGCAGCGTGTATGCCACCAGGGCCGGCAGTGACTCACCCAGCGTGGGCATCGAGCTCTGGTGTTCGGGCGCCACGATGGCGAAGCGCTCGGACCCGGCCAGTGGCAGCAGGCCGATCTCCTCGACGAACTGCCGCGGATCATCGCCACCACCATGCAGGGCCAGCACCAGCGGCACCGAGGCTTTGGCCGCAGTGCCATCCAGCACCTCGGCGGGCAGGTAGTCGAACCAGGTCTGCAGGTATTCACCATTGGGCGCGGCCAGCTTGCGGAAGCGCTCCTCCTTGTGATCGATCACCTGGATGCCGTCGCGGGTCTTGCCGTTGAACACCGCATTGCGCTCGCACAGCGACAGCGGCGCCTGGTCCATGCTGTATCCCTGGTATGGCGTCGACGCGCTGTGCATGCCCGGGCGGGTCACCGGCACGCGCATCGCGTGGGTGAAGAGGTTGTAGTAGGCGTCCGAGATGAGGGCCGGCAGGTCGGGCGTGGCGGCGCGCGCCACCATCACGCGCTTCAGCGGCAGCTGCTGGTCGAAGTACGATTCCACGTCGCCCACCTTCGACCAGGCATTGGTGTCGTTGGCGGCGCGATATTTCGCAAGCACGTTGTCCCTGGGGTTCACCAGATAGACCGGTACCAGGCCCGCCACGGAGCGGACATCCTGCATCGTTCCGTTGACCAGCAACATGCCCGCGATACGGCTGACATAGTCCACTGTGCCGGCCACATAGTCGTTCAGGTAAGTGGCGCCGCCATCGATGCCAATCACATAGGTGTAGCCGAAGCCGCCGAAGTACTCGGCGTCCGAGTAGCTGGCGCCATTCCTGCCGCCTGCACCGGCCTTCTGCGCCAGCATGGCGGTCTGCAACGCGTAGTAGTACTTCTGGTCGCCGGCGCCAAAGGCCTTGCCGTCGGCCGGCGTCACCAGGATCACGCTGCCGATGGCCTCATCGATGATGCGGATCAGCCCGAGCTTCTTCAGGTATTGCAGCGCTGCGTCCTGGTCGGTGAACGACTGCTCCGTGAATACGAGGATATCGGTGTTGAGGCGCGCCGCCGCGCGTCCGCCGTACAAGTTCGGTGAGCGGTAGATCCAGGTGGTGCCGTCCGGATAGCCATCCAGCACCGGATGCGACACAAACGGCTTGCCGGTGTTGCCTTCGAGCTTTGCGACAGCGATCGGACCATTGACCCGCGCCTGGGCCAGCGACTCGAATGTGGCCGCGTTGCCTTGCCGTCCGGAGTAATCCAGCGCGAAGCATGCCAGGCTCGAACAGCACAACAGGAGCGCGCACGTCAGACGGGCGATGCAGGATCTCGACATGGAACCCCCTCAGGTGTGGAGCGGAAGGTGAACTATGGCTGTTGCTGAAGTCGACGCGCCTGTTCGCCGACATACAGCCGGATCTTTTCGATCTGATCCGCGGTCAGATACTTCGACCATCCCATCATGCCGCGCGCCTCGAGCGTGCCATCGCCGACCACGCTGTGCCACGCTTCGGGCTGCGGTACCAGCGCCGAGCGGCGCAAATCCGGAATCACGTTGTTGCCCATGGCATTGGGTCCGTGACAGCGAATGCAGTACGCATCGTAGTGATGCAGCCCTGCCTTCACGTCGGCCTCTGAGGCCACCTGCTGCGGTGGCTGCGCCGGACCGGCCAATGGCGGATCGCCTGGCAATGTGGCAGTGCCACCGAGCTTGAACACCAGCAATCGACCAGGCTGCGACAGGTAAGTGGGTCCACCACCTGACATGGAGTTGGCGCCGGAGGCGACGGCAATGTACTGCTCGCCATCCACGCTGTAGGACATCGGGCCCGCGATGATGGCGTTCGGTGTGGCGATGTTCCACAACTGCTCGCCCGTGTCCGCGCGATAGGCGGCGAACTCACCCAGTACGCCATTGCGGCTCTTGCCTCGAAACACCAGGCCACCGGCTGTTGCCAGCACTCCACCGCCCGGGCCTTCCACTTGCCACGCCGCCTTGCGCGCCACCGGGTCCCAGGCCATCAGGTAGCTCTTGGGTGCGGGGCCCGCAGGGGCTGGTGAAGTCTTCTTGCCAGCAGGGTCCGCCATCGCAGGGGCGGCGCCATGCGCACCACCTGTCATCAGCGCCGGGAAGCTGATACCGAGACTTGCCTTCTCCGCGATGAATTCATAGTCCTCGCGGCTGACGGGCTCGAGGTACGACGACGAGTTGTCGCTGATCTGCAGGTACAGCAGCCCGGTCTGTGGACTGAAGGCAATGGGGTTCCAGTTGTGACCGCCGCCACCACCCGGGCTCACGGTCACGGGCTTGTCCGTGTAGCGCGCAGCAGCGATGAGTTCCGGTCTGCCCGTCTGCAGATCCACCTGCGTGGCCCAGTTGATGCCGTGCACGTACGGATCGGCGGACAGCAGCTTGCCGGTTTGCCGGTCGATGACATACATGAACCCGTTCTTGGGTGGATGGACCAGCACCTTGCGCGTTTGTCCCTGGATCTCCAGATCGGCCAGCACCATGTCGGAAACGGAATCGTGATCCCAACCCTCGCCCGGTGATTCCTGGTAGTGCCATTTGTACGCGCCCGTATCGGCATCGACGGCAATGATGGATGCAATGAACAGGTTGTCGCCGGGCTCGGAAGTGCGCAGATTCGTGTTCCACGGAAACCCGTTGCCGGTGGCCAGGTACACCTGGTTGAAGTCGGGGTCGTAGACCAGTGAATTCCAGACATGGCCGCCGCCACCCGGCGTGTACCACTGCCCGGGCCAGGTCGGCGCAGCCATGGTCTTGAGCACCTCGTCTGAGGCAGCCCCATCGGGCGCGGAACCCGGCCGGTTCGGTACGGTGTAGAAGCGCCACAGCAATTTGCCATCGGCGGCGTCATAGGCACTGACGAAGCCGCGCGTGCCGAAGTCCGCGCCGCTGTTGCCGATGAACACCTTGCCATGCGCTACACGTGGCGCCCCGGTGATCAGGTAGGTTGAATCGCGCGGCGTGGTTTGCACGCTCCAGGCTTCCTTGCCGCTGGCGGCGTCCAGTGCGATCAATCGGCCATCCACCGTGCCGAGATACACCTTGCCTTTGTAGAGCGCGACGCCGCGGTTATCGACATCGCAGCATGCCGGAACGCCGCTGATGCCGGACACCCTGGGGTCGTAGTACCACAGCTGCTTGCCGGTGCTGGCGTCGAGTGCGTAGACCTTGCTCCACGCGGTGGAAACGTACATCACGCCGTCCACCACCAGCGGCGTTGCCTCCTGTCCGCGCGTGGTATCGAATTCGATGAACCACGCGGGCTTGAGCTGCGCAACGTTGCTGGTGTCGATCTGGGTCAGGGCCGAATAGCGCTGTTCGTGCCAGCCGCCGTTGTAGATCAACCAGTTCTGTGGCTCGGACGCCGCCGCTGCCAGGCGCGCATCGTCGATGTTGGCAAAGGAATCGTGCCTGCCGCAGGCGACGCTGCCGGCCAGTAGCGCCATCACGGCGACTCGCCAAATCATCGTGGCGGATTTCACGGCATGGTTCATGGTCAACACTCCCGCAATGTTCCGGCGAATTTCCTGTTGCAGCGCCAGGCTCAACGCCAATCCTTCTGCGACGCACTCACCGAAGCCAGATGATAGTGACAGTGACTGCGCCCTTTCGCCTGCCGCGCGAAATGGCTTGCAAAGTCGGCTTAAGTTCCGCTCCGGTTTCAGGGTTTCTGAAAGAAGCCGTCGCCAACTCCTGCATTATGCTTTCAACGATCGGTGGCCAATCAGTATCAGCTCCCGGTACTTGAGGATTGGAGAATATTTGGCAGTTCTGCTCATGGCAAATGATGGCCTGAACTTGGTATCGGCTGCGATCGAGTGTTTTGTCAAGCGCTCTCTGGATGACCAACTTGGCGCCCCTGGCAATGGTCGTATCGCCATACTCCTTTTCCAGGGACTCCAATGTAGCCCCAGATGAAGCATCGGCTGGCGTTGCGCTAGGAAGTTCGGCGGCATCGCCGTCGCTTGAGTTGTGGTTCAAGTCTTCGAGGTCGGGAGTGGCCGGGGGGCGGATGATTGTGCGCTCTGTAGCGTGTTCAAGAACCGGTTCTGGATGCTTGCCCATGGAGTCACGGGATCCTTGAATTGACAGCACCCATCCTATTCCGGAGCCAAGCGTTGCGAGAGCAAAAACTCCAATAGCCTTCTTTCCGAAGTTCACTGTTGGTCCTCCTCTCTTGAGGGAAGCCGCAGTTTCCGAGATGCCGCATAACGACTGAGCTCAGCGGCGGGTGGCTCGCCGAGGCTGATCGTGGGCAGCTTATCCATGACGGTGAGCGAGGTGCATACCAAGGGCCACCGGCCGCCTGCGCGCAGCAGCGATTTGTTAGCGGACATGATTCTGTGCGCGACACTCTCTTGACTTCAATCGAAGGAGATTCGAGAACTGCGTCTGATCTGTGGAGTAAACCCTTTCCGGATCATCGTGTAGTAGTGGTGCATGAATGTAGCCATGCTGGGCCTGCTCGAAGTAGGTGCCCACCACCGCAACACCTCGCTCGTGACTCGACATGACGCTGTATTTGTAGTGGCCATTCATGCCTCCTCTGTTCATGGCTTCCCGTATTGCAGGAGCAAGGGGGTCCGGGATCGTTATCTTGTCTATCCGGCTCCCAGAGTGATCTTGATAGCAATGGCCGTGAGCGGACGCTAGTCCTTCTACGACTAAGCCACCTATTTCAGGGCTCGCCCCACGGTCTACCAAGAAGTGAAATCGTCTACTGAGTTGCCTTTCCTCTAATGAAAAGAACTCGCCTCCAGATTCTCCATGAACGGTCGGCATTTCCAAGGCGGACAGCAATTGCGCCGCTTCGGCGTTGCCGATCCAGTAGAAGTTTGCGCCTTCGTGTATGTGACCGTTTGAGACCTTCAGTAATCGTGGCTTAGACGGCGCTTCGTGAGAACAAACAAGGAAATCCAGATCTGGGTTGTAATGCTTAGACGCACCAACGAGATGTTCCACAACTTCGTCAGTGGTGAGTCGAGATTCGCGTGCAACCCATCGAATCGCGTCTAGGGCTTGGGTGGAAAGACCCGAGTAGGCGACGGTTAGCCAGTGATTTACAACCACGGACTTGAGTCGGCCCGGAATTGCATTCCTAAGTGTTTCGTCACGGTGAGAAATCATAGTGTCCGACAGCACTACGATTCGTCCCATAGATCGGTATGCGACCACCAAGGTCATGTCGGCTAACGACTGAGCTCTGCGCCGGGCGGCTCGCCGAGGCTGATCACGGGCACTTTATCGATGACGGCCAGCGACTTGCATGCCAAGTACCACCGGCCACCCGACCGCAGCAGCGATTTGTTGGGCGCACGCGCGAAGTTCACGAACGGGTGCTTTCTTGACTCCTGACGATTTCGAGGATGGCATCGAGGCGGCTTTGTTGTGCCGCCCAGATCGCGAGCGCCATATTTATGACGCCGACGAAGAGGAACCCGAAGCCAATGTTCTCGTGAGATAGCTTTGGCAGACGACCACCTTGATAGAGTTGGATGAGACCGATGCCGATAAGGACGAGAGCCATAAGGAGACCTACGGCAATGCGCCAAGTCATGCGACCCTTAGCTGTTCTCAAGAGATTGGTGCGCTCCTTCAATGTATGAAGAGCAACGCGGGCATCCAGTTGTTGGGGCGTGAGAACCTCATCGCTGTTCATGTTTTCTCCCGAGATGTTCGATTCTTAGAAAACGGAGCCACTACGGCCAGCGAAGTGCATACCAAGTACCACCGGCCGCCCGGAGAGTTCCTTCGCAAAAGTGGACACCTCTTGGTTAGTGAACACTGTTCTCGAACTCGACTGGCGAACGATACCCGAGGGCCGAGTGCAGGCGATAGCGGTTGTAGAACCCGATGTAGCTTCGTAGCGCCGAGCGCAGCTGCCGGTCGCTGGTAAAGCGGTATCGGTGATACAGGTCTGACTTCAAGGTCTTGTGCCAGGACTCGATGTGCGCGTTGTCGGTGAGACGGCGTGGTCGGTTCACTGACTGCACCAAACCGGCTTGATTGAGCTTGGCCCTGATCTCATAGGCCAGGAACTCCGAGCCTCGATCGCTGTGGAAGATGGTGCCGGGGGAAGGCTTGCGGGTGCGCAGTGCCTGGCTCAGTGCGCGGCTGACCACGGCGCTGGTTCTCTCAGGTGACAGTGCCCAGCCCAGCAGTCTTCGGGAGTAACGATCCATCACCGTGGCCAGATAGCGCCACTGGCCGGATACCTTTAGATAGGTCACATCCGAGACCCAGATCTGGTTCGGCGCCGTGGGGGCTCGCAGATGCCCCCGGCAAGGCAGCGTTCCGTAGAACCGAGTCATCCCGGGGATCCTGCGATACAACCCGGCCGAGCAGCCCCGGATGCCCCGTTCGCGCATGATCCGCTCGATACGGCGCTTGCCCACCGCTTCGCCCTGCTGGCGAAGCGCCTGGTGCACCCGCGGGCTGCCATAGGTCTGGCGGCTTTGTTGGTGGACTTGCCGGATCTGCTCCTCCAGCCGCTCATCTTCCATCGCCCGGGCACTGGGGGTACGACGCTTCCAGGCATAGAACCCGGCGGCGCTGACCCCATACAACCGGCACATCACTCGGATCGGGTACGTGCCTTCACAACTGTCGATGAAGGCGAAGAACTCGCCCTTCGAGCCGAAGTGAAGGCGATGGCTTTTTTTAGCAGGTCATGCTCCATCTTCAGTTGCTCGTGCTGCTTCTTCAGCTTGCGCAGCGCCTTGAGCTCTGCGGCCACTTCCGGTTCCAGCTTCACCTTCCTGCTCACGATCGCTCCCTCGCGTACCTGCTTGCGCCAACGAGACAACATGAACGGATGGATGTAAAGAGAAGCCGCCACATCTTGCACCTGCACACCGGGCAGATGGCTCAAGGCCACCGCGGTGGCCTTGAACGCCTCGCTGTAGCGAGGCGTGGTCCTCGGTCCTGGTCTGGGCATACACACTCCTGATAGTTAGATCAGGGTGTCTACTAAAGCGAAGGAACTATCCCGCGCGCAGCAGCGATTTGTTAGGCGACAGACGAAGACGCCTATTCTTGTTCATGGTTTCGCCGCCGTGACCCCGTCTCGTACGTGGAGTCGTTCTGATCTTTTGGCAGTGCGCCAATGGTATGAAGCAGTGGAAGGAGCAATGCGGTGACAGCGAGCAACGCTCCTACATAGATGGCCTTTCCCATCAGCGTTCCCATGAGAGCGCTCCACCAAGTATTCGGGAAGATGGCCGGACCGGCGAAACCGAAGATCGTGGCAGCGACGAGCACAGAGACGGTCACGACAATTGAGAGTGGGCTCGTAGATTCTTTGGCTCGGGGGTCGTCACCCTTCGCTCTCTTGCGTACAAGCACGAGGGCAAACCGAACTACGATCGCCGCAGAGATGGCGATGATGACGAAGATTGTGATTGCAGCACCGACGTTCATCTATCGCCTAACGACTGAGCTCTGCACCGGGTGGCTCGCCGAGCCTGATCATGGGCAGTTTATCGATGACGGCCAGCGACTTGCATACCAAGTACCACTGGCCACCCGACCGCAGCAGCGATTTGTTAGGCGGCGCGATGGCGAAAGTCATGGTTGGCGGATTCGTGCTCTGGCTATTTCGAAGGTTTCATCTGCACCTTCGAATTTCGCCAGGGTGGGTCCGGGCAATAGGTGAAACGATATGCCAATGGTTCCACTCAACGGGTTCTTGAGTTTCTTGCAAGTTAGATTTGCCACAAATGCCGTACCTGCCTCGTCAAATGCACCCTGCGGCTCCGAGGCTTCAACGCGGACGACGCGAATCATTCCGGCGGGTGATCTCTCGATGCGAAGCAGAGCGCGTCCTTCAATGTTCTTTGCAAGGAGGGAGGATGGGAAGAGCGATTTGGGAGCCTTTTCCCTACACCCCTTCATCAACTGCGCAGCGGAAGGTATTTCCTGTGCAGTTGCCGTCGTTCCAAGGATGCCCATAGCCACGATCAACGAGATCATCGCGGCAAAAATGATGCGATCTGAGAAGTTTGATTCCATGCGTGACGTCTCCCGCGCCGCCTAACGACTGAGCTCTGCGCCGGGTGGCTCGCTGAGGCTGATCATGGGCACTTTATCAATGCCGGCCGGCGACTTGCATACCAAGTACCACTGGCCACCCGAGCGCAGCAGCGATTTGTTAGGCGACGCGAATTCATAAACTAAGTGCAACCACTTCCTTGTTGAAGAAAGTGATCTGGCAGAGTCGGTAT
>Ga0164241_10002986_pt1 | contig 17602 bp, 17 predicted proteins | sample OricomyardsoilBY_FD_108780 | JGI IMG/M metagenome (GOLD analysis project Ga0164241, IMG submission 108780) | Backyard soil microbial communities from Emeryville, California, USA - Original compost - Back yard soil (BY) | ecosystem: Environmental > Terrestrial > Soil > Unclassified | place: USA...
CATCATACCGGTGAGCCTCCCGAGTTGAACGACGACATTGAGGGTGTGCCGATTCTCGCCGACGGACTTGCTTTGGCACGTCTGGGGAAATTCCTGGACCGCGTCGCCGTTGACCTCGCCCGTAGATAGGACCAGGGGGAAGACCTGTCTTGGCCAAGACGATACACCGTCCGCTATCGTACCGACGTCGCTCCAAAAGGTGGCTATGTGACGGAGATGGTGGATGCGGAGAACGAGAGCGAGGCAATTCAGATGATTCGCAAACGCATTCCAAGGGCCACCGAGATCGTGCCTAACAAGAAGCAGACGCTGACGGTTCCACTGGCGCGTGTGGCGAACTGAGATCTCGAAGGCTTATGCGATGAGCAGCATCACAAGACCCAACCTGTTCGACTTCGCCACGTCTGAGTTGTCGCAGGATGCTTCCCTGTGCTGGCTGGCTGCGCTGGTCGACCACGATGACCCGACCCTTCAACAGCTTGGGCGAGCCTTCGTCGCTTGGCTCTGGAAGCGGGCGACCGGGGCCGATGCTGAGCTGAACGATATTCAGCTAGTGCGACCGCCAAGGCAGCAGTGGCACAAGATCGACATCACCCTGGATTTGGTGATCGCTGGCGAGAAAGCGCGAATCATCATCGAGGACAAGACCGAGACGAGCCACCATAGCCGGCAGCTCGAGCGCTACCTCGAAGTCGCCGCCGAACCAGGCATCCGTGTAGTCCCAATCTACTTCAAGACCGGTTACCACTTCGGCTCTGACCGCGCGGCGTCGAAGGCGGGCTACGTGGTCGTAGGGCTCTCGGAGTGGGTCGGATTCCTGAATGCCCAGACGGCCCGGAACGACATCTTCGAGGACTACCGGGCCTACGTCACGGACCTCGCACTGAAGAGGGAACAGGCTTTGGCGTTGCTTTCGGCACCGTTGGGCTTTCAGGCCTTTGGGCACGACTACGTCCAGTACGAGTTCATCGGCAAGCTTGCGAACTGCTGTCCTGAAACAATTGGCGGGGCGGCGATCAATCGAGGCATCAACATGGGGGGCGCCCCTTGGACGCACTACCGATTCGTTCGCCTGCCCGGCGTGTTGGCCGGCGGCATTGACGAAGTCGTCTTTCACCGAATCGACAAGCGCCAGGATGCCGACGAGAAATCGCGCTACTACCTTTCCACTCGCCAATACGCCCCCGTGAAGGGCAATGCTGATGCGGTGGCGGCGAAGCTGATCCGACTGAAGGCATATCGAGCGACGTTTTCGCAAGCTGCCCAGGCGGTGGGCCTCGTGTTTGCAGCTCCGGCCAACGACTTCCGAGGGGCAAACGAAAGCGAGATTGGTCTGCTGTTCTTCGACCCAGAGTCCAACTCCACCACGAACGTGCTGGAGCGGTTCCCCGCATTGCACCGCCTTTTCGTGCAGAGCTTGGGTGCGCTCGATACGGTCTAGCCGCGCCGGGCCTCGCCACGCGGGCGGTCTACCACCCCGGATAGCGGTCGCCACCGTCGTCGGGATTCTCCTGCGCGATCGCCACAAGGTCGCGAGCCAGCTCGTCGATGACGCCTCGAAGCTCGACCTGTTCGAGCCAGCGTTTGGGGATGCAGTCGACACCCCACAGCGTTCCGAGAAGCTGACCGGTGAGGCTGCCGGTCGAGTCCGAGTCACCGCCATGGTTCACCGCCAGCCGAACGCCGTGCTCGAAGCTCTCAGCGCGTATGGCGCAGAACAGCGAGATAGCCAGCGCTTCCTCCGCGATCCAGCCCCCGCCCATGCGTTCGAGCGTCTCGGGTGCCGATGCCGCGCCGGAGCGGGCTAGCGTCTGGGCCGATTCGATCGCTGCGAGGACCTCGGCCGCGTCTGGTTCGGGCTGGAGAACGCGCTTGGCCTTCTCGATAACCTCGGCCAGCGAGTCGCCACGCCTGATGTACGCGATGACGAGCGCAAAGAAGCCCGACGCCAGCGTGCTTGTGACATGGCCGTGCGTGCTCTTCGCCGACTCGCACGCCATCTGGTAAGCGAGGGGCGGATTGCCTTCGGCGAACTGGTCGTGAACCTGGACGAACAAGCCGATGGGCGCGATCCGCGTGATTGCCCCGCACCCTTTGCTGTCGTTCCGAGCCTCGTCGCCGAACCTTGCAGACGCTTTGAGGGCTGAGAGGCACGTCGTTCCCGGCGCTCGGCGAGAGAAGAGTTCACGCTGCTGGACCAGCCATCCATCGGGCCACGCCTCGTCGTCTTTCGGGAACGCTGAGCTGGTCTCGCCCTGTGTGAGCAGCCATCGGAGCAGCGCGTGGTGGATCACGCTCGGTGGATGACAGATGCCGCGTCCGCAGTACCGCACGTGAGCCCTGATGAGCCCCTCGGCTGTGAAGAGCGTCATTTGAGTGTCATCCGTGATGGCGCCGATCCGACCATAAGCTGGCGCGTACTCCTGGATGCCGGCGTCGCCGTATTGCTGTCGGATCTCTTCAATCGACATGAATTCCACGGGGGCGCCGAGAGCGTCACCGACCGCACCGCCCAGCAGGCAGCCACGGACACGGTCGAGCGTGCTGGGTCCGGCGGAGGCGTTGAGACGGGCGATTGGAATGCCTGGGCCAGCTCGGAACGTGTAGCCGTCACCGGCTTGGGTGTAGGCAACGACTCGAATTCCTCGTCCGAACAGCTCTTCGGTTCGTGGTTCTTCGCCCTGGCCCGCAGCGGGCCACACCATCCATTTCTCGGCGGGACCGTCGAACACGATCACCTCGCCCAGTAGGGCCCCGAACAACTCGGCGAACAGGTCGCCGTGCTCGTCGATCAGCTTGGCGTAGCCCTCTACCTGCTCGACTAGCCTGGTGAGCTGGCGACTGTCCTTCAGCTCGATCAGCACGGGCGTGCTGCGGCCCCCGCCGCGTCGAAGCGCGAGGATGTCGCAGACCGTCTTGCCGCCTTCAACCGGCAGCGAGATCTCGTCTGTGATGAAGAGCAGCTCGACCGGGTCGTCGGTTGCTTCTGAGGCCAGGTTCAGCGATGCCATCTGCCGTCTGTTCGTGTAGGCTTCCCGGATCAAGAAGCTTTGGAGCGCCTTCTCACCCGTGGCGCGACCTTGCTCGACGTTGCGGCAATGAGCGTCAAACAGCGCCTCGAAACCCAGAACGACGGCCTTCAGGTTCGTGATGCCGCTCTTGCCGCGCTGGGGACGATCGGGAAGCAAGCCCACCATAGCGACGCCGGTGGACGAGGGACGAAAATGAACCTTGTCGCCATGAGCATCCTGGACCGGTTGCAACTCAGCTCGGACCCGCCGTGCCCACTCGATTGTCTTGCGCAGCCGTTCCCGCTGCCGATCGCGTACTTCCACGGCTTACATGCTCTCCCAACGTCGCCCGCCGCTCAAGCTACCTCTGACATTTCCTGTCCGTGCCAAGCGTGCCAAGCCTAGCGCCTCGGCCGTACATTGGGGTCGGTGACGCTTCAGCAGGACTTGGCTCTACACAACGTGGCGGTGAGCGGCGACAACGAGTGGCAGCAGCAAGCGCGGTTGCTTCAGGCACGCTGGCGAGAACGCCAAGATCTCCCCGTGGGGATGCATCGAGGTCGACCCTTGGGCTCGAAGTTGGCGATGCCGTTCGCCGAGGAGGTGCTCGCCAACTTCATGACGCCCACCGTTCGGAATGTCGTCCGAGCCGAGGTGATTGACCCGGTGAAGAGTGCGGACAAGGTCTACGGGGCGCCACGTATCTATGACAACCTGCTCACCTCGCAGGCCCTCTGCTTCAATCTGTTTGGAGAGCTTCAGCAAGACCTCGGGCTTGCATCGCGTGCCGTGGGACGGCTCGTCGGTGACATGGATCTGAAGGTGACTGGGGTAGAGTTCGAGTACTCGCCTGGACGCTCGGATCCGAGATTTACCAATGACAGGTCGGCCTTTGATGTTTTCGTCACGTACTTGTCCGGCGGAGGGCGTCGTGGCTTCTTCGGCATCGAGGTCAAGTACGCCGAGAGCCTGAACGATGGGCCTGCTCGCCTCCGGGCCAGGTACGCAGACGTTGCCAGGGCAATGGGGTGCTTTGTGTTGGATCGGCTGCCTCAGCTTCGGCAACGTCCTCTCGAACAGTTCTGGCGCAATCATCTCCTGGCCGGTGGCTTGCTTCTCGATGCAGCGTCCGCGTTTGACGAGGCGGCATTCGTTGTGCTGTATCCCAAGCGGAACTCGGTTGTCGCTCGGGCGATCGACGCCTACCGGACCTGCCTCAGCGACGAAGCCTCGTTTCGGTCGTGGACTCTGGAGGCGGTCCTGGTTGCCATGGCGGAGGCAAGTGCCGGCGCTTGGCACAGCGAGGTGGCTTGCCGGTACCTCGGCTGGCCGATCGCTTGAGCGGGTCGGAATAGGCCGAGCTACCGCTGCGCTTGACGCCTGCCATTGGGCAGGCGCTGGTTGGAGGCCCGATCCCGCACGACCAAACCTTTCCCGCCGGTGCCCAGGTCGCCATCCCTTCCGGCGGAGAACGAGTCTCCAAGACCGAAGTCGGTATGGTGGTAGGTTGCACGCATGGTGAGAGTCTCCATCTGTATCGACGTGCCCGACTTGGGCGCCGCAACGGCATTCTACTGCGACGCCCTGGGATGTTCCGTAGACAAGCAGCAAGCGTCGCACAACACGCTCTCCGCCGGAGGGGTGACGATGCACCTGCTGCTCAAGGAGGCCGGCACCGTCGCTACGGGGACTGGAAGCTGCTGCCGGACGTACGAGCGCCATTGGACTCCCGTCCATCTGGACGTCGACGTCGACGACCTGGACGCGGCGATTGCCCTCGTGAAACGCTCCAGCGGCACCGTCGAAAGCGTCAAGCGAGGTGAATGGGGAGCCGTCGCGATCTGTGCCGACCCGTTCGGGAATGGGTTCTGCCTGGTCTCACTCCAGTCGTAGCCCGACAGCCTTTCACGACATTCAGGCACAAAAGAGCCTGTCGATGTGCCCGTTGTCGATGTGCCCGTTGGCCTGGCTTGTGGGCCTCGCCGATGCGAGGAGATGAGGACCCCGCCCTTCGGCATTCGAGGAGCTACGCTGCGGTCACATCGAGCTTGGTCAGGTCGGTCCAGAGCGCGATGTCCAGCAAGGACCCGAGTTCGAGGTCTAAGTACTCACCAGGGATGGGCTCGTTGGTGACGAATCGCCATTCCTTCTGGTAGCCGTAGTCACCGATCTTCTGGAAGGGCGTGACGTCGCCGCAGTAGTCACTAGGCAGATACGTCACGAGGTCGGAGTGGAGGCCGTAGCCGGCCTTCTTGGCCGCCGCTTCAAGACGCCGAGCGAACTCGGGGCTGTTCTTGAAGATTGCCATTGTGTCCCCAAACCCTCGATTCCTGGGGTCTCGCACAAACTCTTCTACAACCCCATTGAAGGGCAGCGTGCCTTTCCCCTCGGTCTCGAACGCCGTCACACAGAACACGGCATGGTACCGCTCGGGCGCCTCGACCACGAGCCGCTCAATCCTTCCCGTCAGCGGGAAAACCTCCCCGTTGGGCAGCGTGATCGAGACTTCGAGGCCGGGATTCCTACCGGAGTAGTGCATGCCGACACCCTCGTTGCGGTCGCCGATGACGTCGCCCTCCATCTTGCGGTAGGTGTCCAAGCGGCACATTCGAAGGCGCCCGTGTTCGAGCAGCTCTTGGATTCGTTTCTGCTTCTTCGTCTTGGCGAAGATGAAGTGGCGCTCCGTCGTCATCTTCGCATTATAGCGCCGACCCCAGCAGGCGGCTACGCGGCAGCGACGATCTAGGCCGTGGTGTCGAGGTCGTCTTGGCTGCGGAGCATTGGATGTCGCCGAAGCGGTAGAGGAGACAGTCGCAGCGGTTCATTCGTCAGCGACAGCGATGAGGAGGGCCGTCGGACTGGTACGACGCAGGTGCTCCACGTGAGCGTCTCGGTCGGCGTCGGTCTCGAAGACCTCCACTGGCACGGGGTCTTCGACCGTGTCGTCATCGTCGAGGAAGTCGTTCATTGTACCGCAGTTGACGACGAACGCCGGCTTGCCCTCAAACAGGGCAGTGAAGGTCGAGAAGCCCTCTCCGGTTCCGAGTCGAACCAGGTTGGTGAGCCGCGGATCCCCAACCGACCCAACGCGGATGCTGGTCGTCGTCATGCGCCCGCCGCTAGACGGTGTGTGAGCAGGTTCTCCAGGTCACTTCGCAGGATCGCGGCAAGCGTCGGGCTCAACGTGGTTTCCGCCTCACGCCTCAGCTCGGCGGCTTGGTTGTGCCATCCGGCGCCCGCGTGCGGGCACACGATGTGGTCGTGCAGGCGCTTGAACCCGCCGATGGCCGACGCCTGGTTGGTTGGACCCAACACGTTGCGATCGATACTGCACTCGGCGCCGCAGATCCTGCATGTGGCGCTCGCCAGCTTTCCGGGCTCGGACCAGCGGTATCCCTCTTGGTGAATCGTCATCGTGACCTCCATGGTTCAGGCTTTGCCACCTTGGCTTTCCAGGTTGGCCGAGCGTCGAAGGGCCTGTCCCTCAGCTCGTCTTCATGTCGAGCGGTAGGATGACATGATCGCTGCACGTGGCAAGGCGAGGGCGGACATTGTTTTGCCTTGGCCCAGCACCTGGCGCCCGTCGGTGTAGATCCTCTACATGAAGCTCGACGGCACCCTCGACAACCTCTTCGACTACCTCCGTCAAGCGAAGGGCTGCCATGGCCCGCACCAACCCTGTAAAGAGCGTCTGCTGCTTCAGTACGGCCGCGCTTTCGAGCCAGAGGCGCTCACGACCGACGAGCTGTCGCTGCTCGAAGGCCATGCGGCAAGGCTTGGGACGCCCCTTGAGGGCTTCGAGCGCAAGCAGTGCTTCTTCAACGCGCAGCGGCTCGTTACCGCCGGTCCCGACGGTCCGCTCTACTGCGAGGGCTACTGCTACCCGAAGGGCGGAATCCCCGTTCACCACGCCTGGCTCACTCTGAACGGCAAGGTGGTGGATGTGACGCTGCACGACCGCGAGACGGGCGAGCCGGTCTTGGGCGAGTTCACCACTCGGCTCTACGTCGGCATCTCGTTTGAGACTCGCCTCGTGCGCAGTGAGATGCTGCGGACGGGGTCGGCGAGCACGCTGTTGGAAAGTGCGATGGCGTTGGAGATCGACAATGAAGGAAGCGTGACCCACATCAAACACGAGCACGGGCACCGTTGACAGGACGGTCGAACTGTCCGAAATCAGGGCGTGGACTACGAAACCTTCCGCGCTCTTTGGCTAGAAGCCCTGCGAGCATCACGTCTCCCAACAATCGGGATGTACGGCACCGAGACGCTCGATACGCGAAACCTTGACCGCTCGTATCGGGTCTACGTCGAGCCGCTTGGTGGCCAGGACGCGCCCCCATTTCACGTCACGGCCGAGCTGACGTGGGACTGGCATGCGACGAACACGGTGCGCGGGGCGAGGACCGATAGCGAGCTGCTTTCGAAAATGCTCGGGCGCGACCAGATCGAGGATCTCGTGACGGAGAAGCCGTACGTTCGCGTCGACATCAAGCTGCGGGCATCAGCTCCGTACGACAAGCCGCTGCCCATGCCGGCAAAGGTTGCGTGGGCCAAGTGGGTTGAGGAGACGATGGCACGGCTCGATCGCATCGAGCCCCTGCTGCCCAACGAGGTCGTGCGCGAGAACCGCATGGGCATGACTGAGGTGTTGGGCTGGCAAGGGTCGCCCACGGCGAAGGTGGTGTGCGGAGCCGGCGGCGAGCTGCGGCTCGAACGTATCGAGATCGCCGCCTTCCAGCTCATCGAGCTGCCTCGGCTCATCGACGATCCCGACGAGCGCGACGAGGGGCCCGAGGTCGAGCTGGAGGAGCTGTTCGGTCGCGTGCGGGCCTCGCTCATGGCTTGGATGCAGGCGCTGGATCATTTGAGAATGCGCTAGCAGAAGGGCGCCTCGCCTTGCCCGCGTTGTCAGCGTGGGTTGTCGGCCTCGCCGTTCGCTGCCGTTCGATGAAGAACCGTACACTGCAACCGCCTGAGCAAGCCCTCGCCGACCACCCTTGTCGGCGGCGCTAGGAGGCCGGCCCGTTTGCGGAAGACGACCCGTCTTCCGACAGAGCTGGCGGACAGTACCCAAGAATGCCGTCAAAGCACTGGAGCAGTCCGGTGGTGAAGTCATAGTCGGGCCCATTGGTACTGCGGAGCGGCATGTCCAATAGCCAACACGTGCGCGGCAGACCGTGGACCATGACGACTAGGGGAAGGAAGAACGCAACGCCGATCGGCTTGTTCGTACGTCGTCGAATGGCGGCGGACCAGTCGTTCAGCGGAAGCTGCTCGTGCCACACCCTGGACCATTCACGGAGCCAGTTGCCTGCGTCTGACAGCGAAGAGAAATCCGTCGCTGCTGTGAGGTCGAACAATCGCTGCGTTGGAAGGATCGAGACCACATCGATGACAACCACGCCTCCGTGAGGTCTAGCAGCGGCCTGATCGACACCATCCTTGATGCGTTGAAAGAGCTTTGCCTCGGAATAGACCACTTTGATGGGGATGAAGAAGTCTTGGCTGCCGAACGTGCAGACCACATCCGGCTCTTCGAAACGCACCTGCTCGGAAAACGTGGCTGCCGCACAGGCAAGAAGCACCTCAAGCGTCCGATTCCTTTCGAGACTCGAAGCCCCCGGCCTCGTCAGGATTGGATCACCCTTGAGTACCTCGGCGAGTCTGGCTGGAGGAATCTCAAGACCGGCGGATGTGCCCATGTGCAAAAGCTTGGTTACGAAGTCCGCCCCGTGAGCGTCCTGAAAATAGCGCAAGGCCTCAACCGAGGACGGGAAGGTCAGCGGCTCTGCCGCTCTTGCCCGAAGGTCCGCCAGCTTGCTCAGCGCAACTGCCAGGGCGGAGCCAGGCGGCACGTTGCGTCCATTCCGACGGAGGAAGGTTTCGAACCAGGGCACGCACGACCCCAGTACCTCGATGGGCAGGTCGTATACCTCAGGGCAGCCCTCGTCACTTTGTTCGGTTGCCAACCTGAGTATGACTACTCACGCGAAGGGCAACCCGCAACGTTGACGTGCAAAGACATGCATCGTGGAGGGCTTCGGGCCAAGCGATCAGAATCGTTGGGGTTGGCTGGGCAGCCCTGACTAGTGAACGATCCCCAACACCTTCTCCGCGCAGGTACCGCAGAGCGGCCCGTCCATGAACTCGGGCTCGTGGGTCTCCTGGCAGCGTAAGCACCACCGGTATTGCGATAGCCGCTTGCCCCAGGCTAGAGCGATCAGCTCAGCAACCCGAGGCGGTGGGGTTCGAAGCGGTACCTTCGCGAACGGCTGGCCCTTGCGTACTACGCGATGGCTGTCTGCCCAGTCCCAGCCGGCCTCCATGATGACGATCTTGTCGGCGGTGACGCGCACGATGACGACCGCCGGGTCGCCACCGAGAAGTTCCCCGGCCTCGTTGGTAGTCACGGGTTGCGGCAGCATGGTCTTGACCAGCTCGGTCCACTCCTCCGCCGACCGCACCGGAAGCTTGGCTTGCGGCTTCTTCGGGTCGCCGAAGCACTGCCCGCAGTCGAGGCATTCCCACGCCGGGTATTGGCCAGACTTGGCGGCGGCCTCCAGGACGGCGTCGCGAAGGTCCGCTCGGTAGCGGCGTTGTTCCTCGGGCGATGGCACGACGAACGGGCGTGCCCTGATCGAGGAGCAGTCGGGGCAGCGGGGCGGCTTCAGGGACATGGTACTTTTCGTAGAGGCTAGGGTGCGTCGGCCACGCTGCCGAATCGGTGACCGCAGTCGGCACAATCCCACTCGGGATCGTTGCCGAAGAGGACGCAGCCACCGAGGACGATCTGGCCGCGCTCAGCCCGGTCACCAAGCTCTGGTGTGGGCTCGCCGTAAATGATGCGGCGGACTCTCAGCGCCGAGCACGAGGGGCAGCACGGCGCGTTGTCCAGCACGCAGTTACCTTGCCAGAGGACACGAAGCCAAGAAACCTCCGCGCGGACAAGAAACGTCACCCTAACTTGGGCGCCCGCCCGTCGCGGGCAGCATTTCCGCCGAGAATGCAGGGTCGTCAGGACCACTACCGGAGGGTGTTCTCGTGTTGCCCACCCCTGGCGCCCCACGTACCATCCGCGATCCGGTGGACAAGAAAGCCCTTTCCGAGCGGGACATCTGCACGAAGTACATCACGCCCGCCATCGCCAAGGGCGGGTGGGACGTGCAGTTGCAGGTCCGCGAGAACGTTCATCTGACGAAGGGCCGCGTCATCGTCCGCGGCAAGCTCGTGACTCGGGGCACCGCCAAGTTCGCCGATTACGTCCTGTACGCCAAGCCCAACGCCAACATCCCGCTCGCCATTGTCGAGGCCAAGGACAACAACCACGGCGTTGGGGACGGCATGCAGCAGGGGCTCGGCTATGCCGACATGCTGGACGTGCCTTTTGTGTTCTCGTCGAACGGCGACGACTTCCTGCTCCACGACCGGACCGGCCAGGCGACGCCGGTTGAGCGGCGGCTCTCGTTGGACGAGTTCCCGTCGCCGGAAGACCTTTGGCAGCGCTACTGCGCCTGGAAGACGCTGACGCCCGCCACCGAGGCGATCGTCTCGCAGGACTACTACACCGAAGCCAGCGGCAAGGCGCCTCGCTACTACCAGGTGAACGCGATCAATCGCGTCATCGAGGCCACGGCGAAAGGGCAAGACCGAGTCTTGCTCGTGATGGCGACCGGCACGGGCAAGACCTACACGGCGTTTCAGATCATCTGGCGGCTCTGGAAGGCGGGGGTGAAGAAGCGGATCCTGTTCCTCGCCGACCGCAACATCCTTGTCGATCAAACCAAGACGAACGACTTCAGGCCGTTCGCCGGGGCGATGACGAAGATCACGAACCGTAAGGTCGACAAATCGTTCGAGATCTATCTGGCGCTCTACCAGGCCATCTCTGGCACCGATGAAGAGAGCGATTTGTTCCGGCAGTTCTCGCCCGACTTCTTCGACCTCATCATTGTCGACGAGTGTCATCGTGGCAGCGCCAGTGAAGACTCGGCTTGGCGCTCAGTGCTCGACTACTTCTCGGCAGCAACACAGGTGGGTCTCACCGCTACGCCGAAGGAAACGGCCGACGTCTCGACGACGCACTACTTCGGCGAGCCCGTCTATACGTACTCGCTGAAGCAAGGGATTGAGGACGGCTTCCTTGCGCCGTACAAGGTCGTCCGTATCGACCTCGACAAGGACGTTGCCGGTTGGCGCCCCGAGAAGGGCAAGCTCGATAAGCACGGGGAGGAGATCGAGGACCGCGTCTACAACCAGCGGGACTTCGACCGGGGCTTGGTGCTTGAGAAGCGAACCGAGCTGGTCGCGAGGACGGTGAGCCAGTTCCTGGCGGAGACGAATCGCTACGACAAGACAATCGTCTTCTGCGAGGACATCGACCATGCCGAACGCATGCGGCAGGAGCTGGTGAATGCCAACCCTGATTTGACGGCGACGAACCGCAAGTACGTGATGCGGATCACGGGCGACAACCCTGAGGGCAAGGCGGAGCTGGACAACTTCATCCACCCTGAGGAGCGCTATCCCGTCATCGTCACCACCTCGAAGCTGATGACGACAGGCGTCGATTGCAAGACCTGCAAGGTCATTGTCCTCGATCAGACGATTCGCTCGATGACCGAGTTCAAGCAGATCATCGGTCGCGGCACTCGGATCGAGGAAGACTTCGGCAAGCTCTACTTCACCATCTTGGACTTCAGAAAAGCGACCGAGCTGTTCGCGGACCCCGACTTTGATGGCGAGCCCGTCCAGACCTATGTTCCCCCGAAGGACGGCGGCCCGATCGCGCCTCCCGACGAGGACAGCCCTAGCGTGGAGGGCGGTGACCCAGCCCCACACGGCGCTGGCCTGGGCCCCGACGGCGCACCCACGGCAGGCCCAGAAGGGTCTCCTGGTGGCGCCGGGGTCGATTGGAGTGGCTCCGGCGATGGCACTGGCGACGGTGGCCTAGCTCCGGGCACGAAGCGCGTGAAGTACGTCGTCTCGGACGTGCCGGTCTACGTCGTCGCTCAGCGGGTCCAGTACTATGGCAAAGACGGCAAGCTCATCACCGAGTCGCTGCGTGACTACTCTCGAAAAGCCATTCGCGAGCGGTACGCCAGCCTCGATAGCTTCCTTAAGACCTGGTCGAAGAGCGACCGCAAGCAGGCGATCCTCAAAGAGCTGGAGGAGCAAGGCGTGTTCTTCGAAGAGCTGGCCAAGGACGTCGGCAAGGACCTCTCCGCTTTTGATCTCGTCTGCCACGTCGCCTTCGACCAGCCGACTCTGACCCGCAAAGAACGCGCGAACAACGTTCGGAAGCGGAACTACTTCACGAAATACGGCGAGGCCGCTCGTGCCGTCCTGGAAGCCCTGCTCGACAAATTCGCGAACGAAGAGGTCGATGACATCGAGAACATCGGGGTTCTGAAGGTCCAGCCGCTCACGACGCTTGGCACGCCGCTCGAAATCATCCAAAGGTTCGGCGACAAAAACGACTACCTCCGGGCTGTCCGCGAACTCGAAGACGAACTGTTCACCGCCTCCTAGCGCCCCGTAAGAACTATGGCCATCGGCACGACGATCAAGACGATTCAAGACATCATGCGCAAAGACGCGGGTGTCGACGGTGACGCCCAGCGGATCAGCCAGCTCGTGTGGATGATCTTCCTCAAGGTCTTCGACGACCACGAGTCGCAGAAGGAAGTGCTGGAGGATAATTACCGGTCGCCCATCCCGGCCCGTCTCCGGTGGCGCTCCTGGGCCAAGGACTCGGAGGGCATTACCGGGGACGAGCTGCTCGACTTCGTGAACAATGACTTGTTCAAAACGTTGAAAGAGCTGCCGAGCACCGGCAAGAACGCCGCCATCTCCGGCGTAGTTCGAGGCGTGTTCGAAGACGCCTTCAACTACATGAAGAGCGGCACGTTGGTGCGCCAGGTCATCAACAAGCTGAATGAGGTCGACTTCAACAAGAAGGCCGATCGACACGAGTTCGGCGACATCTACGAGAAGCTGCTCTCCGACCTCCAAAACGCCGGCAATGCGGGCGAGTTCTACACGCCGCGTGCCGTTACCCAGTTCATCGTCGACCAAGTCGATCCGAAGCTTGGCGAGACCGTTCTGGACCCCGCTTGCGGCACCGGCGGCTTTCTGACTTGCGCGATCGAGCACGTCCGCAAGAAGTACGTCAAGGACTCTGACGACGAGGAGCAGCTCCAAGCGAGCATCCGTGGCGTCGAGAAGAAGCCCCTGCCTCACCTGCTGTGCGTCACCAACATGATGTTCCACGGGATCGAGGTCCCTTCGAACATCCGGCACGACAACACGCTCGCTCGACCCCTGCGGGACTACGGCCCCAAGGATCGCGTTGACGTGATCGTCACCAACCCGCCGTTTGGCGGCATGGAGGAAGACGGCATCGAGAACAACTTCCCCGCGTCGTTCCGGACACGTGAAACGGCGGACCTGTTCCTGGTGCTGCTGATGAGCCTGCTCAAGCCTGACGGCCGTGCGGCGCTCGTCTTGCCCGACGGCACGCTCTTCGGCGAAGGCATCAAGACCCGCATCAAGGAGAAGCTGCTCGAAGAGTGCAACCTGCACACGATCGTCCGGCTGCCCAAGGGCGTCTTCGCCCCCTACACGAGCATCAAGACGAATCTGCTGTTCTTCACCAAGGGCGAACCGACCAAGAACGTCTGGTTCTACGAGCACCCGTACCCCGAGGGTGCGAAAAGCTACTCGAAGACCAAGCCGATGCGGATCGAGGAGTTCGCTCCCGAGAAGAAGTGGTGGGCCAAGCGCAAGGAATCGGATCAGGCTTGGAAGGTCCCGATCGCCGACATCAAGGCCCGGGGCTACAACCTCGACATCAAGAATCCGCGAGCAGTCGATGACGGGCCGGGCGATGCCGACCAGCTACTTAGGCAGTACAAGGAAGCGGCTGCTGAGGCGGCGAAGCTTCGGGATCAGCTTCGAGATGAGCTGAGGGCTGCGCTTGAGGGAGCGCGGGCGTGACGGCCCAGCTCTCAGCACCCGAAACCATGTTCGCGGAGGCGCTTCGGGGTGCCGCCATGGCGCCAGCTCCAGAACGTGCGGCCGAGCGGCTACTCGTTGAAGATTTTGCTGTATTGGCGGAAGCTGCGGGCAGCCCCCAAAGACTGCGGCTTCTAATCCTGACGCTGGCTGTCACCGGTCGCCTCAGCCAGCGATTGCCGACCGATGGAGATGTCGTGGCCATCCTCGCGAAGCTCCGCGGCGAAAACGCGCCAAGCACGTCCAAGGTACGTGCGGGGGTGCAGGAAGACGTGACGGGGCCAGCCACGCTTCCAGAAGCGTGGCGTTGGGCGGAATTTCCGCTCGTCGCGTCGATCGACTCGCATCTAGTGGATCCAGCTGAATTCATGGACCTCCCGCATGTTGCTCCCGACAACATCGAGAAGGGAACAGGCCGCCTACTCGAATACCGAACGATTCGCGAAGACGGTATGACGAGCACTAAGCACCGCTTCTTCGCGGGGCAGATTGTCTATTCGAAAATCCGCCCGAACCTGTCCAAGGCAGTCCTAGTCGATTTCGAAGGGCTCTGTAGCGCGGACATGTATCCGCTGACTGCAAGAATCGATCGTCGCTTCTTCCACTACTTTCTCCTTTCGCCAGTCTTCCTCGTACAGGTAGTGAAGGAGGACAACAGGTTGGCTATGCCGAAGGTGAACCAGGAGCAGCTCAGGGCCACCGTCGTACCTATACCGCCCCTCCCCGAGCAGAAGCGCATCGTTGCTCGTGTCGATCAGCTAATGGCGCTCATCGACGACCTCGAAGCCAAGCAGGCCAAGAAGCGCATGGTCAGCACCCGGTTCACAGAGGCGTCGCTGGAGGCGCTCACGACTGCCGAGGGCCCCGAGGAGTTCGACGCTGCGTGGACGCGGGTCGTGGAGAACTTCCCCACGGTGATCGATCGGGCGGAGAAGGTAGTGGAACTACGAGGCGCGATTAGAAATCTCGCTCTGCGCGGCGTCCTTACTACACGCGGCCCCGGTGAAGAGCCGGGGCATGTTGTGCTTGGGCGCGTGGACGCTGAGCGCGAGCGACGGATTCAAGCAAAGGAGGCGCGTCGACCCGAGGCCCTTTCACCCCTCACCCCTGTTGAGGTGCCATTTCCAATTCCACCTTCGTGGACATGGGCCCGCCTAGGAGATCTTTGCTGGAAGGTTGCTGATGGTCCTCACTTCTCCCCTAAGTACGTAACCCAGCAGGATGGAGTCCCGTTCCTTTCCGGTAGAAACATCAAGATCGAAGGCTTCGAGCTTGATAGCGTTAAGTACGTCAGCGTCGAGGACCATCGCGTATTCTCCGAACGAACAAAACCCGAAGTCGGTGATGTGCTGTACACCAAGGGTGGCACGACTGGCATCGCACTCGTCAATACCCTGGATTTTCCATTCAGTGTCTGGGTCCACGTTGCTGTACTGAAGCTCGCCCAGGGAAGTGTCGATCCCTACTACGTGGCGCTGGCATTGAATAGCCCACACTGTTACGCGCAGTCACAGAAGTATACTCACGGAATCGGGAACCGTGATCTTGGCCTGACGCGCATGGTGCTGATCTCGCTTCCGGTGCCACCTTTGGCAGAGCAGAAGCGGATCGTCGCCAAGGTCGAGCACCTGATGCGGCTCTGCGACGACCTCGAAGCCAAGCTCCGTCGAGCCGAGGATCGAGCTTCGAAGCTCGTCGAGGCTGTCGTGCAGGAGATGGTGGCGTAGTGACGATGCAGCGGGGGAGGCGGGACAAGGAATCCCCGCCCATCGCTGGCGTGCCAGCGGAGTGTCCGCCGCCCGAGTTTCATTTTGCGCCGCCCGGCGGATACCCGCACCTCCTTGGGTTCCGCTTTCCCGAGGTCCCCGGCGTTCCCGCGATCAGAGACTCGCCAGCCAGGCGCCTGAAGGCCGCTGCCATGGATGCCTCGGGTGACCCCGGGCAAACACCCGAGGAGGAGTGGAAGACGGCGCTTTCGACGATAGGAGGTGAGCTGGAACGAGGGGACTACCACTTGGCCCGGTTTGGAGAATCGCTGGCCACCATCAAGGCTCGACGAAAGGTGGCCGGGGGTCCAGTCTTTGGTGATCCCCCTTTGGCGCGGGCCGTCTACTGCGAAGCAGCGGCGTACTTCAGCGCTCTACGGACGGCCGTTGACATCATGGTTTATGTCGCTGCCCGCCGCGCTGGTGCCAGCGCCACGTCCGCCGAGAAGTGGGAAGCGAGCAAGGCGATCACCTCGGTCACGGTACCGGGTGCTCCGCCGACCAAGTACGAGGTGGACGATGTCAAAGCGATGCGCGCCCATCGAACGTGGTTCGAAACGCTGAATTTGTACCGCAACTGCATGATGCACCGGGGTTGGCATGACAGGTCCTTCGGGTACTTCGATCGCGCCGACACGGCCCCCGAGTCCGGCAGGCCATCGTTCAACGTCATACTTGTTCCTGACCAAGCATCTTTGGCCACGGGCGCCCGTCCGGGCAGCTGGACCTACGCTGACCGAAGGTGGCTGGACGCTCTGGTCCACGAGGTGTCGGCTGGTCTCGACCGAATGCTGTCGGACCTGCTGATTGTTTGGGGACTTCCGGAGCCTCTTCCCGGAAACGTCCCCCTTAGCGAGCAGCCTACCGTCTTTTTGACTGTCCCGTTCGTCACGCCGATCTGGGGCCAGTCGCCACCTGCGCTGCACGTGTTCCTATCCAAGCCGGCAGCACGGAAATTTCTCGAACACTTCAAGACACGCAACCTTGAACTTCGCGGTTGCACATTTAGGGCGCTTCGACGCACGACTCTCCAGGGCGAGGGCGTGGGCTACCTCGTCGCCTACGACGCGCCCTCTCTTGGAAGCACGGCTGAGTTGCACCTCGTTGATATTCGGGGAGGAAATGTTGCCGTGGTTGAGACACACCGCTTCAATCCCTCGGCCAGGAATGGCCCCGCGACGCAGACGCTCTGGTTCCGCACGCCGACCTTGGACCGGGATCCGCTCTACGTGCTCGCCCAGGCCAGCAAATGAAGCTGGACGAGGTCACGTGCCCAGGGCTCGTTGGCGTACCGGGTCCATGAGTACGAACGCTTCCGACCATGATGAGTCCACAAGGCAGAACTCGAACGGCACCTCCCACCCCGAGCCCACCAAACCCATCACGATCATGTTGCCCGACGACCTGCTCAAGAAGCTCAAGATCGTCGCCATCGTCCGCGAGACCAGCGTGAGCGAGTTGGTGGCCGAGGCGGCGGCGGGCGTGGTGAAGCGGGAGCTGAAGAAGGCCCTTGGTAAGATTTCCACCGAGTAGCGTTCGGAGAGCCTCAATCTGGCCGGTACCTGACTGGGCGAGGTGGATGACGCCATTCCAATTGTGCCGCGCGGTCACTTGAGGCTTTCATGCACGGGTGGCGGTTCGGGCGATCGTTCAAGACTTTGAGCAACGGACGACGGGTCGGAGCTTCCCTCTGTGCCAACGTGCGTGAGACATTTGGATTTTGCCCAATTAGTGGAGAGGGCGAGAAGGTGTCCGATGCATGTTGACGTCAGCGAACGGTACGGCGAGGCCAGACCCCGAGGTTTTGGA
>Ga0164241_10002987_pt1 | contig 17591 bp, 8 predicted proteins | sample OricomyardsoilBY_FD_108780 | JGI IMG/M metagenome (GOLD analysis project Ga0164241, IMG submission 108780) | Backyard soil microbial communities from Emeryville, California, USA - Original compost - Back yard soil (BY) | ecosystem: Environmental > Terrestrial > Soil > Unclassified | place: USA...
TGGCATAAAAACCATATTTCCACCAAGGTGGAAGGTCGTTATCCAATTCCCTGATACCATCATAATCGTGATCGGTTAAAATATCTTCTTCATGCTCTACAGCAACCGATGCATTCAGGTTATCGAGTATTTTAGGTAAGTGAATAGAAAAAGATTTTTTCTCAACTTTCTTATCCGAAAGACTATTAAGCATTGCCGATATTCGGATTAACATAACAGATATTACCAACATTTCGGTTAGCAGTACAGTACCTGCCATTATCAAGCTCCAGTTGGCAAAAGGGTTAGAAGAACTTACAGCTGTGCCAGCAGTTGCAGGTGCAGCATCTTGCGCAAAAGTTACTGTTGATATAAGCAATAATAGTAGTACAGCTACCACCTTTGCTTTATCCTTATTTACTGTGTACACAGCCAAATTAATAAGCACTTTGCCCAATAAAAAAATGATTAGCAACAATACAGCCATAACCGATAATATAATCCACCACAAAAAATCGGTACTGTTTGAGGCTATGGGTGCAGTAGGTGTTGCAGTGGCAACATCCTGCGCATAGGTTAGCAGGCTACTAATAGCCAAACCTGTGGTTAAAAGGTACTTACCCGATAATTTATTTTTAATATACTGAACCATTGTGTTAGGTTTTGAATTCATGAATTATTTTCAGGGTTATTTATTGTCTATTGGTAATTGTTCTAATTCATGGATATAGTCCTTATCGGCTTTTAATGCAAACCATACCATGCCTATAAAAACAACACCAAACAGTACCAGCGCTATTTTGGGATATATCTCAATCCCATTCATCGACTCGGCATATTTTTTTATAAAACTGAACATGTTATTACCTTTTAAGTGTTAATGATTATTTGTTAGCAGTTACAGGGGCATTTTCGCCCTTTATATCTTTACCCAAGCGTTGTAAGTAAGCTATCAGCGCTATTATTTCTTTCTTCTCGCTACAGTTAATGCCATCATTTTTAAGGCTTGCTTGTATTTGCTTAGCCTGTGTTTCAAGGTCGGCATTAGCTTTAGCATCGTAACCTTGGGGGTATGGTACACCCAACTTTTGCATAGCACGAATTTTAGCGGCTGTGTTCGATATATTTAAGTCGTGATCGAGTATATGCGGGTATGGCGGCATAATTGAACCGGGGCTCATACTACGCGGGTCGTCCATGTGGTTATAGTGCCAGCTATCGGGGTATTTGCCTCCTTCGCGGGCAATGTCCGGTCCGGTTCTTTTCGAACCCCACTGAAATGGATGATCATAAACAAATTCGCCGGCTTTTGAGTATTCGCCATATCGTTCGGTTTCGCTACGGAACGGACGAATCATTTGCGAGTGGCACACATAACAGCCTTCGCGGATGTATATATCGCGTCCCTCTAACTCAAGCGGTGTATATGGTTTTACACTGGCTATAGTAGGTATGTTAGATTTGATTAAGAATGTAGGCAGAAATTCAATAACACCACCAATGCCCACCAATACAAATGATACTACAAGCATTTGTACAGGCCTTCTTTCTATCCAACGGTGCCAGTGTTCATTGCTATGCGCATGGTATTCTTTACTTAATGCAGGGGCTTCGGCTTCTTCGTTAGCCATAAACGAGCCCTGCATAGCAGTACGTACCAAGTTATAAATACCAATACATGCACCTGTTAAGTATATAGCACCACCCACTGCGCGCATTAAATACATAGGCAATATGGCGGTTACTGTTTCTAAAAAATTAGGATATTTTAAAACACCTTCGGGCGTAAACTGCCTAAGCATAGACCACTGTGTAATACCAGCCCAATAAAGAGGCACTGCATAAAACACGATACCTAATGTGCCTAACCAAAAGTGTATGTTAGCCAACTTACGCGAGTAAAGTGTAGTGCGGTACATTTGTGGTATTAACCAAAACAACACACCAAAGGTTAAGAAACCATTCCAACCCAATGCGCCTATGTGCACGTGTGCAATGGTCCAGTCGGTATAGTGCGAAACGGCGTTAACTGTTTTTATTGAAAGCATGGGGCCTTCGAACGTAGCCATACCATAAGCAGTAACGGCTACCACAAAAAACTTAAGAACCACATCATCGCGTACTTTATCCCAAGCACCACGCAGGGTAAGTAGCCCGTTTATCATACCACCCCAACTTGGCGCTATAAGCATAATAGAAAACACAGTGCCTAACGACTGCGCCCAATCGGGTAACGCAGTATATAATAAATGGTGAGGGCCTGCCCATATATAAATAAATATTAGCGCCCAAAAGTGGATGATAGAAAGCCTGTATGAGTATATAGGCCTGTTAGCCGCCTTAGGCAGGAAATAATACATTAAGCCCAAGTACGGTGTAGTAAGGAAGAACGCAACCGCGTTATGCCCATACCACCACTGCACTAATGCATCTTGCACACCCGCATATACCGAGTAGCTTTTAAACAAAGTTACCGGCAATTCCATTGAGTTTACAATGTGCAACATGGCAACGGTAATCCAGGTGGCTATATAAAACCAAATGGCCACATACAAATGCCTTTCGCGGCGTACTAATATGGTACCAAACATGTTTACACCAAATATTACCCAAACAAGGGTTATCATAATATCGATAGGCCATTCAAGCTCGGCGTATTCTTTACTGGTAGTAATACCCAGTAGCAGTGTTACGGCGGCCAGTACAATTATTAATTGCCAACCCCAAAAGTGTATTTTACTAAGGGTATCGCTCCACATACGCGCTTTACACAAACGCTGTAACGAGTAGTATACACCCATAAAAATACCGTTACCTACAAATGCAAAAATTACGGCATTAGTGTGCAACGGCCTTAAACGCCCAAAGGTGAAATATTCTAAAAAATTAAGTTGCGGGAACACTAACTGCAGCGCTGCAATTAACCCCACCAGCATACCTACTATACCCCAAATAAATACAGCGTACGCAAAATTGCGTACTATTCGGTTATCGTAGCTAAATTTCTCTACTTCCATAAATTACTTTTTGTGTTTAGTTGAATGGTCGAATAATATCCTAACGGCGGGTGTATATGAATCATCGAACTGGCCACTTTTTACACTAATAAAAAATGCAACTAAGAATATAATGCCCAGAAAAAGGCTAGCCCCGATTAATATGTATATAGCACTCATTAAGAATAATTCTACGGCAAAAGTAATTTGGGGTAACACCTTAACAGTTGACATTGTGCCGACTAAAAATTGAGTTTTATCAAGTTTTAGTTTGTTGATATAAATTATTGGTTTGGTGCTCTATAACTTAAACCCGTTTTTGCGGGCGGCAAAGCGTGTAGCAAGGGTGGTAAACAATATAATAGTAGTTGAACTGATGGGCATAAGTATAGCTGCAACTAAGGGGCTAAGGCCTCCGCTAACAGCAAAATAAATACCTACTATATTATATAGTATGGATAATACAAAACTTGCCTTGATGATATTGACCGAGTGCTTGGCGTAGCCGAGTAATTTTTGGATATAAGTAAAGCCTGTTGCATCCATAATGCCATCGCAAGCGGGCGAAAAATTATTAATGTCATCGCTAATGGCAATGCCTGCATCGGCTTGTTTTAAGGCGCCTGCATCGTTCAACCCATCGCCTACCATTAGCACCTGCTTACCGTTTAATTGCAGTTGTTTTACAAACCGTAGTTTATCGGCAGGTTGCTGGTTAAATACTAAATGTTGCTCATCGGCATATTGCTTCAAAAAATCCTTCTCCGTATCGTTATCTCCGCTAACTACATAAATATCGTTAGTACGTTTCAAGCCGCTTATTAACTGTGTAAAACCAGCTCGGTATTCGCTTTTTACAGCAAAATAGCCGTATAATTTGTTGTCGATTGCTATGTACACGTGCGACGACTGGCTGAACGATGAAGCAACATCTTCATCGCTTACTTTCAAAAACGCTTTTGAACCAACACGCACATACGTTTCATCTATCCAACCTTCAATACCTTTGCCGGGTGTTTCTTTAAAGTTTTCAGCAGTTACAGCGTCTATACCTTTCAGCGAATCGTAAATTTTTCGGCTTAATGGATGTGATGATTGATATACCAGCGATTTTACTAATTGTAATTGTTGCCTGCTAAGGCTTGCACCCATATATTGTATAGCTGCTTCTCTGGTATTGGTAAGTGTTCCTGTTTTATCAAAAACTATAGTGTTAATGCCTGCCAAACGTTCTATAACAGCCGGATTTTTAAGATAAATACCGTTACGGCTTAATATGCGTAACGCATTACCTAATGTAAACGGCGATGACAATGCCAATGCACAAGGGCATGTAATAATTAGCACTGAAGTAAATGCATTAATAGCTAAGCGCATATCGGTACGCCACCAAAAAAATGCTGCTGCTATGGCTACAAACATTACAATGGGGGTAAACCACTTGCTGGCATCGGAGGCTATAGTGCTAATATCCTTACGGGCATCTTTACTAAATGCTGAATCGTTCCATAGCTGGGTTAAGTAGCTATGCGAAACATCTTTTATTACCTCAACTTCAATGGCACTACCTAAATGCCTGCCCCCTGCATATATTATATCGCCAATGTTTTTTGTTACCGGTACCGACTCGCCCGTTACAAAACTGTAATCGATGCTGGCAGCACCATTTAACAGGCGTGCATCGGCAGGTATTAATTCCTGATTACGGATAACTAACCTATCGGCAGTACGCAGTTTAGTTAAGGGAATAGAGTTTTCAACCCCGTTATTTATAGTGGTAACGGCAACAGGAAAATATGATTTGTAATCGCGCTCGAAACTTAGCGTATCATAAGTTTTATTTTGGAAGAGCCGGCCCAACAACATTAGTAATACCAAACTGGCAAGGGTATCGAAATATCCTGCGCCTGAATGCGAAAACACATCGTAGCTGCTGCGTACAAACATGGTAACAATGCCTATTACTATAGGCAAGTCCATATTCATACTTTTTTGCTTTAAGGCGTTCCATGCCGAGGTAAAAAACTCGCCTGCACTATAAAACATAACAGGCAATATGAGTGCGAAATTTAAATACCCGAAAAATTGCCTTAGCGGTGATTCGGCAAGTACATCTATACCCAAATATTCAGGAAAGCTTAGCAACATAATATTGCCGAAACAGAAAAAGCCGATGCCTATACGTAAATAATACCGCTGTAAATGCGCTTTCTTTTCGTTCCGGTGCAGGTCGCTTAAATTAATGGCGGGCGCATAGCCTATGGCATCCATGGTTTCAACCACTTGCCTTAGGCTAATGCTATTGGGATTGAATGTAATAGTGGCCTCGCGTTTCAAAAAATTAACCACTGAGTTATTAATACCCGGCTTTAACTTAAAAAGATTTTCGAGCAGAAAAATGCATGAACTGCAATGTATTTGCGGAATATAAAAAGTAACCTTAGCTACATTCCCATCGTTAAACGAAAGTAGCTTTAAGATTACTTGCTCATCGTCCAAATAAGCGTATTTTATATTGTTATTGCCGGTTTGTTTAAGCGTTTTACCCGGGGCGTTATTAAGATTGTAGTAATTGCACAGGTTACTTTCGTTCAGTATTTCATATACTGTTTTGCAGCCTGTACAGCAAAAGGGTTTACTATCGAAACTAATTGCTCCGTCGCAGTCTTCACCACAGTGATAACACTTGGTTACTCCCCTTTTATTTAACTCAATCATAAATGGTAGCAGGCCTTAATTAGTGCCCCTGTTTTTCGCCTTTGTAGGTATTAATACCAAACATATCGTACAGCGGGCACCAAGCCAGCATAGCTGTTGCTAATAATACAGTAGCAGGCACCATCCACATCCACGAGCCGCCAAGTATTACATAAATCAATGCAATAATGAAAAGTAGAGTCCTGATAGCCCCATCGGGTCCGCTTATATTCGTTGTCATATCTTGTAATTTTATTTATTATTTGATACGGCAAAAGTAGTGGCAGGGTGCATGATAAGGCTTGATACCCCTCAAAGCAAAAGTTGACATTCGTCAATTTTTGCTTTAGGGCATCAATAATCAAAAAGGCCTGTCCGGATATGGGACAGGCCTTTTGATATTAAGATTATGGCGTTTTAAAGCTTTACTATTTTGCGGGTTATAATTTCTGCATTAGTAATTATTTCAAGAATATAAGTACCAGCCGCCTCATCATTAAAATTAATAGTGTGGTTATAATTGCCATCGAAAGAAGCAATTTTATCGTTAAATATTAATTGCCCCGTTGCACTTGTAATCTTAACCTGCAAATATGTAGCTGAAGTGTTATTGTACACCACCGTTAAGTGGTCGGTAGCAGGCACCGGCATTACCTTAAGCAGGTTACTTCCGTTGTTTTCAACTATACCTGTAAGGTGGGTAACTACAATATTAAAGCTGCAAGTATCGGTAGCGCCGTTAGCATCGGTAACTACGTATTTTTCGGTAGTAGTACCTGTAGGGAAGGTAGCACCGCTACCTAAGCCGCCTACGCGTTGTACGCTTGTATTACCACAATTGGCAGCTTGTGTGGGGGCGGTGTAGTTTACAATTGCGGTAGTGGTTGCACCTGTTACGGTAACACTAATATCGGCAGGGCAGCTTAATACAGGCAACAATGTATCCTGACTTTCGAACTGCATATAATAAACCGTAGTATTACCTGAGGCATCCTGAGCTGTTACCTTAATACCTGTTACTTGTGTATTTACAAAAGTGCCTGCCGCCGGGCTTTGGAATATGGTAACACCTGAACAACTATCACTGGCAGAGAACAAGCCTGTAAAATCGGGCACCAATGTTGAACAAGCGCTTTGTAATGAATCAATAATGTACGTGGCTATTGGCACAGTTGTAAAGTATGGATTAATACTATCGTAAACCGTAACATGCTGCAAGCAAGTTTTAATGTTGTTAGCATTATCGCGGGCTGTCCAGGTTACGTTTGTAGTACCTACCGTATAGCTATTAGGTGCATTGTTGGTTAATGAGGCAATACCGCAATTATCAGTAGCTACAGCAAGGCTTAAGCCCACACCATTTATTGAGCAGCTGCCCGCAGGTGCATATATTATAGTATCGCTTGCGCATGTTACAGCAGGCAAAATTAAATCGGGGCCTGTAGCAACCGTTACAGGTGCCGATGAATACTGACAACCACGTATAGATGTAACAGTTACCGTATAACTACCGGGCAACACGTTTACCGATTGGGTGGTTGCCCCGTTACTCCATAAGTAAGCAACAAATGTACTATCTGCTAATATCATTGCACTATCCGAAGGGCATGCATATACCGCAGGTGTACTTAGTAATATTGGCGATGGGGTAGGGTAAGGATTGATGTGCAGGGTATCGGTACCTGAACAACCCATAGTGTCGCGTAAAAACACCGTAAACGAACCTGTATCGGCAAACCACATTTGACTGCTACTGCTGCCATTATACCAGTGTATTTAATCGTACTCGTTACGTAAATCAACAAATAATGAATCGCCGGGCTCGCATACATACTGGCTTGTATATACATCTAATTGGCCGCCGCGTATATTTAACATACGGAACATAGTATCCATACAACCATAATTATTATGGGTAACTACAGCGTAAAACATAGGACCCCTGTAGCCAACACTTTGCGGGTCGAAAGTTCCGGTGGGTGTAAAACCAAGGCCTATATACATTTTGCCGTCGGTAGTATCGAAATTAACTGCCGGAGAATTTGTGCAAAATTCGGGAAACGTATATGGCAGATTATAAGTTTTATCAAGTACATTAATAAATGCAGTATCGGTACTTGTGCAGGCGTTTTGGGTAATGGTATAAATAATGGTATCAATGCCTGCATCTAACGAACGGGTCTGAATACTCGGAATGCCTGTTACACTATCAACAGTTAAGTAATTACCACTCCAGATTCCGCCCATAGTTGAGGCTGACAATGTATACACCCCGCTGGCTTGGCATAAAGATGAAGGAGCAGTAATAGTAGCATTGGGTATAATGCCGTTAACATATACGTTTTGTATGCGCTTAGCTATGCATCCGTTTTCGGTTACGGTACGGGTAATTAAATGGTAACCGCCACCGGCTGAAACTGGATTGAAAGTAGTGCCGCTTATACCGCTACCTGTATATACACTATTTATTGATGGTAATTGTATAGGCGCAGCATTAATACAGTAAACAGAATCGGCAAATAAACTTACTGTTGGCGTATCATTCACCATTACCATTTGCGAACTGATGCCAGTACAACCGCTAACGGGATCGTATAATGAATAAGTAACTTCGTGCACCCCTACACCTGCATTGTGCGGGTTAAACTTATTGGCTGCTACACCGTGGCCGCCAAACACACCACCCGAAGGTGTTGCTGAAAGTGTAATTGCCGCAGTATCGTAAATACAGTAATCAGTATTTAAGCCGCTAAGTGTAGTAGCAGGGCCGGGATTTACGCGAATTAAAAACTCATTAAAAACCCTGGCAGCTCCACAACGATCGGTAACTCGGAAGGTATATTGTTTTTGATCGGAAAGCCTCAATGAATGGAATTGAAGTATACTATCGGTAGATATAGTAATGTAATTTCCATTGGTATCGGTAGTTATCCATTCGTAGGATAAGCCCGTAGCATATCCATCTATTTGCGGATCAACAATTACATTTTCACCTTCGCAATAATTAAGGTTTTGGAAAGTATTACCTATGGTAATATTATCAAAAACAAAAACATTGATACTACAGTATGAACTATTATTTGAATAATCAACCGCACGATAAGTGATGGTATGGAAACCCGGCCCGAAATTATAAACGGTATTCGTATCGGGTACAAAATCAATTTCGTGTGTTAGTGTTACGGGCGCATCGCTTGGGCCGTCGTTAACATCAGGTACTGGTATAGTAAACGCAGCAGTACATGCACCGGCATCGGGCACTAAGTTATAGGTTTGTATAGTGCCGCAATCAATACTTGGCGGTGTAAACTCGCTTACAATAATCCTTGTTGTACAACGTACAGTATCTCCAGTACCTTTTACTATAAAGGCATAGTTTTCGTTATGCGGGCCTGGCGAAAAGAATGCACCGCTACCTCGCCCTTCTTCTAAAATAATACTTACACCGGGGCATGGGCTAAGTATACCTGTATGCTGATCGACAGTGCCCGGCAGCGGATAATATACTACTGTGCCATAACCAACAGGGTCGGGCTGTATAAACGTACCCATACAGTTTGCCTGCAATGGATATATAGGGCTAACCACCACATCAAACTTACAGGTATCGGTATTGCCTGCGGCATCGCTTACTACATAAATTTGATTAGTAGTACCAACGGGAAATAAATCGCCCGATGGCAAACCTGCCACAAGTGTGGTTGTAGCGCATGAACTATTATCGGTACCAACAGGTGCAGTAAAAGTTACAACCGTGCCGCACATATCGCTGGTGCTTGCTGTAACGTTAGTATGCGGTGCAATGCTTGGTTTAACTGTATCGCGAACAGTAATTGTAAAACGAGCGGTATCGGTATACCCTACTAAATCGCTTACTACATAAGTTTCAATGGTAGTACCTATAGGAAACTGTGAACCGCTGGCTAAGCCGCTAATAAGATACGTACCTAAACCATTGGTACAGTTATCGGAACCTACGGGGGTTGTAAAGTTTATTACTTTATCGCAATTACCTGCATCCACATCTACCGTTATATTGCCCGGGGTGGTTATGTGCGGCACTTCGTTATCGTACACTGTTATGTTATACGAGCATTGTGCTAAATGACCATTAGCTGTAGCCCTAAAGGTAAGCTGTGTAGTACCTACAGGGAAATAAGGATTAACGGTAGTGGTGTAACCGCTTTGCATACATGCTGAACTATAGAAAGGATTGATTTGCACCTGCCCTAACTGGGTTATATACGCAGTGCACTGGCCAGGATCATTAGGTACTGAAAAGTTTGAAGGACAGGTAACGGTTAGGTTGTTGTTATCAACCACGGTTACATAATAAGTGCATGTATTTATGTTACCTGCATTATCGCGTATTTGATAGGTTTGGGTAGTAGTTCCTAAATCGTAGTAGCCGCTTGCCGAGCCGGTAACCAACCCAATGGTTGGAGCAAAGCAACTGTTATCGGTACCTGTTAATACAGGTACAAGTGTTTGCCCAACGCATACGTTTGGTAAAAAGTTAAGTGTAGTATCGTGCGGGCATGGCGTAGTAAATACAGGCTTAATAGTATCCTGCACGGTTACGTTGAACGAACAATACGATTTATTACCCTGTGCATCGGCTACAGTATACACCACATTGGTAGTACCATAAGGAAACGCTGAGCCACTTGGCAAGCCATAAGCAAATACAGGATTATAAAATAGCCCATCATTATCAGGCGCGGGGGCCAAAGTAAAATTAACCGTTGCCGTACACAAGCCGGGGTCATTACTTCTAACTACATTATTAGGGCATGTAATTATTGGGCCTTCCCTATCGGATACCGTTATTTTTACGGGGCAGCTTCCTACATTGCCATATATATCCGTAGCTGTCCACACCGAAGTATATGTACCTATACTTGCAGTATCTCCGCTTAATTTACCCGAAAGATGGGCAATGGTAATGTTACCCGCTAAATTATCGGTAGCCGTTGGTGTAGGATAAGTAATATGGGTGTATGGCAAATTTAAATCGGTGGTAAAGTAAAGCGGGTCGGGGCAGGTAATTACCGGCCTTATGGAATCGGTAACTATAATACCAAAGCTACATGTTGAAGTATTACCCGCATTATCGGTAACCGAATATACCTCGTTAGTTACACCTAACGGATGAACACCAAACTGGCCAAAGCCCGAAACAAACGTTGGCCTAAGGTATGAGTTATTGCAATTATCAGATGCTGTAGGATAATTGTAGAATGTAAGAGCAGAAGTATCGGAACCCTTTATATAATAAGTTTGATTGGCTGGGCAGGTTATGGTTGGCGCCTGCATATCGCGCACTGTTATATTAAACTGGCGTGTGGTAGTGTTGTGGCTCGAATCGGCAAATACATAAGTAAATTGTGTGGTGCCAACCCCAAACAAGGTATCGCCGGTATTTAAACCGCTCCAATAAGTAGTAGGCAACACAGTACCTTGGCAATTATCGGTTCCGCTAACCGGAAATATATTCCAATGTGCGGCACAGGTTCCCGCTTCAGCATTTAATAATACATCGGGGCTAACGTTAAGCGCTACAGGTGCTGTAGTATCGCGCACATAAATAGTGGTGGTAACATCTCTGTAATTGCCGAAACCATCGGTTAAGCGGTGTGTAACGGTAGATGTTCCCACGGGAAAAAAAGAACCCGATGGCAAACCTGATGTACGTGTAACAATTACAAAAGGGCTGCAATCATCAACCCCTGTTGGCACTTGGTACTGTACATAATTTCCGCACTGTGTTCCTGCAACTTCATAATAAGTATCAACAAATGGCGATACAAATGAAGGTGCAAATTTTTCGTGAAATAACTTTATTGGCTTACGTATTTTACCAATGCAGCCTTCGTACGAAACTGATGCTGCATAAATAAGAATGGAATCTTTGAGTGTAGAGCCATATCCGAAATACGGGCGAAAAGTATAGTTATTAGTATGGTAGCCGTTAGGAAAAGTTGTTCTGGTAACAGTATCAGCATAGAAATTAAAAAACCATGCCTGGCCTGATGGATCAAAAGCGTAAGCCGATACCTCAGTTTGATCACAAACACCCACTAAATCGTTTGCCTCAGGTGTTGAAGTGGGTAAGTCCCACACTTGGTTTACAGTATAATTAGGTGATGATTTGCTTACACAACCACGCGGAGAAGTATATGTAGCTGAATATACGCCGTTTGTTTTTGCATATAATTTATTTACGCTTGTATCGCCGGTACTCCAGCGTACACCCGGATATAGTATGGTACCGTTAGGATATTGAATACCATTAACACCTGATAAATTTAACCTGATAGAATCGGTACCGGCACAGAAGTGGTAATAACCACCTACTGCCGTTATTCCTAAATTTATGGGTTGCTCAACAAAAAACGAGTTTTGTGCAGGGGTGCTCCAACCACAGCATGGCTCGTAGCTTTGTAACGATATGCTGTAATACGAGTTACTTGTTGTTACTACAGGTTTAAACTTCCATGTTTTTTCCCTCGATTCTTTTATCAAATTACCATTTAAGTAAACTTTCCATATGTAGGCGCTTTGCGTGGTATCGGTGGGCATTAATAAAATAGTATCGGATACACAATAAGCATTAGCCAGGCCAAATGTTGGCGCCGACCTTTGTTTGGTAACTACAATATCATGAAAGGCGTAACTGTTTGCATATTGCGGGTCGGTTTCAATAATATGAATAGTGCCGGGGCTCGAAATTGAATATTCGTAATAAGTAGGGGTTTGTGAAATAGGCGTAATACCATGCCCGTTTACAAAAGCCTGCATGGTAACATTAGGGCTAACAATAACACCTATAGCGCTGTTAGTACAAATATGTGCTGTATCAATTGCAAAAGTAAGCCTATCGCGAACTGCCCAAGTGGTGTATTGTTTACCCGGGCCACCATTTTGTCCATTACCTCCGTCACCCCCATGCCCGCCATGTCCGCCACGACCGCCACGGTTACTTATTGCAGCTGCAAATGAATTTAGTTCGGGGCCATCCATACCGGGTGCGCCATTTGCGCCATATCCGCCTTCGCCACCAATACCGCCATCGCCGGGGCTGCCCAAATTATATGTTACATTACCTATTGCCAAATTGGTGCTGTAATAATTATAAAGGCCATAAACGGCACCGCCGCCACCGCCACCGCCGCCACCTTGGCCGCCTTCGCCGCCACCACCACCGGTACCACCCGGGGTTGAAAGGTTAACTACCTCGGCACCACATATATCGTTACCTACACCAGCTGCATTTGCAATAAGTTCTATACCCAATAATGTTGCCTGCATAACCTGTATGGGTATAGCGGCAGCGCCTGCACCCGGCGGGGCGTTTGGAATTAACAGGGTACGTATGCCACCGGCACCGCCGCCGCCACCGCCGCCACCGCCGCCGCCACTTTCGCCGCTTTGGCCTGTGGCAGGCACAAAAAACCTATCATACTCATATACAGTTCCTGTACCGGTATAGCTGCGCCCGTTGCCGCCATCGCCACCATCGTTACCGCCGTGAGCCACCGGAGAAGGAACCTGGGGTACAGGTATTGCATTAGTTACTACTGCCTGAAAAGCAGTACTTGCCGATAAATAATTACTATAAGTTTCAAAATAACAATCTAACGAACAGGCATCGCCACAAGCGCCTCCGTTTCCACCGTTAGGCCCGCCACCGGCCTGGCCGGTTGGGGCAGGCAATTCAAGCATACAGCCGTGTTGTAAACATGCAGGCCCCTGGCAAGCAATAAACCTTTGCACATGCCCGCCAAAACCACCGGCGCCACCTGCCATGCGCATGGTTGATTCCTGACGTACTTTATATTTAGGTTCGTAAATATTAGTAGTAAGCTGGTTGTCCACCTCTAACCCGCCCCCTTGCGTATAGCTGGCAATATAGCCATTGCGGCCATCTAAGCCGAAACCGCCATTTTGTGCATTACAGGTACTTATTTCTAAACCCCTTATTTGTACGTTATTGGTTTTATTGGCATATATAGCGTATACCGAAAAACCATCGCGGGTAGGAAGTGATACACCACTGTTATTTGACACATAAAGATGAAAATCGGAAAGCATTACATTTTTAACCGAATCAAGCTTAATACCAATGATGTGCGCTACCATTACGGTATCATAATGGAAAACCGGAGCCAGTATACGGGGCACATCGCGAACCCACTCGTACTTAAAAGGCGGGTAAACATTAATATTGGTATTAGCAGTAGGGTCTTTAATCCAGTTGCCACCAATTACCTTATAGGAGCCTTCGATACTAACACCCGATGGCACTTGAATAGTATTATAAAAATTATACTCGCCGCCGGCCATAAATATTTGCTTACGTGTGGTATCGGCATTGTGTATAGTAAAGGCCGTTTCTAAACCGGTAGGGTTTACTGCCGTACCTGTGCCTGTAGCATTAGGTGCCACATATATAGCATTGGCCACACTGCATTGCGATAACGCGACTTTGCTTGCTGCAATGGTAATTAAAGCCAATAGTATCAGCTTGGGGAAAAATCTTTTCATCAGGGGTAGTTTTACAGCGCAAATCTACCCTATGTTAAAATGGTATAAATCTAATTTTAGGCTTAATATCGAATTGCCGATTCTCCGATTTGCGACACTTATTAGTGCACTTTGGTACTAAACTTTTGTAGAGCGAATATGCCCAAGTAGCATTTATCGCAAAGTATTATAAATTCGCTTAGCTATACCCTTCTGAAATTTTGATAGATAATATTCATAGAATTTTAAGTAAAGCCACCTATAACCAAAAAGCAATTATTTTTTTGCTTGCTGTGTTTGCCCTGCTTTTGTTTGGAAATAATTGGGTTAGCCTTTGGGACCAAGATGAAGCTGCGTATGCAGGCTTTGCCAAGAATATGGTAGAAACGGGTAATTACCTGATACCAAAATTTATGTGGTCGGATGTACACCGCAAACCCCCGTTACATTTTTGGGATATTGCACTGGCTTTTAAATTATTCGGGGTAAACGAATTTGCGGTGCGTTTCCCGTCGGTACTTTTTATTACACTAACATTTTGTGTTACTTATTTTTTTGGCAAAAAAATATTTGGCGAAAGGGAAACCTTAATGGGTGTAATAATACTTAGCTCGTCGTTTTTAGTAATGGCATTGGCAAAAGTATCGGTAGCCGATGGTACATTACTGCTTTACACTACACTTTGCGCCATAGCAATTTTGCACGTTTTGCTTTATCGAACCAAAGTTTGGGTATTTACGTTTTGGCTGTCATTTGCATTAGCATTGCTAACTAAGGGGCCACCTATTATTCTGTTTACTGCGGTATTTGTTTTCCTGCTTTTTGTATTTCACCCTAACCGTAAAAACCTGTTTTTACTGCACCCATGGTTTTTTTTACCTTTAGCAGTGTTGCCATTGTTGTATTGGGGTTACCTGTGCTATCAAACTCCCGAAGGCAAAACATTTATACTGTGGATGATTGACTGGTACATACTTAAGCGAATTGGTGGTAGTGTATTTGGGCAAACAGGCCCGCCGGGCACCCATTTATTAAGCCTTTTCATATTCTTTATAGGTTTATTTGCATACATGCCTTTGGCCATTTGGCAGTCAGTTAAAAACCTGTTCAAAAATTTCTCGTCCACTAACTTCTTGTTATCGGCATGGTTTTTTGCAGGGTGGTTTATTTATGAGTTCTCTCCCAGTAAATTGCCCGCTTATGTAATAGCCGCACATGTACCATTAGCTTTAATTATTGCCCAACTGATGTTAACGGGTAAGGTACCTGCAAGGGGTTTACGCATAGCACAAACAGTATTTTTTGCAATATTATTCACAGCACTTATTGCTGCGCCGTTTATACTTAATGGCAACACAACTGTTAAAATAGCCCTACCAATATTAGGATTATGTCTGCTTGCATTTTTAACTTATACAGCTAAGCAAAAACCGCTTACAGATTTTACAGCAGGGCTATCGAATTATGCACGAAGGTTATTATTTATCAATATAATTTTTCAGGTAGTATTGTGGGCTGTTGTTTTACCCTTGGCCGATCAATTTAAAAACAGCTCGTATCGTATATCGCAGTTTGTTAACGAACACGCCAACCGGCAATCAAAAATTATTATTGCCAACAGCTTTTCATGGCCGCCAAGTTTGCCATTTTACTTAATGATGCATTATAATGATGTAAGCGAAGAATATGATTATACAAAGCTTGCCGGTATGTATAATACCAATAGGCATATTGCTTTTATTTTAAGCCAACCCTTAAAGGATGAATTTGAAAAGAACTATCCGGGCATCCGTATCACCGAAATAAAACCTTTCTTTTCGGATAGAATTAACGTACAGAGTTATTATATATTAATTAAGTAGTGTAATTAACACAGTAAGCCTATATTGGATTAACCGCGTTTAGATTGCGAGGTAAACTCGCCATTGCCAGCATTTCGTAGTTTATTAAAATTGAAAGAGGCTCCCCAAATTGGAGAGCCTCTTTTTAAGTGGTGGAGCTGGTGGGATTCGAACCCACGTCCGGATAAGTTGGCAATAGACTGTCTACGATGCGTAGTTACTTATTGGTTTTAGGATAAGCGGCAGGTTAAGTAACCCACCAACCGCTATCTTACATTCGTTAATACGCTTTGCAATAAGTGAATGAAGCTTATTGCAGGCGTTACCAAGTTTTTATTGCCAGAACGCTGTGTATGGTAACTTAAGCGTTGGGCAAATAGCGGTTAATCTCTAAGATTAAGCAGCTATAGCGTAGTTAGACTCGCCAATTAAAATAGTGTTGTACAATGGATTTTCGTGGTATCATACACCCACGGCACGCCGGTTTATCATCAATGCTTCCCGTCAATTCCGGTCAGCCCCAGTTATTCAAAGAACACTGCAAAGATAACAAATTGCCTGCCAATGTTTAAATACAGCCATTTAGTCAATACTATCATACTATCCTGAAAATTAAATATTCGCTAAGTTCATGTCTTAATTTTTACTAAATGCCATTCTATGCTTTCTGCAATTAACCCAAAACTGCCAATGCGCAATAAAGTTGCTACAAGCCATTACTATATAAACAAGCTTGGCTTTAAACAATTTGGAGGAGATTATGATAATTACCTAATGGTAGAGAAAGACAACATCCAAATTCATTTTTTCCTGTTTAATGAATTGGACCCGAAAGAAAATTACGGGCAGGTTTACATCCGAACTACTGAAATAGAAAAATTGTACGAACAGTTGCTAAACAATAATGTGCCCGTACACCCCAACGGCGCACTGCAAACAAAACCTTGGGGGCAGAAAGAATTTTCGCTGCTTGACCCCGATAACAACCTGCTTACCATCGGGCAAAGTGTATAACAGTTTTACCAAAACGGAATTTATTAATTTGGCTTTATGAAAATTGGTATTTTACGAGAAGAGAAGTTTCCGCGCGATAGCCGCGTACCCCTTACCCCATCGCAATGTAAGTTTTTAACCGAGCGCACACCCGATGTGGAAGTAGTAGTACAACCCTGTAAGTACCGCTGCTTTACTAACGAAGAGTTTAATTACCAAGGAGTGCCGTTGCAGGAAGATTTGAACGACTGCGATATACTAATGGGAGTTAAAGAAGTACCCGCCGCCATGCTAATGCCCGGCAAAACCTATATGTACTTTACACATACTATTAAAAAGCAGCCCCAAAATCAAAAAATGATGCACGCTGCTATCGAAAAAAATGTTACCCTTATTGATTACGAATGCCTGAAAGACAAAAAGGGTAAGCGCATTATTGCCTTTGGCCGCTGGGCAGGCATTGTGGGCGCCTACCACGCTGTACGTATGATAGGGTTCCGTACCAGTAGGTTTAGGCTAAGGCAAATGATAGACTGCCTTAACTTTGCCGAAGCACAAA
>Ga0164241_10002988_pt1 | contig 17585 bp, 19 predicted proteins | sample OricomyardsoilBY_FD_108780 | JGI IMG/M metagenome (GOLD analysis project Ga0164241, IMG submission 108780) | Backyard soil microbial communities from Emeryville, California, USA - Original compost - Back yard soil (BY) | ecosystem: Environmental > Terrestrial > Soil > Unclassified | place: USA...
AGCGTCACGTTCACTTCGACCGGCACATGGAACAGCGCGCCCATGCTGGCGCGCACGGCCTTGCCGTTGTACGGGTCGACACTGTCCGGGCTCAGCAGGCAGCGGAAGTTTCCGAACCAGGCCAGCGTGCGCAGGATGGTGCCGAGGTTGCCGGGGTCCTGGATCTCGTGCAGGTAGATGGCGCGCTCGCCGGGCTTCGCATCGGGAATCCTGAGCAGCGGCACCACTGCGGCAATGCCCTGTGGTGAACGGGTCTCGCTGATCTGGGCCATGTGGCGCGCATTGACCACATGCATCGGCAGCTGGCTTTGCCAGTGGGAGAATTCGCGCGTGAGATAGATCTCGCTGGTCCGGAGGTAGGCGTCGCGCACCGCGGCCTTCTGCAGCTCCTGCACCAGGTGCTCGCCTTCGATCAGGAAGAGCCCCGATTCCTCGCGGTGCTTGCGCTGCTGCAGCCTGCGGATGTCTGCGAAATTCACGAAAGGTCCCTCGCCACGGCTTCGGCCACGCGGATGCCATCCACGCCGGCCGAAAGAATGCCGCCAGCGTAGCCCGCGCCTTCGCCGCAGGGGTAGAGGCCGCGCACGTTCAGGCTCTGCAGCGAGTCTGCATCGCGCGTGATGCGCACCGGAGACGAGGTGCGGCTCTCCACGCCGGTGAGCAGGGCATCATGACGGTCGAAGCCGCGGATCTGTCTGCCGAAGGCGGGCAGGGCTTCGCGGATGGCTTCAATGGCGTAAGCAGGCAGTGCCGTCGCCAGGTCTCCGAGCTTCACACCGGGTTGATACGAAGGAGTCACTTCACCCAGCGTTGAAGATGCCTTGCCCCGCAGAAAATCCCCGACCAGCTGGCCGGGTGCGCAGTAATCGCTGCCACCGAGCTCATATGCGATGGATTCCAGGTTCTCCTGCAGGGCCACGCCGGCCAGTGGTCCGCCCGGGAAATCTTCGGCCGGATTGATGCCCACCACGATGCCGGCATTGGCGTTGCGCTCATTGCGCGAGTACTGGCTCATGCCGTTGGTGACCACACGCCCGGCTTCCGAAGTGGCGGCCACCACCGTGCCGCCGGGGCACATGCAGAAGCTGTACACCGAGCGCCCGTTGGTCGCGTGATGCACCAGCTTGTAGTCGGCGGCGCCGAGCTCCGGGTGCCCGGCAAAGCGGCCGAAGCGCGCCTTGTCGATCATCGACTGCGGGTGTTCGATGCGAAAGCCGATTGCGAAGGGCTTGGCTTCCATGAACACCTGGCGCTGCTCCAGCATGCGGAAGGTATCGCGCGAGCTGTGCCCCAGCGCCAGCACGACGTGGCGTGCGTGCAGTGTTTCGCCATTGGCCAGCGCGACGCCTTCGATCTGCCCGTTCTCGATGAGCACATCGGTGACCCTGCTCTCGAAGCGCACTTCGCCGCCCAGCGCGATGATCTCCGCGCGCATCTTCGCAACCACACCCGTGAGCCGGAACGTGCCGATATGCGGCTTGCCCAGATACAGGATCTCCGCCGGTGCGCCGGCGCGCACGAACTCCTGCATCACCTTGCGGCCGTAGAACTTCGGATCCTTGATCTGGCTGTAGAGCTTGCCGTCGGAGAACAGGCCCGCGCCGCCTTCACCGAACTGCACGTTGGATTCAGGCGTGAGGATCTTCTGCCGCCACAGTGCCCAGGTATCCTGCGTGCGCTGGCGCACTTCACGACCGCGCTCCAGCACGATGGGCCGGAACCCCATCTGCGCCAGCAGCAGCGCGGCAAAGAGTCCGCATGGGCCGAATCCCACCACCAGAGGTCGCTCCTTCAACGCTTGCGGTGCCTGTGCCACCGGATGGTAGGTGGTATCGGGCGCGCGGCTCACGTGACGATCACGAGAGAGTCGCTGCATGACGGCATCTTCATCGCGCACCGTCACATCGACGATGCAGATGAACACGATGGTGCTCGATTTCTTGCGCGCGTCGTAACTGCGCTTGAACAATGTGAAATCGAGCAGGTCGGCCGCCGGGATGGCGAGGCGCTTGACGATGGCCTGGGTGAGCGCATCGGGCGTGTAGTCAAGCGGCAAGGACAGTTCACTGATGCGTAGCAACGCGCCTTCCTGGCCGGTATATCCGGCAGAGGGTTAGAATCGTGCGCATTCTAGCCTGTGAGCCCCGACCCAATGGCCCGAACCAAGAGCAGCGCCAGCTGGATGTCGCGGCATCTCAGCGATCCTTATGTGAAGCAGGCGCAGAAGGAGGGCTATCGCTCGCGCTCCGCGTACAAGCTCATCGAGCTCAACGAGAAGGACAAGCTGATCCGGCCCGGCATGCGCATTCTGGACCTGGGGTCGGCCCCCGGAGGCTGGTCGCAGGTGGCCGGCAAGCTGGTCGGAAGCAAGGGCAGGGTGCTGGCCACCGATATCCTGCCCATGGATGGCCTGGCCAACGTGGATTTCATCCAGGGCGACTTCACCAATGACAACATCGTCGAGCAGCTGCTCGGTTGGCTGGGCGGCGGCAGGTTCGACCTGATCATCTCGGACATCGCGCCCAACATCACCGGTATCAGCTCGGCCGACCAGGCCAGCTCGATCCATTTCCTGGAGCTGGCGCTCGATACCGTCTGCAAGGCCCTGAAGCCCGGTGCGACCTTTGTCGCGAAGATGTTCCAGGGAGCGGGGTCGGATCAGTACCTGAAGGAGCTCAGGTCGCACTTCGACAAGGTGTCGATCAGGAAGCCGGCCGCTTCGCGCAAGGAATCCCGCGAGGTGTACCTGGTGGCAAAGGGCTTCAAGGGCAAGTAGGTTCGACATGAAGACCATGGCTGCGCTGCTTCTGGGAACATGGGTCACAGCCGCTTGCGCGCATCATTCCAATACCGCCTTCGACATGACGCATTCTGTGGTCTGGAAAGTGCAGGTCACGGAATTGAAGTTCGTGAATCCGCATGCCTATGTGTACTTCACCATGGCTGGCGGCGAGGGCAGGGCTGTCGAGGGTCGCTGCGAGCTGGGCTCGCGCACCGCGCTGACCCGCATGGGCTGGACCATCGACACCATCAAGCCGGGTGAGACGCTGACCATCAAAGGTTCGCCCGGCAGGAACGAACCGAACGTCTGCATCGTCAATTCCTTCGTTCGACCCGATGGCACGGAGATCGGCGCACATGAGCCGCTTCAGTAGCGCGATGCGGCATGCGGCGGCGGCAGCGACCGGGATATTCGTGTCGTGCGCATTGCTGCTGGGGCCGAAGCTCATTGCGAAGGAATCCACAGCGCATCCGGACCTGTCCGGTTACTGGGTCGGCAGTGGCCCCGGGTCAGGCCGCGGGCGGGGTGGTCCTCCGCCTGGCCCGCCGCCCTTCGGGCCTGGTCGCCGCGGTGGCCCCGGTGGTGGCGCGCGGCCGGAAGCCACCGATGCCGGCATCGCAGCCGCAAAGGGATACGAGCAACCCTATGACGATCCGGCGATCCAGTGCGACATCGCCAACATCATCTTCGGCTGGACGCATGACGAGAACGTCAACGCGATCATCCAGTCCGACAACAGCATCACGCTCAAGTACGGCTACATGGACTTCGTGCGCACCGTGCACATGAACATGGCGTCGCATCCGAAGAGCCTGCCGCTGACGCGCGGTGGTCACTCCATCGGCAGCTGGGATAGCGACACACTGGTGGTGGATACCGTTGCGCTGAAGGCCGGCGTGCTGATTCCGATCAATGGTGTGATGTTCAGCGACCAGGCGCATGTGATCGAGCGCTTCACGCTGGATGCGAATACCCACACGCTGACCCGCAACTACCGCGTCGAAGATCCGCTGTATCTGAAGCAGCCTTACACGGGCAGCGACGTGATGAGCGAATCGAAGGAGCCCTATGTTGCTTACGATTGCGTGGAGCTTTCCGGCGACAACAACAAGCGGCTGGTCAGGTAGGCGGCGACCTCGAGGTTTGAGATCGGTACGCTCGGCCTCGACATAAGACCCATTGTGCGAATCTGACACCGGCAACCATGCGGGCTGAAAGTCCTATCCGCGGGCACAGCGAGCTATCTGGAAATCGACTTCCTCGGGGCAGCGGCGATTACAACTCCGCACTGCGGCTGGACTCCGCGCATGCAGGCGCCCTCAACAATCTCGCAATGACCCTGCTTGAACGGGGCTGCCCGCATGCTGCACGACTGCAGCTTGAGAAGATTGACGTCAGCTCGCTCGATGATGTGTTTCGGGAATCTATGGCGGACGCAGCTCGCCAGATCGATTGAAGCATCGCGAAGCCCGATATTTCTAGCTGCCGCTGAGCGCCTGCTCCAGGATTTGCAACGTGTCATTGGTGTGCTCCTTGGCCAACTCGCCCGCCAGCATATTTTTCAATTCCTCACTGTAGTGCTGGCGCAGCTCGCCCAGTGCACGGGGCGGCGCAATGATCACCAGCCGACCGATGTTGTGCGAAGCGATCTCATGATTCAGCCATTTGGCCACTGCCAGGCCGAAGCTGGCTTCCTGGTGGTCCTTGTCCAGGCTGCGGTCCTGTAACCGCCGCTGGTCCTTGTTGTCCCCGCCAGTGTGTTGATGCCGACCGGCACCTTCCACATCGCCATGCACGTCAGGTTGCGGCAGTTCCGTCAGCGCCATGTGCAATTCAGTGCCGGTATTGCGGAACAGCCGCAGCTTCTGCCCGTCGGTTACAACTATGGTGGTGTCATGTGCAAGCTGCATATCAGGCCCCTTTGGTGGTGGCTGATCATAAGCCCATTTACGATTTCGTATGTTCGTACGCGCACATTGCCGGATACTGCGGAATGGGCACCCACATGAAACTGCCTCAAAAGACAGCCGGCTCCAGCATCTGGGTGGATGCCGATGCCTGCCCCAAGGTAATCAAGGACATTCTTTATCGCGCCGCCGAGCGAACCGGCATTGCCGTAACCTTCGTCGCCAACCAGCCGCTCACCGTGCCACGCATAGCCAGCCTGCGCGTGCTGCGGGTTTCCCAAGGCTTCGACGTAGCCGACAACGAAATCGTGAAGCGGGTAATGAAGGGGGACCTGGTGATCACCGCAGATATTCCCCTGGCGGCAGAGGTCATCGCCAAGGGTGGCGATGCCCTCAGCCCGCGCGGTGAACGCTATTCGCCCGACACCATTCGCGGTGTGCTGCACATGCGGGATTTCATGGATACCATGCGCGCCAGCGGCAATATGGGTGGCGGCCCACCGCCACTGACGCTGACCAATCGCAATGCCTTCGCCAGTCACCTGGACACCTGGCTCGCGCAGCAGAACGCCTAAGGCTGGGCGGGTGCAGCCAGAGCTGCCGCTTGGCGCGCGGGCGCTGCCTCAGCAATTCAGACTGATTCGAACTCACAAGTTGAAGGTATCCCGCAGGCTCAGCGCACGGCGGGAAGGGTGGATGCGTGCCGGGTTCAGCCTTGGCGCGGGAGCAGGCGATTCCTGGCGGCGAACATGAGATCCTTTACGCGCGATTGGCTTGGCCAGAAATCGCGGATTGAAAGTACTCTCCGCGACCCATGCGCGCGGGAAGTTTCTTCATGCAACACATCAGCATGCGAACCAGCGGGTACTCGATCGGCTTGCTGTGGTTCGCCGCCGCGGTGATCGCGGGCGAGGCGCCCGTTCTGCCTCCGGCGCTGGCGCCGGTCGCGCATGTGCAGTTTCCCGATCTCAGGGAGTCCTCGGGCATCGTCGCCAGCCGCCGCCATCCCGGGGTCTTCTGGTCGCACAACGATTCCGGCGACACGGCGCGGCTGTTCGCCTTCCGGCGCGATGGCGGCGCCGTGTATCCGCCGGATACCGCCGAATACCACGGCATCGATGTCGCGGCGGCCGCGAACCGCGATTGGGAGGACATCACCACCGACGATGCCGGCCAGCTCTACATTGGCGACATCGGCAACAACGGCAATGCGCGCACGGACCTTGCCATCTACGTGGTGCCCGAGCCCGACCCCGCCACCGTCGAACATGCGGCTGCCACGCGGCGCATCGCCTATGCCTATCCCGACCAGCCGGAGCTTCCGGCGCCGGCCGGGCAGCGCAATTTCGACGCCGAATCCCTGTTCTGGGCCGATGGCACGCTGTGGATCCTCAGCAAGGACTACGACGACCTGAAGACGCGGCTGTACCGCTTCGGGGCATTGCGCAGCGATGGTGTGAACGTGCCGGACAAGGTGGGCGAGTTCGAGGCCGGCGGCATGGTGACCGGCGCCGACGCCAGCCCCGACGGCACACGTCTCGCGTTCACCGGCTATCGCGCCGAACAGATCGACGGACGGCAGCAGGTGGTCGGGTTCCTGTGGGTGTTCGAGCGCGCGCCCGGCGGCGGATTCTTCGAGGGACGCAGCTGGCATCGGCGTTTCCTCGCCGGGCAGGTCGAAGCGGTGGCCTGGGATGGCGATGCGCTGGTGCTCACCAACGAGCCCGGCGACATCTTCGTGGTGCCGCTCGACAGCCTGGAGCGGGTTGCCGGCACGGATAGTGGGGCCGCCGCCCGCCAATCGACCGACTGACCCAGTTGCGCACACAGTCGTTGGCATCACAATGGCCCGATGTGATGCCAAAGGAGCGCTACGCCATGTCGAAGGAAATCTTCCCCCAAACGACAGCCGATCTTGCGACTCTGCGCAAGCAGCTCGCCCCCGACATTCACGATGCCTTCACCGCCTTCAGTGCGCGCGTCTTTGCCGATGGCGCCCTGCCGGTGAAGACCAAGCAACTCATCGCTGTCGCGGTCGCGCACGTCACACAGTGCCCGTATTGCATCCGCGGCCATACCAGGGCCGCCGTGCGTCATGGGGCGACGTCGGAAGAAATCATGGAAGCCATCTGGGTTGCGGCCGAGATGCGCGCCGGGGGCGCGTACGCGCACTCCGCACTTGCGCTCGATACCATCGAGGAGATGCGCGCCGGTCAGGCCGCAGTGAAGCCATGATCCGCATCAAACGCGTCTACGAGCAGACGGCTCGAGGCGATGGCCGTCGCATTCTGGTCGAGCGCCTCTGGCCGCGCGGCATGAAGAAGGAAGCGCTCGATGCGGACGCGTGGCTGAAGGAGGTTGCGCCCAGCACTTCCCTGCGCAAGTGGTTCGACCATCGCATCGAGCGATGGGATGAGTTCCGGCGTCGCTATCGCAAGGAGCTGAACGCGAACCGTCCGGGCTGGTCGCCCATTCTCGCGGCCGAAAAGCGCGGCACGGTAACGCTTCTGTTCAGCGCCCACGATCTCGAACACAATGGCGCCGTCGTTCTGCGCGAATTCCTCTCCGGGAAGAGCCGGACGCGTCGACCGGCGAAGAAGCGGGTGAAGGCACGCTCAGTACGCAGCAAGCCGGAGTGAGGCCTCTCGCAGGCTGAGACAGAGGTGCAATGATGGCAGCAGGGCGCGCGCTCGCACGCGTGGCGGGACGCGCACTTGGTACGCGCGCGCCGTTCCATCTGGAAGCGACGGTGCGCGTGTTGCAGCGGCGGCCGGAAAACCGGCTGGACCTCTGGGATCAGGATCGCTACCTGCGCGTGCTCACGGTCGCCGATGTGTGCGTGCTGGTCGAAGTGCGCAATCGCGGCACGATCGACACGCCGGATCTGCGTTTTTCCGTTCTGTCGGGCCGCCTCACTGCCACGGCGCTGCCGCGCCTGAGGCGCACGCTGCGCCGGGTGCTTGGACTTGACCTGGATCCATGCCTGCTGCGGAGGCGGGTCGAGCGTGTCCCTGCACTTCGTGCTGCCGCGTACGCACTGCGCGGCCTGCGACCGCCACGATTCGTCGACCTGTTCGAGGCATTTGTCCGCGTGGTGCCGTTTCAGCAGATGAGTCTCGAGGCGGGGGTGGCCATCACGGGGCGGCTCATCGAGCGCTTTGGTGAGTCCATTCATCACGACGGGCGCTGCTTCCATGCATTCCCCACAGCCCGGCGCATTGCTCACGCACGCGCGCCCACGCTGCGTGCGTGTGGTTTGAGCGCCGCGAAAGCGCAAACCCTGCGCCACGTGGCGCAGGCCCTGGAGTCGGGCGAACTGGATGAGGACAGCATTGCGCGTATGCCGACGGCTGCCGCGCTCCAGAAGCTGACCGAGCTGCCCGGCATTGGCCCGTGGAGCGCGGCGCTGGTCCTGCTGCGAGGTTTCGGCCGCCTCGATGTGTTTCCGCCAGGAGATGTGGGCGCAACCCGCGGACTCAGTGCATTGCTGCGACTCGCGCCGGGCGCGCCGCTGGGGCGCGCGATCGAACGCTTCGGGGATCTGCGGGGCTATCTCTATTTCTACAACCTGGGCGTGAGTCTGCTCAACAAGGGCCTCATCGACAGAGAGTTGAAGAAAGAGCTGACCGGACTGGATCTGGAACCGGGCATGGCGAAAGGGGCGGAAATGGGCGCGCCGGGGGGGAATTGACCTTCCTCCGCTCAGGCAGGCGGCGCCCCCGCGAATTTCATCGCGATCGCGCCGCGCCGCTCCAGGAATTTCCACTGACCGGCTTCGAGCACGAAGCGCTCGCGCATCTCGCCGAACCACAGCGGGCCGGCCGACACGAACGGTGGCTTCGCGTCCTCAGGAGGCGTGGTGGAGATCATCGTCAGATACGACAGCCCGCTTGCCGATTCACGGTCGTGCACATCGATGACGATGTTGGTGGACAGATGCCGGGTGAGCAGCGTCTTCGGCCGCGTGTGCAATGAAGCCCGGATCGCCTCGCGGCCCGTGATCACCTGGTCCGGCGCCATGGGCCGCGCAAAGGAGCCGTTCTCGGCAAAGCAGTCCGCGGCCGCATCCAGGTCGCCAATGTCCAGTGCGCGAGAATACACGAGCACCAGCCGTTCGCAGGCCCGTTCGATCTCGATGCGTTCGACCGCCGAAAGCTTTGCTGTCATGGAAGCTTCTCCTGGTTGCAGCGCCCCGCAGAATAGCAAGCACGGCTGGATTCAGGCAGCATCAGGCGGCAAACATGAATCGAGGGAGGGGGCCATGCTCACACGGCGCAACACAATCACCGCTGGTCTGCTGATCCTGCTGGCCGCGTTGACTTCATGGGCCCACGCCCAGGGCGTCATCGACATGAAGGGCAAGACGGCCATGGTCACCGGTTCGACCAGCGGTTTGGGCGAGGTCGTTGCGCGGCGGCTGGGTGCGATGGGTGCCACCGTGATCATCCACGGCCTCGACGAGGCGAAGGGCAAGGAGATTGCCGAGGAGATCGCCAGGGCCGGTCCCGGCCGCGCCGTGTACTACCCCGGTGACTTCGGCTCGTTCGCCGCAGTGCGGGCGCTGGCAAAGCGCGTGCAGGCCGACCACAAGCGGCTCGACCTGCTGATCAACAATGCCGGCATCCTTGGCGCCAGCAACAGCGCGCGCCGCGAGAGTTCCGATGGCAACGAACTGGTCTTCCAGGTGAATTACCTGGCGCATTTCCTGCTGACGCAGGAGTTGCTGCCGCTGCTGAAGGCCGGCGCGCCGGCGCGCATCGTGAACGTCGCGTCGATCGGCCAGAGCCCGATCAATTTCGACGATGTGATGATGAAGCGCAACTACCAGAGCATGACCGCCTATTCGCAGTCGAAGCTGGCCGAGATCATGTGGACCATCTCGTTGTCCGAGATGCTCGATGCAAAGCAGGTCACGGTGAATTCGCTGCATCCGTCGACGATGATGGATACGCCGATGGTCGCGGGTGCGGGCATGCGCCCGATGTCTTCAGTGCAGGACGGCGCCAACGCGGTGATGCAGCTGGCCGTCGGCAGCGCGCTCACCGGCAAGACCGGTCTCTACTACAACGAGATGAACGAGGGTCGCGCGAATGCGCAGGCCTATGATGCCGCTGCCCGCAAGCGGCTGTGGGACCTGAGCGAGGAGCTGGTGAAGGCGCGGTAGCGCTACTTCGCTCTGCCGGCGAAGCCCTTCGACAACATCGGCAGCGCGATGATCTCGTTGCGCGCGCTGGGTGTGCCCCAGCCGCCGTAGAACACGATGCCGAACAGGGTCTGCTTGTTCTTGCCGCCGAAGGCTACGCCATGCGTGCCGCGCGGCGCGGGAATCGAGCCCAGGAATTCACCGCTGGGCGCGAACACATCGGCCGAAGAGCCCGTGGCCACGTACAGCCGGCCCTCGGAATCGACTGCGGCGCCATCACCGCCCTGGCCGCCCTGCAATTTGCCGAATTCGCGCTGGTTGGTCAGCGAGCCGTCCTTCTGCACATCAAACGCCACTACCGTGCCGCCGTTGGTGACGTACAGCGTCTTCTCGTCCGGACTGAGGATGATGCCGTTGGCCTGCGGCGCATCGCCGTACTTCTTGAACTCGCCCTTGGGGTTCGCGTAGAACACGCCGGCGCCCGAGACCGACACATACACGCCACCGCGCGCATCGGCCATCAGGTCGTTGACGGTGCCGCCGGTGCATTCCAGCGGCTCGCCCTGGTAGTTCTTCGCGAATACCTTGCGCGTTGGTTCAAGTTGCTCCACCCCGCTGAAGCCCATGCCGCGCACGGCGAGGAACAGCGCGCCGTTCCTGCTGCGCGACACCGCACCGCCGGTGTGCGTGTTGTCGAACAGCACGGTGGCGAGGCTGGTCTCAGGGTCGAGCTCCATCACGTTGCTGGCATCATTGTTGGCAAACACCAGCGTGCCGTTCTTGCCGGCAATCGGGCCGTCGGCGTTGTTGCCTTCCCAGGCCCACACCACCTTCCAGGTCTGGCCCGCGGCCAGCACGCCCGGAATCGCATGCGTCGCGGGCAGCTCCGGTGCCGGCGGTGCTTCGGCATTGGCGGCACCGGCGCCGCCAGGACGGCGTGCACGCACGGCTGGGGGGTTCTTGCACTGGGCGGCCACGAAGTCGGCAAAGCCTGGTTCCTGCGAAGGTTGCAGGCTGTGGCCGCGATCAAAGGCCGACGATGGTTGCCCCTGCGCCGCCATCGCCGGGCCAGCCAGGCCCAGCAGCCCAACCAGTGTTGCCAGGATTCTTTTCATTGGAAACAGCCTCCCGTAGCCGCGTCCTTGATGTGGCCGAGCGCGTCCTTGAGCGCGGTGCGTGCGGCTTTCACATCCGGCATATCGGCGTCATACAGATTGTGTTGTTCACCCTGGTCGGCCGCGAGGTTGTACAGTCCCCAGCCGTCCTTGTTGTCGTAGATGAGCTTGTAGTTCATATCGCGTACGGCATAGCGGGACGCATTCGCCGAACACAGTTCAGTGAATCCGAACCTGCGACCCGACGACACCTTTGCATTGGAAAACAGCGGGCTGATGTCGTAGCTGTCGTTGACGTGCGAGACGGGGATTCCCGCCGCGGATGCGATGGTGGCGAAGAGGTCGGTGCCATTGACCAGCGCCGGTTCGCGCCCGATGCGCGTGACCCCCGCGCCGGCCACGGTCAACGGCACCTTCGCGCCGCCTTCCCAGGCGCTGATCTTGGAGCCGCGCACCTTCGAACCTTCATCCTTCACGTTGGACTGCGTGCCGTTGTCACCCAGGTAGATCACCAGCGTGTTGCGAAGGTCCACGTGCTGCAGCAGGCGGCCGATCTCGGTGTCCAGCGCCTGGATCATCGCCTTGTATACCGGCACGGAGTTGGCCTTGTCGCCGGGAGCCAGATCGCCGACGTCCACCGAATGCAGGTTCGCGGGCGGGACCTGGAATGGCGCGTGCGCGGCGTTGTAGGGCAGGTAGACGAACCATGGGTCCTGCGGGCGCGCAGCCTTGTGCCGTTCGATGAACTCGATGGCCCAGTCGGTGAGCACGGTGGTGGAGTAGGTGGTCATCTCCGCCGACGTGCCGGTGGCGCCATCCCACGCCGTCCACTTGAAATAGTCGCTGACGCCCACGCCGAGGATGCCGCGGAAATTCGGCGCCCGCATGGCCTGCACGTGCTGGATGTCGCCGCCGTTGCCGCCCAGGTGCCACTTGCCGAACACGGCCATGTCGTACCGCGCGGGACTGCGCGCGTTGAGGTAGTCCCAGAGCATCGTGGTTTCCGGTGCCAGCACGTCACCTGCGGTCAGCACACCGTTATGGTGGCCATACAGGCCGGTCAGCACGGTGGCGCGGGTGGGCGAACACATCGGGTTGACCCAGGTGTTCTCGAAGGTCAGCCCGCGTGCCGCCAGCTTCTCGATGTTGGGCATCGGCGCAGCGCCATGCACGCCGGCCAGGGGATAGAGGCTCGAAGCCTCGGCGCCGACGTCATCGGCGAGGATGAACAGGATGTTGGGCTGGGTCGCTGCGAAGGCGGTGTTGCTGCCCAGCGCGAGCAGCAACAGTGCGCCCCACGCGCGACCCCCGAACTTCACTGCTTGCGGAACTTGAAGATGACCCTGTCGGAGAGGTCCGATTCGGTTTCGGTGAACACCTTTGACAGGCGATCATCGTCGTTGTTCTGCAGGAAGAATTCCTCGGCTTCGAGCGTGAATCCGGAACCCTGCAGCTGCGCCCGGACGATGGCCTGGTCGATGCGATGCAACGTGCCGGTATCGTCGGTCTCGGTGCCGTCACGGGCCTTGGGGAAGACAACCAGGATGATGCCGCCAGGCTTCATCGCCTTGTACAGCTTCGACTGGAAGGGTGTGAGCTGCGTGCCGGTGAGCAGCAGCTCGTGGTAGCAGGCATAGCACCACACGAGGTCGATGCCCTTCGGGAATTCGACGTTGTTGTGGTCGACCAGTTCGTAGGTGGTGTTCTTGTGGTCGGCCGCGAACTTCTTGCCCTGGGCGGCAAACGGCTCCGCGAACATGTGGTCGTACAGGTGCAGTTCGCCCTTTTCGCCCACGATGCTCCAGAGCATCGTCGACCAGTAGTTGCCGTAGGAGGAGAGCTCGATCACCTTGCTGTTGGGCTTGATGTTGGCCAGGTCCAGCAGTTCGGCGGGCTTGCGGTAGGCGTCGTGCACGGTGTGGGCCGGCGGGCGGGCCGGATCTTCCACCGCCTTGCGCACGTAATCCTTGATGCCCTTGCTCGGGATCACGTAGGGCTTGGGTGGCGGCGCATCCATCTGCGGGGCCTCGGCGGCGAACGATTGCGTCAGCAAGGTCGCGGCAGCGAGGATCATGGCGGCGGCCAGCGGCCGGCTAATCAACCTGTTCATCGTGAATCCCCATGTGTCTGTCGAAGTCATGGCCGGACCGCTGCCGACCATGGGTCCAAGGATACCTGCGTGCCAGCCGATAAGCACCCGCGCGTCCTCGAAAAACGGCCGGCATGAGGTGATGCAGGGTCATTCGGGAATCGAACCTGTGCGATTCAGCGCGAGTTCATCGGCGTGCGCGCGGGTGTCGCGCGATCTAGGCCGCCGCTCCCCGCAATTCGCGGACGATTGCCTCCAGTGCGGGCGCTGTGGCGATGGCGCCATCCACGGGCGGCCCGGCGACGATTTCCACGCGCGCGCGCAGCCTGCGGGGCATGCGCAAGCGGGCCAGCAGGCCACTGCCCTGCGGCCGATCACGCCGGCTCCACCGGCTGGTCCACATGCCCTTCAGTGCCAGTGGCACCACCGGTACCGGCCGGCGTGCCAGGATTCTCTCGACGCCGGGCCGGAACTGGGCGATCTGGCCATCGGTTGTCAACGAGCCTTCCGGGAAGACGCACACCAGATTGCCGTCCGCCAGCTCGGCATCGATCAGGTCAAAGGCCCGTTGCAGTATTGCCGGGTCTTCCTTCGAGCCGGCAATCGGAATGGCCCGGGCGGTGCGGAAGATCCACCGCAACACCGGCATGTGGAAGATGCGATGGTGCATCACGAAGCGGGTGGGGCGCGGAATGGCCACCGACAGCAGCAGCGCATCCACCAGCGTCACGTGATTGCACACCAGCACGGCCGGCCCTTCGTCCGGCACGTGCTTCTCGATGCCGTGCAAGCGTATCCGGTAGAACAGGCGGATGAACAGCCACACCAGAAAGCGCATCAGGAATTCCGGCACCATCGTGAAGATGTAGATCGCGACCGCCGCGGTGCAGATCGCCAGCGCGAGAAACACCTGCGGGAAACTCCAGCCCAGGCGTTTCGTCAGAACCGTGACCACCAGCGCCTGCGCGAAGATGAACAGGGCGTTCTGGATATTGAGCCTGGCGAAGGTGCGCGCCAGTTCCGACTTCGGCGTGCGGCTCTGCACGACGGCGTACAGCGGCACGATGTAGAACCCGGCGAACAGCCCGATGCCCGTCAGATCCACGATCACGCGCCAGTTGTGGCGGTCGCGGATGAAATCCATGACGCTGGCGTAGATCACGGTTGCTTCACCGGGCCGCACGCAGTAAAGATCCAGCAGCAGCGCGCTCATGCCGAAGGCGCCGAACGGCACCAGCCCCAGCTCGACGATGCGCCCCGAGAGCTTTTCGCACAGCATCGAGCCCGTGCCCACGCCGACCGAGAACAGCGCCAGCGCGAAGAGGTACAGCGAGTGTGTGCCGCCGAGGTTGGCTTCGGCGTAGCGCGGCAGCTGCGAGGTGACCAGCGCGCCGAACAGCCAGAACCATGAGATGCCCAGCACTGCGTTGCCCACCGCCGGCCGGTGGCGTGTGATCTGCCAGATGCGCCAGTTCTCGCGCAGCGGGTTCCAGCGCAGCTGAAGATCCGGTTGGCCGGCATCGACCCTCGGGATGCGCTGTGCGACCAGGTTGCCTGCCACGGCCAGCAGGATCATTGCGCTGCCCGCAACCCATGGCCCGCCCGCGCCGGCCCATTCGAAGATCAGGCCGCCCGCGATCATTCCCGCCAGGATGCTGACCTGCGTGCCCATTTCCACCAGCCCGTTGCCGCCGGTCAGTTCCTCCGGCTTCAACACCGAGGGCAGGATGGAATACTTCACCGGCCCGAACAGCGTGGATTGCGCGCCGGTGGCAAACAGTGCGATCAGCAGAATCGGCAGGCTGTGCAGCAGGAAGCCCGCTGCCGCCAGCGACATGATTGCGATCTCCATCGTGGTGGTGATGAGAATCAGCCTCTGCTTCTCGAGCTTCTCGGCAATCTGCCCCGCATACGCGCTGAACAGCAGGTACGGCAGGATGAAGATGGCCGGGGCCAGCGTCTCGTAGTACGACTTCGCCTCGTCGGGAACCGCGAGCCACCCCAGCATGCCGATGATGGCCTGCCGGTAGATGTTGTCGTTGAACGCACCGAGTATCTCCACCACGAAGTAGGGCAGGAAGCGGCGCTGCTTCAGCAACGAGAACTGGCTGTGTCCCGGCATGCGATTCTCCTTCCAAGCAACAGGCCACCGAGCAGCAGCAGCAGTGTCCAGTCGATCGCGCCACCACCGCCGCCGCGATTGGCGATCTGCACCCGCGCAGTGCCCTTGCGCACCCGGTCTTCGAATCCCAGCAGCTCCTTGTCGAAGTTCTCGATCATGCTGTCGGCAGACGCCTGGATGCTTTCCGCGCCGCGTTCGCGCAACTGCGCCGCCGAACCAACACTGGTGGTGATGCCCTTGCGGCTGTCCATGCCTGCCGCGCGCAGCACCAGTGACTGGGTGGCAGCATCGACGACGGCGAGATCGACCACGGTGTTCACGTCCTGCGAGGTGCCGGGAACGAAGAACGCACCCACGATGGTCAGGTAGGTCAGCGACAACCTGTTGTCGTCCTGCCGGGCCACCTGGTCGTACGAAACCAGCGCCACCAGGTCCAGTTTGTACAGCCGTTGCAGGGCCGCGAGGCCATCGAAGCCGTGCTGGCTCGCGAGGTAGTAGTCCGGTATCGGCACGATTTCCCGCACGAAGGTGCGCTTCGCGAAGCGCTCGCGAATCTTTTCCAGGATCGCGACTTTCTGGGTCTCATCCAGCATGCTGCTGGCACCGGGCTTGCCGGGCAGGAACGCGACCCCGACGGTCAACGGCAGTTTCAGCACCGGCACCTGGTCGTGCGATGGCAGCTCACCCTTCGGGTAGAGGAAATCCACCAGACTGGAAGACTGCGCGTTGCGCTGCATGTGGCTCATCATCCCGACGCAGCCCGCGAGCAAGGCGAGTGCAATCATTGCCACAGCTCCGATCATCAGCCTCTTCATGTGAACCTCCCGGAAGTGAAACGTCACGGGTGGCCATCAGAACTGCGGGGCCGGGTGGCGGCCACACTGGCGCGGTGGGCGTTGATTGGCGGGACTGGTGGTATCGGCAGGCGATACCGGTGAGGCCATGCGATGCCCGCCGTGCCGTCGATTGGCCGAAATCCCAATGTTGGTATAGTCCGGCACCTGCCCCGAACTGGATCAACGTCCCATGCCTGAGATGAAGCTGCCGCGGTTGCTGATTGCGCTGGTATTGCTGGGCATGGGCCCGGGCCTCGCCCAGGCACAGTGGATCGATTACAAGACGCCGGGTGTGCCGCGTCTGGCTGACGGCAAGCCGGACCTGAAGGCCAGGGCGCCGCGCACGGCCGACGGCAAGACGGATTTCTCCGGCATGTGGTTTGCCAATGTGCCGGCCAAGGACTACTGCCGCACCGCCGACTGCATTCAGGAAGAACGCATGGCCGGCGAGCAGATGAATATCGGCCGCAAGCTCCCGGGCGGGCTGCCCTATACCGAGTGGTCGAAGGAGCAGATGAAGATCCGCGGTCGCGCCGGTGGCCGCTACGACCCGCACACCTACTGCAAGCCGCCGAATTTTCCGCGCGCGTGGACGCTGCCGCAGTACCTCAAGATCGTGCAGACACCGAAGGAGATGGTGATCCTGCACGAGTTCAATGCGGCCTATCGCGAGATCTACATGGATGGCCGTCCGCTGCCGGTGGATCCGAACCCGACCTGGAACGGCTACTCGATCGCGCACTGGGACGGGGACGTGCTGGTCATCGAGACCAACGGCATCCGTGACGACATGTGGCTCGACATTGCGGGCAGCCCGATCACCGAATCGGCGAAGGTCACCGAGCGGCTCAAGCGGCTGAACTTCGGCGTGATGCAGGTGGAGGTCACGGTGGATGATCCGAAGGCCTACACGAAGCCGTGGACCGTCACGCTCGAGATGGCCGTGCAGGTGGATACGCCGATGATCGAGGAGATCTGCATGGACAACGAGCAGGACGTGAAGCTTTACGAACAGCCCGACATCACCGGGAGTAACTGAGTGGCAACGAACAAGGTGGCGCTGTTGATTCGTGCGTTGGGCGGCATGCTGGTGGCCACGGCCGCGCTGGCGCATCACTCGCAGTCCGAATTCGACTTCAAGCTGAAGGTGAATGTCGAGGGCAAGGTCACGAAGGTCGACTGGCGCAGCCCGCACGCGCGGCTCTATGTCGACGTGGTTGGCGAGGATGGCAAGGTTGTGAACTGGGATTTCGAACTGCCGAGCCCCACGACCATGATGCGGCGGGGCTGGAAGCGCGATTCACTGAAGCCCGGCGACACGATCACCGTGACCGGCGCGCGGGCGCGCAACTACCCGAATATCGCCTACGCCAGCACCATCAAGGATGCCAGAGGCAAACCGATGTTCACCGGGGTGACGCCGATCTACGAGCCGGAGAAGGAAGCGGCGCCGTCCGCCCCGGACAAGAAGCCCTAGCAGCGACGCGCATCGGAATGAAAAGGGCCGGCGATGCCGGCCCTTTGTCTTGCCTTACGGGGTATGAAAGCCTGCCGGCGGTTTGACCGCCGCTTCCACTGGCTTCTGCAGCTG
>Ga0164241_10002989_pt1 | contig 17579 bp, 11 predicted proteins | sample OricomyardsoilBY_FD_108780 | JGI IMG/M metagenome (GOLD analysis project Ga0164241, IMG submission 108780) | Backyard soil microbial communities from Emeryville, California, USA - Original compost - Back yard soil (BY) | ecosystem: Environmental > Terrestrial > Soil > Unclassified | place: USA...
CAGCACGTTGGCGAGCAGGATGTCGGCCACCGTGAACGTGTCGCCGACGATCCAGTCGCGCCCTTCGAGGCGGCGCTCCACGTCACCGAGGAAGCGGTGCACGATCTTCAGGACCTCGTCCGTGATGGCGCCGGCGACCTTGTGCTCGTCGAACATCTCGATGACCTCGAGACACTGGAGGATCGGCGCGACGGTGCTGACGGCGGCGAAGCACCACTGGACGACGCCGGTGCGCGCGCGGAGGTCGGCCGCGCTCAGCGCGCCGGCTTTCTCGGCCAGGTACAAGAGCACGGCCGCCGACTCCGCCACCACGAAGCCGTCGTCGTCGATGACGGGCGCCTGGTGGAACGGGCTCATGCGTGAGAAGGCCGGCCCATCGAGCTCACCCGCGGCGTGGTCGAGCGCGTGCACCCGATACGGCAGCCCCAGCTCCTCGAGCGCCCACTGCGCGCGCAGGTCCTTCGTCTCCCCGACCCCGCCGGCGAAGATGTTCCCGAAGCCATAGAGTGTGATCATCGTGTCCTCCGCTGCGGCCGACCGGCCAACGCCGCAGGTACTGCATCAGCGCGCGGCGGGCAACCCCTCGACCAGAAGCCAGAGCTCCCGCCGAGCCGCAATCGGCTGACCTCAGAGGAAGCGGTCGAGGGCAGCCACGCCGTCGCTCGAGAGGTCGTCGCTGAAGCGGTACTCCTCGTCGAGGAGGTCGTTGATCTTGTGCATCACGACGTCGGTGGCCGCCTTGAATTTGTCATTGTGGGCGGCCGCGGCGGCGGGTGTGAAGGGCTCGAAGGGCTCGGTCACGCGAAACTCGCCGAGCTCGGGACCATCGAGCTCGAGGGGCTTGCCGATGCGGTAGACGAGGCGGCCGCCCTTCGAGAATGGTGAGCTGCCGGGGTAGGCCTTGTCGCTACCGTTGCAGCCTACGGGCACGATGGCGTGGCCGAGGTGCTGAGCCATCTGCATGAGGCCGGTGTGGCCTACGGACAGGCGCTTGCTGCGGGTGCCCTGCGGGAAGATGAGCACGTTGAGCTCGAGCTCCTCGAGGCCCAGCCGGGTGAGGCGCGTGACCTCGCGCATCATGGCGTCGAACAGCGCATCGAAGCGCTGCAGGTACTGGTCGGGTGGGCCCTCGGCGGAGAGCAGCGCGGCGACCGCGGGGCCACCCTTGTCGGCCGCGTCGCTGGCGCTGGTGCGGTGGTCGACCACGTCGCGCAGCGCGCGGTACTCCTCTTGCTTCGGGACGCGCTGGTGGTGCTTCCGGAACTCGGTGGTGATGACGTAGCCGCGGCTCGGCAGCGGGATGTTGTTCATGGAGTCCATGAACGCGCCCATCAGCTTGTTCTCGTAGTACTTGCCCTTCACCCACGTCACCGTGAAGCGCAGGTCGCCCTGGCGATACATCTGATACTGGAACGGCCAGTAGTTGTAGCGATCGGTGTGATTCATCGCGAGGAACACGCCGCGGTCCCGCGGGATGTTCTCGGCGCCCTCGAGGATGATCTCGGTCTTACGCAACAGCCGGTAATCCAAGCGCAAGATCGCATTAGCGACGATACGCTGGCCGAGGGGGCGGCGGTGGAGCTTGATGCGCTTGAGGCGGTCGAGGTCGAGCATGAGTCATTCTCCTGAATCGAGTCATTCAGCGTCGTCGAACGGCGTCGACGGGCTGTCGGGGTGCCAGCCAGCCGCCGGGCCGCGCTCGCGCGCCTGCAGCGCCTCGGCCAAACGTCGGTCCAGGCCCGAGTCGCGCGTCTCGATCGACGCGTTCGCGACGGCGATGCGCATCGCGCGCTCGGTGCCGACCAGCACCACCAGCCGCTTGCCGCGCGTCACGCCGGTATAGATCAGGTTCCGGCGCAGCATCTTGAAGTGGTGGGTCGACAGCGGCATCACCACCGCCGGGTACTCGCTGCCCTGCGACTTGTGGACCGTCACGGCGTACGCCAGCACCAGGTCGTCCCACGCCTCGCGCTCGTAGGTGACGAGCTTGTCGTCGACGTCGACCAGCATCGGCCCGCGCGGCTCGATCTGGCGCACGAAGCCGATGTCGCCGTTGAAGACGCCGCGCTCGTAGTCGTTCCTGATCTGCATGACCTTGTCGCCCGCGCGGAACGGCAGGCGGGGGCGATCGACGCCGAGCAGGTCGGGCGACTCGGGCGGCGCGGGGTTCAGCAGCGTTTGTAAACGCTCGTTCAGTATGTCGATGCCGAGCGGGCCCGAGCGCATCGGCGAGAGCACCTGCACGTCGCGCTTGGGGTCGAGGCCGAAGCGCTCGGGGATCCGCACCGACACCAAGAGCTCGATCATCTGGCGGATCTGCTCGGGGTCCTCGCGCGCCACGAAGTGGAAGTCGGCCGGCACCTCGCCGGGCCGCATCGGCGGCGTTGGCGGGACCACCTGCCCGGAGTTCAGGCGGTGCGCGGCCTCGACGATGCTCGAGCCCTTGCCCTGCCGGAAGATCTGCGTCAGCCGCGCGACCGGCACGCGCTCACACTGGATGAGGTCCGTCAGCGGCGCGCCCGGGCCGACTGGTGGGAGCTGGTCGCGGTCGCCGACGAGCACCAGCCGCGCGCCCTCGGCGATGGCGCGCACGAGCGCGTACATCAGCGGCAGGTCCACCATCGACGACTCGTCGACGATGATGAGCTTGGCCGCGATCGGGTCCTCCTCGGCGCGCGTGAACGTGCCGTCCATCGGGTTGAACTCGAGCAGGCGGTGCAGGGTCAGCGCCGGCCGCCCCGTCGCCTCCGCCATCCGCTTGGCCGCGCGCCCGGTCGGGGCCGCCAGCGCGACGTCGTTGCCGCGCAGCGACGTCGCCTCGAGCAGCGTGCGGATGATGGTCGTCTTGCCGGTGCCCGGACCGCCCGTCAGGATGACGAGCGGCTCCGCGAGCGCCATCTGCACGGCCTTGGACTGTCCCGGCGCGAGCGCGATGCCGAGCGTGGCGGACGCGCGCGCGACCGTCTCCTCGGGGTCGGGCAGGTCCTCGCCGTGGCCGTCCATCAGGCGCGCGAGGTGCCACGCGACGCCGACCTCGGCCTCGAAGAGCGACGTCAGGTAGACCACGTCGTCGCCCGCGTCGGTCTGGTCGAGCACGACCCGCTGGAGCTGCACCAGGTCGACGAGGTGCGGCTCGATGACCGGCAATTCGACCCCGAGCAGCGCCTTCGCGCGCTCGAACAACATGCCGCGCGGCACACGCACATGGCCCTCGCCGCGGGCCTCACGCAGCACGTGCAGGAGGCCGGCCTTCAGGCGCTCGGGGTGATCATCGGCGATGGCCATGCCGTGCGCGACCTGGTCGGCCTTCACGAAGCCGATGCCGTGCACGTCCTGCGCGAGCTTGTACGGGTTCTGGCGCACGATGCGCACGGTGTCGTCGCCGTAGCGCTTGAGGATGCGCATGGCGTAGCCGCGCCCGATGCCCAAGCCCAGCAGGAAGACGAGCGCGTCCTGGGCGCCGCGGCGCTCGGTGAACGCCTGCACGATGGCCTTGGCGCGCGTGTCGCCGAGCTTCGGCACCTCGGTCAGGCGCTCGGGCGAGTTCATGATGACGTCCATCGTGTCCGAGCCGAACGTCTCGACGATGCGCGCAGCGGTCTTGTCGGCGATGCCCTTGATGCCCGCCGAGGCGAGGTAGGCCTTGAGGCCGGCGGCCGTCGCCGGGATGATCTCGGTGTAGCGCTCGGCCTTGAACTGGCGGCCGAACTTGGAGCTCTCCTCCCAGCGCCCGTCGACCCGCACGACCATCCCCTGGGCCAGCCCCGGCAGCGCGCCGACGATCGTGAAAGGATCTTGACTATGACCCGCCGGGCGCACGACGGCGATGGTCCAGAAGGACTCGGGATTCTGGAAGCGGACGTGCTCCACCGTGCCTTCGAGCGCGGGCATCGGGCGGGACCCTAGCACATCATGCGGAGAGGCCGAGCGGGCACGTCACCGAACATCACCCGGCTCTCGCGGCGGCGGTAGCGGGCGTTCGCCGACGTCGATGAAGTCGAAGGAGACGCGCCGGTTCATCGCGCGGCACGCTCGGCTCGGATCGCGGCAGGCCGGCGACGTCGCTCCGAGGCCCTTGGCCACGAGGCGCTTGGCGTCGATGCCGTGCGCCACGAGGTAGGCCATGACGACCTCCGCGCGCCGCTGCGACAGCGCCACACCTGCATCCTTGGACCCAGCGTTGTCAGCGTGGCCGGTGACGCGCACGAGCCGGACCTCGGGATGATCCTTCAGGACCTCGACGACGCCGTCGAGGAGCGCCTCTTTGTGGGGCTGCGGTGAGGCGGCGCCGTAGTCGAAGTAGATCGCGTAGGAGATCTGCAGCGGCACGTCGTAGGTCGGCTGGATGAGCGCGAGCTCGTCCCGTACGAAGCCGTTCGTCGCCGCCCACGAGTCGACCAGCCCCGCGTCGGCGCCCGTGAGCTCGCCGAGGTACACGAGCCTCTGCCGCTCAGCCAGCCCGTCCGCGACCGCGCGCCCGGCCGACTCCGCGATGAGCCAGCCGACCGCGCACAGCCTGCCGTCTCCGTCTTCGAAGACCGGCCGACGACCCGCGACATACCGGTTCCCCGGGAAGACGCCCGCCTCGGCGTAGGCTCGCAGGCGCTCCAGCAGGGACTCCCGTCGGGCGCGCTGGGCACCGTCCACGACCGTCGGCGTGCCAGCCGCCAACACGTCGATGACGTACTCGAGGTGCGCGCGGATGCGGTCGACCTCGCCGTCGTCCGGCGTGGGTGCGCGCCCATGGGCGCTGATGAACCCAGCGTCGCCGGCGACGACGTTCACGGGCTGCGACCCGCTGGACGACATGGACAGGCAAGCACCAAGAAGCAGGGCGAGGATCGTCAAGACGGCAGCTCCCGACACGCCTCACGTGTGCGCGCCGGGGTCACCTACGCCAGCTGTGCGAGCGGCATTCACACTTTTCTGGCGGGCCCAGAACGCAGAAGGCCCGCACCATCACTGGTGCGGGCCTCCGCGTCACGCGAGCGCGCTGACTACTGGCCAGCGGCGTTGAACCCGCCGTGCTCGATCATGCACTGCTTGAAGGCGTCGTTCGACGTCCAGCCGCACGCGCCGGTGGGCTGCGCGTCGCAGCTTGCCAAGCGGTAGCACTGATACCAGTCGCGGTACTCGCAGGTCGTGATGGTCGGCTGCGCCGCGCACACCTGGCCGCTGCAGCCAGTCACCTGGCACCCGGTCGGCGGCGCGTCGTCGACGCACTGGCCGGTGCAGCCACCACAGCCATTGCCGTCGGGCGCGAAGCACGGGGCGAAGCTGGCGCAGGCGCTGACGTCGCAGTGACGGCCGGCGCCACAGTCGCTGTCGGCGCTGCAGGTCGTCGGATCGACCGGCTTGTCGACGCACTCGCTCTCGCACACGCACTGCGGGCACGGGCCCCAGTTGCCGTCGGCGTCGACCGGGCAGGCGCACGGCGGGCAGCGCGTCTGGCACTCCTGACCGGCCTGGCAGTCGCTGTCGGCCTGGCAGCCGCTGGCGTGGCAGTCATTCAGGCGGTTCGCGATGGTGCACTGGCCGTCGAGGCACGACTCGCTGCTCGGGCAGTCGCAGTCGCTGGCGCACTCCTTGGCCGCCGGCACGCACACCTGCGGGCAAGCGATGAGGCCATTGAACGGGGTCGGGCCGCCGCACTGGCTCTGGCACTCGTAGCCGGCCGGGCACTGACCGTCGTTGCAGCTCCACGCCTGGCACTGGCCATCGACGCACTGGTTGCCGTCACCGCAGTCGCTGTCGGCGCAGCACGCCGGGCGCTCCGGGATGCACTGCGGGAAGCACGCGATGCCGAAGCCGCCGTTGAACGCGCAGCCGCACATGAAGCCATCGGGGCACTGCCAGTTCTGGTCGCAGGCGAACGCCTCGGGCTGCACGCAGGTGCCGTCCTTGCACTGCTCGCCGTAGCCGCAGTCGCACGCGCTGCCGCACGTCTTCTCGTCGGGCACGCACTGGGTCGGGCAGTTGACGACGAGGCCGTTGGGCAGCCAGCCGCAGGCGCTCTCGCAGTGGGTGCCGGGGCGGCAGCTCGTGGGGTCGCCCACGACGCAGCTGACCGGGTCCTGGTAGTCGCAGTAGCCCTTGCAGGTCGGATCCCGCGGGGTGCACGCGGGGTCGTCGGGGTTGCACGGGCGCTCCTGCGCGCCAGCGGCGTCCGCGCAGATCACCTGGCAGGTGCCCTGCTGGCCGGCCGCGTTGATGCAGTCCCAGTCGGTCGAGCACTCGCCACCGGTCTGCTCGTTCGGCTGGCAGGTGCCGCCGCACGACGGCGGGATGGCGTCGGTGCACCACTGGATCTCGCAGTGGTAGCCGCCCGCGCAGTCGGCGTCCTCACGGCACACCGGGTTCTGATCGACGCAGTAGCCCCAGCAGTCGGGCGGCGCGATCGGGCGCTTGTCGGAGTCGTCCGGGCAGCTGCCGTTCGGGTCGGAGGCGTCGCAGGGGACGGGCGCGCCGCTGCCGTCACAGGCAACGAGGTCGCAGCGCTGGTTCTGGCCGCACTCGTAGTCGAAGTGACAGATGTCGCCCTGGGTCGGCAGGCACTGGCGCTCGCAGGCGATGATGCCGTTGGGCAGCATGGGGGTCTCACCGCAGCCACCACAGTAGAAGCCGGGGCCGCACTCGGAGTCGCTGCTGCAGCCGTTGCCGTTGTCGGCGACGCACTCCGACTTGCAGTCCTGCTCGCACGCGCACGCGCAGTCCTGGCCGTCGGGGCAGGCGCACGGCGGGCACACGCCCGTGCAGGTGTCCTCGCAGTGCGTGCCGCGCGGGCAGAGCGTGCCGTCGGCGCACACGTCGGTCGGCTTCGGCGCGCACACGCCAGGGCAGGCCGGGGCCGGGCGGTCCGCTTCGCCATCGGGCGGCGCCATGCCAGCGGCGGTGCCGCCGCAGCTCGAGAAGTCGCAGTAGTAGCCGTCGCCGCACTGGTCGTCGCCGTAGCAGTCACGGCTCGTCGCGCCGCACACGCCGTTGACGCACGCTTGGTCCGGGGCGCAGTCGCTGTCGCTGCTGCAGCCGTGGGTCTCCTGCGGGAGGCAGGTCAGGTTGCACGCGACGATGCCGGCCGGATCGGCCGCCCACGGCGCGCAGCCGCAGTAGTAGCCGGCGCCGCAGTCGCGATCGGAGGTGCACTGGTCGGTCTGGCCGTCCACGCACTCGCCGTAGCAGACCGCGGGGCAGGCATCGCCGGCGTTGCAGCCCGGCGGGGTGTGGCACACCTCGGCGGCGTTGCAGTGCTGGCCGCTGCCGCAGTCCTGGTCGCCGTAGCAGCCCTGGCCCTGGCTCACGTCGACGCACACACCGTCGTCGCGACACTTCTGACCGCGCTCGCACTGGTCGTCGCTCTGACAGCCGACCTGGCCACCGCAGTGCCACTCGCACGCGCCCTCGGCGCACTGCCAGCCGCCGACGCACTCGATGTGCGGGCCGGTGCAATCGCTGGCGACCTGGCACTCGGCTGAGCCGCCGTTGTCGGGGAGGTCCCCGCCGCAGCCGCCATCATCGTTCGCGGCCATGAAGAACAGCGCGCCAGCCATCCACAGGAGGTGGGCGGCGCGGGCTGTCGAAGTTCCGAAAAGTCGTCTCATGTGGTGCCTCCGTGGGTAGGGCTCAGGTCGCTCGGGTCGGACAAACGGGAATAGCAATGCATGTGCCACTACCCAACTCGTCACGACGGCCATTCAGGCCGATGTGCGTATGCCGCGAGAGCTGCACCATAGCAGCGCTGCAACAAGTGTGGAATTTATGGACATGATCGCGGCGCATTGTTTTTAGCGGGTCTCCGGGGGTTCCACCGGCGTTGGCTCGGGACGAGGTTCCCTCGAGCGGCCGGCGGTGCCATCCTGCGCGCCCTCGCGGATTCCGAAGCGGGGCCGGAGGAACGTCGTGGCTCACCTTTCACGTTTGGCCTGCCTTTCGTCGATCTTTTTTCTCGGGTGCGGCTCGGCCCCCGAGACCGTGGCGTCAAGCCCGCAGGACAAGCCCGCGACCTCGAATCTCGGACCGTCCCCGGACCAGCTCGCCGCCGGCGATCGACCGACCAGCCCGTGGCCCGCGCCGTTTCGCCTGGATCAGATCGTCCGGCCGCTGCGCTACGATCTGGCGCTGCGCCTGAACCCGTCCGAGCCGACTTACTCGGGCACCGTCACGATCCCCGTGTCGGCGTCGAAGCCGGTGTGGGTCGTCCACATGCACGCCAGCGGGCTCACAGTCAGCGCCGCGCGCGCGCTCACGCAGGGTCGCGCGGTGCCACTGGACGTGGCGATCAAGGACGACAACCTGGCGCTGTCGGTGCCGGCGAGCGAGCCGCACCCGCTGCCGACCGGCAACTTCGTGCTCGAGCTGACGTTCGCGGGGCCGCAGTCGGACGCGCCGCTCGGCGCCTACCGCACGCAGGAGGAGGGGCGCTGGTACGCGTTCACGCAGTTCGAGCCGCTCGAGGCGCGGCAGGCGTTCCCGTGCTTCGACGAGCCGGGCATCAAGGTCCCGTTCGGCCTCGACCTGACCGTGCCGGACCCGATGGTGGCGGTCGCGAACTCGCCCGAGGAGGCGCGCGTGGCGGCCTCGGAGGCGGGCTACACGAAGTTCTCGTTCATCGACACGCCGCCGCTGCCGACCTACCTCGTGGCCTGGGCCGTTGGCGACTTCGACATCGTCGACTACGGCGCCGTCTCGAATGGTCAAGTGCCTTTCAGAATCGTCACGGCCAAGGGCAAGGGGGCCATGTCGAAGTTCGCGGGGCGCGTCGCGCCGAAGCACCTGGCGGCGCTCGAGGCGTGGTTCGGCACGCCCTACCCGTTCCCGAAGCTCGACTTCGTGGCGCTGCCGAGCTTCGGCTCGTCGGGCATGGAGAACGCGGGCCTCATCACGTTTCGCGAGGCGCTCTTGCTGATGGACGGCGAGCACGCCTCGGCCGAGGATCGGCTGTGGTCCGAGGGCGTCATCTCGCACGAGCTGGCGCACATGTGGTTCGGCGACCTGGTGACGCTGGCGTGGTGGGACGACATCTGGCTCAACGAGGCGTTCGCGACGTTCATGAGCAGGAAGGCACTGCAGGCGGTGTCGCCCGAGCTCGGCGTCGACCTGCTCATGAGCCGCAGCCGCTACGGGGTCATGCACGGCGACGAGCGCCCGGCGGCGCGCGCCATTCGCCAGCCGATCACCCAGAGCGGCGACATCTACAACGCGTTCGACGGCATCACCTACTCGAAGGGCGCCGCGGTGCTGCGTATGATCGAGGCGTGGATGGGCGCGGACGTGTTCCAGAAGGGCGTGCGCGCGTACCTCGCGGAGCGTGCGCACGGCAGCGCGACGACCGCCGACTTGGTCAAGAATCTTTCTGATGCGTCGGGCCTGCCGGTCGCGACCGTGATGGCCGCGTTCACCGATCGCGCCGGCGTCCCGGTCGTCGACGTGCGCTGGAGCTGCCCGCCGCAGGTCGCGGGAGCGGCCACGCAGGCGGTCGCCATCTCGGTCTCGCAGCACGCGTATCGCGGCCCGGGCGACGAACGGCCGTCGGTCGGCAGCGACGCGCCGCCGTGGGCGGTGCCGGTGTGCCTGGCGTTCGGCGGTGGCGTCGGGCAGCGCGAGGGTCGCGTCTGTGGGCTCTTGCAGCGCCAGCAGGAGTCGTGGGCGCAGGAGCTGCCGTACTGCCCGACGTGGATCAACCCGGACGCCGACGCGGCCGGCTACTACCGCTGGACGTCGGAGCCGCAGGCGCTGCCGAACGCGGCGGTGAGCGCGGTCGATCAATACGCGCTACTCGAGAACCTGAAGGTCGACATGGACGCGGGGCGCACGCCGCTGACGCGCTGGCTCGACGAGATCCAGCTGGTGGCGCAGACGAAGGACCTGCCGCAGGAGCTGCTCGAGCAGGTGCTGAGCGGGCCGGCGTTCATCGTGCGGGTGTGGCCCGAGGCCAGGAACGACGCGCACTTCAAGGCGTACGTGAAGCGGCTCTTGGCGCAGCAGACGGTGGCGCTCGACCTCGGCGGCGCGAGCGCGACGATGACGCAGAAGCAGTCGGCACCGCTGGTCGTGCGAGCGCTGGGTGGCTGGGTCGAGGACCCCAAGGTGCTGGCGGAGGCCAAGCGCGTCAGCGAGAGCTTCCTCGGCGACCTCGAGAAGAACACCGACAAGACGCGCCTCGATCTCGCGCAGGTCTACCTGCCCATGCACGTCGCCAAGAGCGGCGCCGACGAGAAGCTCTGGGCACGGCTGCGCGCGGACTTCGACAAGGTGCGCAACCCGAACGAGCGCGACCTGATGATCGAGGCGCTCGGCGCGTTCGATGATCCCGGCCTGGTCGTGAAGAGCCAGGGGCTGTTCCTCGACGGCACGCTCCGCGCGCAGGATCTGCGCACGCTGCGCGCCGATGGCAGCGGTCGCCGCGAGATCGTGCTGGCGGTGTGGAGCTGGCTCACCGCCAACTTCGACGCGGTCGTCGCGAAGATCGGCGAGAAGTCCGCGCCGGGCCTGCCGGGCTTTGGCGGGGCGTTCTGCACGACCGAGGACGACCAGCGCCTGGCGAGCTTCTTCGCCTCGAAGCAGGCGAGCCTGCCCAACGGCCTCGAGCACAACGTGAAGACCGTGCGTGAGGGCATCGGCCAGTGCATCGCGTCGACCGCGAAGTTCGGCGCGGCGGCCAAGAGCTGGGTGCAGGCCCAGAACTGAGGCCGACGCCGACGGGCGCCGGCATGCGACGGGGGTGTAGATGACCTGGTGGGTGCTGGCGCTCATCTCCGCCGCCGCGGCGGCGGCGACCGGTATCCTCGCGAAGATCGGCGTGCACGGCGTGCCGTCGAACCTCGCCACGGCGCTGCGCACGGTCGTCGTGATCGTGTTCGCGTGGGTCATGGTGCTGGTCAGCGGGCAGCTCGACTTCAGCGTGCTCAGCGGGCGCTCGCTGCTCTTCCTGGGGCTGTCGGGCATCGCCACCGGGCTGTCGTGGCTCGCGTACTTCCGCGCGCTCGACCTCGCGCCGGCGTCGCGCGTGGCGCCGATCGACAAGTCGAGCCTCGGCCTCACCATCATCCTCGCGGGCGTCGTGCTGGCCGAGCCGATCGGGCTGCCGGTGGCCATCGGCGCGGCCCTCATCGTCGCGGGTGCACTCATCACCATCGACTGGTCGCGCTCGGCCAAGGGTGAGCGCGGCTGGTGGGTGTTCGCGGCGCTCGCTGCGCTGTTCGCGGCGGCCACCGCCATCCTCGCCAAGATCGGCATCGAGGGCGTGCCGTCGAACCTCGCTACCGCGCTGCGCACGGTCGTCGTGCTGGTCTTCGCGTGGGGCATCGTGCTGGCTCGCCACGAGCACCGCGCGCTCGCGTCGATCTCACGCCGCTCGTTGCTGTTCCTGGGGTTGTCCGGCCTCGGCACCGGCATCTCGTGGCTCTGCTACTACGCCGCGCTCAGCCTCGCGCCAGCGTCCAGCGTCGCGCCGATCGACAAGGCCAGCCTGGCGCTGACCATCGTGTTGGCGGCGATCTTCCTGAAGGAGCGCATCACGCTGCGCCTCGCCATCGCCGTGGTCCTCATCACCGGCGGCGCGATGCTCACGCTGTTGCACTGAACGTGGCCTTAACAAAACGCGCGCTGGGCCTTGTCCGAGCCGGCATGCACCGTAGTGTGCCGCAGATGCTGCGAACCATCGTCCACGCCGCGACGTTGACCTGTGCCCTGGCGGCGATGCCAGCGCGCGCTGCGTCGCCCGAGCCCACCATCATGGCACCTGGCAAGCTGGAGCCGAAGGTCCACACCATCCGGTGGAACCCCGCGTGGGGTAAGGTCCGCTGGCCCGAGCTCACGCTCACCGCGGTGGCCGCGGGTGTCGCCATCGCCGGCCAGATCATCACCCCGATCGGCAAGAGCTGGAACTCGTCGCTCGTCGGCGACGACGACGTGCGCCCGGTCCTGCGCCTGGACTCGTCGGCCGAGCGGCGCACGGCGCGCGACTACAGCGACGTGCTGCTCACCTCGCTGGTCGCCTTCCCGATCATCTTCGACGCGCTGGTCGTCGGCGGCTGGTCGCGGCAGAGCTCCGAGGTGGCGGGCCAGATGGTGCTGATGGACGCCGAGGTGTTCGCCGTCGTGATGGCGCTGCAAGGGACGGCGAACGTGCTCGCGAACCGCCAACGACCATATGCGGTCGAGTGCGGCGGCGAGCTCGCCGCGGACTCGGTGGACTGCGAAGGCACAACGCGCCAGCGCAGCTTCTTCTCCGGGCACACCTCCGCGGCGTTCGCGGCCGCCTCGCTCATGTGCACCCACCAAGCGAACCTCGACCTCTACCAGAACAAGCAGCTCGGCGGCGTCATCTGCGCCAGCGGCTACCTCCTGGCGGCCACGACGGGCGCGCTGCGCATCGCCAGCGACGTCCACAACATGAGCGACGTGGTGGTCGGCGCGACCGTCGGCACGCTCGTCGGCCTCGGCCTGCCGTGGCTGTTCCACTATCGCTTCGGCGACATCGACGATCCCGTCGAGGAGTCTCCTGGACCGACCGTTCGCCTCGCGCCGATGGGGCTCGGCCTCGGCGCCTACGGGTCCTTCTGATGCGCGCACTCCTCGTCGCGCTGCTCGCCGTGACCGCGAGCACTTCCGTCTACGCGGCCGACCCGGGCCCACCCGACGTGGTGCCTCCCGCGGACGCCGTCCCTCCCGCGGACCATCCACCCGAAGAGACGGAGCCGCCCGTGGACGCGCCGCCCGCGCCCGCCCCGGACCCCGGCATCAACACCGCCTGGTACCTCGGGCCGCCGCGCTGGTTCTTCTCGACGCTGGTCGACCTCGGCATCATCTACCTGCGCCCGCGCTTGGCGTTCGGGTACGGCAAGCCGCACGCGAGCTGGATCGGCGTCGAGGCGAACCCCATCATCTCGACCGACACCATCGGCGCCTGGAGCGGCATCCGGCTCGCGGCGCCTTGGCTCGAGCTGCGGCTCGGCGCGCGGCTGATGCACTCGCTCGGGCGCACGCCGCTCCAGCCGCAGGCCGCGTATACGCGCGAGGACCTCGAGATCCGCACCGGCTCAAGCGCGACCTACGAGGCGATCGAAGCCGAGCTGAGCGGGTCGTGGGACGTCGGCGGCGGCGTGAACGTGTTCGGCGAGGGCGCGCTCACCTACGTGACGGGCGTGCCCGCGGGCATGTACGTCTTCGAGGAGGTCACCAAGGTGGTCGTCGATCCGCCATGGATCGTGCGGCTGCGCGCCGGCTGGACGTTCGCGCTGGCGTTCAACGGCGCGCTCTCGATGGGTCCAGTGATCGAGGCCGTCGACCTACCGAACCGCGGCAAGCTGGTGCTGCGCGCTGGCATCGTCGGGCGCCTCAAGCTCTACGACGACCTCGAGGTGCGCATGACCATCGCGCCCGCGTTCGGCAGCCCGGACTCACTCGGCGTGCGCGGCGCCGACGCGTTCATCCTCGGCGTGCGCTATCGCTGGGCGACGGGCTGGTCGCCGAAGGCGCTGCCGCCGAAGCCCCCCGCGGCGCAATGATCGGTCTGCGCTGGCCCGTTGAACCAACCCCTAACCAGCACGGCGTGTTCGAGCGGTTCACCGCGGGAGGCTGACTCGGGCATCGACGGCGGGTGGCCTCGTCGGTATCGCATGCGCATGTCTCCAGGCTCTCGCGCGTGCTCGTACTTGCTGGTCTTCGGCCTCGCGGCCTGCGGCGACGCAGCCGTCGGAGTGGCGGACGCGCTGCACGACACGAGCGGCGGGACCGACACCGCGGTCGTGGTCACGATCGCCGACACCACCTCCGATGCCGACGCGGCCGCCACCGAGGCGCCCGACACGCTCGTGGCCGACACGCTCGAAGGGGCCGACACCTTCGCCGTCGACGCCACGGTCGAAGACACGGCGGCCGCTGACACCACGATCGAAGACACCCTCGTCGCGACCGCCGACACGTCGAACGACGACACCAGCACGTTCGTCGGCTGCCCTCCGGCGCCCTGCGACACGCCGCTGCCCGACCTCGGCGCCGTGCAGGCGTGGCGCCACACCGTGGCGACGCCGATCACCACGTTCCAGGGCGACCCGCGCCACCGCGGCCAGGACCTCTACCTGGCCCCGAACGACCCGCAGTGGGCGCTCGCCAAGTTCGCGTACGGCCCGTTCGACGACGACCTGACCGACGAGGACGTCGACATCTACGCGCTCGTCGGCTGCGGCGCGTCGTGGATCTACCTGGCGACCGCGACGACCACCGACGACGACGAGCACGCCACCGTCGAGGGCGTCGCCGACAGTGGCGGACGCGTCTACTACGAGCTCCCCGCGAGCCAGCGCCTCGGCCTCGGCCGTCACCGCCTGGCCTTCGTCGTGCGCGGCGATCACAGCGTCGCCTACCAGACCATCGAGGTCCTGCCCGCCGACGCCGCCATCGTCGTGAGCGACGTCGACGGCACGCAGACGTCGAGCGAGACCGCCGAGTTCGGCGCCGTCTTCCTGGGCGTCGATCCCGAGGCACGACCGTACGGCGCCGACGTGCTCACCGCGTTCGCCGAGCGGGGCTTCCACATCTTCTACCTGACCGCGCGACCCGAGTGGCTGCACGCGCGCACGCACGAGTGGCTCGCGGCGCACGGCTATCCGCCCGGCGTCGTACACACCTCGTTCAGCTTCACCGGTGTCAACGGCGCGGACGCTTCGGCCTACAAGCTCGCCGAGCTCGACGCCCTCGACGACCGCCTCCCGGGCGCGGTGATGTTCACCATCGGGAACACCGACACCGACGCCGCGGCCTTCTCCGATGCGGGTGTGCCGCCCGATCACAGCTACCTCTACCAATATGATCCCGGCCCCCTCGGCACCGAGGTCGACGACTACGCGACGCTCTTGCCGGTTGCCCGCGCGCAGCTGTCACATTGTGAGTGACAAATGATCTCGTGTGCCCGCCGATCAATCTGCGAACGCCGCGGGCGGCACATCCTGATGACCCGTCGGCTCACGCCGCCGAGAGCGGCGACCCCGCGGCACACGGCGGCAGCGTGACGAGAACGCGACCTGCGAAGCGGCCTTCAGCCTGCTGTACGAGTGAGCGTGCCGCGCGCGGACGAAGGACCCTACGCCTGGCGCTCGCGGGCGTGTGCGCGGCCTTGACCGCGAGCGCACACGCCGAGCCGCTGACCTTCGACGAGGCGGTCGCGAGCGCCGTCCTGCACGCGCCCGACGTGCTGCTCGCCGACGCGCAGGTGGCGCTCGCGGCGGCCGACATCGAGACCGCCGACACCATCCCGAACCCGACGCTCGGGGTCGCCAGCGCGACGCAGAGCGCGCGCCTCTCGACCACGCTCACGCTGCCGCTGATGCTCTTTGGGCAGCAGCTCGCGGCGGCGCGCGCGGCGCGTCGGGACCGCGCGACGGCGCTGCGCGAGGTCGACATCGCGCACGAGGTCGCCCGCTGGGGCGCGGGCAAGGCGTGGATCGAGCTGTGGAAGGCCGAGCGCCGCGCGCTCATCCTCGCCGACGCCGTCGCAGCGGCGCGCGAGGTGCTGCGCGTCGCCAGCGAGCGCTCGGACGCGGGCTCGGGCGCGCGCGTCGACGTCGTCCAGGCCAACGCCGAGCTCGCGCGCGCGGAGGCCGAGCTCGAGTCCGCACATGGTGACGTCGCGATCGCCTCCGCCGCGCTCGCGACGTGGCTCGCGGGCCCGCCGGACGCCACGTTGGTGACCGTCGGTGATCCGCCGACGAGCACCGTCGACCGACCCGCGACGCCACACCCCGAGCTCGTGCGCGATGATGCCGAGCTCGCCGCGGCGCGCGCGCACGTGCGCTCCGAGGAGCGCCAGGTGTGGCCGCTGGTCGAGCTGCAGGTCGGCGTGAACCAGCTGGACCCGAGCTTCGAAGGACCCGAGCTGGTGGTCGGCGTGGCCGTGGAGGTCCCGTTGTTCGATCAACACGACGGCCCGATCGCCCACGCGCGCGCGGTGGAGCGCGCGGCGCAGCTGCGCCACACGGTCGACGCCCAGCGCCTGTCGAACGAAGCGGCCGCCGCGGCGCGCCAGCTCGCGGCTGCGCGAGCGCGTCTGAGCGCTCAGCAGCAGCACGTGCTGCCGGCCCTGCAGGAGGTGCTGACGATGACCAAGGACGGCTACGCGCTCGGCCGCCTCGATCTCTTGCGCGTGCTCGCGGCGGCCGAGGCGGTGCGCAACGCGCGCCTCGACGAGCTCGATGCGCGCACCGCGGCGGCGACCGCGCGAGTCGAGCTCGAGCACGCGCTCGGTGCGGGGAGGAGCGACCATGCGCCTTGAGCTCGCCTTGCTGAGCCTCCTCTTGATGGCCTGCCCCGCGGCCGCGCCGCCCTCCGAAGCAGAGGGCCCACGCACCGTGCAGGTGACCTGCGCGGCCATCGTCACGCGCGTGTACCCCGACACGATCACGCTACGCGGCACGCTCGCGCCGCTGCCCGCGCGCGACATGTTGGTCGCCGCGCAGGTGGCGGGGGCCATCCGTGACGTGACCGTACGCGAGGGCGACACCGTCACGGTCGGCCAGGTCGTGGCCCACATCGATGACAGCCGCCTGAGCGACGCCGCGCGCCAGGCCAAGGCCACGCTCGCGAGCGCCGCGGCCGAGCGCAAGAACGCCCAGACGAGCCTGGCGCGCAGCCGGCAGGTGTTCGCCGCGGGCGTCGCGCCGCGCCAGGAGGTGGACGACGCGGTGGCCCACCTCGCCAGCGCGAGCGCCGCCGAAGACTCGGCGCGCGTCGCGCTCGACGCCGCCACGCGCGACGTCACCCGCGCGACCGTCACGAGCCCGATCGCCGGCGTCGTGCTGCGTGTCCTGGAGAAGCCGGGCGAGCTCGTCGACGGCACCGCCGCGGCGCCCATCGTCGAGATCGCCGACACCTCCGAGCTCGAGCTGGTGGCCAACGTCGCCGCCGCCGACCTCACGCGGCTGGCCCGCGGACAGGTCGCCAGCATCACGTTCGCGGGCCACGACGCACCCTACGAAGGTGCCGTCTCCGCGGTCGCGCCGGCCATCGACAGCACCACCGGCTTCGGCACGCTGCGCATCGCGCTCGCCGGGGTCTCGGGCCCGCCGATCGGCAGCTACGGCAGCGCGACGATCGGCGTCGGTGAGCCACGCCATCGCCTGCTGGTGCCGGCGACGGCGCTGCGTGCGCCGCTGTCGGGCGAGGCCGAGGTCGTCGTGTGCGGCGCCGATCACGTCGCGCACGTGGTGCGCGTGAAGCTCGGACCCGCCATCGACGATCTGGTCGAGGTCGACGGCACGTTGAGTCCCGACGCGAAGATCGTCATCGACGCGGTGCTCGGCGTGGCCGACGGCGACACGCTCGACGAGCGCGCCGGCCCCGACACGCTCGCGCCATGACGACCTCGCCCTTTCGCTGGATGAGTCGTCGCGAGCCGCTCGTGTGGACGCTCTTCATCGCGCTCGCGCTCGGCGGCGCGTTCGCGGCCACGCGGCTGCCGAGCGGCATCTACCCGGAGGTCGAGTTCCCGCGCATCGTGGTCGTCGCGCGCGCTGGCGAGGCCCCGCCCGACGTGACCCAGGTCGCGCTCACGCGCCCGCTCGAGGCCTCGCTCGCGACCGTGCTCG
>Ga0164241_10002990_pt1 | contig 17578 bp, 16 predicted proteins | sample OricomyardsoilBY_FD_108780 | JGI IMG/M metagenome (GOLD analysis project Ga0164241, IMG submission 108780) | Backyard soil microbial communities from Emeryville, California, USA - Original compost - Back yard soil (BY) | ecosystem: Environmental > Terrestrial > Soil > Unclassified | place: USA...
ATCGCGAGCGTCGACTTGCCGCAGCCGGACTCGCCCGCGAGCCCCAGCGTCTCGCCCGCGGACAGCGTGAGGTCCACGCCGCGCACGGCCTCGACGTCGCGCGACCCGCTGCGGTAGCGGACGGTCAGCTCCTTCAGCTCCAAGAGCGGTGTCTTCTCCCCCATCCGCTCAGCCCTCCCGCAGCCGTGGGTTCAGGACGGACTCCAGCGCCCGCCCGCACATGGTGAACGCCAGCACCACGATGCCGATCGCGATGCCCGGCGGCAGCAGGTACCACCAGGCGCCCGCGATGACCGCGCTGTCCAGCCACGCCGAGCGCAGCATGGTGCCCCACGACGGCCGCATCGGGTCCGGGTCGCCGAGGCCGAGGAACGACAGCGTCGCCTCGGCCACGATCGCGCTGCCGACCGCGAGCGTGGTGTTCACGAACACCAGCGGCAGCACCGCGGGCAGCACGTGCTTGCTGATCACGTGCGTGTGCCCGCCGCCGAGCGCCTTGGACCGCTCGATGTAGGGCCGGGCCTCGATCGTCAGCGTCTGCGCGCGGACCAGCCGCGCCCCCGACGCCCACGACGTCAGCCCGATCGCGAGGATGATCGTGCCGATCCCCTGCTCCAGCACGGTCGACAGGGCGATCGCCAGCACCAGGGACGGCAGCACGAGGAAGAAGTCGGTGATCCGCATGAGCACCGCAGACACCCAGCGGCCGAAGTGCGCGGCCAGGATCCCGATGATCGTGCCGATGGCGATCGACAGCAGCGTGGCCACGAGCCCGACGGTCAGCGACATCCGCGCGCCCCACAGCGTGAGCAGCAGGACCGAGCGGCCCGACCGGTCGGTGCCGAGCGGGAACTCCGAGCTCGGCGGCTCCATCGTGCCGCCGGTCGCCTTCGTGACGTCCAGGCCCTCCTGGTCGGTGATGACCGGTGCCAGCACGGCCAGCAGCACGATCAGCGTGAGCAGCCCGAGCCCGACCAGGCCGGTTCGTTGCTTCGCGAACTCCCGCCAGCCGGCGGCGAACGCGGCGCCACGACGCCGCCACGCCATACGGCGGGCGCTGGGGGCGGTCATGAAGCACGCACCCGCGGGTCGAGGACGCGGTAGAGCAGGTCCGCCAGGACGTTCATCGCGATCACCGCGCCGGCCAGCACGATGAACGTGCCCTGCAGCAGCGGCAGGTCACGGTTGCTCAGCGCGTCGTAGGTGAGCAGCCCCAGACCCGGCCAGGAGAACACGGTCTCCACGGTGACCGCGCCCGCGATCACGAACCCGAGGTGCAGGAACACCAGCGTCACCGTCGGCAGCAGCGCGTTGGGCACCGCGTGCTTGCGGCGGACGAGGTCGTCGCGCAGGCCCTTCGCCCGCGCGGTGGTGAGGTAGTCCGAGCCCATCTCCTCGATCAGCGACGAGCGCATGACCAGCTGGTACTGCGCGTAGATCACGGCAACCAGCGTGATCGTCGGCAGCACCATGTGATGGGCGACGTCGAGAGCCTGGGACAGGAAGTCCGGCGCTGTGTCGGAGTTGACGAACCCCGCCGTCGGGAAGAGCCCGGAGGCCGCGGCGAGCAGCAGCATGCCGAGCCAGAAGGTCGGCGTGGACCACAGCGTCAATGCCACCCCGGTGGCGACGCGGTCGAAGCGGCCGCCCCGGTGCCACGCCGACCGCGTGCCCAGCCACAGGCCCAGCGCCACCGCGATGACCGTGGAGACGCCGACGAGCAGCAGCGTGGGTCCGAGCCGCTCGCCGATCTTCTGCAGCACCGGCACGCGGTAGACGTAGGACTCACCGAGGTCGCCGTGCAGCAGCCGCCCGACGTAGTCGAAGAACTGCTGGTACAGCGGGTCGTCCAGGCCGAGGTCGCGACGCACCGCCGCCAGCTGCTCCGGCGCGGCGGGCCGCCCGCGGAACATGGTCTGGATGACGTCGCCGGGCAGCACCCGGAACAGCAGGAACCCCAGCACGACGACGAGCGCCAGGCTGACCAGGCCGCCGCCGATCTTGGACAGCACGTAGCGGAGGCCGCCACCACCCGTGGGTGGCGGGGCCTCCGCAAGCGCCTCCTCGGTAGGCGTGAGGGTGTCCGACAAGGGTTCGCCTGCCGCTACTCGCGGTCGTCCGCGGTCTTGCGCCTGCCGCGCGCGAACAGCACGCCGCCGACGAGCAGGATCACGACGACGCCGCCGACGATGCCCAGGATCAGGCCGGTGTTGCTGCCGCCGGAGTCGGCCGCCGCCTCATCCGTGGCCTCGCCGGAGGTCGTCATCTTTCCGTTCTCGTCGAACGTCGGGACCGGGCCGGCACCCTTGGGCGTGGCGCCCAGGTAGCCCCAGTAACCCTGCTGGTTCATGAACACGCCGTTGTCCGCGGGCTGCTTCGGGAAGCCCTCGAACGCGTCCTTGCGGTAGGCCTCGAGCGCGTTGTCGTAGCCCAGGATGACCAGCGTGGCCTGGTCGTAGAGCCGGGCCTGCATCTTCTTGACCAGGTCCGCCCGCTTGCCTGCGTCGAACTCCTGCAGCTGCTGGGAGTAGAGGCCGTCGTACTCCTCGTCGCACAGGAAGGAGTCCGGCGTCGCACCCTGGCCCTGTGCGTTCGGCCGGTTCGCGCAGGTCTGCAGCGACAGCACGTAGTCCGGGTCCGGGTTGGCGTTCCAGCCCGAGAACGCGATGTCGAACTCGCCACGCGTGGTGTCCTCGTTGACCTGGTCGTCCGAGCGCGGCTCCAGGGCGATGTTGATGCCGATGTCCTTCAGCCAGCCCTTGATGAACGGGCCACCGGTCTCGTCGAGGTTGGTCTCGGCATGCGCGAGCAGCCGCAGGTTCAGCGGTTTGCCCGTCTTGTCCAGCCGGATGCCGTCGGCGCCCTTCTTGTAGCCGGCGTCGTCGAGCATCTGGTTGGCCTTGTCGATGTCGAACGACCGCTTCTCGTCGCCCGACGGCTTCCACGCGTAGTCGGTGAACACCGGCGGGATGTAGCCCTGGGCCTCCTCGCCGTAGCCGCCCCACACCTTGTCGACCAGCGTCTTGGAGTCGATCGCGGTGGCGATGGCCTGGCGCAGCTTGACGTCCTTGAGCGCCGGGTTGCCGTTGCCGATCGGCTTGCCGTCGCCGGTGGCCGCGCCCGGGTTGATCACGACCTCGTTGAACCGGCGGTTCTGCGCGTTGTTGGTGACGATGTTCGGGTCACCCTTGAGCGCGTCGAACTGGGTCGGCGTGAGCCGGTTGATCAGGTCCACCTGGCCGCTCTGCAGCGCGGTCACGGCCGCGTCGGCGTTGCGGTAGTAGATGAAGTGCACCTCGTCGACCTTCGGCGCGCCCCGCCAGTAGTTCTTGTTCGCCTTCATCTTGACGAACTGCGCCTCTTTGAACTCCGTGACCGAGTACGGGCCGCTGCCGACCATCGGGTACTGCGGCTCGGCGCCGATGTCGGTCATCTTCGACCAGACGTGCTCGGGCACGATCGGGATGTCGAGGGCGAGCATCGTGGACTGCGGCACCTTGGTCTTGATCACCAGGGTGCTGTCGTCGGTCGCCTTCACCGACTCCCACTGCGTCACGAAGCTGCCGTTCGCGGTGCGCGCCGTCTCGTCGGAGAGCATCTTGTTGAACGTGAACTCGGGGTCCTTCGCCGTCACCGGCTCGCCGTCGGACCACTTCGCGTCCTTGCGCAGGTGGAAGGTCCAGGTGAGCTTGTCGTCGGAGGTCTCCCAGCTCTCCGCGAGGCTCGCCTGCGGCGTCATGTCCTTCTGGCTGTAGACCGTGAGGTAGTCGAACTGGGTGCGCAGGATGTCCGTGCCCGTCCGGGTGATGCTGATGAACGGGTTGAGGGAGTCGATCTCCTGCGTGACCCCGATCTTGAGGATCTTGGACTGCTGGGCGTCAGCCGACTCGGCGGCCGGCATCGTGGCCGCTCCCGCCGGTACCGCGACGAGGCCCGCCGGCACCGTGACCAGGGCGGACACGATAAGTGTGATCCCGAGCGCGACACGCCTCGATCTCACGTCGATCACCTCTTCCTGATAGTTGAGAGGAAGTAACCATCTATCACTTCAAAAAGTCAATGAGTGCCGACGACGTGTACCAAGACGTAACGTGGGGCGCGTGCGGATCATGATTTCAGCCGACATGGAAGGCGCCACGGGGGTCACCTGGACCGCCGACGTCGAGGTCGGCACCGAACAGTGGCAGCGGTTCCGGAAGATGTTCACCGGTGACGTCAACGCGTGCGTCACGGGCCTGTTCGCGGGCGGCGCGACCGATGTGCTCGTCAACGAGGCCCACTCCTCGCAACGCAACATCCTCCTCGAGGACCTCGACACCCGGGCGCGGATGCTGACCGGCAGGCACAAACCGCTGTCGATGATGCAGGGCATCGACAGCGGCGTGGACGGTGTGGTCTTCCTCGGCTACCACGCGGCAGCCGGTTTGGACGGCGTACTTTCCCACACCTACCTGCCGAACCAGATCACCGGTGTGTGGCTCGACGGCGTGCGGGCCAGCGAGGGCAGGCTCAACTCGGCGCTGGCCGCCGAGCACGGCGTGCCGGTCCTGCTGGTCACCGGCGACGACCTGACGTGCGTGGACGCCGCCGAGTACGACCCCGGGGCCGAGGCCGTCGCGGTGAAGGAGTGCGTGAGCCGCTACGCGGCGATCTGCACGCCACCCGCGGTCACCGCCACGATGATCAGCGACGCGGCCCGGGCGGGCATGGCGCGGGCGGGCCGGTTCGCCGGGACGGTGGCCGGGCATCACATCGAGGTGGAGTTCGACGCCGCGCACCTGGCCGCGGCCGCCGCGGTCGTGCCGACGGTGGAGCTGATGGACGTGCGGCGGGTCGGGTTCGACGCCGTGTCGATGACCGAGGCGATGAAGGCGTTCAAGGTGGTCACCGCGATCGCGAGCGGCGCCGTGGAGGGAAGCTATGGCTGAGAACGTCGAGGAGCTGTGCGCGCAGCTGATCCGGTTCGACACCACCAACCTCGGTGGCGGCGAGGGCAACGGCGAGCGCGCGGCGGCCGAGTTCGTCGCCGCGCACCTGGCCGACGCCGGGCTCGAGCCGACGATCCTGGAACGCGCGCCGCGGCGCAGCAACGTGCTCACCCGCGTACGCGGCGCCGACCCGTCGCTCGCGCCGCTGCTCATCCACGCACACCTCGACGTCGTGCCGGCCGATCCGGCCGAGTGGTCCGTGCCGCCGTTCGCGGGCGAGATCCGCGACGGCTTCGTGTGGGGCCGCGGCGCGGTGGACATGAAGGACATGTGCGCCACCGTGCTGACCGTGCTGCACCGCTGGGCCGCCGAGGGTCGCGGGCCGCGCCGGGACATCGTGCTCGCGTTCGTCGCCGACGAGGAGGACAACGGCGAGTGGGGCGCGCACTGGCTGGTCGAGGAGCACCCGGGCCTGTTCGACGGGGTGGCCGCGGCGATCGGCGAGTCCGGCGGCTACACCGTCCGCGCCTCGTCGGCCGACGGCAAGCCGGTCCGGCTCTACCCCGTGGCGACCGCCGAGCGCGGCACCGCACACCTGCAGCTGCGCGCCACCGGCCGCGCCGGGCACGGGTCGCGCCGCAACGACGACAACGCCGTGCGCACGCTGATCGCCGCCGTGCAGCGGCTGTCCGAACATCGCTGGCCGGTCGTGCTGACCCCGGCCGTGCGCGCGTTCTTCGAGCGGGCGGGCGCCGCGCTCGGCTACCCGGTCGACCTGTCCTCCGACGACGCGGTCGACGAGACCCTGCGCCGGTTCGGGGCGGCGGCCAAGATCGCGGAGAACACCGTGCGCAACAGCACTACGCCGACCGTGCTCAGCGCCGGCTACAAGGTCAACGTCATCCCCGGCCTCGCCCAGGCACAGATCGACACCCGCGTGCTGCCCGGCACCCGCGACGACCTGCTCGCCGAGGTCGACCGGCTGATCGGCCCCGACGTCACGCGCGAGTTCCTGACCGATCAGCCACCGGTGCAGGCACCCGTCGACTCGCCGTGGTTCGAGGCCATGGCCGCCGCGCTGCTGGCCGAGGACCCGGAGGGGATCGTGGTCCCGTTCTGCATGGGTGGGGGCACCGACGCGAAGGCGTTCGCGGGCCTGGGCGTCGACTGCTACGGGTTCGCGCCGCTGTGGCTGCCGGAGGGCTTCGACCACCGGCTGATGGCCCACGGCGTCGACGAGCGCGTCCCGGTCGAGGGCCTGCGCTTCGGCGCCGACGTGCTGGACCGTTTCCTGTCAGCCGTCTGAGGCGGTCCGGTAGTGATACCGGGCCGTCGCGGTGAACCCCGTGCGCGCGTAGAACGCCTGCGCGCCGGGATTGTCCTCGCGCACCTGCAGCCAGCAGCGCGTCACGCCGGCGTCGTCGAGCAGCCCGCGCAGCAGCACCGAGCCCAGGCCGCGGCGCCGCATGCCGGGGCGCACGGCCATGCAGTACAGCCCGCCCCACTCCCCGACCAGCGCCAGCCGCGCCACGGCCGCCACCCCGGCCGCGTCGCGCACCGAGCCGTAGCGCGCCGGCCCGCCGACGAGGATCCGCCGGGCCACATCGAGGGCGGCGGCATCACCACGCCCGTCGACGGCCCACCACAGATCCAGCCACTCCGCCGAGGGCTCGTCGGCCACCTCGACCCGGCCGGCGCGCAGCCCGGAGAGAACCGTCTCCACCGGCGCGGCCATGACGGTGGTCGGCGAGCCGAACGTGTACCCGCGACGAGCCAGCTCCGCATCCAGGTCCGGCGGATACACCGAAGGCCCGAGCTGGAAGATCGCCGGCAATCCGTGCCCGGCGTAGAACCGCTCCACCGCCCCGATCGCCGAGCCCACATCGGGTGGCGCGGCCAGCGGCGCCACCGAGTTCGCCCGCTGCGTCACCCCGCCAGAGGCCCGCGCCAACCACCCGTCGATGTCCACTTCGGACAACGCAGGCCAGCCGCGGCGCAGCAGGTCATCCCACACGGCCCGGCGGCAGCCCGGTCGGGTTGACCTCGGGCAGCATGCCGGACCGCCACACCGACGTCACCGCGGGACGCAGCGTGGCGATCACCTTCTCCACGCCGTCCTCCCCCAGCGTCGACAGGCCGCCCGTCCACGCCCGCTCGTCGGTGCGCTCCTCGACCGCGTCCAGGAACTCCCGGCCCCAGCGGCTCAGCCTGCCGTCCCGCTCGAGCATCCCCCGCGAGCGCAGCGCCCCGGCCGCCACATCCCAGTCCTCGACGCTCCAGCCACGCACCGAGCGCATCAGCTCGGCCGGGAACTTGCCGGCCCCGACCTGCAGCACCAGCGCCTCCAACCCGGTCACGCCCTGCGACACCAGCGCGTCCACGTGCCCGTCGCCCCGGTGCTCGCGCATCGTCGTGGCCAGCTGCCACAGGGCCGCCACCGGGTCCTCGGGCATCGGCAGCGACGCGTTCGCCGCGTACAGCGGCCGCCCGGTCGGGTCGGCGGATCCGGCGACCGGCCGCAGCAGGTCGACCGCCTCGGCGCAGGCGGTCTCGTCCACCCCGGCCTCCCGCAGCGCGGCCACCGACACCTCCGACCGCGCCGCCAGGCACGTCGTCGTGTCCGCCCGCGCCCAGGCGTCCGGCAGCGCCTTGAACACCATGCCCGGCTCGAACCCCGCGAACATGGCGACCACCGCCCCGGCCCCGACCGGCCCCAGCGGAGCCGCACGGAACGCGAAGTAGGTCATCCAGAAGCCACGCATGCCGATCTTGATCCCGGCGTCTCGGACACCGGGCGCGAAGTAGACGACTCCGTGCAGTGGTTCCAGGGCGGTCCACAGCCGGCGGGCGGGGTGCATCGGCGCCTCCTCAAGCGTGTGTCACGATCATGCGCCACCGCGGCCGAATTGTCGTCTGCGGGCCTGACCTCGCCGATAGCATGGCGGTCATGGCTGTGGCTCGTCTCGCGATGGTGTCGATGGACTGTGCGGACCCCGCCCCGCTCGCCGCGTTCTGGGCCGAGCTCCTCGACGGCACGGTGATCGCCTCGACCGACACGGTGTGGGTGACGCAGGCCGGCTCGATCATGATCTCCGCCATGCAGGTGCCCGGCTTCACACCGGCGACCTACCCGGACGGCGAGGTGCCCAAGCAGATCCACCTCGACCTCGCCGTCAGCGATCTCGAGGCGGCCGAGGCCGAGGCGCTGCGGCTGGGCGCGACCAGGTCGGACCACCAGCCGGCGCCCGACGAGTGGCGGATCATGCTCGACCCGGCGGGCCACCCGTTCTGCCTGACCGCGAACATCCCGTTCGACCCGAGCTGACCCGGCCCCAGACCGGCCACACCGGCTCTGGGATCATGCGCCACCAGCGCACGATCTGACCGGTGAGGAGCGTCGCGGAATGAGTGCTCGGGGTTTCTTCTCGTCCTTCGAGAACACCGACCCCCCGCTGACCTGGATCGACAACCTCGACATCGACGAGGACAACCGGCCCCGCGCGGTCGGCGCCACGATGAGCACCCGCGAGGGCGGCGGTCCCGCCAAGCCGTACACCGCGCGGGCGGGCACCGGGTTCACCGGCACCCGCGCGCTGCGCTACCAGGGCAGCCACACGGCCCGCGGCGCCGCGCGCGTGGCGAACAAGCTGTTCCTCGTCGACATGCTGGTCGCGCGCGACACCGAGCTGTCCTACGTGGTCTTCCCCGAGCTGATCGGCGACGACCTGCGCTACCCCAGCACGTTCGTCTGCATCGACCTCGCCTTCGACGACGGCACCCGCCTGTCCGAGCTCGGCCTCACCGACCAGCTCGGCTTCGCGTGGACCCCGCGCGGGCAGGGCGAGTCGCGCGCGCTCGCCCCCGGCCAGTGGAACCACCGCAGCGTGCGGATCGGCGCGGTCGCCGAGGGCAAGGTCGTCGTGAAGGTCATGCTCGGCTACGACAACCCCGCGGGTCCCGCCGAGTTCGCCGGCTGGGTCGACGACATCGCCATCGCCGACCGGCCGAGGCCCGACACGCGCCGCCCCGTCGACCACGTGCGCACCACCCGCGGCACCAACTCGACGAAGGCCTACTCGCGCGGCAACACCTTCCCCGCGACCGCGGTCCCCAACGGGTTCAACTTCTGGACCCCGGTCACCGACGCGGGCGCGAAGGACTGGATCTACACCTACGCGCGGCACAACAACGACCGCAACCTCCCTGCCTTACAGGCGTTGTCCGTCAGCCACCAGCCCAGCCCGTGGATGGGCGACCGGCAGACCTTCCAGGTGCTGCCCTCCGCGGCGGCCCGCAAGCCCCGCGCCGGCCGCCGCGCCCGGGCGCTGACCTTCCGCCACCACAACGAGATCGCCCGCCCGCATCACTACGGCGTCCGGTTCACCAACGGCATCCGCGCCGACATCGCGCCCGCCGACCACGCGGCCCTGCTGCGGTTCACCTTCCCCGGCGAGGACGCCAACCTCGTCTTCGACAACATCGGTCGCGAGGGCCGCCTCGAGCTCGATCCCGCCAACGGCACCGTCTCCGGCTACTCCGACGTCCGAAGTGGACTATCCGCGGGCGCCACCAGGATGTTCTTCCACGCCACGTTCGACCGCCCCATCGAGTGCGGTGGCCACCTGTGGCGATGGTTCTTCACCCGCCGCGTCACCGGCTACCTGCGCTTCGCGCCCGACCCCGCCGGCGAGACCGTGGTGACGATGCGCGTGGCCACCTCGCTGATCAGCGTGGCGCAGGCCAAGCGCAACCTGTGGCTGGAGATCGCCGACGACGACACGTTCGACACCGTCCGCGAACGCGCCGCGCAGGCGTGGGACGAGCGGTTGAGCCGCATCGAGATCGACGGCGCCACCGAGGACCAGCTCACCACCCTGTACTCCAACCTGTACCGGCTGAACCTCTACCCCAACCGGCTGCACGAGAACACCGGCACCGCCGAGAGCCCCGCCTACGCCTACGCGAGCCCGTTCAAGAAGCCGGCCAAGAAGGACACGCCGACCCAGACCGGCGCCGCCCTGGTGTCGGGCAAGGCGTACGCCAACAACGGCTTCTGGGACACCTACCGCACCGCCTGGCCCGCGTACGCACTGCTGGAACCCGTGCTGTGCGGCGAGCTCATCGGCGGGTTCGTCCAGCAGTTCACCGACAGCGGCTGGATCGCGCGCTGGTCCTCCCCCGGCCACGCCGACCTCATGACCGGCACGAGCTCCGACGTCGCGTTCGCCGACGCCTACCTCAAGGGCGTGCGCGGCTTCGACGTCCAGGCCGCCTACGCCGCAGCGCTGCGCAACGCGACCGTCGCCCCGCCCGACCCCGCCGTCGGCCGCAAGGGCCTCGGCCGGTCGATCTTCACCGGCTACACCTCGACCGCCACCGAGTACGGCCTGTCCTGGACGCTCGACGGCTGCCTCAACGACTTCGGCATCGCCAACCTCGCCGCGATGCTCGGCGACAAGGACAACCACGAGTACTTCCTCGACCGCGCCCTGCACTACGCCAACACCTTTGACCCGGCCACCGGGTTCTTCCAGGGCCGCCGCGACAACGGCCGCTTCCGCCACACCGCCAACCAGTTCGACCCGCGCGCGTGGGGCGGCGACTACGTCGAGACCAACGCGTGGAACACCGCGTTCAGCGTGCCGCACGACGGCGCCGGGCTCGCCGGGCTGCACGGCGGGCGCCACGCGATGACCGCGAAGCTCGACGAGTTCTTCGCCACCCCGGAGACCGGCCGGGCACGCGGGAAGTACTGGCGGCCCATCCACGAGATGGCCGAGGCCCGCGACGTGCGGATGGGCCAGTACGGGCACAGCAACCAGCCCTCGCACCACATCCCGTACATGTACGCCTACACCGGCGCGCTCTGGCGCACCCAGGAGAAGGTCCGTGACGTACTGACCCGGCTCTACGCGGGCAGCGAGATCGGCCAGGGCTACTACGGTGACGAGGACAACGGCGAGATGTCCGCCTGGTGGCTGTTCAGCGCGCTCGGCTTCTACCCGTTACGCGCAGGCAGCCCCGAGTACGTGATCGGCTCGCCGTTGTTCCGCAAGGCCACCGTGAAGCTCGCGAACGGCGCGGAGATCGTCGTCAACGCACCGAACAACAGCGCCACCAACGTGTACGTGACCGGCCTGCGGGTCAACGGCGCGTCGTACGACAAGGCGTACCTGCCGCACGAGGTGCTCGCGGGCGGCGCGGTCCTGGACTTCCAGATGGGCCCGTCGCCGGCCGGCTGGGGCAGCGGCGCCGACGCGGTGCCGCCGTCGATCACGCCCGTGGACACGCTGCCCCGCCCGATGCACGACATCACCGACGAGGGCTTCGGCGAGGGCAGCGACGGGGTGAACGTGGCGCCGCTGTTCGACGACAACAGCCGCACGCAGGTGGTGTTCAACTCCCCGACCGCGTGGGTCAGCTACCGCACGACGGTCAACCCGGAGACCGTGCGCTTCTACACGCTGACCTCGGGCACCAAACGCGACGACCCGCGCAGCTGGACGCTGCGCGGGTCGGTCGACGGGTCGAACTGGGTCGTGCTGGACGAGCGGTCCCGCGAGATGTTCCCGTGGCGCCGCCAGACTCGCGCGTTCGCGGTGGCCGACCCGGGAGCCTACGTTCACTACCGGTTGGACATCACCGAGAACACCGGCACACCGACGGTCAGCCTCTCGCAGCTCGAGCTGCTCGCCCGGTAGGCCGGGTCAGGGCCTGCGGGACTGCGTGTACTGGGTGGCCTGCTGGCCCATCACGAGGATGAGCGTGATCACCGGCATCACCGCGAACAGGATCGCGATGAAGATGATCCCGCCCTTGGCGTTCTCCAGGAACTCGATACCGCCCGTGTCGAGCGCCGCGAACCGGATGATCCACGCCAGGCTGATCACGATCTCCAGACCCGCGCCGGCGAGCAGCATGGTGCGTCCCTTGCCGCCCATGGCCTGCACCGCGCCCCAGATCAGGAGCACGATGCCGACGGTCTGGGCCAGCGCAAGCGCGCCCTGGAAGGCCGTCTCGGCACCGTCGGTCTGCTGGCCGACCCCGATCCAGACCAGGATCGTGGTGATCGTGGTGATGCCTGCCTGGATGTAGGCGAGCACGGCAGCCGCGGTCACCACGCCCGGGCGGGCCGTCGGCCCGCCGCTGTACTCCTGCGGAGCCTGCGGCATGCCGCCGTAGCCCTGCTGGTAGCCGGGCGCCTGCGGTGCCTGCGGGAAGCCACCGCTGCCCGGGTAGTTACCGCCGGGCTGCTGGAAACCACCGCTGCCGGGCTGCTGCTGGTAGCCGCCGCCGTTCGGCTGCTGCGGGAACCCGCCGCTACCCGGATAGTTGCCGCCAGGCGGCTGACCGCCGGGCGGTTGCTGGCCATATGGCTGAGTCATTCGAACTCCCCTCGAAGGTCCGCTCGCAGCCGCACAATCGGCTGCCGCGGGGTGCGGCTCAGGCGGGCCGGCCCGAGCGGGATGCGACGAACTGCTTGTGGGTGCCGCTCAACGTGAGCGCCAGCGCGACGATCGGCATCACGGCGAGCAGGACCGGCACGATCGGCGTCGCGCTGCGGACCAGCCAGTAGATGCACAGCGCGATCTGCAGGCCGGCGGCGATCATGAACAGCGGGCCGGACGCGCCGGCGAGGAGCTTCACCCCGCCGTAGATCAGCAGGCCGACACCGACCAGCTGCACGATGGCGACGACCCACGCCTCGGCGAGGCTGCCGCCGATGTCGACGCCACCCGCGCTCTGGTCGTTCACGTCGTTGGCGAGGTCGGCGATGGCCGCGAGGCCGATCATCAGGATGCCGGTGGTGATCAGCGTGATGCCGCCCTGCACGAACGCGAGCACGGCCGCCGCGGTGGTGCCGCCCGGACGAGGGACAGGCCCGCCGCTGTACTCCTGCGGAGCCTGCGGCATACCGCCATAGCCCTGCTGGTAGGCCGGCGGCTGGGGCGCCTGCGGAAAGCCGCCGCCACCGGGCTGCTGGAAGCCTCCGCTGCCCGGGTTGTTGCCGCCAGGCTGCTGCTGGCCGTATGGCTGTGTCATTCAAACTCCTCGAGGGTCCGCCGCGGCGGTGCAGAACAGTGCCCGAATACTGGCACAATCGTCAGAAATAACTCGGGAGTTTCACCCATTACGTGACGGGTGTCGTCAGGAGATCACTTCGAGCGACCGGTGGCTCCCCCGGGCACCGCGTCCCCCTCGGGTATCTCGTCGGTCAGCTCCTCCGGTTTGGGCTCGGGCGGCACGATGCTCGCCAGCTCCCCACCGGTGTCGTTGACCCGCAGCACGAAGGGCCGGGTGGCGGTGTACTGCACCACCGACACCGACGCCGGGTTGACCACGATCCGCTGGAACGAGTCGAGGTGCTGGCCCAGCGCGTCGGCGATGATCGCCTTCAGCACGTCGCCGTGGCTGCACAGCGCCCACACCGCGTGCGACCCGTGCTCGGCGGCGATCCGCGCGTCGTGCGCGCGCACCGCGGCCACCGCCCGCGTCTGCACGTTCGCCAGGCCCTCGCCGGCCGGGAACACCGCGGCCGACGGGTGCTGCTGCACCACCGACCACAACTTCTCGGAGAACAACGTCTTCAGCTCGCGCCCGGTCCACTCGCCGTAATCCACTTCGGACAGCGCATCCTCGGTGACCGGGGTCAGCCCGCGGGCCTGCGCGAGCGGCGCCAGCGTCTGCTGGCAGCGCAGCAGCGGCGAGCAGACGAGCTCCGCGAGCGGCACCTGGGCGAGCCGGTCGACCAGCGCGGCGGCCTGCGTGCGGCCGGTCTCGTCGAGCTCGACGCCCGGGGACCGTCCGGCGAGCACGCCGGATCCGTTGGCGGTCGAGCGGGCGTGCCGGAGCAGTACGACGGTGGCCACGGCGACGACCCTACGTTGTCGGCCCGGCTCAGGCCTCGAGAACGCCTCCGGCGAGCAGACCGAACAAGGCCACGCCGACGATCACCCGGTAGACGGCGAACACGTTGATGCTGTGCCGGGCCACGAACCGCAGCAGCCAGGCGACCGAGGCGTACGCGACCACGAAGGACACGACCGTGCCCACGATCAGCGGGGCCGCGCCGACGCCGGTGCCCAGCGCGTCCTTGAGCTCGTAGATGCCCGCGCCGGTCAGCGCCGGGATGGACAGGAAGAACGAGAGCCGGGTCGCGGTCACCCGGTCCAGCCCGAGGAACAGCGAGGTGGAGATCGTGGCGCCCGAACGGGAGAACCCGGGGAAGAGCATCGCGAGGATCTGCGAGGAGCCGACGAGCATCGAGTCGGTGAACGTGACCTCCCGCTCGCCGCGCTTCTGGGTCCCCATGCGCTCGGCGAGCCACATGAACCCGCTGCCGACGATCAGCGAGCCCGCCACGATCCACAGCGACGCGAGCGGTCCCTTGATCAATGCCTGGGCGAGGATGCCGACGACGACGATCGGGATCGTCGCGAAGATGATCCACCAGGCGAACTTGTAGTCGTGGTCGGCCCGGGCGGTCGGGTTCACCAGGCCGCGCCCCCACGCACGCGCCAGCCGGACGATGTCGGCGAAGAAGTAGACGAGCACGGCCGCGATCGCGCCGACCTGGATCACCGCGGTGAACCCGACGACCGCCGGGTCGTCGACGGGGATGTCCAGGAATCCCTCGGCGATCTTCAGGTGACCGGTCGAGGAGACGGGCAGGAACTCCGTCAACCCCTCGACGACCCCCAGGATGGTCGCGTCCAGGACACTGATCGTGGTAGTCAAGAACCGTCCTCGCCATCAGGTCGGCGGGCCGGGGACCACCCGGTCAGTCGCCGACGCCTGCCTTGTCCAGAGCCTCGACCGCGACGCGCAGCGCCGCGATGCTTTGCTCGAGATCTTGCAGCACCGGGGAAACGGTCAGCGTGGTGACCCCCGACTCCGCGAGCGCCTGCATGCCGTCCGCGACGCGCTCACGCGGCCCGAGCAGCGACGTCTGGTCGAGGAAGCCCAGCGGCACCTTCGCGGCCGCGCCCTGGTAGTCCTTCGCGAGGTACAGGTCCTGGATCTCGGCCGCCTCGGCCTCGAAGCCCATCCGGCACGCGAGGTTGTTGTAGAAGTTCTGCTCGCGGCTGCCCATGCCGCCGATGTAGAGCGCCGCGTAGTGCCGGACGAGGTCGGCCGCGGTCTGCCAGTCGTCGCCGACGACCAGCGGCGTGGTCGGCACGACGTCGAACCCGTCCATCGTCTTGCCGGCCTTCTCCCGGCCCGTGCGGATCAGCTCGAGCTGCTCACCCGCGTGCTGCGGGGAGTAGAAGATCGCGAGCCAGCCGTCCGCGATCTCACCCGTCAGCTGAAGGTTCTTCGGCCCGATCGAGGCGAGGTAGATCGGGATCTGCTCACGCACCGGGTGCACGATCAGCTTGAGCGGCTTGCCGGGACCGTCGGGCAGCGGCAGCGTGAAGTGCCTGCCCTCGTAGCTGACGCGCTCGCGGCGCAGCGCCGTCTTCACGATGTCGACGTACTCGCGGGTGCGCGCGAGCGGCTTGTCGAACTTCACGCCGTACCAGCCCTCGGACACCTGCGGGCCGGACACGCCCAGCCCCATGCGGAACCGCCCGCCGGAGAGGGTGTCGAGGGTTGCGGCGGTCATCGCGGCCATGGTCGGCTGCCGCGCGGGGATCTGCAGGATCGCGCTACCGACGTCGATGCGCTCGGTGTGCGCGGCGACCCACGCGAGCACGGTCGGCACGTCCGAGCCGTACGCCTCGGCGGCCCACGCCACCGAGTACCCGAGCCGGTCGGCCTCCTTGGCCAGCTCGAGGTTGTTCGCGTCGTTGCCGGCACCCCAGTAGCCCAGGTTCAGTCCGAGTCGCATTCGCCGACCATACCGGTAATTGGCCGTCCGCCAACTGTGACGTGGAGCGCCTGCGGGGTGCCTGCCAGCGGTAACAGGGTCACCGCAATAGGCTTCCCCGGTGGAGCAACGACACCTCGGGCAGAGCGGGCTGCGCGTGTCCAGGATCGGCCTGGGCACGATGACCTGGGGCCAGGACACCGACGCCGACGAGGCGGCCAGCCAGCTCGTCGCGTTCGCCGACCTCGGCGGCACGCTCGTCGACACCGCCGACGTCTACAACGACGGCGAGTCCGAGCGGATCCTGGGCTCGCTGATCGACGACCTCGTGCCGCGCGAGGACCTCGTGCTGGCCACGAAGGCGGTCGCCCGCCGCGGCGAGGGCCCGTTCGGCGGCGGGGCGTCCCGGGGCGCGCTGCTCACCGCGCTCGACGGCTCGCTGCGCAGGCTGGCCGTCGACCACATCGACCTGTGGCAGCTGCACGCCTGGGACGCCGCGGTCCACATCGACGAGACGCTCTCGGCCGTCGACCACGCGGTGTCCAGCGGCAAGGTCCGCTACGCCGGGGTGTCGAACTACGCGGGCTGGCAGCTCGCCACGGCCGCCCAGCTGCAGAAGGTCAAGCCGTTCGCCCCGCCGGTCGTCAGCACGATGATGGAGTACTCGCTGCTGGAGCGCGGCCTCGAGCGCGAGGTCGGCCCGGCCGCCGAGCACCACGGGATCGGGCTGCTGGCGTGGGCGCCGCTCGGCCGGGGTGTGCTGACCGGCAAGTACCGCGCCGCCACCCCGGCCGACTCGCGCGGCGCGTCCAACCACTTCGCGCCCTACGTCGACCATCACCGCAACGAGCGCGCGGCCCGCATCGTCCAGGCCGTGGTCACCGCAGCCGACGGCCTGGCCACCTCTCCCCTGTCGGTCGCGCTCGCGTGGGTCCGCGACCGGCCCGGCGTCGCGTCCGCGGTCGTCGGCGCCCGGGACACCGGCCAGCTGCTCGGCTCGCTGGTCTCCGAGGAGCTGACACTGCCGGCCGCGATCCGCGCCGCGCTCGACGACGTCAGCGACATCGAGCTCGGCTACCCCGAGGCCGACCTCACCTGACCCCGTTCGGATGATCATCTTCGGCTGCGCTGGCCGCGGTCGTCGGATGTCGGAATTGTGCGGTCCATGGAGTTCGCGAACCTGAGCCGCCGTTCCCTGCTCGCCGGCACCCTCGCGTGCACCGCTCCCGCGTCCGCTGCCCCCTTTCGCGCCGGCGATACCTGGGGCGAACTCGTCGCGGGCAACGCCCGCTTCGCCGCCGGCCGGCCGACACACCCTCGCCAGGGCCCGGCCTGGCGGCGGCAGCTCGTCGACGGCCAGCAGCCCTTCGCCTGCGTGCTCGGCTGCGCCGACTCGCGGGTGCCCGTCGAGCTGCTGTTCGACCAGGGACTCGGCGACCTGTTCACCGTCCGCGCCGTCGGCCAGGTGCTCGACGACGCCGTCGTCGGCAGCATCGAGTACGCCATCGGACACCTCGGCGTGCGCACGGTCGTCGTGCTCGGCCACAGCGGCTGCGGGGCCGTCCGCGCAGCGATCGAGCTCGTCGGCGGGACGGGCGAGGTCACCGGGTCGGTGAGCACCGTCGCCCGCGCCATCGAGGCCACCGTCCGGGCCACGCCGCCGGGCCCGGACTTCCTGTCGGCCTGCGTGCGCAACCAGGTGAGGCGGATCGCCGCGGAGCTCCCGCGCCGGTCGGGCATGATCGACACCGCGGGCCCGGAGATCATCCCGGCGGTCTACGACCTCGGGAGCGGGCTCGTCCGGCGACACTGACGCGGCGTGACCGCGACACAAGGCCGG
>Ga0164241_10002991_pt1 | contig 17573 bp, 13 predicted proteins | sample OricomyardsoilBY_FD_108780 | JGI IMG/M metagenome (GOLD analysis project Ga0164241, IMG submission 108780) | Backyard soil microbial communities from Emeryville, California, USA - Original compost - Back yard soil (BY) | ecosystem: Environmental > Terrestrial > Soil > Unclassified | place: USA...
GCCCGGCAGGCCGCAGTTGCCGGGCGACCCGTAGAGGAACTCGTCCAGGTGGAAGCGGAAGCCGCGCGCGGGCGGGTACGTCTGCAGTGAGAGGTGGCGCGAGAAGAGGTACAAGATTTGCGGGACGACGCACGCGACGGCGAGGCCGGCGACGAGGTGGTACGGGCTGAGCCCGAGCTGGCGCTTGCCCAGTCGCACGGGGAAGACGGGCGCGCGCGCTTCCGGATCCGTGCCGAGCGCGAGCAGGGCGCACGCGAGCGCGGCGGTGAGCGGCGCGACGTACGGCATGTCGGTCATGCTCTGCCGGCCGATGACGTACCAGTGCGGTGAGGTCGCGAGCACGAGGCCGCCGAGGAAGCCCGCGCGCGAGCCGAAGCGTTGCGCGACCGCGCGGTAGGCGAGGTAGCTCGCCGGCAGCATCAGAAGGAAAATGGGGAAGCGCGCCGCCCATTCGGGCCGCGGCAGCAGGCCGAACTTCACGCCCGCGAGCATTTCGTCGGGCATGAAGCCGACGCCGAGCGCGGAGAACGAGAGCCCTTGCAGCCAAAAATCCAGGACGGGCTTCGACCAGAACCAGTTTTCCTGCGCCCACCAGGTCGAGATCCAGTCGTCGCGCGCCAGCATTTCACGGGCGACCTCCCCGTAATGGGTTTCCCAGGGGTCGCTCAGCGAGTACGCGCCGAGCAGGGGCACGTAGAGGAGCACGTTGAGCGCGCAGAGCCAGAAGCCCCAGCGCGCGTGCCACGGTCGAGCTTCGTCGACGATGCCGAGCGCCCCGAGCGCCCGAAAGCCGGCGATCAGGACCCAGAGGAGCGCGCCCGTGACGCCGACGGCGGCGCCCGCGAGGCCGAACGGCAGACGCCCCATGACCACGAGCCGAAGCACGGCGACGAGCAGCACGACGCTGCCCGCGAGCTCGACGAGCCGGGGGACGGTGGCGCTACGCGGGATGGACGCGACCGAGACGGCCGTGCTCGCCGGGTCGTCGAAGGTCCCCCAAAAATCCAGCAGGCACGCCGTGACGACCAACGTGAGCACGACCCCGACGGGCACCGAAAACGAGAAGTGCCGATCGCAGCACATCAAGAGGAAGAGCGGCGCCGCCGCCAGCAGCGCGCGGGCGAGCGCCACCGGGCGCAGCCGATTGCCCGCCGGAAGGAGGCGCACGCCGCTCGGCGCCGCTGGCTCGCGCGGTGCGTCGCCTTCGGGGGCCGGGATGCTCGCGTTCGTCGTCACTCGCCGGGATGTGAGCACGTGTCGGGCTCACCGCCGTACGGGTTTTCGCGCGCCCGCGGCATGGGCGCAACGTAGATTAAAAGCTCCGCGCGCGCACGGTGGCGGGCGAGGCGGGCGCCGGGGGCGGGTCAGCCCTCGGCGACGACGCGATTTCGTCCGCCGTGCTTCGCGAGATACAGGCGCTTGTCCGCGGTCTGCACGAGCGCTTCGGCCGTCTGGTCCGCCGTGGTCACGAACGAGGCGCAGCCGACGCTCACCGTGACGACGAGCGGCCCCTGATCCGTCATGACCGACAGGCTCGCGATGCGCTCGCGCAGCCGTTCGCCCACGCTTTTGGCGCCCTCGAGCGCGATGCCGCGCAGGATCAGCGCGAATTCTTCGCCGCCGTAGCGCGCGAAGACGTCTTCGTTCCGGACCAAGCGGCGCGTGGCCTTCGAGATTTCGACGAGGACTTCGTCGCCGACCGGATGCCCGTGCGTGTCGTTCACCCGCTTGAAGTGATCCACGTCGAACATGACGAGCGAGCAGTCCGTCCCGTGACGCCGCGCGTACGAAAGCTCCATGCGGAGCTGGCTGTCGAAATGTTCGCGATTGTTGGCGCCCGTGAGCGCGTCGGTGACGCTCGCCTCGTAGAGCTGGCGCAAGAGCTGCTCCTGCCCCTCGTCGGCGATCGAGTAACGAAATACGGCCTGCGGCCCGAATTGGATCAGGTCACCGTCGCGCAGGACCGCACGATCGACGCGCTGCCCGCCGACGAAAGTGCCGTTCGCGGACTGCGTGTCCTCGATCGTGTACGTCCCGTTCTCGAAGGCGATGGTCGCGTGCTTGCGGCTCACGCCGTCGTCGCTCAACCAGACCTCGCACTCGTTGGCGCGGCCGATGCGGTGCAGCTGCGTACCGAGCTTCAGCACGTGACCGAGTTGCGCGCCGCGCGCCCGGATCAGCAGGTGCCGGTCCTTGGCCGGATTACGAACGGGACCAGGACGCAGGTCCGCCAGATTGACGACCGCGGTCCGTTCCAGCGGATCGTCATCGTCACCCAGCACAAAGCTCTTCTTCGTCTCGTCGTCCGTCACAACGAATGCCCGACGTCCTCTCACTAGAACCTACACCAGGCTGCCCATGATCGGGGAGCGCTAATTTAGAACGGCACGGCGCGCGGGAACTTTCTCCGAAAGGGCCTGTCGATACGAACACCAGCGACGAGTAACACCGGGCGGGCGCGGCGATTCGCCATTCCGAGCGCCGTTTCCGCCCCGTGCGTCGCCCCACAAGGAGTTTGTCTTCCATGGCCCACGATCTCGGCGCGCCTAGCGCCTCAGGTGCGCTCTCGGCACCAGTACCCCCACCCCCACCACCCTTCATCACGGACCAGAGCGATGCGGCCGCATTCGCGGCTGACGCCGGCTACGTGCTGCTTCAGAGCACGGGTCCCGTCGATCCGAGCGAGTGCGAGGACGCGCGGCTCGAGGCCGTCGAAGTGACGGTGCTCTGGGGCACGACGGTCCTCGCCGTGACGCACCTCACGCCGCCGCGGCCGTACACCGTCGGCCACGGCGAAGCCGGGCCGGTGGACTACGTGCTCCCGCGCGAGCTCTCGCCCGCCGCGAGCGCGCCCATCGTCGTGCTCGAGAACGGCAGGGCTCGCGCCGTGGCGCCCGAGGGCGCCGTGCTCACGGGCGACGACGTGACGTTCGGATTGCTCACCTTCCGCGTGAAGAGCGTCGTCGCCGGCAAGCGAGTGCCGCGCGCGATCGGCGTCGATGCGCGCGGCGTCGGCGGCGCGTTCGTCGTTTCGCTCGCCTCGGTCGCCGCGTTCATGGGCGCGCTCGCGTACTACACGCCGGCGCTCGGCGCGTCGCTCGACTCCGATCTCGACCGCGACCGCATCGATGCCATGCGCGTCTACCTGCAGGCGCAGGCCGAGCGCGAGCGTGAGCGGCAGCAGGCCGAGGCGGGAAAAACCGCGCAGCCCGAGGGCGGCGGCACGCCGGGCGAAGCGGCCAAGGGCCCCGAAGGCAAGATGGGGCGACCCGATCGGCCGAGCGTGAACAAGCGCACGGCGATCGCCGGCTCCGGCCCGGTCGTGTTGCCGCGCGAGGCCGCGCTCAAGGAAGCGCAAACGTTCGGGCTCGTCGGCATGCTCGCCTCGATGAACGCGCACGCCCTGCCGAGCGCGCTCTGGGGCGCGGACGTCCCGAACGGTCCCGACGCGGCCAATGCGTGGGGTGAGCTCGTGGGACAGGAGCCGGGCGAGAGCGGCGGCTTCGGCGGTCTCGGACTGAGCGGCATCGGCGATGGAGCGGGCGGGACCGGCAAGGGCATCGGCATCGGCAGCATCGGCACCTGCGGCACGAACTGCGGCATGGGTCCGGGGCGCGGCGGCATCGGCACGGGCTGGGGCACGTCGGGTCCCGGGCACCACGCGTCGGCGCCGCGGCTGCGCGTCGCAGGCCCCACGACCGTCAACGGGCATATCCCGCCCGAGGTGATTCAGCGCGTCGTGCGCCAGAACTACGGCCGTTTTCGCGCCTGCTACGAGAGCGGCTTGCGCACGAATCCGAACCTCACCGGGCGCGTCACGGCGCGCTTCGTGATCGGCCGCGACGGGAGCGTCTCGACCGTGGCGAATGGCGGCTCGGACTTGCCGGACAGCGGCGTCGTGAGCTGCGTGGTGACGCAATTCTACGGACTCTCGTTCCCCGCGCCGGACGGTGGTGTCGTGAGCGTCGTCTACCCGATCATGTTCACGCCCGGTTGACGCTCGCTCGCACCAGGCGCGTCTGCGCCTCGGCAGCGAGGCAATCCGCACCGGCGGCGTTCACGCCCGAACGCCGCCGGTCGCGCACGAGTCGCGACGGGCGCTTGCGGAAGGCGCTGGCGCGGAACTAAAGTCCTCGCTCGTGAAACGCCTCGTTTCGTTCGCGCTCGCGCTGCTCGGTCTCGTGCTCACGGTTCCGGCGGCCGCGCAGGCGGTCGTTCACGGTGGGCTAGTGCCCGGAAAGGGCGCCGTCGACCTCACCGGTATGCCCGCGCGTCCGACCATCGCCGGCGTCGACGTTTCGAACCACAACGACAACGAGCCGTTCCACCTGCCGATCCACGTGTACATCGGCGTCACGGACCGGCTCGCGCTCGGGCCCATCCACGAGATCGGCCCGTTTTATCCCTACGGCGGCCCCTGCTTCAACTGCGACCGCGCCTACAACGACATCGGTCTCGGCATTCTCTACTCGATCATTCGCGAGCAGCGTTTCGAGCTCGTCTTCAACGCCGACGCGCCCGTGTTTTTGACCTTTCACGATCGCGTGCGCATGTCCGTGCGCGGCGGCGTGCTCGGCCGCGTCGCGCTCGGCGACGTCGCCTCCTTCGTCTTCGACCCCTCGCTGCAAGTGGGTCTCACGGCTCGCGCGGACGCAGAAGGCGGCAACAAGGACTTCTTGTGGTTGCCCGTGTGGTTTTACTTTCGCGTCACGGACCGCGTCGCGCCTTTCGTCGGTACGGGTATCGGCGGTCGCGTCGAAGGCTTTGGCGACAATTTCGCGATCCCCCTCGAGGGCGGGTGCATCGTCGGCGTCACGCCGCGCGTCGATCTGGGCGGCGTGTTCACTTTCTACAACCTGATGGGGCACGGCGGTAACGCCGACGGCCGCCAGCTCGGCTTCCTCGCCCGTTTCCGCTTCGGCGGCTGAGCATTAGCGTCGAAGCCCGCGCGGCGCGAGCTGACATGGCCGTCATCGTCGGTGCGGTGGTGGGGGGGATCGTCGGGCTGCTCGTGGGTGCGCTCGTCGGGGGGAACTTCGCGACCCACTTCGAGTTTTCGAACCTTCGCGGCTACGAGGCGACCGGCGTCCTGGGCCTGCTGCTCGGGATGCTGCTCGGCGCAGCGGTTGGGGCGCGCCTGCGCCGTCGCCGCGCGCGCTGAAACGCGCCCGCCGCTTCAGAGCTCTTCGACGAGCGCGCGCGCTTCGCCGAGCCGCGCGCGTTGCCGTTCGAGCTGCGCGAGCGTGCCGCGCGCCTCCGTCACGACCTCGGGCGGCGCGTTCGCGATGAAGTTGTCGTTGGCGAGGCGTTTGGTCATCACGGCGATGTCCTTTTCGACGCGCTTGAGCTCCCGCTCGGCGCGTTCCTTCTGCTTCGCCGGATCGACCAGGCCCTTGAGGCCGACGAGCACCTCCACGTCGCCTGCCACCTCGAGCACGCTACCGCGCGGCCGCGCGCCGCCGGGCGTCGCCACGACGGCGGCGCCTTCCGTGCCGGCCAAGAACTCGACGGCGCGCGCCTCTGCCGTCAGTAAGGCCCGCACCGAAGCTTCCGCGGCACGCAGCTCGAGCGGCACGCGCGCCTGCTTCGGCACGTCGTATTCGCTGCGCGCCGTGCGCGCGGCGCCGATCGCCGCCGTGAGCACCGCCATGTCGCGCTCGGCCGCTGCGTCGATGCGCCCGTCGTTTTCACCGGGGTACGGCGCGAGCGCGATCGAGACGGGACGCGACGCCGGGCGTGGCAGGCGTTGCCAGAGCTCTTCGGTGATGAACGGCGCGTACGGGTGCAGCGCGCGCAGCGAGCCCTCGAGCACGTGTGCGAGCACGGCGCGCGTCTCGGCCTTCTCGGCGTCCGTGCCGGCCGTGAACACCGGCTTCGACATCTCGAGGAACCAGTCGCAGAGCTCGTCCCAAACGAAGTGGTAGAGCGCGCCCGAGCCGTCATCGAGCCGGAACTCTTCGATGCCGTGCGTGCTCGCCGCGGCCGCGCGCGCGAAACGACTCAAAATCCAGCGGTTCGCGAGCAGGCTCGCCGCGGGCACGGCGCCCGTCGGCTGCTCTTCGGCGACGTAGCCGAGCGCGAAGCGCGTGGCGTTGTAGAGCTTGTTGCAGAAGCGGCGGTAGCCGTCGATGCGCGCCGGCGAAAGGGCGATGCGCTTCGCTTGCGGCGAATAGCTCACGAGCGTGAGCCGGAGGGCGTCCGTGCCGCAGGCGGCGAAGCCTTTGCCCATTTGCCCGGCCGACGGATACGCCTTCTTGAACTTCGCGAGCGCTTCGTCGAGCGGCGCGTCGGGCAACGACTTCTTGACGACGCTCTCGAAGTCCGCGCCCTGGATCAGGTCGAGCGGGTCGAGCGTGTTGCCCTTCACCTTGCTCATCTTGTCGCCGGTTTCGTCGACGACCATGCCGTGGAGGAGCACGCGCCGGAACGGCACTTCACCCATGAATTTGAGGCCCATCATCAGCATGCGGGCCACCCAGAAGAAGAGGATGTCGTAGCCGGTCTCGAGGTCCTGGGCCGGGTAGAAGCGCTCGAGCGCGAGGGTTTTGTCGGGCCAGCCGAGCGTCGAGAACGGCCAGAGGCCGCTCGAGAACCAGGTGTCGAGCACGTCGGGGTCGCGCGTCAGAGCTTCGCTGCCGCACTGGGCGCACTGTTTCGGATCCTCGCGCGCGACGTTCACGTGCTCGCACGCGCCGCAATAAAACGCGGGGATCTGATGGCCCCACCAGAGCTGGCGTGAAATGCACCAGTCCTGGATGTTGGTGAGCCAGTGCTCCCAGGTCTTCACCCACTCTTCGGGGACGATCTTGGTGCGACCGTCGCGCACCGCTTCGAGCGCGGGCTCCGCGAGCGGTTGCATCTTCACGAACCACTGCGTCGAAATCATGGGCTCGACGACACTGTTCGTGCGCTGCGAGCGCGGCAGGGTCATCGTGTGCGGCTTGCTGCCACGCGCGAGTCCGAGCGCTTCCAAGCGCTTCTTCACGGCCTTGCGCGCCGCGAAGCGCTCGAGCCCCGCGAACTCGCCCGCCTTCTCGTTCAGCGTGCCGTTCGGCGCGATCACGGCGATTTCTTCCAGGCCATGGCGCTTGCCCGTCGCGAAATCGTTGAAGTCGTGCGCGGGCGTCACCTTCACGGCGCCCGTCCCGAACGCCATGTCGACCAGCACCGGATCGGCGATGACCGGGATCTCGCGGTCGACGAACGGGTGCTTGAGCATCTTACCGTGGAGGTGCTTGTAGCGGGGGTCGTCGGGGTGCACGGCGACGGCGCTGTCGCCCAGCATCGTCTCCGGGCGGGTCGTCGCGACCACGAGCTCGGTGGCGCCGCCCGCGGCGTCTTCCGGGCGTACGGGGTACGCGAACTCGTAGAGCTCACCCTGGACGTTCTCTTCCGTCTCGACCTCGAGATCCGACAGCACCGTCTGCGACTCGACGTCCCAATTGACGAGCCGCGTCGCACGGTAGATGAGCCCCTCCTCGTACAGGCGCACGAAGGCTTCGCGCACGGCGCGCGACATGTCGGCGTCCATCGTGAATTTCTGGCGCTCCCAATCCGCCGAGAAGCCGAGCACGCGCATTTGCTGGAGAATTCGGCCGCCGCTCTGCTCTTTCCAGCGGAAGACGCGCTCGATGAAGGCGTCGCGTCCCAGGTCGTGACGGGTCTTGCCTTCGCGCTTGAGCTGTCGCTCGACGACGACCTGCGTCGAGATGCCGGCGTGGTCGATGCCCGGCTGCCAGAGCACGTTCAGGCCGCGCATGCGCGCGTGGCGGATGATCGTGTCCTGGATCGTGTAGAGCGCGTGGCCCATGTGCAGCGACCCCGTCACGTTCGGGGGCGGCATCGGGATCACGTACGTCTCGCGCTGGTCGGCAGGGTCGAGCGACGCGCGGAAGACACCGTGCTGCTCCCAGAAGGAGTACCAATGCGGCTCGACGCTCGCGGGCTCGTAGGCTTTCGGCAGCTCGGACATGGGGGCGCGGACTCTACCTCAAAGCGCCGAGGCGAGCCTTCGCTGCGCGACCGCCGTCAGGGGCCCCCCGCAGCGAGTCGAACGCGGCGGCCGACGGCCGCTATTCTTTGGTGAGCCGCTGAATTTCTTCGCGAATGAGCGTCTCGGCGAGCGTGGGAACGACTTCCCACACGACGCGCTCCACGACTTCACGCGAGAGCGAGAGCACGCCGTCCACCTGCTGTTGCGTGAGGCCGAGCGCGCCGAGCTTCTGTGCGAAGTCGGCTCCGTTCGTGGCGGCGGCGACCGCCGGCGTGGGGCCGCGCGCGGCAGCCGAGGGAGCGAGCGGAGCCGTGGGCGGCGTGGGGGCCGCGCGCACTTCGGGCGGCGCTGCGGCGGCGGGCGCACGCGAAGCGAAGGCGGGGCCGGCGGCGAGGCCGGGCGACGTCTGGCGCGGCACGGCGGCCGGGGGCGCGGAAGCGACGGGCGGCGCCACGGGCGCGGCGGGGATCCCGCCCGGCACCGGGTTCGCTCCGTACGACAGCGTGGGCGCGCGACCACCCTGCGCCATCGGCGACGTCGCGGGGGCGGGCACGGGCGCGACGGCGCCGGCCGCCTTCTTCGCGAGCGTGTTCACCTTGTCGATGAGCTGCTGCGTGTCGAACGGCTTGTCCGCGAAATCATCCGCGCCGACCTGGCCGCCGAGGGCGCGATCGTACGGCTGCTGCTTGCTCGACAGCATGACGACGCCGAGGCCCGGTTGCTGGGCCTTGAGCTGGCGGCAGAGCTCGTAGCCGCCCGTGCCGTCGAGGCCGGCGTCCACGAGGGCGACGTTGGGGCGTTCGGACAGCTTACCGAGCGCTTCTTGCGCGCTCGCGCAGAGGACCAGCCGAAAATCCTCCCCGGAAAAGGTGATTTCAAGCACCTTCCGCATGGTCTTGCTGTCGTCGACGGCGAGCAGGGTTGTGGTCAAGAGCGCTCCCAAAAAAGCGGCGGGTGGTGCGGGATCATCGGGGCCGGCCAGAATACTGTCAAGGAAATCTCCGGTTTCGGGACTCGCTGTCCTTCGGCCATGGGGGCCGTTTGACCAGATCATGCTCCAAGAGCCAAAATAAGGGTTGTGAACCCCCTTGGAAAGCGCGCCCGCTCGGTGCTTTACGCGGTCGTGACGGAGTTCATCGCATCCGGCGAGCCGGTCGGCAGCCGCCTGCTCAGTAAGAAGTACGGCTTCGACCTCTCGGCAGCGACGATCCGCAACGTGCTCGCTGATCTCGAGGACGCGGGCTTTCTCGCGCAGCCTCACACGTCGGCGGGCCGTGTTCCCACCGAGCTCGCCTTTCGCCTCTTCGTCGATGCGCTGATGCAGGTCCAAAAGCTTCCCGAGGACGACGCGGGGCGCATCAGCGAGTGGCTCGAGGATTTGCGGCCCGACGCGGACATCCCGCGCGAGACCGGCAAGCTTTTGTCCGACCTGAGCGGCGCGCCCGCGGTGATTTTGCGCGCGCGCGCCGAGACGCGGACCTTATTGAAGTTGCGCTTCATCAGCACGCGTCCGGGCGAGATGCTGGCCGTCGCCGTGTTTTTGGACGGCACCGTCGAGAATCGCTTCATTCGCGTGGAAAGCGCGATTTCCGAAGCCGACCTCGACCGGCTTCACGGCATGCTCGAGGCCGTCGTCGAGGGACGCACGCTGCCCGGCCTACGCGACGCCATCCGCGACAGCATGAGCGAGCAGCACGCGGAGCTGCGCGCGCTGAACGAGCTCGGCTTCGCGCTCGTGCGCTCGGCGTCGGAGGGGGCGGCGCGCGCGGCCGACGTCGTCATCGAGGGGCAAACGCTGCTGCTCGATCGGCCGGAGTTCGGCAGCGTCGAGCGCATGCGTGAGCTCTTGCGCGCTCTCGACGATCGCGGACGGCTCGTGGGGCTGCTCGATCGCGCCGTGACGACCGATCGCGTGCAGGTGTTCTTGGGCGAGGAGACGGGCGAGGCCGTGGGCTATCCCGTGAGCATCGTCGCGGCGCGCTATCAGGAGCGTGGTGAGCCGGGTGGGGCGGTCGGCGTCATCGGACCGACGCGCATGGATTACCCGCTCGTCGTGCCGCTGGTTGCGGCCGCGGCGGAAGCCATGAGCGCGGCCATCGCGCGCAGCCACGAACCGCGCGACCCGAACAAGACGTGACTTCGCGGGCCCGCGCGCCCCTGTGATAGCCTGAGCCTGCGATGGCGGACGCTGAGTTGACCTCACTCGATCGTGCCCTCGAAGCCTGGGCGGCGGGCGATCACGCCAAGGGCTTGCGCGCCGCGCTGCCGGCGCTCGAAGCCCAGCCGGGCGATCCGCTCGCGCTCCTCACGTGCTCCTATCTCGGCGCCAAGCTGGGAGAAGCGACGGGGTTCGCCGACGGCTTGCGTGGCGCCGCCGAGCGCGCGATCGACCTCGGCAATCTTCCGCTCGCCATCGCGGCAGCGGCGTTCGCGCGCGAGCTCGGCGTCGACGCGGGGCCGCTCTACGACGCGGCCGCGCAGGCGTACGGTCGCGGCTCGGCCCGCCTCAAGCGCCAGGCACCGCCCGCGTTGCCGACGCCCGGACCGCAGCTCAAGCCCCTTCCCGACAGCACCAAGCCCGAAGAGCTAAAGGCGCGCGCCAGCAAAGCGGTGCGCGCGGCCGCCGAGCACTTGCTCACCTTGCCGGGTGGGGAGGGCGCGCTGCCGGCGGCGCCGCTCTTCTCGGCGCTCGACCAGCAGGCGCTCCGCACGTTCCTCGGGATCTTCGAGGCGAAGCTGTTCGGGCGCGGCACGCGCGTCGTCGAAGAAGGCTCGCTCGGCTCCGAAGCGTTCGTCGTCGCGCGTGGCGAGCTCGACGTGAGCCGTCACACGCTGCACACGTCCATCGTTCATCTTGCGCGCATCGGCACGGGCGCGCTCGTCGGTGAAATGGCGCTCCTCTCGCGCGCGCCTCGCGCCGCCACCGTCACGAGCGTGGGCCCCGTCGTGCTGCTCATCGCGCGCAAGCGTGACCTCGATGCGGCCGTGACGAAGAGCCCCGAGCTCGGTCGCGAGTTCGCCGAGCACTGCCGCCGCCGCATGCTCGACAACCTGCTCCGGACGAGCCCCATCTTGCACAGCGTGAACCCCACGGAGCGCGGCGATCTCGTGAAGCGTTTCGCGATCCGCACGTTCGAGGCGGGGGAGCGGCTCATCACGCAGGGGCGCGCGCCGGACGGCTTGTTCCTCGTGGCGTCGGGCGAGGTCGGCGTCGTCCACAAGGAGCCGAAAGGCGACCAAACCGTCGTCGCGCGGCTCGGCCCGGGGGAGGTGCTCGGTGAGGTCGCGCTCGTCCTGCGCCGTCCCGCCAACGCGGACGTGGTCGCCCAGCACCCGACCATCACCTTGCTCTTGCCGCGCGACCGCTTCCTCGAGGCCGTGCGCGCGCACCCGCAGGTGTTCGTCGATCTCTACGAGCTGGCGACGAAGCGCGACGAGGAAACGGCGAGCGTCGCCGGGCTCGAGACGGTGTCGATCGACGACGGCGTGCTCATCTGATCGCGACAGGCGAGGCGCAGTTCGGCGCAGGGCCATGTGCCAAGCTGTGCCTGCTGCGCCTGCTGGTGCGAAATAGCGGCTCCGCGCGTAGGCACGTGGTTTGCAAATCACCTGCGCAGCATGTCCCTGCGCTCGCTCTTCCTGGTTCCGGTCCTAGTGGCGGCCTGCAGTGTCGAGCCATGGGAACCGCCGGCCCAGCAGGGCAGTGGTGGCGCCGGGGAGACTGCCGCGTCAGGTGGCGCTGCCGGCATGAGCGCCGACCCGGGCCCGCTGATCGAGCCCGACGCCGGTTGCGTTTGTGGTCGCAAAAACGACTACACGGCCACGCTGCCCCTCAACTGCGTGTGCGACGAAGGGGGCTGCGCTCCCCTGAGCGTGCCGGCGCCGCTCGACGCGTGCCCTTTGCCGTCGAGCCTGGATTGGGGCCCCATCGTGCGGCGCGGCTGCGGCTTCGTGGAGTACGAACGAAGCTCGTTCAGCGGTGGTGGTAAGAGGCGGTACGACGCAGCGTCGGGGGCGCTCGTGGCCGTGAGTCATTGGTCCGACATCGCGGGAGCACCCTGCGGCACGGCTGCGCTCGAAGCGGGACCGTTCGAGGACTGCCCCGCCTTCGTCGAGTGCTTGAACTGCCGGACGGCGCCCGACGGCACGAACGGCATGCCGCTGTGTTCCGAGCTCGAATAACCGCGCGCACCGCGCGCCAGCGCGGACACACGCGAAACGCTCGCGGCCGAGCGCCGGCGTGTGCTCCGCGCACGACTTGCGTAGGCGTGTGATTGCCGGCCGTTAGCACGGCGTAGCTCCGGCGTGCGTGGATTCCCCACAGCGGCGCCGTTGCGACGCGCCGCGCTCAGGCTAGTTTCAAAGGTTATGAACGTGCCTTCGCAGCTCGACGACAACACGACGAAGCTGCTGCTCAGCTGGCGCTCCGGGAGTCGCGACGCAGGAGATCGTCTGCTGCATCGCTACGTGCCGGAGCTCGAGGGATTCTTCGGCAAGCGCGCGGGTCGGAACGCCGACGAGCTCGTGCAGCGCACACTGCTCGCCTGCACGCAGAGCGTCGCCCGCTTCGAAGGGCGCTCGACCTTCCGCACCTACCTGTTCGGCATCGCTCGCAACCAGTACCTCATGTACCGGCGCGCGGAGGCGTACTCCGGCGCGGAGCCGGTCACGTTGTCGACGCTGCCCGAGGAGATCCCGAGTCAGCTCGTCGCCATTCGGCAGGAGCAGGTGCTGCTCGTGATGGCCCTGCAGCGCGTCGAGCCGCAGTTCGCGCTCGTCTTGCGCAAGTTTTATTGGGACGAGCGCTCGCTCGAGGAGATCTCCGAGGAGCTCGCGATCCCGATCGGCACGGTGAAGAGCCGGCTCTCGCGCGGGCGTGGCTCGCTGAAGGCGGAGCTCGCGAAGGTGCCGATGCGCGACGACCTGCGCCGAGCCACGCTGAGCGAGCTCGCGAGTTGGTTCACGGCGCGGCCGGGCTGAACGCCTATTGCCCGACGACCTCGGGCGCCGCCGCGGGGCGGGACCTAACGGTGCCGAACGGCGGAAGCGCGGCGGGAACCTAACGGTGCCGAACGGCGGAGCGCGGCGCCGGTGCACGGCGCGCCGGCGCGGGAGGCGTCGGCTCGGCGCTGGGCTCTGGAGCGACGGGCTCGTCGACGGGCAGCTCGCCGAGGCGCATCACGGGCACGGTGCTGGTGGCGGCGGGCGCTTCGATGCGCGCGGGAGGCGTGCTCGGGGCGCTGGGTTCCACGCGTGCCGCCGGTAGCGGCGCAGCAGTCGCTCGCGGCGCGGGCGCGGTGAGGGCAGTCGGCGCGGGCGCGCCGTCGCCGTTCGGCCGCGTCACGTAGCCGAGCGCGGCGCCGATGACCGCGGCTGCGAGCGTCGTGGCGACGACGAGCAGCCACGGTCCGTAGTCCACGCCGCGGGCGCGCCCGGCGGGCGGCACAGCGGCGCTGGGATCCTGGTGCGGCGCGAACGGCTGCCCCGGCACGCGCGGCGGCGCGAGCGACAGCGTGGGCTCGAGCACGCGAGAGGGCGTCACCGAAACGCGCTCACCCACGAGGTGCGACGGCGTGAACGACACCCGCTCGCGCGACGGACGCGACGGCGTGAGCGAGGCGCGATCACCCGACGGGCGCGACGGCGTGAGCGACCCGCGCTCCTCCGCGGCGCGCGGCGACGAAATCGGCCGGCGCGGGGGCGGACCGTCGACCACCGTCGGATCGTCGCTCGTCGGCAAGAGCTCGGTGCTTCGCGCCGTGTACGGCTGAAGCTCGCGTTGCTCGCGTCGATTGAAGCCCGAAGCCGGCACGCCTTCCACCAGGCGCACGGGCGAGGCGACGGTGTCGGAGCGTGTATTCACGTCGGCGTCGGGGTCGTACTTTCGGGCTCGAGGCTGAGGAGTCATGGCGACCGTTCATGGATTGGTTCGCTTCGAGGCCGTTGGGTTCCCGTGTCTTCTCGCCAAATCGCCCGTGCGCTTGACGGCCCAGGGGCCTGACGGTACGCCCCCGCCCCATGTCCGTACCGGCCCTTTCCCGCCTTTTGGCTCTTGTCATCGGTGTCACCTGCTTCTCGCTGCCCGCGTTCGCGCAGAGCATGCGCGTCGGCGTGGTCGATACGCAGCGCGCCGTCATGGAGACCGAAGACGGCCTCCGCATGCAGGCGACGCTGAAGAAGCTCTTCGACAGCCGCCAGCGCGAGCTCGACAAGAAGCAGGAAGATCTTCAGAAAGAGCGCGACGACATCGACAAGCAGCGTGACGTCTTGAGCAAGGTCGCCCTCGCCAAGCGCATGGACAAGTGGCAGCGCGAGATGGTGCAGCTGCAGACGGTGTTCGTCGAATACAACAAGGAGCTGCAGAAGAAGCAGGGCGAGCTCACGCAGCCCATCTTCCAGAAGGCCATGGGCATCATCCGCCGCCTCGCGACGCAGGAAGGCTTCGACGTCGTCGTCGACAAGCAAGCGGTGCCCTACTCACGCAGCGATCTCGACGTGACCGACCGCGTGATCACGCTCTTCAACCAGGGCGGCCCGGTCGAGCCCGCACCGAAGGCTCCCGCGGGTGACAAGTCGGGTGGCGCGCCGAAGCCGCTCGCTCCGCCGGCCATCACGCCGCCGGGCGCTCCTCCGACGAAGTGATTCACGCCCAAGCTTGCTCGGGCGGAACGGTCTCCGCTTAGGAGCGAGGGGGGCGACGCGGACCGCGCAGGGACGAGCCGAGAGGCCGTCGCCGCGGTCCGCGCTGGAACGGTGGCGGCGCGGCGCCGTCCGCTGACTCGGGCGGGATCAAACAATCCGGGCGCCGCCCGATCAGATCCATGCGGCGGGCGCGTTTCAGCGCCTCGCGCGCCAGCCGCCACTGCGCCGGATCCCACCAGAGGATGAGCGCCTTGAGCAGGCGCTTCTCGCGCAGATCGCGCACGACGGGCACGCTCTCGCCCGTCAGCGGGTCGATGCCCGTGTGGTACATCGCGGTCGCGACGGCCATGGGCGTCGGGATGAAATCCTGCACCTGCCGTGGACGCAGGCCGTTGCGTTTCAGGTAGCGCGCGAGCTCGATCGTGTCCGCGAGCGTCGAGCCCGGGTGCCCCGTGATGAAATAGGGAACGAGGTACTGCTCCTTGCCCGCCGCTTCGCTCGCCTGGCAGAACGCGTTCGCGAAGCGCTCGTAGCTCTCGATGCCGGGCTTCTTCATGCGCTTCAGCACCTCGGGGTCGTTGTGCTCGGGCGCCACCGACACTTGCCCGCCCGTGTGGTGCTGGGCGAGCTCGCGAATGAACTCGGGGCTGCGCTCGGCCAGATCGTAACGCACGCCCGACGCGATGAACGTGCGCTTGATGCCCTTTTCACGGCGCACGGCGCGCAACAGCTCGATCAGCGGCCCGTGATCGGTGTTCAGGTTGTCGCACACCTTCGGATGCACGCAGGAGAGCCGGCGGCACGCGCTCTCGATGCGCGAGTCCTTGCACGCGAGCTTGTACATGTTCGCCGTCGGGCCGCCCACGTCGCTCAAGACGCCGCTGAAGCCTTCCATGCGCGAGAGCTTCCTGATTTCCCCGAGCACGCTCTCTTGCGAGCGACTCTGGATGACGCGCCCCTCGTGCTCGGTGATGCTGCAGAACGTGCAGCCGCCGAAGCAGCCACGCATCGTCACGATCGAGTCCTTCACGGTGTCGTAGGCGGGGATACGCTCGCCGCCGTAACGGGGGTGCGGCAGCCGCGCGAAGGGTAAATCGTAGAGACCGTCCATCTCGTGCTCTTCGAGCGGGAGCGCGGGGCGATTCAGGAAAATCGCCTGGTCGCCGTGCACCTGCAGGAGCGAGCGGGCGTTGTGCGGATTCGTTTCGAGCTGAAATTCTCGCGTCATGCGCGCGAACGCCGCGAGATCCCGCGTCACCTCTTCGTACGACGGCAGCACGACGACCTTGCCGTCCGTGACGAAGCGGCTCGGCTCGGCCGCGATGTCGCGCCATTCGCTGGCGTTGTTCTTGACGTGCGCCGTGCCACGCACGTCGGTGAGCGCCGACACGGGCTCGCCCGCCGCGAGCCGCTGCGCGATCTCCCACGCCGCTCGCTCGCCCATGCCGAACACGAGCAGGTCGGCTTTGGCGTCGAGCAGGATCGACCGCCGCACCGAGTCCGACCAGTAGTCGTAATGCGCGATGCGCCGGAGCGACGCCTCGATGCCGCCGAGCACGACCGGTACGCCCGGGAACGCCTGCCGGCACAGATTCGCGTACACGATCGTCGCGCGGTTCGGCCGCTGATTGGGCCGCCCACCGGGCGAATACTGATCGTCCGAGCGCACCTTCTTCTGCGCCGTCAGCTTGTTCAGCATCGAGTCGAGGTTGCCCGCGCTGATCCCCACGTAGAGCCGCGGGGCGCCCATCACCGACAGCGCCTCCGGACTCCGCCAATCCGGCTGCGCCACGACGCCCACGCGGTACCCGCGCCCCTCGAGAAACCGCGCAATCAGCACCGGCCCGAACGCCGGGTGATCGACGTACGCGTCGCCCGTGACGATGAGAATATCGAGCTCGCTCCAGCCGCGCGCTTCCATTTCGGCGCGCGTCGTCGGCAAGAACGCGGACTTGGGCAACGCCGAGCGCGCACCGCGCGCCACACGTAAAGAAAGCGGACCGTCCGACATGGCCGCCGAGTCTAGCTCGCACCCGCAACCGCGCCCGGAACTGCCCGCAACGCCCCACAACGAACGCATTCGAGCAAGCAGGGTTGCCCCCACGTGGGAGCGGCGCCGCCCGACCCCACGTGCTCGGCCTCCGGCCTCCGCGCGCGGGGCGCCCTCCAAGCGCCGGCGTCCCGCCGTCGCGGGGGCGCAACGTCCGCGTTCTCGAAGTGCCGGCGACGAGGCGTCGCGGGGGCCAGACGGCGCGGCTACGAAGTGCCGGCGAGGAGGCGTCGCGGGCGGCGCGAGGTCCGCGCTCTCGAAGTGGTGGCGACGAGACGACGCGGGAGCCAAACGGTGCGTGTACCAGGTGCCGGCGACGAGGCGTCGCGGGTGCGCGACGTCCGCGCTCTCGAAGTGGCGGCGACGAGGCGACGAGGCGACGCGGGAGCCAGACGGTGCGCGAGCGCAGGAGCGTGGGTCTTTCAGGCGCGGGCGCGCGGCGTCGCAAGAGCGCCTTCCAAGTGCCGGCGTCGGCGGCAAGACGGCGTGGCCTCCAGGCGCTGGCGTCGTCGGGCAGCAACATGCCACGCCGTCCGAGCGCGGGCGTTGCAGCGTAGCGGTAGCAAAGGGCGTGTCTTCCAAGTGCCGGCTTAGCGGCGTCGCGGGAGCACGCCGTCGTGTCGTCTGACCCCCGGATAAACGCCGTTCGACATCGAACCGCTTGTCCCTTCGCGCCCATCAGCACCGGCTGCTCGATCGACACTGCCTCCCTACCTCCTTGCATCTTTTTGTTTACGACTCGGGTTCGACCACTCGAGCAGCGCGTCTCCCTTGCCCAGTCGTCACGTCGTGACGGCGCCACAGATTAGCCGTGAAGGCGTGAAGCCGTGAAGGCGTGAAGCCGTGAAGGCGTGAAGCCGTGAAGGCGTGAAGCCGTGAAGCCGTGAA
>Ga0164241_10002992_pt1 | contig 17572 bp, 14 predicted proteins | sample OricomyardsoilBY_FD_108780 | JGI IMG/M metagenome (GOLD analysis project Ga0164241, IMG submission 108780) | Backyard soil microbial communities from Emeryville, California, USA - Original compost - Back yard soil (BY) | ecosystem: Environmental > Terrestrial > Soil > Unclassified | place: USA...
CAAATAATTTATTTGAAAAGCCTTGCTTGCGTTATAGGCCGACGCTTGCCTGCCTCCGCGGATTCCTGCTACGGAAGTAATGGCGGCCAAATGTCCTTTTTGCTGTTTTTGAAAATAGTTTATCGCCCAATCTGCCACGGCAGTAAACCCGGTGACATTTAAATCTATTTCTTCCTTCTCAATATTGAACTCAAGGGTCTCATTTATCTCGCCTTTTCCCGCACTTAAGATCAGCAATTCAAGTCCGCCCAAGGCAGAAACTAAGTCCTCAAGCTTTTTTGCCACGATAGACGTGTGGGTAATATCAAAATCGGAAATTATAAGATTTCCCGGCCATTGAGACTGCAATTCTTCCAGCAAATATTTTCTTCTTCCCGTGATCCCCACCAGGTAATTTTTCTCTGCCAATAAAATCGCGAGTTGCCGTCCGATGCCTGATGATGCGCCAACAATAATCGCTTTTTTCATATACGGAAGCTAAATTAATATTTATTGTTGTCACGATTGGGTTTATAGACCGGGAAGGTTTATTTCGTCTTCATCAAAATTACAAACACTCACAATAACGCTCCTGGTTTTCCATGGTGAAGAGGTGAAGTCCTTTTTTAGTTTTTCGCCAACGGGCTGCCATCAGGCCTGAAATCCAACGAAACGGAGTTCATACAAAATCTTTTATAAGTAGGCGCCGGCCCATCGTCGAAAATATGACCGAGGTGAGAGCCACACCTGGCACAGAGAACCTCCGTACGCTCCATTCCGAATGAATTATCTTCCCGGTAAACAACACTGTTTTTCCTGGCTGCTTCAAAAAAACTTGGCCATCCACAAGTGCTTGCAAATTTGGCGTCAGACCGGAAAAGTTTGTTGCCACATACGGCGCAATAGTAAGTGCCTTTGGGATCTTTATCCCAGTACTTACCGGTAAAAGCCGTCTCTGTATTAGCTTCCCTTGCAACCGCATATAGATCAGGAGGAAGAATCTTTTTCCACTCCGCGTTGGTAACATTAAGTTTTGTGGTATCCGTGTTGGAATAATAAGGATTGTTTTCATGTCCTTTTACCACCGTGTTCTGTTTCACATCAGTATGTTGCTGGCATCCGGCATAAGTAAAAAAGAGCAACAAAAAAGAAGTCAGGAAAATAGAGCGTTTCATTAGTTCATCATTTTAATTCGTTAAGAAGATTATTTTTTGGCTGAATGCCCATGTTGGCGGGGACGCCAACATCAGCGCCTCAACCATGGCTTCACTCTTATGGATTCTTTAATTTATCCTTAAATACTTTACGGAATTTTTCCAACTCCGGTTGTATTACATATTTACAATAGGATTGCTCAGGGTTCTTATTATAGAAATCCTGGTGATAGTTTTCTGCTTTGTAGAACACCGTGTAAGGCTGTACCACGGTTACAATATCGTTTTTATAGGCTTTGGCATCGTTCAGCTTTTTAATGTAATATTCCGCTTCTTTTTCCTGCGAAGCATTGTGGTAAAAAATAGCAGAGCGGTATTGCGTGCCTACGTCATTACCCTGCCTGTTCAATTGCGTGGGATCGTGCGCGGTAAAAAAGGCTGCTAACAATTCCGCATAAGAAATTACTGACGGGTCGTAAACAATATTACAAGCTTCCGCATGGCCCGTGGTACCTGTGCACACTTCTTCGTAGCTCGGGTTCTTTACAGTGCCGCCGGTGAATCCTGATGTAACACTTTTAACGCCCTGCAATTGACTGAACTGTGCTTCCACACACCAGAAACAACCTGCAGCAAAAGTAGCCGTGTCCGGCGTTCCGGGTTTTCTTAATTGTTCTTCAGTCGCAGTGTTTGATGCGATCACTTCGGGAGGAGCCTGATTTTTTTCTTTAACACCCGTTGCCTGGCTGTTGCAGGCATAAGTCATTATCGGCAATAAGTATAACAAATAGGGAGAAAACTTTTTCATGTCTGTTTAGATAGGTTTTAGAATACATAATCTATTTACGTAAAGTTATTTAATTGAGACTCAAAAGCTATGTTAAAAGCTTGTCTGAAGCTCACCGTCTGATAGGTCCGGAAAATGCAGTAAACGAACGAATTTAGCGGATTTTTATTTTGATGAAATTGCAAAAGTACAAGACAAACCAGCCATCCGTTGCAGGAGACAGTGGAAGTTGCTTTAATTTGCCTTTTTGCTTTTTCGCATTTGTCACCTGTATTGCTTAAAGACAACATCAGATTAGCCAAAAGTATAAACCGTTCTTATAGAGCAACCTTACAATGCTATTTTTAAGCTAAAAATAAACTTGCTTTCAAACCCAAAAAATTCATTAGTTTTAAACCCTTTTTAATATTTTTAATTTCACTTCAAAAAAACGATTGCTTTATGTCAAATTCACGTAGAGATTTTATCAGGAAAACGGCACTGGCTACAGCCGGCGTTTATGTGGGCGCTAACGCATTTAGCGCTAAAAGTTACCGGAAAATTATAGGAGCCAATGACCGTGTCCGGGTTGGCGTTATAGGCTTCTCCGACAGGCACAGAAGTTCTCATGCACCATCATTCATGAATCATTATAAAGAACTGAATTTTGATTTGGTTGCTGTGTCGGATATCTGGAGTAAGCGAAGAGAACAAGGTGTTGCTTTTTGGAAAGCCAAAATGAATCATGATATAGTGGCCTGCCGAAACAACGAAGAGATGTACGATAAAAAGCTGGCAGACGCCGTGTTCATCAGCACCTGCGATTTTCAACACGCCACGCACTGCATACAGGCTGTAAAGGCCGGTTGCGATGTATATTGTGAAAAGCCATTTGCAGAAACGATGGAAGATAACCGTGCTGCTTTAAAGGCGGTGAAAGAAACAGGCAAGATTGTACAAATCGGCTCTCAAAGACGAAGTGGCGCCAACTACCAGGCAGCAGCAGATTTTATACAAGCGGGAAAATTCGGCCCTATAAAAATGGTGGAACTAACCTGGAATGTAAATCAGCCCGGCCGCTGGCGCAGACCCGATTTAGTAGCACAATTAAAAGAAGAGGATACAGACTGGAAACGCTGGTTAATAAACAGGCCCGAAGAGGCATTTGATCCAAGAAAATATTTGGAATATCGTTTGTTCTGGCCTTATTCTTCAGGTCTGCCCGGCCAGTGGATGAGCCACCAAATAGATACGGTGCATTGGTTCAGTGGACTGAAGCATCCGCGCAGCGCAGTGGCCAATGGCGGCATTTACATGTGGAAAGACGGCAGAAGAAACTGGGATACCATAACGGCTGTCTTCGATTACGGTCCGGCAGATGATCCATCAACAGGTTTCCAGGTTTCTTTCGCTTCACGCATGGATAACGGAACAGAAGATCCGGCAGAAATTTATTATTCAAACGGTGGAGAATTAAATCTTAATACCAACCAAATTTCTCCGAACGGAGGGCTTACAAAAAATCATGCAGAAGCGATGCACATGCAGCCCAATCTGCTACCTGAAATCAGTCTGACACAGGCAGAAAAAGTGATTGCCTCAGCCAACACAGGCGGCGACTCACTAACCAGCAACCATGTACGAAACTGGATGGAATGTATTCGCAGCCGTAAACAACCGCATGCTCCTGTGGAAGCGGGCTACAGCCATTCCATTGCCAACATTATGACTACTGCCGCATCACATACGGGGTTAAGAGCCACGTTTGACGAAAAGACACAGGAAGTAATGGTGGGCGGTAAGCCTTTTAAGTATTAGTCATTTTTTGACCCGGTATTAAATTATAAACTTTAAAATAAACCTCACCCGCCTTGAAAACGGGTGACGTTTTTTATACAAACTCTTTCACTCATGGAAAAAAATATTACAACGATCTCCCGGTATTTTCTGGTCAGTACCATTGCGATGGCGCTTTCGATAATATCATTTGCTCAAAAAGATGCAAATGTAAAATTGAAAAAATCAAAAGGGAATAGAATTGATGTGTTCATAAATGATAAACCGTTTACCAGTTTTTTATATCCAGACACACTTGAAAAACCGGTTTTGTATCCTGTGCAAGCTGCGGATGGAGAAATTGTTACAAGAGGGTTTCCGCTAAATCCACAACCCGGCGATCCTACGGATCATCCACATCACCTGGGTATATGGTTTAATTATGAAAATGTGAACGGCCTTGACTTCTGGAATAATTCTTATGCAATACCGGCAGAAAAAAAACATTTGTATGGATGGATCAGAACAGACCGTATTATTAATGCAACAGGGGGCAAAAAAGGAACCATTCTTTATCACGCCAACTGGACTGATCAGCAAAAAAATGTACTGCTTGAAGAAACCACACAATTATTATTCAGCGGAGATGAGCATCTTAGGATCATAGACAGGACAACCGTTTTAACAGCCGATACATTAGTTAACTTTAATGATGCAAAAGACGGCATGTATGGAATCAGGCTTGCACATGCGCTGCAAATACCAGATAATAAAGACAAAGAATTCAAAGATGATAAGGGTAATGTAACAATCGTAAAAGGAGGAGCAGACACGATCGCTAACGGAAACTATCTTACGAGTGAAGGAAAGACGGGCGATGACGCGTGGAGCACCAGAGGAACATGGTGTAAAGTCTATGGCAAAATGGGAAACGATTCTATAAGCGTAGCTATTATTGACCACCCGGGGAACCCCAATTACCCTACGTTTTGGCATGCACGCGGCTACGGATTATTTGCAGCCAATCCGCTTGGCGAAAAAATATTTACCAATGGAAAATCTTCTAAAAATCTCCAGTTAAAAAAAGGAGAGTCGGTAACTTTTCGGTACAGGATAGTCATAGATGCTAACAACAAAACTTTGAGCGCGGCAGAATTGAATAAATTGGCAGATGAGTTTGCGAAATAAAAGAGCATAAAACCACAGCGGCACGGCACGCAGTAAACAAATAAATAAAGGAATTTCTATTCTTGAATTATCGTGGGAAGATTAAAGGAAAATAATAACTTCTTACTCAGAAATTTTGCAATATGCACGTTGTAAGAATAACGGCGGGAACGCTATGATCAGCAGAGGTGGGATGAGTGAATCAAAAGTGACTACTCATCTCATTTTCTTTTAATTTTTTTAGAATATTAGGAGACCACTTTTTCCATTCCAGTTTATCATACACTTTTAATTTGCCATTTTCTTTCCACCAATCTTTCCAAAGTTGAAATTTTATTTCTTCGTTCGTTAACGGCCAGATTGGTACTGAATTGTATTGGTCGATTATAGAAATATGGCCACCAGTCTTTGATGGTCTCAGTATGTAAGCCAATGTATGTATAACTATCCGCTCCCACGACTCGGGTTTAGTTAGCATGACAGCCATAATATATTGCACACTGCCCAGGTCTTGTGGTAAATAGCTCATAATTGATTCGCGGAATTCCTGCTCTTTGGGATCATTAATACCTTCATCTATGAGCTTAAAATAGTAAGCATATCCAGGAATCTTTTCGGGCAATTTATTTGAGTTAATAGCCACAACTTTCCAAAGCCTGGCTATAGGATACTCCCGGTAGTTTTTAAATTCCATTAACCATTGATAGCTTATGCGAATAAATTCATCTGGCAATGACTCCACGCCAATCGCTTCCGCAAATGAAAGCATACCTTCCGCAAAAAAGGGTTGGTTATAACATTCTTTGGCCCAAATTTTCCAAACATCATGAGCTTGCTCTTTCCATATCCTGTTCGCATTTTTCGCAATTAAATCTCCAAACAGAGGGTCATCCTTCTTATTAGCGCCAAATGAAGCAATCGTATCAAGGTTTTTAAGAAACTTAAATAATTCATTTTGTTTTACAACCTGAATAATCCCTGACTCAAACAGTGCTTTTATCAATACAAAGCAACCCGTTCCGGCTGTTTGAGTGTTATCCAGGTTAATGCTGACAAAATCGATTTTTATGTCGAGTAAAGAAATTACATATTCACCTTTGAACTGAACCTGGAATGCAGCAAACTTCCTGGATGGAATATATTCCACGCTATTTTTTCCAAAGACAATATTACTTTCCTGTTTTGTATTTAATGAATACTCCAGTATCGACCTGGGACTTTCAAAATAACTTATAGAAGGGCTATCATAATAGTCAGAAGCCAGTTCTATTACTTTAATGTTTGTAATTTGAATTTCTTCATCCGAAGTATTACCTATCGAGAAATTTAAATTGGGATATAGATCTCCATCTGAAAAAATAATCTTTAATAATTTACTGTTCTCTTCAGCCGCGGCTTTGTTTCCTTTCGAACCTGACTTTTTCCTGGGCCCGGGTAATGAAAGCAGCGCAATAAATTCATTTATTGCCGAATCCAATTCACTTTCATTAACCGCAATTATTGATTGCTTTGTTTTTAGGCCGTAAGGTATATTGGCCAGTTTTTCGGGATCAGTAATATATAAGGGCACCACCCTATGGTTACCTTCTCTCGCCATATCAATTGCCGCAGCAATCTCTTCCCGTTGATAAAAAGCTTTACTACTATTATGTGAAATTAGCACAACTGTTATTTTTGAATTCCTTTGTGCCTCCGGGATAGCTATATCCCAATCATCGCCCGCTATCAATTTTTCTTTGCTGAAAAATACGGTGCTTTTTAATACTAATTTCTGATAGATCTTTAAAGCGATTCTTTCATCTTTTTTCGCATAAGCTAAAAAAAAATCAAATTTTCCATTTTTCATTCGTCGTGCTTTTCTGTAAACAAACAAAAACAATCAACGCCAGGCTTTCGTCTGTAATGAAGGCCTGTTAAGCCACCTTCACGATCAATCGGTAATATTTATTCCGGTATTCCAACGGCGATAAACTATTATTTCAATTAATCATTACCTGCTTATCGGTGTTTAAAAATACAGCAAAGCAATAAATCGCGATGATTTTTATTTTGGTGGAATTAAAGAACACAAAAGGAGACGCTTGCAATAACAAATAGACTCAAGGTCGCGCCAATATGGGGTTTGCTATCATTAGAATTAATTCTCCCATTGTTGGATAATTACACAAACATCTGATTCGTCTTTCAATGCAAACTCTTTCGCCCGCCATGGTTTTAATGCAATTTCTTTTGAGTTAGGATGAAGTAACTCCGGGTACGCGGATTGTACCTTTCTGTAAACTTCTTCAATGTTATTAGTCTCCAGCCTGATCTCCGGCCTATCTTTTTCGGCGAACTCTTTGCTTTGGATTAAATGGATTGCTAAATCTTCCTTTTCTACGACACAAAACGGATCTGCAGATTTTAAGTCATCATAGCCAATTGTAAATTCTAAACAGGATACAAAAAGTTTCAATCCTACATTAATGTCTGAATAAAATATATTTGGAACAAGTTTAGTGAATTTCATAATCAATTATTTTTTACAAATTTAAATTGAACTGATAAACCAATTTTGCACGGACGCATAACGAATTCTATTATCAAGGCTTCGTTTGCAATTGGCGTTATGAGCAATGTACCAATTATAATTTGGGTTTCATAATTTTTAAATTTAGATAGCTTTAATTAATAATTTCTCCTTTGTTATTCGCCAACTTTTCACGCCATTTTTTGAGTTCCTCAGGTGTTTGTTTCACCCAATCTGTTACTTCACCAACGATTTTCAACGATTCACGGCTGCGATAAGAACGCGTCGGATTGCCCGGAAATTTTTTGTCCGTAACGTTCGGATCGTTTTCAAAACCCCCTGTCGGTGTAACGATATAAACATGCTCAGGACCTTCACCTTTGGCCAGGGCTGCGGCAAGTCCCGCGCCATTAACCACGGCTGTAAAATAAATGTGATTCATTTTGAGTTCAGATTGATAATTAGAACTGCCGCCTGCTGTCAGCAAATCACCGATCTGCAAATCCGCTTTCGTCCCATGATAAAAAGGGCCTTTATCAGACTGTTTATTCCTGAAGGAATTTGCTAATTCATAATTCTTTTTTGCCTTGTCAAGATGGCCTGAATCCTCATAGCATTTGGCTATGTTTACATATAGAGAAGGGAAAGCACTCGTAACTGCGACATTATTTATTTTTAATGCAAACTGCAAAGCCGTTTCTGTCCATTTTAATTTACCGGAAACATTTTTTTGATGCCGGGCTACATAATAAGCTGCAAGATATTTCTCAAAGTCGTTTGTCGCTTCATTCCAGGCTTGATGAAAAAGTTTACTTGCTTCCTCATGCTTGTCTTTTTCTTCCATCCCCATACCTTGAAGACAGAGCTTAACAACATTGTTGTTTGGATTAAATTCCATTTTTCAGTTACTTGTCTATAAATTATTGTGACGTTGTATTTTGTTGAAGTTAAGTGTTGAAGTTGACAGTTGAGTGTCCCGCCCGAACCATTGCCTGGTTTTGTAAAACTGCCGATTGTACTTGCATCCAGCCACCATTTTGCCAAACCAAATGTAAGCAGTTCGTGCTTCTGTTAACCAGGTTGTTTATTCTTTTTAGAAGTTTTTAAAACTCGTTCTTTACGCTTTGCATTTTTTACTTTCATGTCTTGCATAATTTTCCTAAAGTCTGCAAGTTCTTGCTTGGTCCACGGTTCAGACTTTGTTGATAAATCTACATTATTCGGCTCTTTTATAAGTCCCGTATTTTTAGCTTTTAAAATATTGTGAGATTAGTTTTAATGCTGCACCTGTTTCAATGAACATTCTTTGTCCACGAAAATGTGTCGCATAACGATTTACGGCTTGCTACAGGTGGGGAAATAGAACTCCTTCTGCCGGAACCGTTGCCAAACCCGCCAGCGGCAGGCTGGTTTATAATAAAAATTCATTGTTTATTCTATCGCTCAAAAGAGTTTTTTCAGCCGGGACTACTGCTCAATAATGTTACAAATGCTCATTGATATTCCCCGCCCGAACGTACCATTCGGTACGGGCAGGCTTCAGCCCCACTTGCTGCAAACCGATGTAAGCGGCATTTTCATTCTGTCAAACGATTTTCTGTTCAAGTATTTTTTGTCTTGCAGCAAACGAACAAATATTTAAGATTTTTCTTTTTAAAGTACTTCCTTTCCACCAACCTTTCGGTCTCGCGATGCAACTACTAAAAAGTTCTCTACCGTGTCGCTAGAAGAGGGGTTCATGGTTTAGTTTTTTATAAACGCTCCCTTAATCAATATTTTTATCGCTTGTTCAATGTCTTCTTCTCTAACTAAAAGTTTTGGTTTATCCATCACACCTGCATAAATCTGGGCTGCTAACTCATTTTGTAATATTGTTTCTATCCCCTCAGACTCTAAATAGTTCTTTGCTAAATTTACTTCAAATATATCGGTAGAACTAAATACTATCTTCCAACTATCCATAATATTATTATTTTAATGTTCACTACAAATTTAATAAAGCTCCGACAAAAAAATTAATGACCGAAAAAAATAGCTGTAGGAAACAAACCTCGCATAACACGTGGAAAATTTTTTTCTTCCCGAATTATAACTGAAAGATGCAACACTGTTCATTGTTAGCACCTTAGCCTCTCTTGCGGAAAGCCGGTGTAAAGGGAAATTTAATTTCCTTGCGCAGTTCAGGTTCTTATCTCCCTTCGCATAAAGAGATAATAGGCAATGGCGAAGCAAACAGTTATTGCTGATATGAGGCCCGAAACCTGCGGCCACACAATCATAAAACTTTCTTTCAATGGCAAAGGTGAAGGTATGGCTCCTGCCATTTGTTCCATGGTCATTGGCCCAAGGCTTCTTACTGAAGGCATCAGCAATGTGGTGGTAGCATCCGTATATAACTGGCCAGGCGCAATACTTAATAAATTCATCAGAAAATTGTTGTAGGCCACTACATCATCAGGCTGCATGAAATTCTTATCAGGCAAGAGAGCCGTAACTATTACATTTATAATGATGTTGTAAAAAACCGTAAAGAACACCCAGATACCTATGGCGGTGATGGCAGATGTAGCGGCACGTTTAAAAACAACCGACAGGCCGATAGAAAGGCTAAGCCAGAAGCCTACGTACAAAATGCTCAACACAATAAAACCAAGAATGCGAAAAAATTCTACGGGTTCCATGGGCACTCCTGTTATGATAAGCCCTCCTCCAATCATCAGCAGGCACAGGCTAACAAAAAGAACGCTGATAACAATAAGTGCACCGGTAAATTTTGCCAGCAATAAGTTGTCGCGGTAAACAGGCTGCGCCAAAAGACGCGTTAGGGTGCCGTTATTTTGCTCAGCATTCACGGCATCAAACCCAAGCGCTATTCCGAGAAGTGGCCCAAGGAAACTAATAAATATATGGAATGGCGGAAGCGTTCCATTGGTGGTGGTTAATAGTTTCAGATATACAAAAACATGGTCAGGGTCGCGTATGTTAGCGATTGCAGTGCGGATATTACTCAACGACACATACATAGCGCCGAAGAATGTCAATACAATCAGCCCAACCATGATGATAAAACGCCAACTACGGACATGGTCAGCTACTTCCTTACGCACCATCACGCTGAATGGACTTACAACAGGCTGCACATTATTATTGTATTTTACTCCTTTTGAAGAAAGGCCTTTGAAATAAACCGCCGGATTTTCCATCAGAACTATTTTTCTTTAGATTATTTTCAAAATATCTTTCATAAATTTCATCCAACCCGAATTCCTTTTTATGTACACCCATCACGTTGAATCCCTTTTCTACAAAAAAACGAACAATCTCCGGCGTCATATCTTCAGTACATGAAAACTCAACGGTTTTCCCGGAAATGTTGATTTTTCTTATAGCAGCAAGTTGCTCCAATTCTTGCACGGGCTCGCCCGAAGCGGGCAACGGTTCTCTAACAGTGACCCTTACTGTAAAAGATTCTTCTCCGAATAAACTGCGGGAAAGTGTTTCAATATTTCCTTCTACCAACATTTTCCCTTCTACAAAAATCCCGACGCGGTCGCATACCTGCTGCACCTGGTACAAGTGATGAGAAGAAAGCAGTACCGTAAGACCTTGCTGGCGGCTCAGATGATGAATAAATGACAGAAATTCTTTTACGCCGCTTGGGTCAATGCCCAATGTAGGCTCATCCAATATAATCACTTCCGGGTCGCGTATCAGCACGTCGGCGAGGCCAAGCCGCTGTTTCATCCCCCGGGAATAAGCACCGGTCTTCTTATCCATTTCACCTCCCAATCCTACCATCTCCATTGTTTGCCGGGAAAGTTTTTCTATTTCCTTTTCCGGGATACCGTTCAGCCTAGCGATGTACATCAGATTTTCGAGCGCCGTCATGTTATCATAAAACCCAACACTGTCCGGCATATAACCTACTCTTTTTTTTACGTCTATCGGGTGGGTAGTGGCGTTGACTCCACACACGAATGCTGTGCCGGCAGAAGGCTCCGTTAATCCAAGCATCATCAGAATGGTAGTCGTTTTACCTGCACCGTTGGGCCCCAACAATCCAAATATTTCGCCCTTGCCAATCGTGAGATGAAGATCGTCCACAGCCTTTACGGTGCCATAGGTTTTAGTCAATCCGTTCAGTTCGATGATGGGATTTTCCATAGCGATTATCTTCTTCCGTATTTACGAATGAGGTAATATACAAGCCCTAACGCCAACACTATGATGAGTATTCCAATCCATCCCGAAAGCAATGAGGTGGTCACTGTCATCCGAAACGTGGTGTTTGCATTGGCGGAATTATTTCTGACGGTGAACTTTGTGATGTAGTCGCCTGCGATTGTTTTATCCGGAACATTCAGCGTAGCATTTACCTGCTGTGTTTTTCCAGGGTCGAGCCTATCCACTTTTGCCGGATCAAACGTCACAGTCCATTTTGCAGGGGACTCATCGGACAGCGTCAGTCCCTCAAGCGGAAGTGTACCGGTATTCTTTATGATTAGCTGAAGCACTTTGCCTGAGCCCTCCGTAACATCATCGCTCAGGAGACCAGTAGGCGTAGTAAGCTCCACATCATAAGTTCCTTTCACGACGGCTTCCAGTTCAAGACTGAGCGTATCTCCGGCTGAAAAGGCAGTAACCAATATATTGTATTTTCCCGGTTTTACTACCGGAGAGGCATTGACCTCAACAGAGATATTCTCCGTTTTTCCCGAGTCTATCCTAAGAGAAGTCACCTCGCTTCCTTCGGCCTGGAAAGTTGTATTCCAACCTTCAGGAGCAAGGGCTTCCAACTCGTAGGTACGCGCCTGTCCACTTCCATTATGCAATGAAGTAGTATAACGGAAAGGCTGTTTGGAGGTTTCCTCCAGGTTCATCAGGCGCGCCGTGAAAGATGACTTGACGGGGTGGCTGTTTCCCTTTTGCGCATAGGCCGGAGTCAGGAAAAAGACAGCTAAGAGAGAAAAAACAAGACGTTGTAGTTTGCTTTGTTGCAGGTAAAGAAAATTTACTGGCATAGTATTTATAAGTGTTGAACAGCTATGAATAAAACAATGGTTCTCTTCAATCGATGAAGTCAAAAGTAAAAAAGTCAAAACACAGTTTTGTTAAGAAAATAAAAAAAAATAGTACGAAAAAAGGTTTTTACTTTTTTATGACAGGCTTAACCCTGGTTTAAAGTCATTTAATTTTATCGACAACACCTTCAGTAAATATTTCCACCAAAACTATTTTGTCAACATAATTATAACGTACACGCGTAGCCGTAAATAGATTATTATTGATTACTGATCCGCGTATTCTTTTTATAAAGTGGAATGTTGTTATTTGCAACGCTTCGGGCATCGCGTAAATTTAAAATTTTTATTCTAATGAAGACCGATAGGAACTATTTTTAGCAGACATGATTTCTTTGATTACAGGATCCAGGAAATCTTTGCCATTTGGTAATCTTTCTGTCCTTCCAGACGGAAACCGTTCTTTTGGGCCCGGCTAAAGAGTAATACTTTTTTCCAATCCACTATGTGTGAAATTAAAGCCAGAGTTCATTCCCATCGTATAACCGGCACTCACTCCTGTGCTGGCCGCACCCACCTGCGCTTCTGCACCCACATCCATTTTCATTCCTACATCAGATACCTGGCCCTCTCCATTGAACGTTATATAAATTGCTTCACCGGCTTTTACACCACCATGCACCCCACCTACCCCAACGTCTACGCCTACACCTGCTCCAATCGAAATTGTAGATTGACCATTAGTAAAATCTTTCTTATATCCCACTGTAATACCTTCGCCTCCACTGATGCTAAAGGAACTGCAATCAACGCTGATTTTTGCAATCACCATCGGGATATTTAATGAGAACGGACAGTCTGGTCTTTTCTTTACAGAAAATTCATCTGACCCGGGATTTTCATTATTATGCCTATAAGTAATACAGGGGGGAATGTTCAAGTAAGGAACTGTCGAAGAAATATGTTTTAATTGTTCTATATAATCGTCAATTGCGCCATACATGGCAACATTTGCTTCTCCTGGCCAGGTTGTTAACATTCCATCCCAAAATATCAGGTTGTTAAAAACATCTAATGCCAAACGTTTGTATCTTTTACTAAATGCAGCATGGAGCGTGGCTGCATCCCTTTGATATTTATTAGAGGTTTTCAACTGTGCATCACAACCTTCTTTTACATATCGCTCCCATTTTTTTTCTTCATTTATACCTCCTTCACCTTCAAAAATGCAAGTCTTTTCTAATGAATCATAATGTGCAGCAATCGCCCCGCCTTCATAGTTGTAATCATTAAGAAGCATTTGATAATCGCGTTCATAATCTTTATCGGCGAGCCCCGATTCTTTTACCCAATCTTTACTGATTTTGATAACCATCCTTGATGCCAGCGATTCAAAAGGAGCTATGTTGACCTTGAAATAAGAACCATTATCCAAAGCATTCATCAAAGACTCCTGCATCTTTTTACGAGCCAGGTCCATTTCATCATTTGCCTGTTGTTCAAACGCCGCATATTCGTTTCCCAGGTTTCCCAATCCATTTCTAAATGCTTCATGAATTCGTTGCATAGAATCCACCTGTGATATATCGGTGCATTCTCCCGGGATTTCAATTTTCCACTGGTCAAAATATTTCGGCGCCTTATGATGAAAATTCACAAGTTTTGCTAAGTCAAAATCAGGTTCTAAGTTTGATAAATGTTCATAGGCATTTTCATTATAAGCGCCCTCCAGCGATTTTTCGAAATGCTTTGTTGCTTCTTCTTTATTACCTTCTGCTTCGTATAAGCATCCCAGTGAGTTATTGGCTTCCGGATGGTGGGGAGCGTGATTGATACAACTCGTAAAGAACTGTTTTGCTTTCTTTTTTTCACCCAGTCCAAGCCATGCCCTTCCGAGGTTGTTGAGTACGGACGCATTCACCGAATCGCTTTCCAGGGCGTATTGTAAAAGAGGAATCGCTTTTTCTTCATACCCCGTTTGAATGAGCATGGAGCCCAAATTATTCAGCGCAGCCGTGCTGTCAGCTTTCTGCACTGACTTTGCCGCCAGAAATAGACCTTCACCAGGATGCCCGTGGTACCACGCGACTACTCCCGCTTCCGAAAGCGCACTGCTGCTTATTTTTGCTTTGGAAATAATATTCCGCACTTCTGATTTTTCATCGTTACTCAATTGCGATTGAATTTTTTGTAAAAGGCGATTTACAGTTTGATCAAGCTCACTTGTTGTAAAAGTTTTTTTTGGAATCGTGGAAATTCGTTTCAAGTCCAGCTTTGGTAACGAAGTCGTTTTCTCCTCTAACTGAAATGCAGCCCGCATCTTACCATCCGGATGATCCATCTTTTTAATGGCTTCTTTCGTTGTTTTGCTATTCAGCATTTTCAATACTTTGGCTTTCTCATCAGGATCCATGTCCTGGTCAGCTTCTATTTCTTTTTTTTGTTGCTCTATCAGTTTCCCCATGTCCTCCGGCTTTGCGTCCGATGGTTTTGTTTTCTGTGCCATTCCCTTCATAAAAAATAAGGAGACGATGAATGCCAGCACCAAATGGCGAAGCAATACTTTCTTCATAAAAATATTTTTATCAGTTTTATTAGCGGTGTATTTTTCACATTCTCTTTCTATTTCATACTTTCTTTCAAAGCATGATAATCGAGTTGATCGTACATATCAATAGTGCTTTTATGCAGATGGTCAACGCCAGGCCCTGATGCTAAGTATGGCGGAAGCACGAAATAACTTATACTCATCAATTGTGTTACCGGTGCGCCTGGCGACTTGTCGAAATAATTGGGATTTATTTTGTACAAAGCCACGCCATTATGCTTTTCCAAAGGAACCAGCATGGTCAACAAATCGAATTTCCCCGTTTGTATCTTGTTGTCAATTCTTGTGGGTGATTGTGCTTCGTTGGCTGGCATGGAATTTAAAATTTCCTGGTAATGAGAAAGGTCATTCTCTAAAGATCTTAAGAGATCCTGGTCTTTCGCGATATTTTTCTCCAAACCCGGCAGGCTTTCTGAGATGATTTTTTTCGCGGCCTCGTAGGATGGATCGGTAAGTGACTTTTTATTATCCGCCAAATCCTTTTGTTGCCTTTCTATTTCTTCTTTTTGATCTTTTATTTCACGTGTTTTTTTAGCAATCACATATTGAAGAAATTCCCTCCGGGTAAGCGGAATAAACAATGGCTTGTTATTTCTTTTTATTATTCGTACCGGATGATTTTGGGGTGCATAAGGATCGTTTTTCAGGTTCCATCCCATCTCTAAATAATCTTCTGTAGAATCGCGAAAAGATATCGTTTCAAAAAATTCCGGCAGTTTCAATTTGTCAAAATCGTTCGCAAAAGGCGTTATCAATTCTTTGATTGCATTAATATGAATATGAATAGCGTCGCCACTTATTTCCACATTTTTTACCTGGCCTGCCTGGTCTTTTTCAAGGTAGCTCATCCCAATACCAACCTCTGCTTTAGGAATTACCAGGCCGTTCAAATGGGTTGGAGCTTCGCCTGTGATACCAATCTTAGTTATGAATCCTTGAGATGGCTGCGTCTGAGGTAATTTAAAAAATATGGCCAATTGCGCGGCTATCTCATGTTTTAGCGCCTTATCCTGTATTTTCGAAAGACCTTCAATTGCATTATCTTTATTGGATACTATTTCGGTAATGTTTGGAGCAGCTGCCACTTCTGCCTTCTTTACTTTTGAGTTCTTTCCCAGTGAAGCAACAATAACCGGAGTATCTGTTCGATGATAATCCCCTCCCATTGCAACCATTCCCGTTCCCCAGCCCATCACTGTGCTGTCCGCCAATAGAGCAACTCCGCTAAATGATCTCGCACTTGCATGTACACCAATAACATGGTGAAAGTTTTTTATTTTCTGCGGAACGTCTGAATAGTTATTTAAAGAGGCACCCAGCCTTGCATCGCCCCACGACATCATCGTACCATCCTGCAATAAAGCAAAACAAGTTCCTGAGGCTGAGATGGCAACAGCGTGTTCTATATTTTTTATTTTCACTGGTGTGCTGCTTAGATTTTCGCCCCAATTCCAAACGGTTCCATCCGCCTTTAATGCATATCTTTTATTCCCAGGTGAAGAGATTGCGATTACATCTTCAAGGCCATTTACTTTTAAGGGTATATAGCTGAATTCAGAAGTATCATTGCCTAACTGACCTTTAGAATTATTTCCCCATGTGTACACGGTTCCATCTTTTAATAACGCCATATCAATTGAAATTGATTTCACAGGCCCGGGGAATGAAAATTTTCTTGGCAATGCATAATAGGTATTACTAAATGGGCTTCCCCAAACAAGTACGCTACCATCTTGTAAAACCGCATAGGCAACATTTTGACCCATACAAATATCCACTGCATTTTTTACCCATGGCACCTGCACCGGCACATCGCTTTTCATTTGCTTAGAATTTGGGTCACCGGTTTTTCTATCAAGTTCACCCCAAATCCAAACTGTTCCATCTTCCTTAAGCGCCATGATAGAAAAAGTGGATGTAGCAATGGCGACAACGTGATCAATTCCCTGTTCCTGCTCTAAGCGCCCACCGGGTACGCAACTCCAAAGCGTGCCATCAGCCTTTCTCATATAATGCCTGCTGGATCCTTTGATAATACAGTCTTCAAACCAGTTACTTGCAGGCTTAATACCCATAGCTGTTTGCGCTTTACCACTTAACGCATTTAAAGAAAATAAAATGAAGAAAAAAAAGAAATATTGAATTTTCATGTTGTGATAATTGGCCCGTTTAAAAATTTATATTTTCACAAACTCAACTCTCCGGTTATTGGCTTTTCCTTCAGAGCTGTCATTTTTATCAATCGGCTTAGTTTCTCCAAAGCCTTTGGTAGTCAGGCGTGAGTCCTTAATTCCCATATCAACCAATTTAACTTTAACGGCATCGGCACGTGCCTGCGACAATTTCATATTGGCATCATCGTTTCCATCACTATCGGTATAACCGTCTATTTCAAAATTTAAATCTTTATGTTCGTTCATCAGTTTTACGATCTCATTCAATGCGCCGGCAGATTCCGGTTTGATAGACGATTTATTGACATCAAATAAAATTCCATGGCTGATAAATTTGCCATCAGTAACAATCTTATTGTATTTATCATCGCCGCCTTCAGCGATCCGGAAGTTTTTGATCTTGTACCCGTAATTGGCA
>Ga0164241_10002993_pt1 | contig 17567 bp, 15 predicted proteins | sample OricomyardsoilBY_FD_108780 | JGI IMG/M metagenome (GOLD analysis project Ga0164241, IMG submission 108780) | Backyard soil microbial communities from Emeryville, California, USA - Original compost - Back yard soil (BY) | ecosystem: Environmental > Terrestrial > Soil > Unclassified | place: USA...
CCGCGCTACCAGATCGTGCGCTCGCAGACCGGCGATTTCACCCGCGCCGGGGGCAAGGAAGTGATGGAGGCCTTCCTCAAGGCCGAGAAGAACATCAACGTGCTGTTCGCACACAACGACGACATGGCCATCGGCGCCATCCAGGCCATCGAGGAAGCCGGATTGAAGCCGGGCAAGGACATCACCATCGTGTCCATCGACGGCGTGAAGGGTGCCTTCGAAGCCATGATGGCCGGCAAGCTCAATGCCTCGATCGAATGCAATCCGCTGCTCGGTCCGCTGCTGATGGCTGCCGTGAAGGACGTGGTGGCCGGCAAAGCCATTCCCAAGCGCGTGGTGACGGAGGAATCGGTGTTCACCGAAGCCAACGCGGCCGCAGCGCTCCCATCGCGCAAGTACTGAAGCCCTTCGCCGGTGACCAGGACCGCCGGCGCAGATGATGTCCTGCATGCGCGGGACATCAGCCTGCGCTTTCCCGGAGTGCAGGCGCTGGACAACGTGGCGCTGCGGCTGCGCGCCGGAGAAGTGCACGCACTGCTGGGCCAGAACGGCGCAGGCAAGTCCTCGCTGATCAAGGTACTGACCGGCGCCTGCACCACGCACACCGGCGGCATCGAACTCGACGGAAGCATCGTCCGGCCGGCAACCCCCCTGGATGCGCAGCACCTGGGCATCAGCACGGTCTATCAGGAAGTCACGCTGTGTCCGAACCTGACGGTGGCCGAGAACATCGCGGCCGGACGCTATCCGCGGCGCAGCTGGCTGAAAGGCGGCGGCATCGACTGGCAGGCCGTGAACCAGCGCGCGCGTGCCGCCATGGCTGCGCTGGATCTGCAGATCGACGTCACCCGGCAGCTGTCCTCGTTTCCGGTTGCCATCCGGCAGATGGTCGCCATCGCGCGCGCCACCAGCATCGACGCGCGCGTGCTGATCCTGGATGAGCCCACCTCGAGCCTCGACGAACGTGAAGTCGCCCAGCTGTTCGCGGTGATGGACCGCCTGCGCCGGCAGGGCATGGCGGTGCTGTTCGTCACGCACTTCCTCGATCAGGTCTATGCCATCTGTGATCGCATGACGGTGCTGCGCAATGGCCGGCTGGTGGGTGAATACACCACTGCGGAGCTGGGGCAGGCGGGCCTGGTAGCCGCGATGGTGGGGCGTGAACTGCAGTCGGGCTCGCTGCCCGCCCGTTCGAGCGCAGCGCAGGACACCCCCGGTTCGGCAGCCATGCTGGAACTGCAACAGGTGCAACGCAGGGGCAGCCTGCACGCCGTGGACCTCAGCATCGGACACGGCGAGATAGTGGGTGTGGCCGGCCTGCTCGGCTCGGGCCGCACCGAACTCGCGCGGCTGATCTTCGGGCTGGATCGACCCGACGGCGGCACCATGGCCATCAACGGCAGTGCCGTGCACCTGCATGGCCCGGCAAACGCCATCCGGCATGGCCTGGCCTTCTGCCCGGAAGAGCGCAAGACCGAAGGCATCGTGGGCGAACTTCCGGTGCGCGAGAACATCGTGCTGGCCCTGCAGGCTCGCAAGGGTCTGCTGCGCAGGATCCCGTGGCGGGAGCAGCAGGAACTGGCCGCACGCCTCATCGATGCACTGGGCATCATCACCGCTGGCATCGAGGCACCGGTCAATCAGCTCTCCGGTGGCAACCAGCAGAAGGTCGTGCTGGCGCGCTGGCTGGCAACGCAACCTGCCCTGCTGATACTCGATGAACCCACGCGCGGCATCGATATCGCCGCCAAGGAAGACCTGATGCGCGCGGTGGCGGAGCTTGCCGGCAAGGGCATGGCGGTGCTGTTCATCTCCGCGGAGATCCGCGAGGTACTGCGCGTCTCCGATCGCGTCGTGGTGATGCGCGAGCGCCGCAAGGTGGGCGAGCTCGCCGGCGACTGCGATGAGCAGGCTGTGTATGCGCTGATCGCGGAGCAGGCATGAGGTCGCTCAAGACATTGCGGGCACCGCTTGCCTCGCTGGCGATCCTGCTGGTCATCGGCACCCTGACCAATCACGGCTTCCTCAAGATCACTTGGCAGGACGGCCACCTGCAGGGCGCGCTGATCGACGTGCTGAACCACGCCGCGCCGCTGATCCTGGTGTCGCTGGGCATGATGGCCGTCATCGCCATCCGCGGCATCGACATTTCGGTCGGCGCGGTGGTGGCGATCTCCGCCGCGGTGGCCGCGACGCTGATCAGCCAGGCCGATGCAGCGGCCGGCCCCGCGGCGCTGTGCATGGCGATTGGCGGAGCACTGGCGGTGTCCGCATTGTGCGGCGTCTGGAACGGACTGCTGGTGGTGAAGGTGGGCATGCAGCCCATCGTGGCCACCTTGATCCTGATGATCGCCGGGCGTGGCATTGCACAGCTCATTACCAGCGGGCAGATCATCACCATCTACTACGCGCCCTACGCCGTCATCGGCAATGGCTACCTGCTGGGCATTCCGGTTGCGCTGCTCATTGCGCTGGCCGTCACGCTGGCGCTGCAGCTGGCACTGAACCGCACGGCACTGGGCCTGTTCATCCGCGCCATCGGATTGAACCCGGCGGCCGCGCATATCGCCGGCATTCGCGCGCGTGGCATTTCGCTGTGCCTGTACACGCTGTGCGGCCTCGCCGCCGGCGTCGCGGGGCTCATCATCAGCTCCAATGTGAAGAGCGCTGACGGCAACAATGCCGGCCAGCTGCTGGAACTGGACGCCATCCTGGCCGTCGCGCTGGGCGGCACATCGCTGAACGGCGGCCGCTTCACGGTGGCGGGCACGGTGCTCGGTGCGCTCATCATCCAGACGCTGACCACGGTGATCTATGCCTCGGGGTTGCCGCCACAGGTGAACCTCGCGTTCAAGGCCGTGCTGGTGTTCGCGGCACTGCTGCTGCAATCGACCGGTGCGCGCGATCTGCTGCGCAGGCTGCTGGTCCGCCCACGGAGCCAGGCCTGACCGTGGCAGCCGGCAACACAGCAGACACCCCGCGCACCCTGCGCTGGCGCATTGACGCCCGGCTGATGCCGCTGGCCATCACCGCTTGCCTGTTCTTCGCCCTGGTTGCCGCGGGCTCGATGCTCTACCAGAACTTCCTGGCGCCGCAGGTGTTCCTGAACCTGCTGGTGGACAACGCCTTCCTGTGCATCGTCGCAGTGGGCATGACCTTCGTGATCCTGACCGGCGGCATCGATCTGTCGGTGGGCGCCATCGTCGCGCTCAACACGATGATCTCGGCCTCGCTGGTGCAGAAGCACGGCGTGAGTCCGTTCGCGGCCATCCCGCTGGTGCTGGCGGTCGGCGCAGCATTCGGGCTGTTGCATGGAGTGCTGATCCAGTACCTGCGCCTGCAGCCCTTCATCGTCACGCTGGCGGGCATGTTCCTGGCGCGCGGCCTGGCCTTCCTGATCGGCACCGAATCCATCGCCGTCGATCATCCGGTGTATCAGGAACTGGCATCGGCGCGCATTCCACTCGGCTTCGGTTCCCTCTCCATCGGGGCCGCCGTGGCCTGCGTGGTGGTGGCAGGCGGCATCTGGCTGGCGCATGCAACGCCGTTCGGCCGCACCGTCTATGCGGTGGGCGGCGATGAAGCCGCGGCGCGCCTGATGGGCCTGCGCGTGGACCGCACAGTCGTCGGCGTGTACCTGCTCAGCGGCTTCTGCTCCGCGCTGGCCGGCGTGGTGATGACGCTGTACATGCTGTCCGGCTACAGCCTGCACGGCTCGGGACTGGAGCTGGATGCCATCGCCGCCGTGGTCATTGGCGGCACGCTGCTGCGCGGCGGCATCGGCTATGTATCCGGAACCTTCGTGGGCGTGATGATCCTGGGCATCATCCAGACGTTGATTTCATTCGACGGCACGCTGAGTTCGTGGTGGACGAAGATCGTGGCCGGCGCGCTGCTGCTGGCCTTCTGTCTGCTGCAACGATTCCTCGAAGTGCGCAGCCCGGCGCGCTAACCGGCGAAACGGTTCTGTGGCAGCCCCGCGACGTCCACGCGTGTGCGAAACAGCCCGCCGGCCAGAGGCTGTCGCGAAAGCTCTTCTGATGAAAGGCCCACCGACGCCGTGGTGATGTACAGCGTCCTGAGGTCCTCTCCGCCAAAGGCCACTTTCGTGCACTGGGCGACCGGCAGCGCAATCCTGTGGAGCAGCTTCCCCTGCGGCGAGTAGACCCGCACTCCCCAGCCACCGAACATCGCAAGCCACACGTTGCCGGCCGAATCAACCACCGGACCATCGGGATATTCACCCGGCTCCTCGATCCGCGCGAATTCACGCTTGTTCGCGAGTGCGCCATCCGGCCCGACATCAAATGCGTAGACACAGCGCTGCAAGGTATCGACGTGGTAGAGCAGCCGGCCGTCCGGACTCATGGCCGGGCCATTGGTGATCACATAGCCAGGGTCCATCACCTCGAGCCGCCCTTGCGAGTACCGGTACAGCGAACCCGTCGCTGCGTTCTCGTCATTGTCCATGGTCCCGAACCACAGGCGGCCCGCCGCGTCGACGCAACCATCGTTGAGCCGGTTGGCCGGATGATCGGCATCCACCTTCACGATCGGGTCGAAGCGGCCCGCTGCATCGAAATGAAACAGGCCGGATTGCAGGCCGCAGATCATCCCGTCGCGCGCATCCTCGAAAACGAATGCGGCAAATTCCGGCGTGGTGAAGCTGCGCCGCCCGCCACTGCGCTCATCGAATGCGTGGATGCGCTGACCCTTGATATCCACGAACCACAACGTGTTTGTGGAGGCGGACCACACGGGCCCCTCGCCCAGCACTGCGGCCACCGGCCACACACATTCCATTTCAGTGCTCATCGGCAATCCGCCAGACAAAGTCCAATGTTCCCGGGGGAGACAGGGGCCCCTCGCCGGGGCTAGCATAGCCGCTCAATCATGGATGGGGGCGCGGTCATGAAGAACCACAAGGCATTGGTCACTCTGTTTACATTCATGGCGGCCGGGGCCTGCTACCAGGCGCTGGCAGCGGATGCCATCAAGGAAGACTTCAAACCCTCCGAGCTGAACCAGCCCGGCCAGGAATATCCGCAGGTCAATTCACAGGGCTATGCGCGCTTTCGCATTACTGCGCCGGACGCGAAGGCCGTGTCGGTCAGCCTGGGGCTCGGCGGCAGCGGCGGCACCACGCTTGCGAAAGGCGCCGATGGCGTGTGGACCGGCACCACGGCCGGGCCGCTGGACCAGGGCTTTCACTACTACCACCTGAGCGTGGACGGCGGCACGTTCAACGACCCGGGCACGTTGAACTACTACGGCTCCATCCGCTGGGAAAGCGGCATCGAGATTCCCGCGCGGGACCGCGACTTCTATGCGTTGAAGGATGTGCCGCACGGCAAGGTGCAGCAGGTGCTGTTCCCGTCGAAGAGCACCGGCACCACCCGCCGTGCCTTCGTGTACACGCCGCCCGGTTACGACACGGGCAGCAAGCGCTATCCGGTACTGTATCTGCAGCATGGCTGGGGCGAAGACGAAACGGCCTGGAGCAACCAGGGCCACGCCAACCTGATCATGGACAACCTGCTGGCCGAGGGTAAGACGAAGCCCTTCATCATCGTGATGACCTACGGCATGACCAATGACGTGCGCATCGGTGGCCTCGGCAACTTCGACGTCAGCAAGTTCGAGACCGTGCTGGTCAAGGAGCTGGTGCCCTACATCGACGCCAATTTCCGCACCAAGGCCAATCAACCCAACCGCGCCATGGCGGGCCTGTCGATGGGCGGCATGGAAACCCGCTGGATCACCCTGAAGGAGCTCGACACCTTCTCGCACATCGGGCTGCTCAGCGGCGGCACCATTTCAATGGAAGACGTGAACACCACGCCGGGCTTCAAGAAGAAGGTGAAGCTGGTGTTCGTCAGTTATGGCAGCAAGGAACTCAGCGGCAATGGCGGCGGCCGGCGCGGTGGCGGCCCGGGTGACCAGCCCCAGGCCAGCCCGCAGGAGATCACCGAACAGATCCGGAACGCCGGCGTCAATGCGGTGTTCTATGTGTCCCCGAACACCGCGCACGAATTCCTGTCGTGGCGGCGCAGCCTGAAGGAGATGGCGCCGTTGTTGTTCAAGGACTGATTCAGCAGCACGCGACCATCCGGCGCGCGGGGGAAACATGAAAGCCAATCACGACAACAACCCATTTCCCGCCTCGCCGGGTCGCCGCGCCCTGCTGGGCAATGCGGCGCTGGCCTGCGGCGCTCTGGCGCTCGCGAAATACAGCCCCTTTGCCAGTGCAGCCGAAGCCGGCAGTCTTGCTGCAGCCTGGAAGAAGGCGTTTCGCATCGGCGTGGCCGTCAGCAATCAGGCCCTTGCCGGGCAGGCGGATGCGGAACTGGCGCTGATTGCCCGCGAGTTCAACTCGGTCACGGCCGAGAACGCCATGAAGTGGAGCGAGATCCAGCCGAACCCCGATACCTGGCGGTGGGAGCGCGCCGACCGGCTGGTGGACTTCGCGCAGAAGAACCAGATCGACGTGCTGGGCCACAACCTGGTGTGGCATTCGCAGGTGCCCAACGGCATCTTCACTGATGCCGCGCGCAATCCGGTGAGCCGCGACGCACTGCTGGCCACGCTGCAGCAACACATCGAAACGCTGGTGGGACGCTACAAGGGCCGCGTCTGGGCCTGGGATGTGGTGAACGAAGCCATCGATGAGGGCCGCGGCTGGCGCAAGTCGCAGTGGCTGAACATCATTGGCGATGACTTCATGGAGCGGGCCTTCCGCTTCGCGCATGCGGTCGACCCGAAGGCGCAGCTGCTCTATAACGACTACAACATGCACAACCCGCAAAAGCGGGCCTTCCTGGTCAATGTGTTCAAGGACTATCTCGACCGCGGCGTGCCCATCAATGGCGTAGGGCTGCAGGCCCACGTGGGGCTCGATTATCCGGACCTGGAGGAGTGGGAGCGCAGCATTGCGACCTACGCGGGGATGAGGCTGAAGGTGCACGTCACCGAACTCGACGTGGACGTGCTGCCTGCCGCCAGCAATACGGGCGCCGACGTCGCGAACCGCGAGCAGTACGCAGCCAACAACGATCCTTACAAAGCCGGCCTCCCTGATGAAGTGCAGGAGAAGCTGGCCGACCGCTACGAGCAGATCTTCCGCATCCTGCTGAAGTACCGCGACAGCGTCGAGCGCGTGACCTTCTGGGGGCTGCACGATGGCATGTCGTGGAAGAACAATTTCCCGGTGCGCGGGCGCACCAATTACCCGCTGCTGTTCGACCGGCAGATGAAGCCAAAACCGGCCTACGACCGCCTCATGAAGCTGGCACACAAGGAAGTCTGAGCAAACCCCATGGTGAAACAGAATCTGACGAAGCTGGAGAAATTCGGCTTCGGGCTGGGCGACACGGCCAGCAACATCGTCTACCAGGCCGTGATCAACGTCCTGCTGTACTTCTACACCGACGTGTATGGCATCACGGCGGCGGCGGCCGGCACGCTGATGCTGGTCGTGCGCATCTTCGATGCGGTGACCGATCCGATGATGGGCGCCATCGCCGACCGCACGCGCTCCAGGCACGGCCGCTATCGGCCATGGATGCTGTGGGTGGCCATTCCCTACGGCGCGCTGGCCGTGGCGGCGTTCTTCACGCCGAACGTGGATGTGGGCACCAAGCTGGTCTACGCCTACATCAGCTATGCGCTGCTGATGACGGCCTACACCGCCGTCAACGTGCCCTACTCGGCCCTCGGCGGCGTGATGACCGGCGACAGCGTGGAGCGTGGCAACCTCCAGACCTGGCGCTTCGCCATGGCCATGGTGGGCGGGTTCCTGGTGACCACCTCGGTCTTCCCGCTGGCCAAGCTGCTGGGCGGTGGCGAAACGCCGGAGGACCTGCAGCTCGGATTCCCGTTCGCGATGGCCATCATGGCCGTCATCGGCGTGGTCTGCTTCCTGCTGTGTTTCAGATTGACGAAGGAATACATCAAGGCGGATCCGATACAGGCGCAGCGCAGCCCGCTGGCCGACCTGGGCGCCATGTTCAGCAATACGCAGTGGCTGATCATTGCGCTGGCCACGCTGATCATCATGACCCGCGGCGCCATGCAGAGCGCGACCAAGCCCTTCTTCGTCAAGTACTACCTGATCACCGACCACATGCCGGCCTGGCTGGCCTGGTTCATGGGCAGCACCTCGTCCAAGCTCTCCGCCTTCCTCGGCATGACCATGCTGGCGGGTGTGGCAGGCGCCATCACGGCCAACCAGCTTGGCGACCGCTGGTGCAAGGTGTCGGTGATGAAGCTGGCGCTGGTCGGCACCATCATCATGAACGTGACGCTGTTCCTGATTCCGCGCGATGCGGTGCTGGCGGCGCTGGTCCTGGTCATGTCGTCGAATTTCTTCCACATGATGTTCGTGCCCATGCTGTTCTCGACCGTGCCGGACACCGTGGACTACGGCCTCAAGACCGTGGGCAAAGGCGCCATGGCCATGTTCTGCGCCGGGCACCTGTTCGCGCTGAAGATGGGGAATGCCTTTGGCGGATTCTTCACCGGTCATTTCCTGGGCTGGTTTGGTTACCAGGCCAATGTCGAACAGAGCGAGCGGGCCCTGAGCGGCATCATGTATGCGTTCGCTGGCAGCTCCATCGTCGGCGCGATCCTGGTGGTCATCTGCCTGCACTTCTACAAGCTCAAGCGCGGCTGGCAGGACCAGCTCCCGACCAACTAGGTACACCATGCCGCGGATGATCCAGAACCCCATCCTGCCGGGGTTCAACCCCGACCCCTCCATCGTCCGCGTGGGCGATGACTACTACATCGCCACCTCCACCTTCGAGTGGTACCCCGGTGTGCAGATCCACCATTCGCGCGACCTGGTGCACTGGCGCCTGATCGCGCACCCGCTGGATCGCGTCGAACTGCTCGACATGCGCGGCAACCCGGATTCGGCGGGCATCTGGGCGCCCTGCCTCACCTGGGCCGATGGGCTGTTCTGGCTGGTGTACACCGACGTGAAACGCCACGAGGGCAGCTTCAAGGACACGCACAACTACCTGACGACCTGCGCCTCGATCGACGGACGCTGGTCCGATCCGGTGTACCTGAACAGCAGCGGCTTCGATGCCTCGCTGTTCCACGACGAGGATGGGCGCAAGTGGCTGGCCAACATGGAGTGGGACTACCGGCCTGGCAACCACGCCTTCCACGGCATCGTGCTGCAGGAATACGACCACAAGGCCGGCAGGCTCATCGGCCCGGTGCGCAACATCTTCAAGGGCACCGAACTGCGCGTGACCGAAGGGCCGCACCTCTACAAGCGCAATGGCTGGTACTACCTGCTGACCGCCGAAGGCGGCACGGGCTACGGCCACGCCGTGACCATGGCACGCTCGCGCCAGATCGAGGGCCCGTATGAACTGGACCCGATCAAGCACATCGTCACTTCGCGGGATGACCCCACCCTGCCGCTGCAGCGCTCCGGCCATGGCGACTGGGTCGAGACGCAGAACGGCGAGTTCTACCTGGTGCATTTGTGCGGCCGGCCGCTGTCACTGCACTCGGATTCGGACCAGCAGCGCTGTCCACTGGGCCGCGAGACGGCCATCCAGAAGATGTACTGGACGGACGATGGCTGGCTGCGCCTGGCCAATGGCAGCAACAAGCCCGACCTGCAGACGCCGGCGCCCGATCTGCCGCCGCATCCGTGGCCGAAGGCACCCGCACTCACCACCTTCGACACCGGCCAGCTGCCCATCGACTTCCAGTGGCTGCGCTATCCGTGGGACGAGGCGCTGTATTCGCTCAAGGCGCGACCGGGCCATCTGCGCCTGTTCGGTGCCGAGTCATTCGGCTCCTGGTTCCGCCAGTCGCTGATCGCGCGCCGCCAGCAGGCCTTCTGCTTCACGGCCACGACGAAGGTCGAATTCGAACCCGACACCTTCCAGCAGGCGGCGGGCCTCGTCTGCTACTACAGCGCGCACAAGCTGCACTACCTCAACATCAGTTGCGACGACGCGGGCCAGAAGCACCTGTCCATCCTGAGCTGCCTGGGCGATGAGAAGTTCAACCTGGCTTATCCGGTGGAATCGGCGAAGCAGATTCCGCTGCCGCGCGGTGCGGCGGTGTGGCTGCGTGCCACGGTGGAGTTCCAGAAGCTGCGTTTCTCCTGGTCGCTGGACGGCGAGCGCTGGACGCAGCACGAGGGCGAACTGGACCACTCGCTGATTTCCGACGAAGCCGGGCGTGGACTTTCGAAGGGCTTCACCGGTGCCTTCGTCGGCATGGCCTGCCACGACATCAGCGGCCGGCGCCAGCCGGCCGACTTCTCGTTCTTCGAGTACGTGGAGGAGGATCCGGCCGCCTGACGCGGCCGGTGGCTCAACCCTGGTCGCGGCTGTGTTTGCCGTCCAGCAACCGCTGGATGCCGAGCGGATTCGCGCGCTGCAGTTCCGGTGGCAGCAAGGCGTCCGGGAAGCCCTGGTAGCACACGGGTCGCGCGAATCGCAGCATCGCCGCCGTACCCACTGAAGTGAACCGCACATCCGAGGTGGCTGGATACGGCCCGCCGTGGTTCATCGCCGGCGACACTTCCACGCCGGTGGGGAAGCTGTTGACGATGAGTCGGCCCGCACAGTTCTCCGCCGCCGCCACCAGTTCCTCGGCACTGGCCAGATCCTTGTCGGTGCCATGCAGGGTCGCCGTGAGCTGACCCTCCAGCAGCCGCGCGCAGGCGGCCATCTGCGCCAGGTGTTCCACCACGATCACCAGCGAGAATGGCCCGAATGCCTCCGTGGCCAGTTCCGGATGCTTCAGGAAATGCGCGCCATCGGTGCGTGCGACGCTGGGCAGCGCCTGCGTAATGCCGGGCTTCACGGTGGCCGTCGCCATCTGCGCCACGCCATCGACGCCCAGTACCTCGCCACGGTGCTTCTCGAAGGACTCGCGGATGTCCTCGGTGAGCATGGTGCCGGCGGGTGCCGCCTCGACCAGCTTCGTCAGGGCAGTGACAAATTTGTCCGCATCCGGTCCGCGCAACGCAAACACCAGGCCAGGCTTGGTACAGAACTGCCCCACCCCCATCGTGAAGGAGCCGAACAGGCCCTGCGCGATGGCCTCGCCGCGCGTCGCCATCGCCTCTGGCAGCACGAACAGCGGATTCAGGCTGCTCATCTCGGCGAACACGGGGATCGGCTTCTCGCGCGCGGCGGCCGCGTCGAACAGTGCGCGACCAGCGAGCTGTGATCCGGTGAAGCCCACCGCCGCCGTTGCCGGATGCTTCACCATGGTCATGCCGGCGGTGGCGCCGCCGCCGTGAATCAACGAGAACACACCTGCAGGCAGACCGCAGGCCGCTGCGGCATTCGTGATCGCACCAGCGACCAGCTCCGCGGTGCCCGGATGCGCGCGATGCGCCTTGACCACGACGCTGCAACCGGCGGCGAACGCCGAGGCCGTATCGCCACCGGCAGTGGAGAAGGCCAGCGGGAAATTGCTCGACCCGAACACGACCACGGGACCCACGGGCTTGAGCATGCGGCGCAGGTCCGGCCGCGGCAGCGGCTGGCGATCCGGCAACGCCGGGTCGATGCGCGCATCCACCCACGAACCCTCGCGTACCACCTGCGCGAACAGCCGCAGCTGTGCGCAGGTGCGGCCACGCTCGCCGGTGATGCGTGCGGCCGGCAGGCCTGTCTCGGCGGTGGCCCGCTCGATCAATGCATCACCCAGCGCCTCGATTTCCATGGCGATGCGCTCGAGGAATTCGGCGCGCCGGGCCGCAGGCAGTGCGCGGTATTGCACGAAGGCCGCGGCAGCGGCCTCCATGGCTCCGGCGACTTCCTCGCCCGAGGCTTCGTGAAAGGCCGGTTCCAGGGCGCTGCCCGTGGCCGGATTCATCGGCTTGAAGGTGCGACCGCCGGTGCGGCCGCGCGTGCCGGCGATCAGGCTCGTGCCTTGCAGATTCATCATTACTCCAGTCAGGCCACGAAATTGGCCAGTGTTCCCACCGGTTCGATGGTGATGCGGATTTCATCGCCACGCTCGAGCGTGAATGAATCCGGCGGCACGATTCCGGTACCGGTCATCAGGTACGCGCCGCGGGGAAACGTGTTGTCACGGAACAGGAATTCCACCAGTGACGGCAGTGGCCGCTTGATCTGCCCGACATTGGTGTCACCGGCAAAGACCACCTGCCCCTGGCGCCGGATTTCGATGCGGATGCCCACACCGGCGCCCGGCAGCTGGTCGGTGACAACCAGGCACGGGCCCAGTGCTGCGCTTCCGGCGTAAGTCTTGGCCTGCGGCAGATACAGCGGATTCTCGCCTTCGATATCGCGCGAGCTCATGTCGTTGCCGATGGTGTAGCCGAAGATCCGGCCGGCCGCATTGACGGCCAGTGTCAGCTCCGGCTCCGGCACGTTCCACTTCGAGTCGCTGCGGATCCGCACCTTGCCACCCGGCCCGACCACGCGTTGCGCTGTCGCCTTGAAGAACAGTTCCGGTCGGTCCGCGTTGTAGACGCGGTCGTAGAAATTTCCGCCACCGGCATCGCGTGCTTCCTCCATGCGCGCGTCCTTGCTGCGCAGATAGGTCACGCCCGCCGCCCAGACTTCCTGGTTCAGGATGGGCGCAGCCCAGTCCGCCTGATCCAGGGCATCACATGGCGTGCCCCCCGCAAAAGCCGCGGTGACCATGGCAATGGGCCCGTCGGCCGAGAAGATCGCATCGAGATCGAATGCGCTGTCCGCCTTGCGGAATTCACCACCCTGTTCCAGCACCAGACACTGCGCCGTTGCAAAAACCCGGATCATTGCTGCTCACTCTGTCTTCCATAATTGGGGCCATGATGGTGGACCTGTGCCGAGGCGGCAAGAAATTGCGGGATACATCGCAGTAATTCAGCGACAGGTTGCGAGGCTGCGGGCCGGCGCTACGCTGCCCACATGAAATACCTGCTCACAATCTGCTGTTCGCTGCTCCTGACGACCCCCGCGCTGGCAGATCCCCCGGACCACGCCCCCGCGTGGGGATATCGGAACAAGGGGAAGGACAAGGGACCGCGCAGGTTCCACGGTTATACCGGCGTCGAGTGGGAGCAGGACTACGGTGTTGCCGGTGGCCGCTGTGATACGGACAAGGTGCTCACCGTGGTCGGAGCAGTCGGCGGTGCCGTCATCGGCAACCGTACGGCCTCGGCCGAGAATCGCACCATCGCGACCATTGTCGGCGCCATCATCGGCAGTGTCATCGGCAACAAGGTCGGGGATGCCATCGACGACGGCGATCGGGCCTGCCTTGGCCACAGTCTCGAGGTCGGCACCGTCGGCCATGCCATCACGTGGACCAATCCGCGCACGCGCATTGCATACCGCGTGGAACCGGTGCGCGATCTTCCGGGTGGGTGCCGCGAGTTCCGCTACCGTGCCGGCCCTGGCGCCAAATCCGCCCTGATGACCGCCTGTCGCAAACCGAATGCGACCTGGGAAGTGCGTCCCTAGAATCCCGTGGCGCGCGGGCACCTCCGTCGCCGCGCCGCCAGCCTTGTAGGACAGGGCGCGCTCCGTGATGCACAGCACAGTGACAGTGCGCGCAATCCCATAGCATTTTTTCGCGGTGCAGAAAGGATGTATCCCGCAAGTACCAGGTGTCACACCTCGGGGCAAGTTCCTGGATGGGAACGTAGCCCTGCAATCAGGAAGCGACATTGCCAAAAGCCATTGCGCCACAGGTGGTCGAGTCCAGAGCGGGCCAATGCGGTCAGCCCGCGGAGCCCGCGCGCGATGAAGTAGCGGACCGGCTGCTGACCGGCGCGTCAACCCTGGCCGACCCCGCGACCGCCGTACCCGCCCAGGACTCCGGCAAGTGGCGCGACATGGTCGCGAGCCTCAGGCATGCGGCCACCCACGACACGCTCACCGGGCTGCCAACCCGCGGCCTGCTGCTGGAACGCCTGCAGTGCGAACTGGAACGCGACCCCGCCGATGGCACGCCTCTGGCGATCCTGTTCGTCGATCTGGACAACTTCAAGCTGGTCAATGATTCCCTCGGGCACAGCAGCGGTGATGACCTGCTGTGCGAGATGGCCAGGCGTATCAGCGCCTGCGCTGGCGATGCCGACACGGTGAGCCGGTTTGGCGGGGATGAGCTGGTCATCCTGCACCCGCGCGCGGACGACGGCTCCGAAGCGGCGCTGGGCGCGCGCATCCTCGCCGCCGTGGCCCGACCGGCCAGACTTTCCGGCAAGGAAGTCGTGGTATCGGCAAGTGTCGGCGTGGCGCTTTGCGCGCCAGGGGCCAAGTCCTGCGAACAGCTGCTGCGCGAAGCAGACACCGCCCTGTATGCGGCCAAGGGCCGGGGTCGGGCCCGAATCGAGTACTTCAACGAGGAATTGCACGCGCGCGTTGCCAACCGGGTGCAGACGGAAGCAGAGCTGCGGGTCGCACTGCGTGAATCCCAGCTGTTTCTCCACTACCAGCCGCAGGTGAACCTGAAGACCGGCCGCGTGGTCGGCGTCGAGGCGCTGGCGCGCTGGCGCCACCCCACCCGCGGCATCGTCGGGCCCGCCGAATTCATCCCGGTCGCCGAGGAATGCGGACTCATCGAAAAGCTGGGTCGGCAGGTTCTGTGGCAGTCCTGCCAGCAACTGGCCGAGTGGGCACGGCTCGCGCCAGACCGTCCACTCACCATGACGGTCAATGTTTCGCCGCGGCAGCTGGAGCGCCCGGAATTCGTGGATGACGTCGAGCAGATTCTCGAAGCCTCCGGCATCAGGCCGCGCGCACTGTGCCTGGAACTGACCGAAAGCGCCGTCATCGGCGTAACCGCGGACACCACCAACGTACTGAACGAGTTGCGGCAGCTCGGCATCTACGTGGCCATCGACGATTTCGGTACGGAGCACTCCTCACTGGCCCGCCTGCGCACCATGCCCGCGGAAATTCTCAAGATCGATCGCAGCTTCGTGGATGGCCTCAGCAGCGAACCTGGCGACACGGCCGTGGTCTCCTCGATCCTCAGCCTCGCCTACGCGATGGGCAAGCACGTGATCGCCGAGGGAGTGGAGCGGCCGGAACAGGCCATCGCGCTGCGTCGCATGGGCTGCGAGATCGCGCAGGGCTACCTGTTCTCGCGCCCGGTCGATGCCGCGGAGATTGAACAGCTGCTCGACCGCAGCCTGTGGGAAGCCACGTCCCGAACTGCGCTGCACCCGGCAGTGTTTGCGCCCGATCTGCAGGCGCGGAGTGGATACCACTACTTCATCGACGAATTCCTCGACCACATTGGTGCGCCCATGGGCACCACGCACGCCGGTGGGAACCCGTGAGCCTGTTCATCGGCATTGCCAACATCCTGCTGGGGCTGGCCTACTCGGGCCTGGGCACTCTCTCGGCCTGGGAGACCTTCAGCCTGCATCGCTATCGGGGCTGGTCGCGCTTCGGCATCGGCTTTTCGCTGATGGCCGCCAGCTGTGGCCCGCACCATCTGGTGCATGGCTGGCATGTGTTGCATGGGGCTGCTGTGACCGGGCCCATGTTCGCCGCATCCGTCATCGGCCTGCCTGCAGGGATGATATTCAGCCTGCTGCGCATCGAGACGTTGCTGGGGGGACGCGGCGATCGCACGCTGACCGTCTCTCCGCAGCGGGTCATCCTGCTGGCCAGCGCATTTGCCGTAACGGCCGGTGCACTGGCAACGTGGACCCTGGCCCGCCCCCCCGCTGCTTTCAGCTGGCCGCAGGTGCTGTGCACGACATCTGGCCTGGCGGCGGCCCCGCCCGGGCAACTCTCGGGCATCGATTTCGGCTCGCTTGCGCTGATGGCAAACCTGTTCGTCGCCGTGACCTACGGCATGGTGGGCTGGTATCTGTCCGATACGCAGGTGCGCCGTCGCATCACCGGTGGTGCATGGTCGCTGTCCGGCGTATCGCTCGCAGGGGTGTTCATCACCTGCGCCTTCATGCACCTGATCCATGCGTTCACCATCGAGGCGCACGGTCCGACGCTGCTGTTCGATCTGCTGGGAATCCCGGCCTCGATCTACTTCCTGTGGACCGTCAAACAGGTACACAACGATTCGGTGGTGGACTGGAATCGCCGTCCGTTGATTGGGGTGGCCGCCACACCCGAACGCTCCTCACCCTGGAGCGGTCCGGGGCCGCTTGCCGGGAGCAGGAATTCCTGAGGTGACCACCGGCGCAGGCTGAATCGACTATCCTGCGTCCCATGTCCCGCGCCTTCGCCACGTTGATCGCAGCAACCCTGTATGCAGCGGCAACCGTGGCATGGGGCGCAGAAGCGGCCCCCACTCAGACATCCGCCACGCCGGCAGCGGCAGACGCCCTGCAGGAACTGGACGAAATCATGGTGCGCGGCAAGAAGCTCAAGCAGGTGATCGCCGACGCCGAGGATGAGTTCTTCTCGATATTCAACGACGTGAACACCGATGACGACTACGACACCAGCTGCGTGTACCTGAATCTGGATGCGGGGAACGGCGGTTCGCAGCTGAAGAGCCGCGTGTGCATGCCGGGGTTCGTGGCCGATGCCATGGCCAGCTGGGCAGTCTCGAAGGTGGAGTGCACCGACTTCAACGACCACGACAGCAACTTCGACGGCCGCATATCCCGCGACGAGGCCGACGCAGACGACGACCTGAAGAATCTGTTCATCGTGCTGGACAAGAACCACGACCAGTACCTGAGCGCCATGGAATACGCCGAGCGCAACATGCCGCTGACGCCCGGCTGCTACCAGCCGCCGCCGCCGCAGCTGGTGCTGATGGAAGGCACGCAGAAGTGGTACGACCACTCGATGAAGGTGATCAACGGCGATCCGCGCCTGCAGAAGATGGCCGGCCACCTGGATGACCTGTACCGCGAGCTGTATGCGGAAGAGGCGCAGCTGACCCGGGTGAAGGCTGCGCTGGATGCCAATGCGGTCCCGGTGGCCGTGAAGGCGAATCCGGGGCCGCGCCCGAATTGAGTGGCCGTGGTGATGGCGTTTCCGCCATCACCAGTACCGGGCCGATACCGCGAACTAGTTCAGCTTGATCTGCACGTCCACGCCGGCTGGCAGTTCCAGCTTCATCAGCGCGTCCACCGTCTTGTCGGTGGGGTCGAGGATGTCCATCAGGCGCTTGTGGGTGCGCAGCTCGAACTGGTCGCGCGCGTCCTTGTCGCCATGGGGCGAGACCAGCACGGTGAACTTCTCCATCTTGGTGGGAAGCGGCACCGGGCCGCGCACGGTGGCACCTGTGCGCTTGGCGGTCTCGACGATCTCCCTGGCCGAGGTGTCGATCAAGCGGTGATCGAAGGCCTTGAGGCGGATGCGGATATTTTGATTAGCCATCTGACACTTCCTATCGGGCGAAGCCCGCTATCTTTGCGGGGGCCGCGCCAGCGGACCCCGTTGAACCCTGCGCGCGAGCGCTATTTGAGGATCTTGGAAACGACGCCTGCGCCGACGGTCTTGCCACCCTCGCGGATGGCAAAGCGCAGACCCTCATCCATGGCGATCGGAGCAATCAGCTCCACCGTCATCTTGATGTTGTCGCCCGGCATCACCATCTCCGCGCCACCGTCCAGCTCCACCGAACCGGTCACG
>Ga0164241_10002994_pt1 | contig 17563 bp, 16 predicted proteins | sample OricomyardsoilBY_FD_108780 | JGI IMG/M metagenome (GOLD analysis project Ga0164241, IMG submission 108780) | Backyard soil microbial communities from Emeryville, California, USA - Original compost - Back yard soil (BY) | ecosystem: Environmental > Terrestrial > Soil > Unclassified | place: USA...
CCCCGTCCCGGACTTCCCGGGCCACCGCTCCCAGGGTGGCCGTCGACAGTTCCGACAGCGATCGGGCCGCCTCGCCGGACAGCGGAGCGGTGCCGGGGGAAGAGGTCCGGACGCTCACCGGCGGTCCTCGCTTTCGACTGCTGACAGGTGGGTCAACCGACACGGTACGGATCGGGTCCGACACCCGGGCCGGTGGGCCCGGCCAGTGCTGCTTCCGGGCCCGGCCAGTGCTGCTGCCGGGTGGGAGGCGGAGTCCCTGTTCGCGGTTCCGACGGACGGGCATCGCAGTGGTGCGTCGACCGACCGTCAGGTCAGTGGCAGACCCCGATCGAGGAACTCGATCGCTTGAATGGCCTTCTCGACGCCCCCGTCCGGCCCCAACGTTCCGCCGATGACGGCTCCGGCGAGGGCGCCGGCGAAGACACGGACCTCGAAGTCGTCCGGTGCCCGGCCGAGCCGCTCCGCCGTCGCCGTGGCGATCATGTCGATCGAGCGGTAGAGCTCGGCCATGATCGCCTGGCGCAGCTCGGGAACCGCGAAGATCACCTGCTGCCGTTCCCGCTCCCGTTCCAGATCCTCGGGGCTCAATTCCGCGAAGGTGATGGTGATCGCCCGGCGCAGGGCGGTCAGCGGTGGCAGGTCCAAGGGCTGTTCGCCGAGCGCCTTGAGCAGGATCGGGTCGAGGTCGTCCGCCATCACGACGTCTTCCTTGCTCGGGAAGTATCGGAAGAAGGTGCTGGGCGAGACATCCGCGGCCTCGGCGATCTGCTCGATCGAGGTCTGGGCATATCCCTGCGCGACGAACAACCGCATGGCCTGCTCGCGGATGGTCGCGCGGGTTCTGAGTTTCTTGCGCTCGCGCAGACCGATCGCTGCGGGTTTATGCGGCATGAACCGATTGTCCCGTGGTCGGGGTGGTTCCGGCGGTGACTTGCACGCGCAGCGGCATCCGCAGCAGCGCCAGCACCGCGCCGGCCGCGCAGATCGCGGCGCAGACCCAGAGCATCGCGCTCATGCCGTGCACGAAAGCCTCCGCAATGCTGGGAATCAACTGCGGCCGGCCGGTCCGCGTCGCCGCCCCGATCCCCTGGATGACGCCGTCGCGCAGCGGTGGAACCGCCAGCTGACCCAGCCCGTCGCGGTACGCAGCAATGAGCACCGTCCCGAGCACCGCGACGCCGATGGTGCCACCGGCCTGGCGCAGGGCCTGGATCAACGCCGACCCGGCACCCGAGCGTTCCGGCGGGAGTTCGTCGAGCGCGGCATTCATCGCGGTGGGCAGCACAAAGCCCATGCCTGCGCCGACGACGGTGATCCAGACCGCGGTGAACGGGTACCCGGATTCCACAGTGGTGCCGGCGCCGAGGATCAGGCCCGCGGTGAGCAGCCCGAAACCGGAGCACAGCACGATCCCGGGTCCGACCTTGCGACCGATCTGCTCGGCGACCCGGGTGCCCACGACGAGACCACCGATCAGCGGCAGCAGTCGCAGGCCGCTGCCCAGCGCGTCCACCCCGAGAATCGCCTGGAAATACTGGGGGACGGCGAAGAACAGGCCGAACATCGCGAAATTCGCCGCCGTCGCGAACGTCGTCCCCCAAGTGAAACCTCGCGAGCCGAACAGTGACAGGTCGATCAGCGGGTCGGTCGCCCGCCGCTGCCAGAGGATGAACGCCGTCGACGCCGCGACGGAGACACCGATGGCGATCCAGGCGACGCCGTCGCCCCAGCCGTCCGCACCGGCCCGAATGACGCCATAGGTCAGGGCGGCCAACCCGGTCGAGGAAAACACGATCCCCCACCAGTCCAGCCGCCGGCCCGTCGCGCCGTTCGACTCCGGAACGAGGGCCATCACCGCGATGCAGGCCAGCGCGACCAGCGGCACATTGATCAGGAAGATGGAGCCCCACCAGAAGCTGTCGAGCAGCCAGCCGCCCAGCAGCGGACCCAACGGCAGGCCGATCGCCATCGAGGTCACCCAGATCGCCAGCGCCTTCTTACGTTCGGCCTGATCGGGAAACAGCACCGAGACCACGGCCATCGACATCGGCAGCATCACCGCCGCCGCCAACCCCAGCCCCGCGCGCGCGGCGATCAGGGCTCCGGCCGAGCCCGAGTAGGCGCAGGCGATCGATGCCAGGCCGAACACGATCAGCGCGCCGAGGAGCAACCGTTTGCGGCCGAACCGATCGCCAAAGGCTCCGCCGGGGAGCAGCGCCGCGGCCATCACCAGCGTGTAGGCGCTGGTGATCCACTGCAGTTGCGCGGTGCTCGCGGACAGGTCGCCGGCGAGGGTCGGCAACGCGACGGTGAGCACCGTAGTGTCCAGGCCAACGGTGAGCATCGCCAGGGAAAGCGCGAACAGTGCCCACCACCGAGTCGGGTTCGAGGCCATGATGACAGCTCCTGTCTAACGGCAGTTACTCTCGTTCTGATAGCTACTGTCAAAATAGAACCACTGCTAGATAAGCGCAAGTGTCAGATTCCCCGTCCGGGTCTGCCGTCCTGGCAACCAGGTACGCCTGCGGGGTCTTCTCCCACGACCCGATGACCCCGCCCTCCCGCTCGAGAACCGTGAGGCCGGCGTCCCGACGCAGCGAACCGAAGCGAACCGGGCCAGCACGGCCCGATCGGTCGGGATTCGCCGCGAGTTCGTCCTGGAGCAACCGCGCATTGTCGACGACGACGGCGTCGTAAGCGATGCGGGTCCGGGTCAGATGTGTTCGCTCGAGCATGCCGCGGACGGTATCGACCGCCTACGACAGTGGCCCCGCGCCGACGGTCGGACGGACGTCGGCGACCGGCTCCCGTGCCCCGGCGCGTTCGGCCCCGATCCCCGCGACCACCACGCAGATCAGCCCGACCACCGGCAGCGCACCTGGCACCTGATGAAGCGCAACCAGTCCCACGACCAGGGCGATCGCCGGTTCCAGGCTCATCAGCGTGCCGAACGCGGCCGTCGACAACCGGCGCAGTGCCAGCATCTCCAGCGCAAAGGGAATGACGGGGACCAGCAGTGCGAGACCGAGCCCGATCAGCACCAGCTCCCAGGTCAGCGACCCGAAGGTAGCCGGTCCGGCGATCAGGGTGGCGGTGATCCCGGCGACCGGCATCGACACCGCGAGACCCCTGATGCCCGTCACCTCGTCGCCGACGTGCTGGGTCAGCAGGATGTAGGCAGCCCAGCAGGCCGCCGCGCCGAGCGCGAACGTCACCCCGACCAGATCGACCGCACCCTGCCAGGGTTCGGTGAGCAGCAGGACGCCGACGGCCGCAGGCAGCACCCAGAGCCGGGCCCGGCCCCGCCCCCGCGACGCGGCTACCGACAGCGGACCAAGGAATTCGATCGCACTCGCGATGCCCAACGGCAGCCGAGCCGCCGCGCCCATGAACAGCATGGTCATACCCGCGGTGACGATCCCAAGCGCGATGCAGGCCAGCAGGCTCGAGCGGGTGAACCAGGACCGCCGCGGACGCACGAAAACCAGCAGCAGCACCCCGGCCCAGGCCAGCCGCAGCCACGCGGCGCCCTCCGGGCCGAGCCGATCGAACAGGCCGACCGACGCGGCCAGACCGAGCTGGACGAAGACCATCGCCGACACCGCCATACCGGCGCCGACCCGCGTGCTGTTGCTGACCATGCGAACGATCAGACCAGGCGACGACCATTCGCGTCCACATCATTATCACGAAGGAACCATTCATGAATGATGGATAATGGGTGACGTGGACCCTCGGCGCCTGCTCTTCCTGCACGAACTGGCCCGGCTCGGCTCGATGCAGCGCGTCGCCGACGAGCTGGGTGTGACGACCTCAACGGTGTCGCAGCAGATCGGCGCGCTCGGCCGTGACGTCCGGTTGCGGCTGGTCGAACCGGACGGCCGGCGAGTCCGGCTCACCCCCGCCGGTCGCCGGCTCGCCGACCACGCGGCCACCATCTTGGGTGCGATCGACGCGGCCCGCCGCGACCTCGGGTCCGGCGATCCGGGCGGCACCGTCGCGGTCGCCGGCTTCGCCACCGCGATCCGACGAGCGTTGCTGCCGGCGATCCGGCGCCTCTCGGTCGAGCACCCCCGGATCACCCTGCACGTCCGTGAGCACGAGCCGGCCGAGGCCATGAGCGCCCTGGCCGCCGGCACGGTCGACCTCGCGCTGGTCTACGACTACTCGCTGGCTCCGATCCGTTTCGAGCGAACCTACGAGGTGGTGCGGCTGTGGGCCGCGCCGTGGAGTCTGGGTGTGCCGGCCGACACCGTCGGCGACCTGCCGGCCGATTTCGACGCACCCACAGTCGTGCGCCGGTATCGGGACCGTCGGTGGATCGTCAACTCACGCAACACCGCCGACGAGGACCTGATCCGTATCCTCGCCTCGATGGTCGAGTTCGAGCCCGAGATCGCCCATCGGGCGGACAGTCTCGACCTGGTCCAGGACCTGATCACCTCTGGCCACGGCGTCGGGCTGCTGCCGGCCGATGGACCCACTGATCCGGGCATCCGACTGCTGCCGCTGAGGAATCCGCCCGCGCTCCTGCGGGCGTTCGCCGTCACCCGCCGCGGGCACACCCAGTGGACACCGCTTGCGGTCGTCCGGGACCTGGTCGCTGAACATGCGGATATCCAGCGAACGACCGTGCCGCAGCGCTGATATCGGATGGCCGGAAGGTGCAGCCACCCGAACCCCGCACGGCCATCACACGGTTTGAGAGCCACTGTCGTACTTTGTACGACAGTCAGCGATGATGGCATCGTCACTACCTGCTTTGACGCTGAACGCAGCGCGGCGTCGGTCAACGCGACACTCGACCGGTCGGCTTCAGGTGGCTGGCACGATCGGGCCGGCCGCCCTCCGCTCGGATCAGGAGTCACTGTCGTACCCCTGTGCGAGAGTCATGGCATGACCGGCACGATCACTACCCGAGCCGACGCGGACCGCGTCGCCGCGGTGGTCGCCGACGGTCTGACCGAGCTGCTGGACGCCGAGTACTGGAAGTTCCCCGGCGACGACCTGCTCGACACCGCCCGCATGCCGTCTTGAACCCAGCGCATTCGGCGCCTGGACGTCTCGCGCCCACCGCCCCCGATCGAATCGTTTCGACTACCCTGAACCTATGGCCCGTACCCGGGCGACCCTGGCTCAGGTCGCCGCCCGCGCCGGGGTGTCGGTGTCCACCGCGTCCCTGGCCTTCAGCGGCTCCGGGCCGGTATCGGCGAGGACCCGGGAGCGGGTACTGGCCGCCGCCGAGGAATTGAATTACGCCGGGCCGGACCCCCGGGGCCGATCCCTGCGGCAGGGCCGCTCGGGAATCATCGGCGTCGTCATGGAGGACCGGGTGCTGGCCGCGTTCCGTGATCCAGTGCGGATCGCCGTCCTCGACGGGATCGCCCAGGAGACGTCCGCCCAGGGGCTCGGGCTGCTGCTGCTCTCGGATGTCGGGGCCAGCGCAGACGCGATCGCCACCGCCACCATGGACGCCGCGATCCTGTTCGCCTTCAGCTCCCGCAGCGACCGGACGGTCGACCTGCTGCGCCGCCGTTCGCTTGCGGTGGTCGCGGTCGGCGGTCCTGACCACGGGTTGCTGACCATCTCGATCGACGACGAGGCGGCGAGTGCGGCCGCCGCCCAACACCTGGCCGACCTGGGTCATCGGGACGTGGCGATCGCCGCGCTGCCCCTGGTCAACGTGGAGCCGACCACGGGCCGGGCCGACCCCGGGAACGATCGAGTCGCCGGTTTCGACCGTCCTCGGAGCGATCCGACAGCCCAACCCGGCGGCTCGATCAAGCGACTCGCGACCGAGGCCGAACGTGACGGAACGGTCACGGTGACCCTGGACCGCCTGCGCGGGGTGCGCGCCGTCTACCCCCGCAGCACAGGCGTGGTCACGGCCGGCAGTTCGGTCGAGGAAGGCATGCTGGCCGGCCACGCGCTCCTGGCCGATCCGACCACCCGACCGACCGCGGTGATCGCGCAGAGCGACCTGCTCGCCGCCGGCGTGATCAAGACCGCGCAGGAACTCGGACTGTCCGTGCCGGGCGACCTGTCGGTGATCGGATTCGACGGGATCCCGCTGGATCGGATCATCCCGCAGGACCTGACGACGATGGCGCAGCCGGCGTCCGACGAGGGCCGGGCGGCCGGACGGGCAATCATGGACCTGCTGGACGGCGGGCATCCGGCGCCCACCCGGTTCGCCTGCCGATTCCACCGGGGCGCCACCACGGCGGCCCCACGCTGAACTCATCCCGGCAATTCCGGACATACCCTCGGAACGGCTCGATCGCGTTGCGATCCATCACCGCGAGCGGGACGATGATCGACAATTCGGACATGGAGGTGCACGATGCCCGGCGCAGACTGGCTGGCGACCGCGGTCCGGCTCGGAGCCCAGGTCGACACCCTCGCCGCGGTCGCCGCGTACGCCCGGCTGCACACCGACGGCGCTCCGGCGGATCCGGCGGTGGGTGAACTCCTGTCGGCGATCACCGCCGAGGTGGTCGGGCCGGGCAGCGAGGACGTCGACCCCGCCGTGGCGGCCCAGGTGATCGGCCTGGCCCGGGCATTCCTGCGGCAGGCCCTCGAACTGATCGACAACCCGGGCCGGCGCGGCGGCTGGGAACTGGTCGATGTCCCGCTCCTGCAGAGCATCGGACGGCTGTCGATGGGGATCGCCGAGGCGATCGCGGCCTTCGAACGGGTCGTTCCGGAGTTCGCCGACCGGCTGGCCGCCCCGGGAGCGCGCCTGCTCGACATCGGGACGGGCACCGGCTGGCTGGCGATCGCGCTGGCCCGGGCCAATCCGACTCTTCAGATCGTGGGCATCGACATCTTCGAGCCGGCGCTGGATCTGGCCAGGACCAATGTCGACGCCGAGGGATTGGCCGACCGGATCGAGCTGCGGCGCCAGGATGCGGTCACCCTTGACGGCACCGACCGGTTCGACGCGATCTGGGTTCCCCTACCCTTCTTGGCCAGGCCCGCCGTCGAACCGGTGCTGGCGGCCGCCCGCCGCTGCCTCCGTCCGGACGGCTGGGTCCTGCCGGGCATCTTCGCCGGCCCACCCGGGCAGCTCGGACAGCTGCTGACCGATGTGCGCACGGTGCGTTCCGGCGGCCATCCCTGGCCGCCCGACGAGATCGTGCGAGTGCTGACGGCCACCGGGTTCGCCGACGGCCAGGAGGTTCCGCGGACCTGGTCCGCTCCTGTCAGGCTGTTCGCCGGCCGGGCGTGACGCGGCCACCGCCTCACTCCGGGCAGTAAAGGCTCAGCTGAGGGCGGCGCGCACCTCATCGATGACCTTCGCCGCCGCGTCACGCAGCCTGGTCACCGACGGTCCGACGCCCAGCACCTGACGGCTGGTGCTCGGCAACAGCGCACCGTGGGCGTCGGCGAAGATGGTTCGCAGGTCCTGCGCGGTGGCGCCCTGCGCCCCCAGGCCCGGTGCCAGCATCGGCCCGTTCACGCCTGACAGATCCACCCCGGTCCGGCCGATGGTCGCGCCGACCACCAATCCGATGGAGCCGATCGGATCGTCCCCGGCGTTAAGGGCCCCGACCTGGTCGATGATCGACTGGGCGACGGTCTTCTCGTCCTGGCCCAGCGCGTGCTGGACCTGCTGACCCTCCGGGTTGGAGGTTAACGCGAGCACGAACAGGCCGCGACCCTCGGCCAGGGCGACGTCGACCGTCGGCAGCAGCGACCCGAACCCGAGGTAGGGCGACACGGTCAGCGCGTCGGCCGCCAGCGGGGCCTCGTTGGTCAGGTAAGCGGCCGCGTAGGCGGCCATGGTGGAGCCGATGTCGCCCCGCTTACCGTCCAGGATGGACAGCGCCCCGGCCTCCCGGCAGGACGTCAGCACCTCCTCGAGCACCGCGATCCCGGCCGCGCCGTGCGCCTCGAAGAACGCCGACTGCGGCTTGATCACCGCCACCGTGGGACCGAGCGCCTCCACCACAGTCATGGCGAACCGTTCGAGGCCGCCGGCGTCATCGGGCAGATCCCAGGCCTGCAGCAGCCCGGGATGCGGGTCGATGCCCACGCACAGCGGCCCTCGGGCGTCGATCGCGGCGACCAGGCGGTGGCCGAACGGCTCGGTGATGGTCATGGCTGCGATCCTCTCACCGGCCGCCCCGACCTACCCGTCCGCCAGCGACGCAAGGAGCCCCAGGGTGCCGGCGACCTGCTCCGACGTCCCGAACGGCACCGCCAGAAACTCGGTCACCCCGGCACTGTCCAACCTGGCCACCGCGGCCCGCAGGTCGGCCTCGGCACCGACGATCGCCACGTCCGCCGGGCCCTGCGCGCCCTCCCGGTCGAGCATGGCCCGGTAGCTGGGCAGCTGCCCGTAGACCGCGAACTGGCGGGCCGCCCGCTCCCTGGCGGCCGCCGGGTCGGAGGTCAGGCAGATCGGCAGTCCGGCGACGACCCTCGGCGCCGGCCGTCCGGCGTCCGCGGCGGCCTTCGTCAACAGCGGAACTGTGTGGTCGGCCAGCGTCTCGGGGCCGGTCACCCAGGTCACCGTGCCATCGGCCAGCTCGCCCGTGATCCGCAGCATCAGCGGCCCGAGCGCGGCGACCAGCAGGGATGGCGGGCTGGATCCGGGGACGACGATCCGTGTGTTGATCCGCATCGTCTCGCCGGTGAAGGCGACCCTTTCGCCGCGCAGCAGCGGCCCGAGCACGGTGAGGTACTCGCGCATGTGCCGCGCCGGCTTGCCGTAGTCCAGGCCGAACATGTCCTCGATGACGGTGCGGTGGCTCAGCCCGATGCCGAGCGTGAGGCGGCCACCGATCGCGGCCTGGGTGGTCAGCGCCTGGCTGGCCAGCGCGGTGGGGTGCCTCGGAAACGTGGGTACCACCGCGGTGCCCAGCTCGATGCCGGGCACCTGAGCACCGGCGACGGCGATCGTGGTGAGGGCGTCGATCCCGAACAGCTGGGCCAGCCAGGCGCTGGGGAATCCGTGCCCGGCGGCGGCGCGGATCTGCTCGACTTGGTCAACCAGGCCGGTACCCCGCCCGGCGATGTCCCCGATTCCGATGCCGATCCTCATGCGCCGGGACGCTACCCCACGCCCCGGACCGGCCGCGGAAAATCCGCATGCCCAGCGCCAGCCGATCTTCCGCAGGCAGCGGGCCGGAGGCCGCGGCAGGGGTCACCGCGCGGCGATTGCCTTGTTCAGCGCGGTCAGCAGCGGTGGTCCGCCGAAGATGAAGCCGGTGTAGACCTGCAGCAGGCTGGCGCCGGCGTCGAGCATGCGCAGCCCGTCGTCGGCCGACGAGATGCCGCCGACGCCGATGACCGGTAGGTCGCAATGCCCGGTGACGAATCGGACCACCTCCAGGGAGCGGGCGTGCAACGGGCGACCGGACAGCCCACCGGTCTCCGACGCGCGCGCGGCTTCGTCGGGCGCGACACCCTGCCGCGACAGGGTGGTGTTGGTGGCGATCAGCCCCGCGATACCCCGGTCGACACACACCTCCAACAGGTCGCCGATCGCCTGGTCGGTCAGGTCGGGGGCGATCTTGACCAGCACCGGCACGGGCCGCTGTCGCCGGGAACCCTGGCTCCAGGCCAAGCTGCCCGCCTCCGCGGTGAGGGCGGCCAGCAGCTCGTCCAGCGGCGCCCGTTCCTGCAGCGTGCGCAGACCGGGGGTGTTCGGGCTGGACACGTTGACCGCGATGTAGTCGGCGTACGCGTACACCGCGCGCAGCGAGGTCAGGTAGTCGCCGACCGCTTCGTTCACCGAGGTGATCTTGGACTTGCCCAGCGAGATGCCCAGCGGCACGCCGATCCGGCCGGCGGTGGCCAGCCGGCCGGCCAACGCGTCGGCCCCGGCGTTGTTGAAGCCCATCCGGTTGACGATCGCGCCCGACTGCGGGAGCCGGAACAGCCGCGGCCGCGGGTTGCCCGGCTGGGCATGGGCAGTGACCGTGCCGACCTCGACGTGCCCGAAACCGAGTGCGGGCCAGACCTTCAGCGCGACGCCGTCCTTGTCCATACCGGCGGCCAGGCCAACCACGGACGGAAAGTCGATCCCGAACACGGTGCGGGGACTGGGGTGTCGCCGCCAGATGCCGCCCAGCGCACGCAGACCGACGGACGAGCGGGACAGCCGGCTCAGGGCGGACAGCGTCCGGTGATGCACCGTCTCCGGATCGCCCTTGCCGACCCGGAACAGGACCGGCCGGGCAACCCGGCGGTAGGTGGCTTCTCCGACAGTCACAACGTTCCCCCGGCCACCGGCATGCTCAGCCGGCCCATTCCCGGCTCGCCCGCATCCGACTGTGCAGCACCTGCAGCGGCGCCACCCCGACGTCGGACCGGGTCAGCGCCTCGATCCCCTGGATGGCCGCCGCGGCCCCGGCCACGGTGGTGATGCACGGGATGTCGGCGGACACGGCGGCGGTGCGGATCTCGTAGCCGTCGATGCGCGGCCCGGACTGGCCGTACGGGGTGTTGATGACCAGGTCGACCTTCCCGGCCCGGATCAGCTCGACCACGGTGCCCTCGCCGCCCCCTTGGCCTTCGAAGTACTTGGCCACGACCTCGACGTCCATGCCGTTGCGCTGCAGCATTTCCGCGGTGCCCTCGGTGGCCACGATCTTGAAACCCAGGTCGGCCAGCCGCTTCACCGGGAAGACCATGGACCGCTTGTCCGCGTTGGCCACGGACACGAACACGGTGCCCTTCGTCGGCAGCGATCCGTAGGACGCCGTCTGGGATTTGGCGAACGCCGGACCGAAGGACGTGTCCACGCCCATCACCTCGCCGGTCGAGCGCATCTCCGGCCCGAGCAGCGAGTCGACGCCGCTGCCGTCGGCCCGGCGGAACCGATGAAATGGCAGGACGGCTTCCTTGACAGCGACCGGGGCACCGACCGGCAGCGTCCCGCCGTCGCCGCTGACCGGCAGCATGCCCTCCGCGCGGAGTTCGGCGATGGTGGCACCGAGCATGATCCGGGACGCCGCCATGGCCAGCGGCACCGCGGTCGCCTTCGACGAGAACGGCACCGTCCGGGAGGCTCTCGGGTTGGCCTCCAGCACGTACAGCACCTCGTCCTTGAGGGCGTACTGCACGTTCAGCAGCCCACGCACCCCGACCCCCAGCGCGATGGCCTCGGTGTGCGCGCGGACCTTGGCGATGTCGCTGCGGCCCAACGTGATCGGCGGCAGCACGCAGGCCGAGTCGCCGGAGTGAATGCCGGCCTCCTCGATGTGCTCCATCACGCCGCCCAGGTACACCTGCGTCCCGTCGCACAGCGCGTCGACGTCGATCTCGATGGCGTCGTCGAGGAACTTGTCCACCATGACGGGGCGCTCGCTGGTGACTTCGGAGATGGACTTTGCGATGTAGTTGGCCAAAGAGGGCTCGTCGTAGACGATCTCCATGCCGCGGCCGCCGAGCACGTAGGACGGGCGCACCAGTACCGGGTAACCGATCTTCTCGGCCACCGCGCGGGCGTCGTCGAACGACACCGCCATGCCGTACGCCGGCGCGGGCAGCCCGGCCTCGCGCAACAGGGTGCCGAACCGGTCGCGGTCCTCGGCGAGATCGATCGCCTCCGGCGACGTGCCCAGGATCGTGACGCCGGCCTCCTGCAACTCGGCCGCCAGCTTGAGCGGCGTCTGGCCGCCGAGGGTGGGGATCACCCCGGCGACCGTGCCGGACTGCTCCTCGGCGTGGATGACCTCCAGCACGTCCTCGATGGTGAGCGGCTCGAAGTACAGCCGGTCGCTGGTGTCGTAGTCGGTGGAAACCGTCTCCGGATTGCAGTTGACCATGACGGTCTCGTACCCGGCCGACCGCAGCGCGAGAGCGGCGTGCACGCAGGAATAGTCGAACTCGATGCCCTGGCCGATCCGGTTCGGCCCGGAGCCCAGGATGATCACCTTGGGTCGTTCGCGTTGCGGGGCCACCTCTGTTTCGGCAGCAGGGTCCGTCTCATATGCCGAGTAGTGATAGGGCGTCGACGCCGCGAACTCGGCCGCGCAGGTGTCGACCGTCTTGTAGACGGGCCGGATCCCGTTGGCCCACCGGTACTCCCGGACGGCCTGTTCGGTGCCCAGCTCCGGCCGCAGGACCGCGAGCTGCCGGTCGGACAGCCCGTACCGCTTGGCCCGGCGGACCAGCTCCGGCGTGAGCGCCGACGCGTCCCGCACCTGGGTTCCGATCGAACGGATCAGGTCGATCTGGTCCAGGAACCAGGGGTCGATGCCGGTGGCCTCGTGCAGCTGTTCGACGGTGGCCCCCCGGCCGAGGGCCTGTTCGACCCCGTAGATCCGACCGTCCAGCGGTGTCCGCAGGTGCTGCAGCAGCGCATCCACGTCGCCGGTTTCGGCCTCGGGGCCGGTCCAGAATCCGCCGAGTTTGGTCTCCATCGACCGCATCGCCTTGCCCAGCGACTCGGCAAACGAGCGGCCGATGGCCATCGCCTCACCGACCGACTTCATCGTGGTGGTCAGCGTCGGGTCGGCGCCGGGGAATTTCTCGAACGCGAACCGCGGGATCTTGGTGACCACGTAGTCCAGCGTCGGCTCGAACGCGGCCGGGGTCGCCTTGGTGATGTCGTTGGCGATCTCGTCCAGGGTGTAGCCGATGGCCAGCTTGGCCGCGATCTTGGCGATCGGGAAGCCGGTGGCCTTGGACGCCAGCGCCGACGACCGGGACACCCGGGGGTTCATCTCGATGACGATGATCCGGCCGTTGGTCGGGTGCACGGCGAACTGGATGTTGCAGCCGCCGGTGGCGACGCCGACCGCACGCAGGATGGCCAGGCCGAGGTTCCGCATCCGCTGGTACTCGCGGTCGGTCAGCGTCATCGCGGGCGCGACGGTGATCGAGTCGCCGGTGTGCACGCCCATCGGGTCCAGGTTCTCGATGGAGCAGACGACTACGGCATTGTCGTGGCCGTCGCGCATCAACTCCAGCTCGAACTCCTTCCAGCCCAGCACGCTCTCCTCGATCAGCACCGAGGCGTGCACGTTGGTGCCGCCGTCGCCCGGGCCGAACGAGGCCTGCGACGCCGCCAGCCCGCCGCCCGCAATCCGCTCGACATCGGCGTCGGTGTAGGCCATCCCGGAGCCCAGACCACCCATGGTGAAGGACGGCCGGACGACGACCGGCAGGCCGAGATCGGCGACCGCAACGCGGACCTCGTCCATGGTGTGGCACACCGCGGACCGGGGCACGTCCCCGCCCACCGCGCGCACCACGTCCTTGAAGATCTGCCGGTCCTCGCCGCGGTTGATGGCCGGGATGTCGGCGCCGATCAACTCGACGCCGTACTTGTCCAGCACTCCCCGCTCGTCCAGTGCGATCGCGGTGTTCAGCGCGGTCTGCCCACCCAGGGTGGCCAGCACCGCGTCGATCCGGTGTCCGCGGGCCAACTGGTCGGCCAGCAGCTTCTCCACGAACTCGGCGTTGATCGGCTCGACGTAGGTGGCGTCGGCGAACTCGGGGTCGGTCATGATCGTCGCCGGGTTGGAGTTGATCAGCGAGACCCGGATGCCCTCGTCCCGCAGCACCCGGCAGGCCTGGGTGCCCGAGTAGTCGAACTCGCAGGCCTGCCCGATGACGATCGGACCGGAGCCGATCACCAGGACGTGGTTGATGTCGGTGCGGCGCGGCATCAGGCAACCCTTTCAACATCGACGAGTCGGCGGACTCCGTCACGGAATTGAGCAAAGGAGTGCGAGCGGTTCTTTTCGATATCCATGTGTCGTGCGACCGCTCCGGCCACACGGATCTTGGGGAGACCACCTGGGTGGTACCCATGCTTCTGAAGCACTCGCTCCAATGACTCCCAGGTGCCACCCACGATGGCGTCGGGATCGCGGTAGCGCGCTTGCCTATCGAGGGCCGCCGGAATACGGGGATAGACCTGACGGAGCGCTTCGACGTCGCCGAAAAGCCACGCCTCCAGTTCCTCAACGGCGATCCGCGTGGCGACGCACGCCCAGCCGTCGCCGACGGACGTCAAGGTCGACAATCCCGAGTCTCGAACCACCTGTTCGATCTGCGCCTTCAACGCCACGCAATCGTCGTCATCACGGTCGACGAGAACGACAACCCGCAACGTCGGATCAAACCGCAGGATCTGCGAGTATCCCCGCATTCGTTGCGGCAGTTCGCGCAGCAATGCCGGCTTGCCGGAGAACCTTCTGATCTCGAACGGTACTTCGGGGACAATCCGCGGTGTCAGCACGCGCAGCAGATGCTCGGCCGACTCTTCTTCCACGAGGATGTCCAAACGAGCAGTGTTCATGCGATCCGCCCCCCCGCGGCGGCGAGCGGGCTTTCGCTGAGGTAACCCTCGCGCCACAGGTCACCCAACGTTGCCCCGGCGTTCACCATCTCAGTGATGACCCGTAGATCGCTGGCCCTGACTACGGTCGCAAATCCTGCTTCCCCCCGACTGATCGACCACAACTCGGCCGGCCGCAACGCGTCGACAAACTCGGGTGAATGCGTGGTGACCAAGAGTTGGCTTCGCGCCGACGCCTCTCGCGCCTCCTCGGCCAGGACCGGAAGCAGATCAGGGTGGAGCTGGTTTTCCGGCTCCTCGACGCCGACGACAGCCGGCGGGTCCGGGTCATACAGCACCGTGAGGTAGGCCAGCAACTTCAGGGTGCCATCCGAAGTGAAGCGAGAAAGGACGGGCTCGACAAAAGGACGATCCTTCAACCGCAATAACAATCGCCCATCGGCAAGGCGATCTGTCAGCACCCTTTCCAGTCTTGGCACTCGATTGGCAAGCACGGCGAAGATCTCCTCGAGCCGCGCAGGGTGTTGCTCCTGCAGGTACTGAAGGACGTTGGCGAGATTGTCTCCACTCTGCGACAGGCGCGGGGCTGGTCCGGCAATCGGCGTCGCGCGAAGGCTCGACACGTTCAGGTACGACAGGTACCAGCCAGAGATGAAGTCCCGCAGTGCCGTCACCCGCGGATGCCGGCTGAGCGCACCCAGGGCGGAGACTGCCAGTTGATCGCGATGCGCGAGTCGCTCGGACGTGGTCTCACCGGTCACCTCGTCATAGACCTGTCCTTGGCCGTCCGTGAACCCCAGAATGGTCTTCGGACGGCCCTGGCCCGGGGCGATCGTCCACTGAAGCTTCTCGGTCCGAACGATCGGACCGCCCTTTTCTTCGTCGATCTCGAGCGTGTAGGTGGCGAGCCGACTCTTGCCGTCCAGCCCGGTCCGGTACTTGATCTCGAAACCGATCGGACCATCGGCTCCGCGGCTGCGGATCTCTGCCATCCGATTTCGCTCGTCCCAAGCCTGCCGAAGACTCGTGGTGAACGCGGTGTGCAGGAACGCGAAGACGTCGAAGACCGTGGACTTGCCACTGCCGTTCGGACCGCACAGCACCGTCAGCCGGGAGATGTCCCGGAAGGTCACGTCCTTGAGTACGCGATAGTTCCGGATGCGGAACTGCTCGATACTCATATCGTGGACGTCGGTCGCCATTCAGGCCACGCCACTCTTCGTGGGCACGGCCCGGCCGGTGTCCTGTCCCATCAGGTCGACGAACCGGTCGAACAGGTACCCGGCGTCGTGCGGGCCGGCCGCCGCCTCCGGGTGGAACTGAACCGAGAACGCCAGCCGGTCAAGGCATTCCAGGCCCTCGACGACGCCGTCATTGAGGCAGCTGAAGGCGACCTGGACACGGCCGAACTCTGTGTCACTGACCTGGTCGATCGGCGCGTCCACCGCGAACCCGTGGTTGTGCGCGGTCACCAGCACCCGGCCGGTGGTGTGGTCGCGGACCGGCTGGTTGATCCCCCGGTGCCCGAACTTGAGCTTGAAGGTGCCGAAACCCAAGGCGCGGCCCAGGATCTGGTTGCCGAAGCAGATGCCGAACAGCGGGATCCGGGCGGTCAGCACATCCCGGGTCAGCGCCACCATGGCGTCGGCGGTGGCCGGGTCGCCCGGCCCGTTGGACAGGAACACCCCGTCCACGCCGAGCGAGCGGATCTGCTCGATCGTGGTGGTGGCCGGCAGCACGTGGGTGCGGATGGCCCGCGCGGCCAGCATTCTCGGCGTGTTGGCCTTGATGCCCAGATCGATCGCGGCGACGGAGAAGTACTCGTCACCGTCGGCCGGCACCACGTAGCCGTCGTCCGTGGTGACCTCGCCGGTCAGGTCGGCGCCGGCCATCGGCGGCTGGGCCCGCACCTGCGCCACCATGTCCCCGACGTCGGACACGGCCGGTCCGGAGAAGATGCCGCAGCGCATGGCGCCGGCGGTGCGCAGCCTGCGGGTCAGCGACCGGGTGTCCACCCCGGCGATCCCGACGATGCCCTGTCGCTCCATCTCTGCCGGCAGCGACGAGGTCGCCCGCCAGTTCGACGGCCGCGGCGACAGGTCGCGCACGACGAAACCGGCCACCCAGATGGCGCCGGACTCGTCGTCGGAGGGTCCGTACCGACCACCGACACCGGTACCGGCCACCCACCCGGTGTTCCCGATCTGCGGCGCCGTGGCCACCACCACCTGCCGCCGGTACGACGGATCGGTCAGTGTCTCCTGGTAGCCGGTCATCCCGGTGGTGAACACCGCCTCACCGAACGCGGTCCCGGACGCGCCGAAACCCTCGCCGTGGTAGGTGGTTCCGTCCTCCAGCAGCAGCACCGCCGGCGTCATGGCGCCGCCCCCTCGTCCTTCTTGGCGTCCCGGGCCAGCAGCCCGGCGGCAGCCACCAGGAATTCGGCCTGCTCGTCCGGGTCGTCGGCCCGGATCCCGCTGTCCAGCTCGACCCCGCCCAGCCGCCAGCGGATGATCAGGATGCCGTCGGCCTGGCCCATGACCTTGCCGGCGATACCGGGCGCGGTGGTCACCCCGACCAGATCCTGCACCGGCACGAAGATCGGGTCGCTGCTCTCCCGGTCGACGAGCACGCCCTCCTCGGTCAGCCGGACCACCGCGTGCGCCCGGATCCCCAGCCCACGCGCGACGATCCGGTCCTGCCAGTTCCCGGCGGTCGTGGACGAGACGTACAGGCCGGTCAGTGCCGGCGTCAGCACCTCGCCGAGCGTGTTCGGCACCGCCGGTAGTTCGGCCAGCCCGGACTGGCGGCCGCCGCGGTGCTTCCAGCCGACCCACAGCCCCCAGGCCGCGAGCAGGCAGATCAACGCCAGGCCCAGCACCCACAACGCACGTTCCACGATCAGACCCCTGTCCCGACAATCGCTCCGGCGGATGCGGTGCACCGGCCACGCAGGTAGGTGCCCACCACCCGACCCGGCAGCTCCATCCCCTCGTACGGGGTGTTCCGGGACAGCGACGCGAAGTCCGCGCCGCGCACCGTCCATCGCGCCGCCGGGTCGAGGAGCACCAGGTTGGCCGGCTCGCCGACGGCGACCGGCCGGCCCTGGTCGGCCAGCCCGCCGATGCGGGCCGGCGCCTCCGACATGACCCGGGCCACCCCGCGCCAGTCCAGCAGGCCCGGCTCGACCATCGTCGCGATCACCACGGACAGCGCGGTCTGCAGCCCGAGCATGCCGGGACTGGCGTTGTCCCACTCGGTTTCCTTGTCCTGGCTGGCGTGCGGGGCGTGGTCGGTGGC
>Ga0164241_10002995_pt1 | contig 17561 bp, 17 predicted proteins | sample OricomyardsoilBY_FD_108780 | JGI IMG/M metagenome (GOLD analysis project Ga0164241, IMG submission 108780) | Backyard soil microbial communities from Emeryville, California, USA - Original compost - Back yard soil (BY) | ecosystem: Environmental > Terrestrial > Soil > Unclassified | place: USA...
GAGTGGAAGTCGGGCCGCGACATCAAGCAACTCGAAGCGGCGATGCAGGAGACGCTGGAAAAGGTGGTTCCCAACGTGGTGCCCGGTTACACCCAGCCAATTCAGATGCGCGTAGAGGAGTTGATCTCTGGTGTGCGCGCCACGCTGGCGCTCAAGCTCTACGGCGAAGATTTGGGTGAGCTCGACAAGCTCAGCGGCCGGATCAAGCGCGTGCTGGACAAGGTGCCTGGCGTGGCTGATCTCGCCCTGGAAGCCAACATCGGCAAGCCGCAGATACGCATCGCGGTCAAGCGCGACGAACTCGCCCGACATGGCATGAACGCCGAGGAGGTGCTCACCATCGTCCGCAACGGCTTGGGCGGCGAACCGGTGAGCGTATTGCTCGATGGCGTGAAACGCTTCGACATCGCGGTGCGGCTGGATGACGCGACACGCGATTCGGTCGAGTCCTTGCGCCGCATCCCGTTGCGCACCGCGACCGGCGCCCTAGTGCCGCTGTCGGAGGTCGCCGACATCAACGTGGCCGAAGGCTACTCGTTCGTACGCCGCGAGCAGTTGCAACGCTATGCCGTGATCCAGATGGATGTGCGAGGCCGCGACGTCGATGGCTTCGTCCAGGACGCTGAGGCAGCGATCAAGCAACAGGTGAAGTTGCCGCCGGGGTACTGGATCGAGTGGGGCGGGGCGTTCGAGAACCAGCAGCGCGCCTTGGCCAAGCTGGCGCTGATCGTGCCGGTCACGATCTTCTTCATCTTCGTGCTGCTCTATACCGCGTTCAACTCGGTCAAGTACGCCGCGCTGATCCTGGCCAACGTGCCGTTCGCCACCATAGGCGGCCTGCTGGCATTGTTCGTCACCGGCCAGTACCTGTCGGTGCCCTCGGCGATCGGCTTCATCGCGGTGTTCGGTGTGGCAATGCTCAACGGCATCGTGCTGGTGAGCTTCCTCAACGAGCTGCGCGAGAAGGGGCTGTCGGTGCGCGAGGCGGTGGTGCAGGGCACGGCGCTGCGTCTGCGACCGGTGCTGATGACCGCGAGTGTGGCGATCCTTGGCCTGGTGCCGATGCTGCTCTCAAGCGGTGTGGGCGCGGAAACCCAGCGTCCGTTGGCAACCGTGGTCGTCGGCGGCCTGATCAGCTCGACGCTGCTCACGTTGATCCTGCTTCCGGTTCTGTACGAATGGCTTGAAAACCGTTCCGACCTCAAGACGGTCGAGCGCAACTCCAGGGAGACTGCGTCATGAAACAGATCAAGGCATTCGTGCACCGCAACCGCGTCTCGGACTTGATCCACGCGCTGGGAGCCGCCGGCTTCCAGCGACTCAGCCTGTTCGACGTGAAAGGCCTGCTGCGCGCACTCAGTGCGCGCGAGCAGGAGTATTCCGTCGAGTTCGGCGATCAGGTGATCAACGAAGTGCAGATGGAGCTGTTCTGCGAAGACAGCGATGTGGCCCGGGCAGTGGGGATCTTCCGCCAAGTCGGGCACACGGGTCGGCCCGACGCCGGCTGGGTCTATGTCAGCCCGGTCGAGCAGGCGTTTGCGATCGATGGCGCCGTGTAGTGGCGTGGCGTAGCCCCGGTTGAGGATCAGACACATGACCCGAGCACACAACGCAGTACGCGAGTTCGTGATTCCGGTGGGTGTGGCGGCGCTGGCAGTTGTGCCAGCGCTGTTCCTGCGCGTGACCGGTGGCAGCGTTGGTGCGCTGGGCGACATGACCCTGTTTGGCGTCGCCATCCTCGCGGCGGGGTTCCTGTTGTCCTGGGGTGCGGAGGCCGCGGAGAAATACGTGTCCACCGGCTTTGTGCTCGCAATCGTGGCGCTGATCACGGTGTTGCCCGAATACGCGGTGGACTTCTACTACGCCTACCGTGCCGGCCACGATCCGACATCCGGGTACGTGGCCTATGCCGCCGCCAACATGACGGGCGCCAACCGTCTGCTGATCGGCTTGGCATGGCCGTTGCTGGTGGGGCTGCATTGGTGGCGTTCGCGCCAGCGCGGCATTGCGTTGCAATCCGAAAATGCGGTGGAGATCGGCTTCCTCGCCTTGGCGAGCCTGTATGCCTTCGTGATCGTGCTGAAGGGCTCCATCGGCCTGATCGATTTCGTGGCTTTGCTGGTGTTGTACGGGTTCTACCTGAGACGGACCCTGCAGTTGCCCAGAGCCGATGAGGACGAAGAAGAGGAGGAACCTGGACCAGGTGCCATCATCGCCTCGATGTCTCCGGGTTTGCGCTGGACAGTGATGGGACTCATGGCGGCAACAGCCATGGTTCTTATCGTGCTGTCGGCCGAACCGTTTGCCGAATCGCTGATCCAGGCGGGGCGCAGCCTCGGCATCGACGAGTTCCTGCTGATCCAATGGCTGGCGCCTTTGGCGAGCGAAGCGCCGGAGGTTGTCGTGGCGATCCTGTTCGTGCTGGACGGCCGAGCGCGGGCGGGGTTGACCATGGTGATCAGCGACAAGATCAACCAGTGGACGCTACTGGTAGGCATGCTGCCGATTGCGATGAGCATCGGTGCCCACTCGTTGTCGACGCTGCCGCTGGACGCCCGGCAGCATGAAGAGTTTTTCCTGACGGCGGCGCAGTCGTTGTTTGCGTTGGCGCTGCTGTTGCCGTTGCGGCTGAGCCTCTGGAGCGCCGTGGCGCTGGTCAGCCTGTTCGTGATCCAACTAGCACTGGCCTTCTTCTATCAGGCAACGCCAGAGCGCGAGATTGCCGTGCTCACAGCGCTGGCCTGGGTGTATCTCGCTTTGGCCGTCATTTTGCTGGTGTGGCACGCGCGACGCGTACCTGCACTGGCACGGGCTGCCTTCGGCACAGTTCCACAGGCCGAATGACTCATCAATTCATCACGTGATTGCAAAGGAACTCTTATGGGCGCAGGACATGATCACGGTACGGGCGAGATTCAGCACGAGCGCCCCCTGTGGTGGGCCTTCGGGCTCACCGCAGCCTTCCTGATTGCGGAAGTGGCTGGCGGCTTGATTACCAACAGCCTGGCGCTGTTGTCGGACGCCGCCCACATGATGACCGACGTGATCGCGTTGGCGATCTCGCTGATCGCCGTGCGCCTTAGCCGTCGACCGCCGGATGCCAAGCGCACGTATGGTTATGCGCGGATGGAAGCCATCGGCGCGATGATCAACAGTGGCCTGTTGTTCGTGGTCGCTGGCTACATCCTTTGGGAGGCGATCGGGCGGTTCCGGCAGCCACCGGAGGTCGCTTCGATGGGCATGCTGGTGGTTGCGGTCATCGGGCTGGTGATCAACCTGATCTCGATGCAGCTCCTCAAGGCCGGCAGCGGTAGCAGTCTCAACGTCAAGGGCGCGTATCTGGAGGTCTGGAGCGACATGCTCGGCTCCATCGGCGTAATTATCGGCGCACTTGTCATCCGCTTCACTGGCTGGACGGTGGCCGATCCGATCATTGCCGTGCTGATTGGCCTATGGGTTCTGCCACGCACGTGGACTCTGTTGCGTCAGGCGGGCCATGTGCTGATGCAGGGTGTGCCCGAGGGAATTGAGTTGGACTCCGTCCGCAGCCTGTTGCTCCAGCATCCGGCAGTGGCCCAGATCCACGACTTGCACGCCTGGTCGCTGGGATCGCGGCAGACCGTGGTGACGGCGCACATCGTCCTACGAGAAGGGAAAGACGATCCCGAGGAGGTGCGGTTGTCGTTGTTGACGGCGCTGGAGGATCGTTTCAACGTGCATGACGCCACGTTGCAGGTCGAAAGGAAGGCCTGCGAGGACGGTCACGCCCATGCGTAATTCGCCGACAAACTGTGTGCCATCCACGTAGACCGCCGCATCCTGGTTCTCGAGAGCCTCGTATTGCACGGTTCCGGCAGGTGGAGCGCATCAAACCAGACCATTGGGGCCGAGTTGGCCATGCGCAATGTCAATGTCCGTGTCGGTGGTGCAAGTCCGGATAGTGTGGGTGCGAATGCACCATGGGCTCATGCTGATGCAGGTGAGAATGAGGTTCGCGCCCATCCCATGGAAAGTCGTGTGCGTGCTGATGGTGCATATCATGGATATGAAGATGTTCGTGAGCCATTGCCTCATGCGCATGCGCGTGGTCGTGGCGTTCACTGACATGCAGCCACACGCCCAGGGCCATCAGCGCGCCGGCGATCCAGAATCCAGGAGTGGGCGCATCACCCAGTAGCACTAGCGACAGGGCCGCGCCGACGAAGGGCGCGGTCGAGAAGTACGCTCCCGTGCGCGCTGCGCCCAAATGGCGCAGGGCTAGCACGAACGCCACCAGGCTGATTCCATAGCCGACCAGGCCGATGGCGCCAGCGGACATGACATGCGGCGCATCCGGCAGTTGCTGTCCGATCAGCAGGGCGATGGTGATGTTGATCGCACCGGCGACGCCGCCCTTGATTGCCGCGACCTGTACGGGGTCGCCCCCGGAGACTTCCCGGGTCAGGTTGTTGTCGATCGCCCAGCAGGCGCAGGCTCCGGCGATCGCGAATGCTCCCCACGGCAAGCCCGCCGCTGGGGTCTGACCCCAGGACAGGATCACTCCGCCGACGACGATTACCACCATGCCGAAGAAGATGCGGATGTCCACGTTCTCGCGGAACACCACCCAGGCGATCACGGCCGTCAGCACGCTTTCCAGGTTCAGCAACAGCGACGCGGTTGACGCGGGGGTGTGGCTCAACCCCAGCATCAACAGCACCGGCCCCAGTACACCGCCGAAGAACACCGCCCCCGCCAGACAAGGCAGATCCCGTCGCTGTAGTGGTGCTTCCGCCGCAGTCTCGCGGGGACGCAGGCGGCGCAACAGTAGCCAGGTGCCTAGCCCAAGGCCTGAACCCGCATACAGCAGCCCGGCCAGCAGCATGGGCGACACGTCGTTGATTAGCAGTTTCGCCAGAGGTGTACTGGCACCAAACAACAGCGCGGCGAGCAAGGCCGGGCCAAGGCCGGGTGTCAGTTTCAGCCAGTTCTTCATATACGAACGATGTGGCACTTCGAGCGCACAAATGCATTACTTGGCACAAGGTATCCCGTTTGCAACGGGACGGCTTCGGTGCACATCAGTGCAACGCCGCAATCAATGGGCACGACACCTTGCCGCGCTGGCGGCTGCAAGCCGTCACCAATTGCGACAACGCGGATTCCATGCGCTGCAAGTCCAGCAAGCGGGAACGCACGTCGGCGAGGCGCGCAGTGGCTAGGTCGGCTGCTTCCCGGCAGTGAGTGCCGTCGTCCAGCCGGAGCAACTGGACGACCTCATCCAGGCTGAACCCAAGACGTTGGGCAGATTTGACGAACTTGACCCGGGCGACGTCGTCGGCACCGTAGAGCCGGACGCCGCCATAAGGCCTCTCGGGCTCGGCCAGCAGTCCCTTTCGTTGGTAGAAACGGATCGTCTCCACGTTGACATTTGCCTGTCTGGCCAGGGCGCCGATGGGAAATTGCTCGGGGGACGCGGGCACAGTCTTGACTCCGTACTTAGGTACGGCCATAACCTTAGCGCATCGTGATACTGGGCAGAAGGTCGGTGGTGAACCAACAAGGAAACGGTCGGGGCGCCTTGGTGATTGGAGGCCTTGCTGCTGTGCTGGCCTCCACCTGCTGCCTGGGACCGTTGGTGCTGGTCTTGCTCGGCATCAGCGGCGCCTGGATCGGCAACCTGACCGCGTTGGAACCTTATCGGCCATGGTTCATCGGCATCGCGCTGATCGCGTTGTTCTTCGCGTGGCGAAGGATCTACCGCCCACTCCAGACCTGCGCGTCCGGCGAGGTCTGCGCAACACCACAGGCACGCACTGCCTACAAAGTGTTGTTCTGGCTCGTGGCGGTGCTGGTGCTGGTGGCATTCGCGTTCCCGTATGCCATGCCGCTGTTCTACTGAGCCAGTTAAATTGCTAGCCCAGACCTAAATTCAAAGGAGAATCCCGTGCGAAAGCTCATCGCGCTCGTCCTTCCGATCGCTCTGCTGTCCACCCCGGCATGGGCCGGGCCGCGGACCGTCAAGCTGACCGTGCCGGGAATGACCTGCGCCACCTGTCCGATCACGGTCAAGAAGGCCTTGCAGAAGGTCGATGGCGTCATCGACGCCAAGGTCACTTGGGAACCCAGGGAGGCGACGGTGACCTTCGATGATGCCAAGACCAATCTCCGCGCTCTGACCGAAGCCACCAGGAACGCTGGCTATCCCTCGACGGCGATAACGCCGTAACGAGCGGCCACCATCCATGTCTTCCATGATCGAGTTGCAGAGCACGCTGACGTGTCCACACTGCGGGCACCAGGCGATAGAGACCATGCCGACGACGGCGTGCCAGTTCTATTACGACTGCTCGGCTTGTGGCGAGTTGCTGAAGGCGGCACCGGGGGACTGTTGCGTCTTTTGCTCTTACGGCACGGTGCCGTGCCCGCCCATCCAGCAGCAGAGGCCCTGCTGCGGATAACGCGCCAACGCTGACAAAAGGGAACTTTTCATTCCGGATTGCGTCCATGAACCCGACCGCCTGATCCACCGACGGAGGAGTACCATCCGCCCATGACCCGCCGTGCCCGCCAGCGCCTGCGCATCGCCCTCGTGGCGGTGCTCTGTCTGCTGTTCCAGCAGGTGGCGTTGGCGTCGTACCTGTGCCCGATGGAGCAGATGCCGGTCGAAATGACGACCATGGCTGAGGACTGCGCCGAGATGGGCATGCCGAAAGCGCAGGACAACCCGATCCTGTGCGCGAAGCACTGCAGTCCCGACCAGAGCGTGGCAGCCGATTCGGCCAAGCTGTCGGTGCCGGCGCTGGCGATCACACCGCTGGCGTATCCCCCGGTCCTTGCCGAGCCCGTCTCGCATGTTGCCGTGCAGTCCGAAGTTTTCGTGGCCGGTGCCGACCCGCCGCCTCGACTCCGGTTCTGCAGTCTCCTGATCTAGACCCCGAAGCGACCTGACCCTCGCCCGGCGCTTTGCGCTGGCTGCTCGTTTGGCTGTCGTTTCGGAGGTTTTATGCCTTGTCGTTCCTTTGCTGGCGTCATCGGCGGTGCGTTCACACGCGCTGCCGGTCGATCCCTGCTCGTTGCACTGTTCGTCGTCCCGTGGATCGCTGCTGCGGCTCCTGCTGACGTGTCCCTGCAAGAAGCCATTCGCCGCGCCACCGAGCACGCGCCGATGCTTGAGGCACGCCGCGCTGCGGTGGACGCCGCCCAGCAGGAGTCCTATCGCGCCGGGGCCTTGCCCGATCCGATGCTGTTCTTCGGCATCGACAACTTGCCGATCACTGGCAACAACGCGTTCGATACGCGCGTCGATGACATGACGATGAAGAAGATCGGCCTGCGCCAGGAGATTCCTGCACGCGCCAAGCGTAAGGCGCAACGCGAATTGGCCGGACGCCAGATCGATGAGGCACAGGCCTTGTCCGAGGCCGAAGGGCTGACGGTGCGGCAGGCCGTCGCCGACGCCTGGATCGACCTGTGGGCGGCTCAGAACACTGCATTCACCCTACAACGGCTGCGCGAGCAAGCGAAGCTCGCGGCCAAGCTGGCCAAGGCCCGCTACGCCGGCGGTGGTGGATCGGCCGCGGACACGCTGGCTGCCGAAGCGGCCGTGCTGGAACTGGACAACCGCATCGAGGAAGCCCGTTCCATGCAGGCTGTGGCGCAAGCGGGATTGGCGCGCTGGCTGGGCGAACCGGCGATCGAAGCAAGCAAGGACATCCCGGACTTCAGCGTCCTGCCGGTGTCCGAAGCGCAGTTGCTGGACAACATCGAGCATCTCGGTCCGCTGCTCGCGGCCAATGCGAAGGTGGAGTCCAGCGCCGCACAGGTCGATGTCGCTCGCGCCGAGAAGCGTCCGGACTGGAGCGTCGCCGCTTCCTATGGCCAGCGCTCCGGTGGTCGCGACGACATGCTGATGCTGGAGGTTGGTATCGGATTGCCGCTGTTCGCGCGCAACCGTCAGGACCGCGGTGTGGCTGCCCGCCAGGCCGACTATCAGGCAACGCTGGCGACGCGCGAAGATCTGCGTCGGCAGGAGGCTGCCCGCATCCGCGCTGATGTCGCACGCTGGGAGGGACTCAAGCGCCAGGTCGCCTTGCACGAACAAGGCCTGCTCCCGCTGGCGCGCGATCGCAGCACAACGGCGCTGGCGACTTATCGCGCCGGCGGCGAACTGCAGCCGTGGCTCGATGCCCGGCGCGATGAACTCGCCATCCATCTCTCCCATGCCGAGCATCTCGGTGAACTGGGCCGCGCCTGGGCGGCGCTGGCCTTTCTGCTGCCGACGGAGGCGCAGCCATGAACAAGATTCCTAGACTCGCGACAGGCGTCGCGGTGGCCATTGCCCTGCTGGGCGCCTTGGGGCTGGGTTACTGGTGGGGGCACTCGCGCAGCGCCCGCGCCGATGCGATGTCGCCTACGAATGCCACTACGTCTGGCGAACGCAAACCGCTGTACTGGTACGACCCGATGGTGCCCGACCAGCATTTCGACAAGCCGGGCAAATCGCCGTTCATGGACATGCAACTGCTGCCGAAATACGCCGACGAAGCCAGTGCGGGCGGTGTCGCCATCGCACCGGGCGTGCAGCAAAACCTGGGCCTACGGACGGCGGTGGTGAAGCGCGGGCAATTGGCCTCGGACATTCGCGTGCCCGGCACGCTGGGTTGGGATCTGCGTCAGGAACGCATTGTCAGTGCGCGGGTCGATGCCATCGTCGAACACCAGTTCGTAAAAACGCCCTTCGAAGCAGTGCGCGCCGGACAACCGTTGGCCAGCCTGATTGCGCCAGTCTGGAGCACGGCACTGGCCGAAGCGCAGGCGCTGCGCCAGGCGGACTCGGCGTCCGCGCGGGCGCTGCAATCGGCGGCAAGCCAGCGTCTGCACGCGTTGGGCATGCCCAGCGGAGCGGCACGCAGCGGACGCATCGTCCTATCGTCGCCGGTCGATGGCGTGGTCAGCGAGATCGGCGTGCGCGAAGGACAGAGCGCACCGATCGGCACGCTGTTGTTCCGTATCAACGGCAACCGCAGCCTGTGGCTGGAAGCGGCGGTACCGCAGGCCGTCATTGCCGGCATTGAAACGACTACGCCGGTCGAAGCGAGCGTCGATGCACGGCCCGGAGAAACCTTCCGTGGTCGCGTCGAAAGCGTGTTGCCGCAGATCGACGCCGGCAGCCGCACCCAGCGCGTGCGCATCGTGCTGGACAACCCCGAGGGGACGCTGGCACCCGGCATGTCCGCGCAGGTATCGCTTCGGCCAACTGCGCCGGTTGAGCAGCCGCTGGTGCCGAGCGAAACGCTGATCGGCATGGGTGCGCAGGCACGGGTGATCGTGCAGGACGACAAGGGCGCCTTCCATCCCGTGGCCGTGCGCACCGGTCGCAGCGCCGACGGCATGACCGAGGTCGTGTCGGGCCTGCGGGGCGGCGAGAAGGTCGTGGTCTCGGGCCAGTTCCTGATCGACTCGGAAGCCAGCCTCTCCGGCGCACTGGAACGCCTGAATGCAGGCGACAAGGCCGAATCGCCGGGGCGGCAACCATGATCGCCCGGATCATCCGTGCCTCGATCGCCAATCGCGGCTTCGTGCTGGTCGCCGCCTTGGTGCTGGCCATTGCCGGCATCTGGTCCCTCTCGCGCACGCCGTTGGACGCCTTGCCGGACCTGTCCGATACGCAGGTCATCATCCGCACCGAGTGGCCGGGGCAGACGCCGCGGATCGTCGAGGACCAGCTGACCTATCCGCTGACCACGACGATGCTGTCGGTGCCTGGGGTCAAGGCGGTACGCGGCTTTTCGTTCTTCGGCGATTCGTTCGTCTACGTGCTGTTCGACGACAACACCGACTTGTACTGGGCGCGTTCGCGCGTGCTCGAATACCTGAGCCAGGTGCGCGACCGCCTGCCGGCGCAGGTCAGTCCTTCGCTCGGACCCGATGCGACCGGCCTAGGCTGGATCTACGAGTACGCACTGGTGGACCGGACCGGGAAGCACGATCTGGGACAGTTGCGCGCCTTACAGGACTGGTTCCTGCGCTATCAGCTCAAGACCGTTCCTGATGTGGCCGAAGTCGCCAGTGTGGGCGGCATGGTCCAAGCTTGGCAGGTCACACCCGATCCGCTGGCGCTGGCTGCACGCGGCATCACCATCGCGCAACTGACTGACGCGATCCGCGATGCGAATGGTGCCACCGGCGGCTCGGTGATCGAACAGGGCGAGGCTGAAGTCATGGTGCGCAGCGAAGGCTATCTGCGCACGCGCGAGGACTTCGAGAACGTCCCGGTCGCGACCGGCGCAGACGACGCACCGGTGCTGTTGCGCGACATCGCCAGCGTGCAGCGCGGGTCGGCCCTGCGTCGCGGCATCACCGAACTCGATGGCGAAGGCGAAGTCGCCGGTGGCGTGATCATCCTTCGCTCTGGCAAGAATGCGCTGGCAGCGATCGACGCGGTCAAGGCCAAGTTGCAGGAACTGAAAACCAGTCTGCCGCCGGGCATCGAGATCGTACCGACCTACGACCGCTCCGGGCTGATCCGCGAAGCCGTGCGCAACCTGACCCACAAGCTGGGTGAGGAATTCCTCGTCGTCGCCCTGGTCTGCGCGCTGTTCCTCTGGCACCTGCGTTCGTCGTTGGTGGCGGTGATCACCTTGCCGCTGGGCGTGCTGGCGGCCTTCGTCGTCATGCATGCCCAGGGCATCAGCGCGAATCTGCTGTCGCTGGGCGGCATCGCGATTGCCATCGGCGCGATGGTTGATGCGGCGGTGGTGATGATCGAGAACGCGCACAAGCATCTGGAGCATTTCCGCGATGCGCATCACCGTGAACCTGCCGGCGAAGAGCGCTGGCGGTTGATCGCAGAATCCGCCAGCGAAGTGGGGCCCGCGCTGTTCGTCAGCCTGCTGGTGATCACGCTGTCGTTCGTGCCGGTGTTCGCGTTGCAGGCGCAGGAAGGCCGACTGTTCTCGCCGCTGGCCTACACCAAGACCTATGCGATGGCGGCGGCGGCGGGACTGGCGATCACCCTGATCCCGGTGCTGATGGGTTATCTGGTTCGCGGGCGCATCCGGTCCGAACGGGACAACCCGATCAACCGCGGCCTGATCGCGTTGTATCGGCCTGTGCTGGAAGCGGTGCTGCGTTTTCCCAAGGTGACCTTGCTGGCAGCCGGCTTCGTGCTGGCGCTGAGCCTGATCCCGCTGCTGCGTCTGGGCAGCGAGTTCATGCCGCCGCTGGAGGAAGGCACGCTGCTATACATGCCGACCGCGCTGCCCGGCCTATCGGCGGGCAAGGCTGCCGAACTGCTGCAGCAGACCGACCGCATGATCAAGACGGTACCGGAAGTGGACCATGTGTTCGGCAAGGCCGGGCGCGCAGAGACCGCCACCGATCCGGCCCCGCTGGAAATGTTCGAGACCACGGTGACGTTCAAACCGCGCAGCCAGTGGCGTCCCGGCATGACCCCTGAGAAGTTGCGCCGGGAACTCGACGCCGCGGTGAAGGTACCGGGCCTGACCAACCTCTGGGTGCCGCCAATCCGCAACCGCATCGACATGCTAGCCACCGGCATCAAGAGTCCGATTGGGATCAAGGTATCGGGGCCGGACGTGGAGGTGCTTGCCAAGCTCAACGAGCGCATCGAACAGGTGGCACGTGGTGTGCCCGGCGTCAGTTCCGCGCTCGCCGAACGCATCGCCGGTGGCCGCTATCTCGACGTAAAGATTCGTCCCAGCATCGCCGCACGTTACGGCTTGAGCCAGGCCGATGTGCAGCGGCTGATTGCCACGGTGGTCGGCGGCGATCCCATCGCCGAAACCATCCAGGGCCGCGAACGCTATCCGGTGGTGCTGCGATATCCGCGCACCTTGCGCGATTCGCCTGCTGCGCTGGCCCAGCTTCCACTCATCGCGTCGGGCGGCGCGCAACTGACGCTGGGGCAGGTGGCGGAACTGGGCTTCAGCGAGGGTCCGCCGATGTTGCGCAGCGACGATGCACGCCTGAGCACCTACGTGTACGTGGACGTCGCCGGTCGCGATCTCGGTTCGGTGGTCGGCGATCTACAGAAAGCGGTGGCGAAGGAAGTACCGATGCCGGCCGGCTATGCCGTGGGCTGGTCCGGCCAATACGAATACCTGCAACGCGCCCGCCAGCGATTGCAGTGGGTGGTACCGGCCACGCTGGTGATCATCTTCGGCCTGATCTTCCTGGTGTTCCGGCGTGCGTCCGAGGCGGCGATCATCATGCTCAGCTTGCCGCTCGCACTGGTCGGCGGCCTGTGGCTGATCTGGGCGATCGGCCATGCGGTGTCGGTGGCCACGTTGATCGGTTTCATCGCGTTGGCGGGCGTCGCGGCCGAGTTCGGCATCATCATGCTGCTGTACTTGCGCCACGCTTGGGAGCGTCAACTCGCCGTCAATCCCGAAGCCGGTGAAGCTGAACTCGATGCAGCCATCCGTGAAGGCGCGGTGCAACGTGTGCGCCCGAAGGCGATGACAGTAGCGGTGATCCTGGCCGGTCTGCTGCCAATCTTGATCGGCAGTGGCGGCGGTTCCGAAGTCATGCAGCGAATTGCCGCGCCGATGGTCGGCGGTATGTTGAGCGCGCCGTTGTTGTCGATGCTGGTGATTCCGGCCGCCTATCGGTTGTTGCAGCGTCGGCGGCTAACGCGCCAAAGCAAGCCAGCGGGGCATATCCAATGAGCCTGCTGTCGCTTTTCATACGGTTTCAGATCCGCGCGCGTGCAGGCTGCCGCGCCATGGGTCTTTTTTCATGCAGCCAATTCCCAACCCACAGGACCACTCTCATGAAAATCCTCGCCGCATTGTTCGCCACCGTCCTGCTGGCCGCCTGTTCGTCGCCACAAAGCGAAGCGGCCAAGACAGCGGAGCCGGCTGCGCCTGCACAGCCTGCAGCATCGAGTTCAGCTTCACCGGCCTCGGCACCCATGGCCGACATGCCTGCCGGCACCTCTGTGGCCTCCGCCTCAGGTAAAGTCGAAGCCGTGGACATCACCGCCGGCACCGTCACCATCGCCCATGGCCCAGTCGAGGCATTGAAGTGGCCAGCGATGACCATGACCTTCAAGGCCGGCAGCGTCGATATCAGTGGTTTGAAGTTCAACGACCAGGTGGATTTCGAGTTCACTTCGACCGGCATGGACGGCACGCTTACGAAAATCACACGAGAGTGATCATGACTATGAAGCCGCGTCAGGAGCGACTGGCGCGGTTGTTGGTTCTGGTTAGGCATATATGCATGAGTCGCTGTCTGCTTTTGGCCAGCCATGACAAGGCGCGGCAGTCCGACAGCAGTGATTGCCTCAGGCGGTATAGTGCCCCCATCTGAATGGAGTCTTGGGCATGAATCAATGTGACCCCGACTTGTTGGCAGCTTTGCCAGAGTTATCGGATGACGAGAAGCATCAGCGGATACTGCTCGGATTGGCCGATGCGGAAGCTGGTCGACTAATCCCTCACGAAACAGTGATCTTGTGGGCAGCATCACTGCTTGACTCAGGTGACACCAAAAATGGCACCAAATATGGGGGGCTCACTTCTGGGTGGTCAAGAGGCCGTAATGCCGCCGATCAGTACTGGTGAGTTGATCGCTTCGAATTAGCCAATCTCATTTGTATGCGCAAGTGAGCATGTCCGTAGTTGATTAGCGTCACACTACGATTGTCATGGTTTTGGGAGGGTGCGAGGTATCCACCCATTTTTCCCAGTCCCCGCAATTAAACAGCACGACATTGCGGTAGTGGTGATCGGGATCCCCGCGCACGCCGGGAACAATCATTCCATCAATCCCAAGTGACCGAACCACATCGGCGAGCTTCTGGCTTGTTTCATACGGCGTGTCCAGGCGCTCTGCTCGATCGAATGCCAACTGCAGTGCGGCATGTATGCTGGTATCCGATAAGTCAACGACCGAAAGCGAGTCGACAGGGTGATAGCGGGCGTAGTAGAGGTGATTTGTATCGTCTTCGCTTCGCCCCATTTCGGCTTTCAGTCCGAACAGATCCGCGCTCAGATATAACGCCGATTGCCCGACTCTGTTGTAACGCCCTTTGGAGAGGTTCCCTGGTGGCGGCCCAAATTGGAGCGGACTTGTCGGAGGCGTCGCACGAGGAAAGAAGCGTGCACGGTAAGTCGCTGAAACATCGCACCTTGGGAGATCCCGAACCAACTCCTGCACCAGTTTCAAGCCAAACACCGACCCAATGTCGATGCGCCCGTCCAGCCAACTATTGACGAGTCTTTCGCAAACTTGCTCTTCAGCAGTAAACGAATTGGACACTCTGCCCGTGTGAGCGCGCCAGACCGATGTTCCGATTTCTGGATTTGGGGAATCGCGAAGCACCCCTCTGATGAATTCGAGCGTCGAGCCCATATCGCGAAAACCTTAGGAGCGGTCTGGATAACGAATTTGTGGGTCGGTATCGACAACGGGAACAAGCAGGGATGGCGCTGGTTCGCCGTTTGAGACTAGGGCGACACACACGCCCGTCGTGCTGCGATCTGTTCCAACGATGACTGCGACCAATTTGCGCAATGCGATGCCGCCCCCTTGCAGGTTGCGATGGAATGCAGCGAGGTCGCGCGCCGAAGGCCGTGGTGTGCGTTCTGGATGCGTATGCCAGTAGCCAATAAAATGCAGGCCGCGCGAGAAGCGTTCCGCTATTTCGTCCAAGCATCGTTGATGATCTAATTCGAGCCAATTCCAACCCGCACGGTCGTTCGGATGAGGACTGGTCGCGTCAACAATCTCAAGCCGACCGTCGGTTCCGATCGATTCGGCAAATAGCACGCCTCCACGTTCTCGTTGCCACAGTTGTTGGCGCGAATCATCGAACAAGCGCAGTACAGACGGCGCAATTGATACCGTCAGGCAGCTATTCGGATCTCGGTACTGCCAAAAATCAGGAAGCATGGGGAAGGGGGAGTGCTATAACGCTTGCACGGGTATTGGTGGGTGGAGCGTCAATCCAAGCACCTCCAAGACGACTGAGCGTCGCACCATCGCCCAACCAAATGCGGTGTTCATCGCATGAGGCGGGTTCTAGCAATACATCGATGGCGTGTTCCACGATCAGGCCAGCAATATGCTGCAGTCGATTGAAGGTGCCAGGTTGGTGGCTCGCGGCACACCCCGGCAATGCCCACGCCACTTCCGGCCAATGTGTCCGCCGCCGGATGGACAAACCGTCTTTATCGAAGAGAGCCGCCAGCCGACGCTCCCCTGAGATGTCGACCGCGGAGTGACCCGCCAGCGCATGTGGCTCGGCCCAACTCAAGAGCAGCGGAATACTACGATCTGCCAGCGTATTCATCGCATAGCGCTCTGCCGGCCAGTCTGCCGCAGTGCATATGACCAGGTCGGTATTCTCCAGGGCGGTCGCCGACGGTGGATCTTGGATGCGATACGGCATTGGGCGCACGTTCAAATGCGGCAATTGGTCGCGGAGGTGTGACGCCAACGCTTGCGCCTTCCCCTGACCCAGGACCTTCGCGTCGAGGACATGTCTTCCCAGATTGGCCGGCTCCAATTTCTCAGGGTCGACTAGCGTCAAATGTCCGATGCCCGCATGTGCCAATGCCTGCGCGACCAGTCCACCCAATGAGCCGCATCCAATCAATGTCACGCGTTTGCGCATTAGCGCGATTGCTTCGGCGTCGAAACTGCGGCCATGGATCCAGGCAGGATCCGCGCGTTCGATGGATTGGACACGAACGCGCCAGGCATGTGCTGCCACACGTTGCCACTCCCGCTGCTGTCGCTTTTGGTCACGCTGGTGGGCGGGGCGAACCGCTGTCGGTGGGTTGGGGGCGAGCTCCAAGGCCGCGACCACTTGCGGGCATGCACCCCGTACCGCGACAACGATCCAGAACGGGGCTGGTTCCGGCCTTCGCAGATATTGGTCGAGCATCGCCAATGCGTTGCGCGACTCGGCCAGCAACTTGCGCACGTCATCGAGTGTCTTAGGCGCCCCAATGGGCGCCTGCGTGAGGGAGACGAACAATGCCCCTTCATCCGTGATGTCGGCTTTGGGATCACCAAGCACCTCTCGCCATGAGTGCAACGAAGCAGAGCTCGACCCGAGGAGCAGGCTGGACTGCTGCGTGCCACGATTCAGCACAACGCATGTTGCCAATGCGGTCGTCTCGCTCGAAGGAGGCGTGACGAGAAGGCCTTGCCCCTTTGCACGATAAGACCCTTCCACGCGCTGAGCCCAGTAACTCAGCCATTCACGCGCAAATTCCGCTTCACGTCGTCCGGCATCCGCATCAACCCCCACTAGGGCAAGAATGTCCTGGATGCGCTCGAGGCAATGATCGATTTGTGCCTCAGGCGTGTATGCCACTGGAGCGAGGGCCTCCGGCCACAGGCACAGATGTCCATCGGACTCGGCATGCGGCCATTCCAAAAATGCCACGGGATGAATGAATGCTTGGACAGGCTCCGCAGGAAACTGCGGCGGCAAGATCAGTCGCAACTCGCGCGATTGACCGAGATAGTCCATCGGCAGGGGCAAGGACCACCCATGGGACGCACTCCGCACCGCCTTGTCGATGACGGCGCGGGGGAGGGCGGCGAGCACACCTGCACGCCCGAAGTGGCGCTCCAGTTGGGTGTGCGCCCGCGTAGGCGGGAGCCCTGTCGCGGCGGCGGGCCCCTCAGCCAAGGCGGCCCAGCGATTTGGGTTGCGCAGCTTGCCGCGGCTCTGCATCGCCCAATCCGCGGAACGTCGCGCCCACTACGCCTGCTTTGCGCAAGCGTTCGGCCGTGGTGTCGTCCAGCCCCGGCAGCGGATGCCCCAAGCCGGCCTCTTCCAGAAGGAAGCTACGGGTTTGCTTGCGCGCTTCTGGGCCAAACGCGGCCAGCACCTCTTCCTCGAAGGCGCGTTCTTCGCTGAACGCCGCAAACCCAAGTCCGACGGCGCTCGCGAGCTCGCCGTGCCATTTTTCGAACAGTGCAGCATAGGCAGGATCGCGATTCCATTTCTCGGCGAAATTTTCGGCTCTGCGTCGCGGGTTGCACAGCCTCCATTCCGAGCCGGTGCGACCATCTTCGTCAAACTGATTGGGCATGCGCGTGATGATTTCCCGAATGGCCTGCAGCGCCGTCAACGGTTGTTTCTGCGAAAGCTCCGCGACCTCCTTGTAAGCCTTGGCCGCCAACGTGGTGATGACGACTGAAATTGGCACGGGAGCTTCAGCACCATGGCGCTCGCGAAAGACGTCGCGATGCCGCTTCATCAACTTGACCGTTGCCCGCAATGGATCGAAGGCATTGATGGCCTCGTGGCTCGGCAGTTGTTCGGCGTCCGCCCGCTTTCGCGCTTCGGTGAATGAGACAGTTCCCTGTTCAAGGAGGATGGGTATCTCGCTGATATCGTTGAACCAGTCCGCAAAATCCCGAGGATTGGTCGGATGCCAGTCCGCCTGTTTGTAGTCGGGCACCTCCAATGGCCCCCAACCCTCGTCATCATTGTTGCCATTGCTTGCAATGGCCGGGGTGACGTCGAGATGCGCCGGAAGGCTTGCATCGGCGTAATGCACCGTGACGCAGCGATTGCGCCGTTCGACGCC
>Ga0164241_10002996_pt1 | contig 17558 bp, 18 predicted proteins | sample OricomyardsoilBY_FD_108780 | JGI IMG/M metagenome (GOLD analysis project Ga0164241, IMG submission 108780) | Backyard soil microbial communities from Emeryville, California, USA - Original compost - Back yard soil (BY) | ecosystem: Environmental > Terrestrial > Soil > Unclassified | place: USA...
AAAAATCAAAAGCAGCAACAAGAGTATTTGGAAAAAACTCAAACATCACAACGTTTACCAAATACAAATGGAGTTGCTCATCCGTCGTTTGCATCGAAAGCTTTTTCTTTTGCATTTCCGAAGCAGCAAGAAAGACATCAAGGAAACAAAGGACGAGCAAACAACGAAAACAAAAAGGCGTATGTACCTCCGGTACAATTCGAATGTCCGGTCGAAGTTGGATTTCGCTTTGGAACACGACATGTGATTTATCCCAATGAACCTTTTTTGGCCTTGTCATTCCACAATAAAAAATCCATGTGGAAAGCCAGAGAACAATATTTGGATGTTGAAGTGTTTGACGAATTCTTGAAATCGCATATCAGTTTCATCACTCGGCAAAATGTGCAAAAAACGAAGATTCACTGGGATTTGAAAATGTATCATGAACAATTTAATATGCCACAAATTTTGTTTACCATCACCAACATACAATATTCCGAATGGTTAGTTATTCCTGTGGATCAGGTGAAATGGGTCGAACCCGAGACATGGAAAACTATTCAAAAACAAGAACAGGAGGACGATGCTCAACTCTCTAAAGATTTTGCAAATTCAGTCTTGTTGCCTTCAAAAACGCTCCAGGACATGCGATATCCCAATCATTATAATGTCCCTTTGACACAGCGGTACAGCGCACCACCCCCCACCACAATAGAACAAAAACAAGAAAATGAATTCGACTTTGCGAAAAAAACGATACATCCACGAACCAAAGCTATGATGGAAGGTGTGATTTCCATTGATCGGTTGCCTTCTTCTGCGAAAAGCTTGACTGTCATATCTTTTCCTTTTGCATTGTTTGATGGTGAAATGTTGGTGGATCAAGTCTGTAAAGATTACAAGCGTGATATCGACCAACAAAAAATCAACCTACCCGAATTAATTGCCGATATTTCTTCCAGTGATCACATTTCTCCTCCTCCTCCTCCTCATCCTCCTGTTTCTGTTCCTCTTTCTACTTCATCATCATCATCATCATCATCATCATCATCATCATCATCATCATCATCATCTTACCGTCTCCCTCAAAAAGACGATTCCAATAAAAAGGAAGAACGAGAAGAAGAAGACGAAGAAGAAGACGTAGCTGGGGAACAAAAGATCCAGCGGATTGAAGAAGTTGGAGCCGATGACTTGGCCGAAAAAATGGAAGAAGAAAATCCAGGTGAGCTGAATGCTCGAGAGCTTGATGAATTCATTGATCAATTAAATATGGATGATCCCGACGATATGAATCTCGTTCAATCGAGAAGACATTATTTCATGAAACACGCCAAGACGAAACTCGACATCTTCCCATCGGCTGTCCGCAACGATCGTTGTTTTATGCTTGTGACACATTTTCGATTGAATAGTGAATCAGAACCATTTCTCAAAGTTGCTCATTTATTAGGGAGTTACAAGTTCAATCACAAAGATCTTGCTGATCCTCGGTGGAGATTTTATGTGTGGGATAACACCGCGCAAGGCGAAAAATACATGTTGGAGCACTGGTCTGGTATGTTGCGTTGGTTTGAAATTGAATGGATCAGTGGCTTCAATTCCATTAATTTCGATGCGCCCTATATCGTAAAGCGGGCTCAAATGCTGAATTCCTTTCGAGTGATGCGCAACTTGTCTCGATTTATTGCACAACCCAATTGGAGACATCAACCGTATGCCTACAGGAAATATTACGACTCGAATGTACATGAAAATCGAGAAGTCAAAGGCAAGTCTGGAGTGACCGACATGCCACAAATTCATATGCCCGGCATGATTCAATATGACGTGTTTTTAATTGTCAAGGGTTTATATACGAGATTGGAACGATACACGTTGTCGGAAGTGGCCAAGAAAATCTTGTCTGGAAAATTCAAGGTGAATAAAAAAGAACTTCCGGGCAATATGATCAGCCCGTTTTTTGTTTCAAGTGATGAACATAGAATGCAAATCTTGGTCTATTGTGAGTATGATGTGCGTGTCTTGGACAATTTGATAATTAGTCAACGCTTGACCAACAATAACATGCAAGTTTCATCCTTGGCATCGACATCGGTGATGGAACAAATGTTGCAAGGTCAACAAATTCGAATTTGGAACACCAGTGTGGTTCAGAGTTCCAGAATGGGCTTTATTTTGGACGAATATTTCCGGCGCAAGATTCAATCGCTCTATGACGTGCCGGATACTGATCACCTGCCAAAATATCTTCGCAACAAAATCAATGATCCAAGATTCAAGCCGTTCTTTGCGAAATTTATGCTTCGGTTTCCCGAAAAAACCCGCGCGCTCAACGAAATGATGATCGACCGTGAACTCGAAAAGCGCGGGCTACCCAAACGCAATGTCAAGGGCAAAGGTGCGAAAGGTGACACTTTAAAATACGGAGGTGCCATCGTGTTACCTCCCAATAAAGGTGTTCATGATCATCCGATTGCCACACTCGATTTCGCTTCGTTATATCCTTCTATTTTGGACGCCTATAACTTGTGCTTTACAGCTCTCGTGGTGGCCACTTTTGTGTACAACTCAACAACGAAACAAATCGAGTTAAAAGTGCCGGAATTGGATCGCTTGGGAATGAAATATCAAATCATGAAGCCGAGTGACCCCATGCCGATCAAATCACAAATTCCCAGCGACACTTTTCTTATTTTGAGAGTCGATGATGACCCGCCACTCGACGAAAAAAAGAAAAAGAAAATCCGCGAAGCCGAAGAAATCAGGCTTTTGAATGCCAAGAAAAACCAACGCACCGTCAATTCCTACTTTTCTTCTCCTCATCCTTTGGCTTCAACTTTGGCTTCAGCATCGTCCGAGGCAGAATCGAAAGTGGAAAAGAATGACGGTGAAAAAGAAAAAATGGACGAAAATGACAAAGATGAAGCAGAGCCGAGAAGAGAAGAGAATGTGAATATTATGTGTTTTGTGCAAAACCGAGTGGGATTATTGCCCGCGTTATTGCAAAATTTCTTACAAAAGAGAAAATCAGTGCGAGCTGCGAGTGAAGCGGCTGAACGCGACGGCAATTATGATCTTGCCAAAGTTTACGATGCACAACAAGCCGCCATTAAAGTGTTGTGCAATGCCACGTATGGGTATTTGGGCGCGAAAAACGGCTATTTCGGCTTCGTACCATCTGCACGAAGTATTACATGTATCGGTCGGCATAAAATTCGACACACGGAAAAAATTGTATACGATAATGGCGGTCGTGTGGACTATGGTGATACGGATTCAGTGTTTGTTTACTTTTTGGATTTAAAACCAGAAAGTTTTCCGACCTATCTTTAATATTTGTTGGCGTGTCGGGACAAGGCAAAAAAGATTTGCGCTGTGATTAATGACAATATCATGATGCCTCATCCGATGAAATTGACTTATGAAAAGATTTTTAAACGAATTTGTTTTTTTATTCGCAAGATTTATTACGGATTTAAAGTGGATGAAGACAGTTTGGATAAAATTGCTCTGTTGCGGAAAGAACTCAAAGAACCTGTTGTTGTTCCCAAATATGGTGATCACCAAAAAGTACCCTACACCGAATTGCCCAAAATTCATGAAGCTCTCGACAAAATCAAAGTCAAAGAACCCAACAGTTGCCAATCCTTGACACAAGAAGAAATTGCATTGTTGTTGAGTATGACGGGTGAAACGCATGACAAAGTCGTCGTGAAAAACTATAATAAAGGTACGCGTTTGGGCCGACGCGACGTCACACCGCTCGGTCGCAAATATACATCCAAAATTCTCGAAACAATTTGCATGACCGAATTTAACTCGTTGACCAAAACACAAATCAATGCATTGTTTTTAAAACATATGCAAGATGCCTTGGATCAGATCACCAATACTGAAAACCCACCCTACGACGATTTAACTCGCTCGATTACTCGCAAGAGAACGCAAGATTACAAAAATTTGAAAATTGCTCAAATGTATTTAATCAATCGCATTGAAGAGCGGTCGGGTCAAATTCTCGCCGGAACTCGCATTGCCTATGTGAATTTATGTCCAACCGAGAAAAATAAACCTCACAAACCAAAGCTTCGCGACGAGACCTCTGAAGACGATAAAAAACGATATTTGTGGGAAGATGCTGACTATGCGAAAGAAAATAAATTGACGTTGGATATTCCCACTTATATCACCACACAAATTTGGGCACCCACCAAAACTTATTTAATCGATACTGAAATTATCGATAGTAAATTGGCCTTGCAACTCACAACACAATATCAACATCGCTGGCAGCAACATATCTGCCAATCTCAAAACATTGCCGACGCTTTTAAAAAAGTTTCTGCCAATTCTCGTCTTGTGTCTGCTCCCCAAACTCCTGCTCCCCCTCCGCCTCCTTCTCTCCCTTCATCTTTTGAAACAGAGGTCGATATCGAGATCGATCGCGATATCTCATATTTTTGAGCGTTTCAAACAAAAATTATTCAATATATTGTTTGAAAACTCCTTTTCTTATGATACAGGAAGTAAACAGAAAAAATAAGCACACAACCAGAAAGAAAAACAAAAAAATGAGCTTGGAAAAATTTCTGGTACGATGATCTTGGCTTTTTTCTCGCTCAATGGGATCGAAAAATTTAAGCAAATGTGCGTGTGAATCTGAAAAAAAAATCAAAAAGCAGATAGATTCTTTGTCACATGGATTGCCAGAAAAAGGATTTTTTTTTTTTGTATTTTTGTTGTCTTTAGTGTCATGACGACGCGATTGCAAACCGTGTCTGCACACCAGCATCAGCAGCAGCGGCAATTGTCGTCTGGAGGTTTTGAAGACCGCAAAAAAAACCAAGGAGGAGCCGAGTTAGACAGCCCAACCATAAACACGAGCAGTGATTACAGACCGCACCAATATAAAATTGTTGCGGATGACGGTGCCGATTCAAGTTATATTTGGAAAATTTTACTTGTTTTTATCACGATTATTGCGATTGTGGCGTTGATTTTGGGGGCCTATGCGACTGCAAAATTTTCGAGCAGTGACATGAATAATGCACGAACATTGCAGCCATTTCAATACACATCGATCAATGCGATTTCCATTGGAAATGCAACCAGCGGATCTGAATTGATTTTATTAAGTGCCGGATCCAAGTCGTACACCCCGGTCTATAGTGATTCCGATGGTGGTGCCTTTATTGTAACAGCTTCGGGTACGCTTCAAAATTTATATGTAAGTTTGTCGGCGGTGCAACTGAAAACCGCAGAAACTACGCCAACCGTAACCGTGACCATTGCAAGAGCATCATCGGGCGAGGCCAGCTTTACTGAAACCGCGTTGGTGGCTCAACAAATTGTCGATGATAGTGCAGATTTTTTTCCATTCTTCAACAAAACGGATAAGGTGACCGTGTCGGCCGGAGATAGACTCGTTGTGCTGGTTTCGGCAGGCTCCGCCAGTGATGATACTGTCACTGCTAATATTTCCGCTTCTTTTGAAAATGCCGTTAGCATTGCGTCATAAAACATTTTGATCTATGTGTTTTGATCTAATTTTTTTTTGCGATGTGTTTTTACTTTTTGGGATGTTTGGACAGATGAGCAGTAATAATCCGTTTAAAGATGCGGCGGATCAATGTCTGCGCATTCAGCTCGAGTTGAGTGAAAACAAGCAAATCATGGAGGACATGAAGATCCGACATCAAGTTGAGTTGGAACAGCGCGATCAAACCATTCGGCGTCAAGCAGCCATTATTCAGGAATATCGCAGTAACGCGTTAGAACAACAAAAAATTCGTGATCAAAAGTTGGCCTTTTTTGAAAACAAATTACAATTATCACAGGCCTGGGTGGCGGAATGGCGTCGAGCTGAAAAAGCATTGATTTCTGAATCTCCCGAATTGCAACGTCTCATCGCGGGCGTAACCGCCTCCATTTCGGTGGGTGGTAATAAATCGACATCGTCGTCGGCTTCATCATCATCATCATCATCATCCCCCGCCTCTTCGAGAAAAATCGTAATTCCGAAATCGCAATATGCACACCAAAAACAACCGCAACAGCAAAAAGTCAATGGGAAACAGATGATGATGCATCAACAACAACAACAACAACAACAACAACAACAACGCAGACAACAACCGCGTGGATTTTTAATGGGGGGTCAAGCTGCCGCTCCGACGACAACGACAATGACGACGACGACTCATCCAGCAGCTGCCAACACTTCAACCACTTCTGTGGGGGGTGCAAAACCAAAGACAACAACAACTGCATTAGTACAGCAGCAGCACAGTCATGGGCAGCAGCAGCAGCAGCAGCAGCAGCAACCCGTGGTTCATACCATTACTAAAATAACACCGATGGTCATTCCTACTTCGATTCTTTAATTTTTTTTCTTTTTTGACTGTTGCATAATACAAAACAATTTCTTGTATGTGGCGGCGGTGAAGAAAGAGATACGATTCAAAAAATGACATCAGCATCGTTTCGGGAAGACAAACACGCTCTAAATTCACAGGCCATTTACATGAAAAAACTACAACAAGGACCATGGAGGAAGATTGGAGGGTAAAACGACATAGGGGTGACGAAAACGGGTCTTGTTTTTTTGAGTTGGACGTTGATAGACAACGATGGCAGAATTTGCGAGATGTTGTTGTTGTTGTTGTTGTTTCAACCATTTTGAACCTGGCATGAACAGGGATGTTGTTGGAGAAAAATCATCAATCATACCGGCCACGCGAGTTTTTTTTTCCCAAGTTGGAGTTGTTATAGGGCCTGAGCCCTGGGTATGGACCTTGCCGCACGCCCAGCACACTTTTCGTATCGTCCTCGTCCATTTCCCATTTCCTCCTCCTCGTCCTCGTCGTTGTCCTCCTCCTCTTGCGCCTCCTCTTTCCTGGCGGTGTTTCTCTCGGAGTTGACTCACTTTTCTTTTGTTCTACAAAAGAAAAAAGAGTAAAACAACTAACAATTTGAATGTGTGTGTTTTTAGGCTAACGGAATGAGACATACGCACAAGATGACAAAGAGGCCGAGCAAAAGCAAGAATTGAAAAAAATAGTACATCGTCAAGTAACCACCTTTTTCCACTTTTTGTGCAGAGACTGGAACCACACTTTGGACCGCCGAGCTTATAAAATTGCGAAATTCACTCGTCACAAAAATACTAAAACACCCCAATATAATGGTAATAAACAACGCCAAGATACGTTCATGGAAAAACCCTCCATTTCGTTTGGGTCGCATCGCGGCCGGCACTATGGCACCCGTATCCCCCATTGTTTTTCTTCTTTGCTCTCTTTTGTAATATGCGTAACGTCGTTTTTGTTTTTTTTCTTTGGGAGAAAAAAATTATACCCGGCCAAACTTTGGGAATTTGATACCACCTAATTTTTTTTCCCCCATATTTTTTTTGCAGACCCCCTCACCATTGCAAAGCGCCCGCCCAATTCTCTCGTCTCGTTGACGGCGACGACGACAGCGCTCTGTCTCTGTTCAACAACTCCAACACAGTCTCTGTTCAACAACTCCAACACACACAATGGCGACAACAACAACAAGACCATCAACAAAAATTCGCACATACAACGAAGTCAATCAATCCAAAAAGGCGATTATAAATTACATTCGCCAAATCGAGCGTCCGTATTTCGACACCTTTCCATGGATTAACTCAAAGCCATCACCACAACCTTCTTCAGCGGCTGGGAGCGCATCATCATCATCATCAGCATCATCATCATCGGCATCATCATCAGCATCGTCATCATCAGCATCGTCATCATCAGCGTCGTCGTCAACAACAACAATATTGACGTCGTCTCGCTCATTACGAGTACAACTGACGGAGCAAATTCAAACATATCTCACAAGGTTGATAACCGCGATTCCCAATACGACGATCCAACACACTGGTTCCTTTTGCAACGAAGACGTTTGTCTCATGTAACCTACTTACCCTTCTTTCCTTCTTTTCTTACCGTTCATTCCTTTTCTTGCTCGTCATCATTACAATGTCTGTTTGATCTCTGCTTAGGAGTGGAGTGGATTTTCACCTTGTATTTTCGGATGCCAAAGGTTTTGTTACAACAATGGAAGAGCAGGAGCAGGCTTTGCGCACCGTTTGCACCACACTCAACTCAACAAACCTCAACGATGCCAGATTTACGCCACTTCATGTTCATGTTCTAAACCGAAAACAAATGACGATGTCCAGCGATTGTTTCGGGGTGTTGCGACTGGTGGATCTGACCCAAAAATTGTTTATTTATTGTTATTGCTGGTCTTCAACACCCCCAACCCCTTCATCCTCATCCTTATCATCATTGACGTCTGACATCCTGAAGAAATCAATCAAGTTTTTCAAATATTGGACACGATGTAAGTATGTGTAGTATGTGTTGGCGTTTTTGCTTTTTTTTTGCTTTTCATATGACATTGCTTTTACATATGCTGTGTTTTTTTTCCGACTTGTTAGCGGAAGGATTGTATTTTGCATCAACATGTGGGTGGATTACGGGACACGATATCTCTCAAGTCTGTGAAGCGGTTGTGACGTCCATTCAGTTTACGGAAGGTGATGATGATGCACACAATGTGATTCAACTGATGACTCACATTGTGGATACATTTAAAAAAACTCAACCAACCAACTCCGAAGGTCAACGACAGTTTGTCCAATTTTGTGCACAACATCTTACGACCGACCTTGCAAAATTGATGTATCGGATGGATTCGACCGTTTCTCACGTTTGGAAACCCGTAATGCCCTGCTTCATCCTTCAAATTCAATCCAACAATGACGCCAATGCCAAATATGATGATTTGCAATTGTAATATTATTTTTACACCTTATGCCTTTTTTTACACCTTACGACTGTTTTGTTTTTTTCCGAATGATTGTTTGCAATGATGTCGTCATAGACAATCAGCAATGTTGGGTGTGATTGCCAAACTTGCCAAACTCGCAATCACAAAAAAAGATGGTGCTATCATCCGGGTTGTCCCGTTTCATCAAACCATCTACGAACCCCTCTACGACAAACTGGTGTTGACCTCCTCAAACACCCACATTTCGGTAATTTTTTCATTTTGATCTCTCTATCTCCTCTCTCTCTCGTGGTTAAAAGATATCAACTCACCTGTTTTTTTGTTTAATTCGTTTTTTATGTCGTTTGACAAACATGTGCAAGATCACGACTCGATTGTTGCAATCGGCATTCAGGAAAATCAAAGGATACAATTGGACGGATGGAAAGCAACCGGAATACCATGTGCTGTCGCCGCAGGACGAAACCCAATTCAAGGCGGTGTGTGACGTCCAAGCCACAATTGAACTTCAAGTCAAAAAACAACCATCCGCGATTCCTCGGATCACTCGGGCAATCACTCCAGCAACCAACAATGAAAAAATTCCTCCTCCTTCTCCTCTTCCTCATCTTCCTCCTCCTATACCTCCACAAGTGAATCCCCCTCAAAAACCGTCTTCTTCTTCTACTTCGTCTTCTTCTTCTTCTTCTACTACTTCGTCGTCTTCTTCTTCTACTTCGTCGTCGTCTACAAGAAAAAGCCCCATGCGACCGAAAATTCGATCATCACAATCTTCATCTTCAGCACCAACTGTGACCCCCGTCAAATCCATATCGGCACAACCACAACCACCGCCACAACCACAACCACAACCACCGCCACAACCACAACCACAACCACAACAACAACCACAGCCACAGCCAGTGGTTTCACAAGCTGTATTCTTGTCGACGACAGTATCGACACCGTCACCATCAACCGAAACTGTGACAGCTTCTTCTTCCTTTCCAACAAATCCAATGCTTCAGCCGCAGATAATTGATCCACACACACTGTGGTCCAACACATCACTTTTGCCTCCACAACCGCAACCCTCTCCATACTACTACTCACACTATTCATACCCTGTTCAATCGTATCCATATCCACCTTACCATCAACAACAACAGCAACAACAACAATCACCAGCACCAGCACCACCACCACCGCCACCACCACCACAATCACAATCTTCCGATCATCACACATCCTTCTTGGATGATCGGAATTGGTACCCATCCGATCACACATCGTCATCAGGATTTTCAATTCACCGCACAGAAAGACATAGTGATACTGATCGATCACGTTTCCAACATGATCGCAGTCACAGTCGCAACCGAAATCGCAGCCGAAGTCGCAGTCGTAGTCGTAGCCCGAAAGATCATCGAGATTCTTCGCGTGGCTCGCGTCACTCGCGCGAATTTCAACATCGCGACACAACAAGACGCTATGATGGGTCGACTACCGATTCCAATTACACTCGGTCCCATCCATCGACGCCGGTAATGAATCTTGCGCTTTTTTTGCATGCTCGTTTTCGTTTTTTGTTTTGCTCTGAACTTGCTTTTTTGTTTTTACTTCAAAAAAACAGGTTAGCATCAGCAACAGCCATAGCCATCCATCACATACGGTGACGGTGTTGGGACAACAGCAGAAAGAAAAGCCAAAGAGTGGATCAAGTCTGGCGTCTGGTTCCGATTTATTTTTTCGGTCGGCAGCTCAATTTACTTCCAAGAACAACAACAACAACAATCGTTCTTTTTCTTCTTCTTCTTCTTCTTCTTCTGCGCCTCCTCCTCCTCCGCCTTCGGCCACAACGAAAGTGGCAGCGGTAACGGCAACTGCAACGGCAACGACCACAACCACGACCACAACAACGAGCACCTTAACAACGACGCCAATTATAGTCATGTCGACACAGCAACAACAACAACGAAAATCTAATCCACAACAGGCAACACGGGCCCCCTTGGTTTCTTCCTCCTCCTCTTCTACCTCAACTCCAAAAAGTAGTCGCGGTGGCACTGGTGGTGGTGGTGGTGGTGGTCATCATCGTCATGGTCATGGTAACGAATACATTCAAGGACTCAAGCGAGAAGCACAAAAGGACACGGAAAACGCTGCCAAACAGGTGGACGATTCCGTCAATTCCCTTCAAAATTTAATTTCCAACACGTCGGGCGGGCTTCGCGAATTGGCGTTAGGAGCCTTGAGTGCAGCTACTTCAGCTCAACAACACTACCAGCAACAGCAACAGCAACACACTCGTTGAATTTTTTTCTTTTTTATTAACACAAAAAAGAAAAACAAACTTTTATTGTTTTTGATTGGAAAGATTGTCGAGGGATTGATTGAGGTGAGATGTAATCGCGCGAATTTCTTTTGAGAAAAATTGGATGGTGCCGATCATTTGTACCGGAGTCATGTTGCGAAAATGATGCATCAATGCTTGCGGTGTCATTTTGGCAGATGCATTGTCGAATTTTTGTTTTTGTTTATTCAACGCTTGTTCCAAGGGGCGTGGCTCTAAGAAGTCGATAATGTCTTGCACGATATGCGAGATTTCTGATAGTGTATGAAAAATAAACGAAAACACAGTGTTGAACATCGAAATAACAAATGTCAGCACGGAATTGAGTGCCTGAAAAGCAACTTGTTGTAACTGAATAATCACCCCATAAGTAAAAGAACTTAAAAAGTTTGCAATTTTTCCAAATTCACTCCCCATGGAGGTCAGGGCTTGCAATAAAATTTGGCTCAACATCCCAGAATATTTAACAATGTTGTTAGCAAATGTGGATATTATCGTTGAAACCTGATTTTGAATATACGTCGCTACTGTGTTAAATACGTCAAACAACCGGGATGTCACTGAAGTTAATTCGGTGAAAAATAGATCTGAAAGATCTAAAAATACTTTTAAAACACTAGAACCCAACATTGTAAATTGCTGAAGGATCACTTGAATGGCATTGGTTAAAGTACGTTCAATTTCAATTAATTGTTCGGTCCAATTGACTGAAGACAATATAGATCCCACCAAACTGATGAAAATAACCAATGCACAAATGATGATCAAGAAAAATATAATTCGATCTCCATTGTTTGCGCTTGCTCCACTTCCATCGCTTGTCGTCCAATTGCGATCGTGATCAACGTTTATTTTGGGGTTGAATTCCGGTCCCGTCGTTGCTGATGGCGCATCCATGCCCTCTTTTTTTCATTCAGCAAAAAGAAAGTCTTACAGTTTTTGCTTGGTTGTTTTTTACATCGTTTTTGCAAGAATACGAACTTTTTTTGAAACACGGAGGCGAAAGATAAAGCGCGTTTGTGTAGGTGTGCACAATCATTTACAATTCTTTAACCACAATATAGCATCAACCACTGAAAGACACCCCGCGATTTTGTTCGAGTCTATCAATTTGCGTTTTTTGCTACGTGATGATGATGGTGGTGATGTTTTTTTCTGTAAGAATGTTTTCTTTGGTTCGCTGCGTCTTTTCTTGGTCTTTGACCAAAACCAAAAAAAACACAGTTTCAGGAAATAATAGACATCTCATAAGTGTGTGAAACAAAAAAAAATCTATCGTTGCGAGTCGATCGACACTTGACATTTTATTTCTTCTCTTAATTTTTATACGCGCACCAGACGATACCAAAGCGCGTGAACGGTCACAAGATGGCCTCGTTATCACCTAAAACACGTCAAGCATTAGTAAATCCACCGAAAAAAGATCCGAAGCAAGTTCAAGCGCTGCGAAGCGGGTGGCGACCCGATGCCTCTCCTTCCTCCTCTTCTTCTTCTGCGTCTTCTGCTTCGTCTTCGACACCGATGATGACGATTCCCCACAAAAAAAGTAGTCTGTCTGCAGCACATAAAGCACAAATGAATCACAAATTCAATCATATTTTCAACAATGTGCAACAACACACGCAATCTGAAATCGATAATTTTAGAAATGCGATGAGTTCTCATCCAGATTTTTCGTTTCCTAATAATCCACAGCAACAACAACGGCAACAACAAACTCCTCGAAGACCATCTCGTCTTCCTACCGGTCCTATTTTCCAAGATGCGCCGGCGGATGCGGATGTGGATGATGCAAATGTGGATGAAGAAGATGTGGTTCAAGGAAGTTTTACTGAAAAACAGCGCGAAGGATTTAAAGATTTCACGAAAAATCTTCATGACATGACAACTTCATTAACCAATACAATATCATTTACGCACAACTCGGTGAAAAATATTCGGGAACAAACGCAAACTGATCAAGAACGTCAGCAGATTTGGGCACACTCTGAAACTCCTATTCACAATATTTTGTCCACCACACTTTCGACACAACTCCATCTCAAAAAATATTACGATACATTGAAAACACACAAAATTTCTGAAAAGTGGGTTGGGTCGGGACTTCCATTGAGTTTGCGTGATCATTTGCGAGAAACACGTATATATCAAGAACAAAAGGTGAGCATTCCGCGAGAAGTCGATTTATACCAAAATGCATCATCATTAACAAAACCAAGCGGGTTTCAACTTCAGTTTCCTCCCATGTTACAAATTTACCAAATTTATGTGGAAGATGCAAAAGTCATTTACGCATTGGCTTTGTTGGGTGACACCCAATTATTACCCTCTCAAGCTTGTTTACTTCGTTTTTTGTCCCCACAAGATCCAGACCCACAATTCTCTAAATTTTCGCTTTTATTACACACTCCCACTTTCACCTCTACTCCTACAGCAGCAACAACCACCACAATGCCTATGATTCCAATCTCCCAGTCGTCGCACATTGATTATTCCTCGGATCCAGTGCAAATGATGGATATCTCGGATGTCAAACGTCAACAATTGGCCATTTTGTACACCGTGACCAGTTTTGCGGCATCACATCAAGATTTGGACCGCCGATCAGCATCGGAAATGTCATCATCCTCCTCGGAGACCGCAACATCGTCAAAACCAACACACCAAAAAGCAGTGCGATCCTTTGTGAAGATTTTCGATAAAACAAGTCTGAAATTTACGAGTTCCACAGCCTTTTCTTTGCAAGTGAACCAGCATGATATCCAACAGGCTCATTGTATGTGTTGGAATGATTCGCAACAAGTGATTCATATATTAATCACAACCATTGATTCATCGTTTCAATTTTCACATTGTGTGACAACGTTATCGCTATCCGGTCATATTCTTTCAACCGTTCAAATTCCAAATACGGATCATCAAATTCCGGCAAAAATTTTGTTGTGGAATGCTCCGTCTCAAAAATTATCACTGTTGCTTAACACAACACAAGACAAAAAAGACAAAAATGAAACTGTCGTGATGGCGATTGACTCGAAACAACAACAATTGACGATTGAGTCACGAAAAACTTTAGAATCCATCGGAAATGCCGTGTATTACCAATTGGTGATTCATGACAAGATGATGTTGTGGATGGAAATGGATGTTTTTAGAACCACAACCATTCATGTGATTGTGGATGGAAAGTTTAGTCACACATTCTACCAACCTTTAAAACAAGTGAAAATTGAATGGGGAACTGTGGTGGACGATAAATGGGTTGTTTTGGTCGGTCACCAACAACTTTTCAACGATATCTCATCTTGCAAAATTATCTATTTTGAAATCAAAGATCTCATGAAGCAATCAGTCGGAGTTGTAGCATCATCATCATCATCATCATCATCAGCATCAGCAGCAGCAGCAGCAGCAGCATTATCAACAACGACTGTGCAAGATTTGAATTTGTCAATTCCACACAGTTACAGCTCGGCATTGACGTGTGCCATGTATCAAGAAAAGCTCACCAGTGGATCTACCTCTTTGATTCTACTTTCGGGCTGGAAACAATGCACCAAAGATTACAAGTCCAAAGCCTCTTTTTTTCTCATGATGCAACTTGTTTAACATATATACAAGGAACAAAAAAAAATCAACTTGTGCTGACTTGTTAATGAATTTGTGGTGCTGGTGGTTGTGGTTAGTGTTGTGGTTGTAGATGATCAATTTGGATATAGGCTGGGGGCACGCCACATTCGTGGTGCAATGGCAGCTTAAAGTCCTGGGGCAATTCCTTTTTTTTTTTGTAATAGATGTAGGTGCCAATAGCGGTTGAAACAGCAAAAATGCCGACCACACAGCCTACAATAACGGCGGTCGCAGCATTAATGGTTTGGGGTGAAGCATGACCGCCGGCAGTGCTCGCTTCCCAGGGTGGGTTAGGCGGTCGCATTGGAGGAATGCAGCTGCCAATTCCTTTGTGTCCTTGCGTAATCGAGCATTGACTTGGTAAATTGTTTGCACAAATCGGTATACATTTCATTTCGTCGCATTCTGCGGGTGCGTTTGGGTCGGGATTGGGTAGAGTTCCAATATAAAACTGATTCCAATTAGTACCTGGATCTCCGCATCCCGGTTCACTAGCTAAGCAACAGTAGCAATAACAATAGGGATGTTGACCGACCACAGGACTAGGACTTGACACCAGCCAAAACGTCATCAATGTAAAGGTAACAGCAAACCAATGTGTGTCACGCATCTATGAGTCGAGGAAAATAGTGAGGGTGGGGTGATGGATGGATGAATGAATGAATAAATATGTCAGAATGAGAGATACCCTTTGTAGGGCGCGAGCCCTGCTCGTACCAGCAGAAAAATTTTTTGCCTGTTGTGTTCACATCTTACCTCTCAGATGAAACAAGCTTAATCAACGGTTCAAGGGCCGGATTGAAACAAGAAAAAAGTTCTATCTGCGGCTCGCCACATTAACACCAGAACAAAAAAAAATTATAGAAACTATTTTGAACCAGGCGCAATCTTCTTTAACCTTTTTCAGTTAGAAGCACAACCAGGCGCAACAAACGATCAAGCCCTTTCCCGCATGCAGGAACGTTTGGTTTGTTTACCGAAGGCCCTGCGCGTTCTGCGCTGCTTTCTAGTTGTTTAGAGATCAATCGTTTGCGTTCAGGAGCGTTCAGGAAACTTTTTTTCGTGATAGTCGTCTAGGCTCGTGCTGATGTCCGTGTTTTCTATTCCGGTCTCTGTAGAGCGCGAAATGCAAGAAACACTCGTGCAAGCCAAAGCGGTCCTCCGCACGACGCTGTTTCAATTGCTGCAGAACAGTGGACTCGAACAGACTGCCCATCAGATGGTCAAGGCCATGTCCGTCGGCGCGCCTTCCAAACATCTGCTCATGCAAAGCCACCGCGCGTATGGTGCACTTATGGTCGCACACGAAGCATTGGCTGCTTTATTATACAGTGCCGAAGCGGAGTTGAAGCAGGTGAAAGAGGCAGCCACATACCTCGTGCACCATAAAGCACAAGCTAAGAAGAAAGACAAATACAAAGCAGAAGCTAATAAAGACTGTCACCCTCACTCGCTCCCACACCCCACGATAACACGCTCTTCTGCGGATCAATGTCTACGGCACACTGCTGCTCCGCCAAATGACTATCCTTTGCCCGACACCAGTGTGGGCGCTGCATGCAGTTTGGACTGCTTCAGTCCGGGTAATTTTTCGTTTTCTCGAACTACTAGAAAAGGCCGTTCTCCGCAAACAAAAGAATATTCAACCAAAAGGGGTTCTGGAGATGATACAGACCACGACGTTTCAAGTGATTTTGATGATTATGATGATTATGATGATGATGATGGTTGGGAAAAACGAGACAATAAAATCTACGACGGCGGGGTTGTCAAAGAACAACTGATACCGACATCAACACCATCGCAACAAAAACCACAACCACAACCATACCCCCCACCACCACCACCACCACCACGACCCAAAGTAACACCCATCATCGTCGATCCCAAGACCCTTCTTCCTTTCAAAAAAACAAAATAAATTTTTTTTTTTGTTCCCCTAATTTGTTGGTTTAATTTTGACTTTATTTTTTGAGTTACGCACAAAAAAAAGAAATCGTAGGTGTTTGTGCGGGGCTCCAACAATGGGAACCGATACGATTTTTATATACTTGGGTTTAACACAACAAGAATGTGAAAAGATTATTCATGAAATCGACCATCGCACATTTCCTTATACGGAAGAAAAAGAAAAAGAACATAGTATCATCCGCTCACATCGTAAACTGATGATCAAGTCCAACCCTCCAATGATTCAATTGCATTCTTTGATGCTCACCTGTCAATGCGTGTACATGTATGCAACCGCATCGTTTCGAACGGAACAGAGCCATGCATGGGTTCTTGAGATCCATGTTGGAATTCGATATCATTCGGTCAAAAAGAAATGGAATAAAAAGATTCAAAATTATGCTTCTTCCTGTTTACACAAGCAATGCAAAATATTTCCCGAATATTCTGAAACATCCGAATTTATGCGTGTGGAAACACAACACGAAAAAAAATTGGTTGCACGTTATCTTCGTCAGCGGACACCTTTTTGCAACAACAAAAACCTGTTGGCACTTGTTCAAATTATTTGTGATTATTTGTTTTATTTGGTTTAAAAAACCCCCGATTATATTTGTTGAGTAGAACGAATTTAAAGTGAAGAATGAGTTGGAAAGACTTCGTGGGATTTCGAAATGTCGGATATCAGCGCCCGATAGGATGATGATGAGACACGTGTTTCTTTGTGTTGCTCGTAAGATTTCATAATCCACCACGAAAGACAAAGGATCAATAACAAGAATGTAGCAATCCCAAGGCTCACTATGATTTGTTCTTGTTGTGATGACTTGGG
>Ga0164241_10002997_pt1 | contig 17556 bp, 15 predicted proteins | sample OricomyardsoilBY_FD_108780 | JGI IMG/M metagenome (GOLD analysis project Ga0164241, IMG submission 108780) | Backyard soil microbial communities from Emeryville, California, USA - Original compost - Back yard soil (BY) | ecosystem: Environmental > Terrestrial > Soil > Unclassified | place: USA...
ATCAATTTCAAGGGCGCTTTCTTCACGATCCAGAAGGCGGTGGCGTTGTTCGACGCCGGCGGCGCCGTCGTGATCAACGGCACCTTCCTCGTGCACCGCGGCATGGGTCCCGCCTCGCTGTACGCCGCGACGAAGGCCGCCGTGACCAACCTGACCCGCTCGCTCGCCTCCGACATGGCCGGCCGGGGAATCCGGGTCAACGCGGTCAGCCCCGGTTTCATCGAGACGGACATGCTCGACGACATCGCCCCGACCGAGGAGGCGCGCGAGGCGTGCCGCGCTCAGATCCCGCTCGGCCGGCTCGGTCAGCCCGAGGACGTCGCCGACGCGGTGACCTTCCTGCTGTCGCCGCGGGCGGCCTTCATCACCGGCCAGGACCTCGGTGTGGATGGCGGGCTGGCAAGCTCGGTTCCGCTTGGCGTGCCGAACCGGCAGTGACCCCACGTTCAACCCCAGAATGGCGCCGCGCTCCTCGGAATCCGAGGAGCGCGGCGCCATTCTGGACTACGTCAGGCCGCCGCGGCGGCGACGCCGGACAGGTGGACGGGCAGCGCGAGGTGCCCGTTCATGATGAAGGTCGGAATCGGCTCGAGCTCTGCGGGATCGACGGCGAGAGTCAGGTCGGGGAACCGCTCGAACAAGGCGGACAGGCCGGTCTTGCCCACCATCCTGGCGATGCCGGCGCCGAGGCAGTAGTGCGGGCCGTAGCCGAACGACAGGTGCTCCTTGTCCTGACGGGTGACGTCGAAGGTGCCGGCGGAGTCGCCGTGCACCGCGGAGTCCCGCCCGATCGCGGCGTAGTTGATCAGAATCGGGTCGCCCTTGGGGATCGTCACGCCGTCCAGCGGGATGTCCTCGACCGCGTAGCGCAACGGCAGGCTCGCCAGCGGCGACTCCACCCGCAGCACCTCCTCGATGACCTCGTCCCAGGAGACCTGGCCCGACTTGACCAACGCGAGCTGCTCGGGATGGGTGAGCAGTGCGGTGACCGCGTTGTCGAAGAAGTTGATCGTGGTCTCCGAGCCGGCGCCGAGAATCGCGAAGGTGGTGTCCACCAGCTCCTGTTCGCTCAGCACCGAACCGTCGTCGTCCCGCGCGGCGATCAGGTCGCTCGCGATGTCCTCGCCGGGCTCGGCGCGCTTGAGGGCGATGAGGTTCTCGATGGCGCCGCGCCAGCCGAGCAGGATCTCCTGACCCTGGTCCGGGGTCACGTCCGTCCGCGCCATCATGTCCATGACCTTCGCGGCGGCCACTCTGGCTTCCTCCGACATGCCGATCAGTTCGGCCACCAGCATGCCGGGCAACGGATACGCGAACGCGGCCTTCAGGTCGACCACCTCACCCGCGGCCGCGGCGGCTTCCATGCGGTCGAGCAACGCGTTGGTGATCCTTGTCGCCAGTGGACGGACGTCCTCGGGTCGACGTGAGCTGAACGCCTTGCCGATCAACCTGCGCAGCCGCCGGTGGTCCTTGCCGAAGGTGGTGGACACGTTGTCCATCGCGACCCAGCTGATCATCTCCCAGTCGGACGGGATGTCTCCGTTGATGAAGGCCGGCCAGTGGTTACGGGCACTCTTGGTGACGTTCGGGTCGCTGAGCAGCTGCTTGCTGACCGCGTAGCTGTTGATCGACCAGACCAGCACACCACCGGGGATCTCCACCTGGCTCGCGGGGCCTTGCGCGCGCAGGCGGTCCGCCTGGGTGTGCATATATCGGCCGGTGTTGTCCAACGCGACCGGACGGCTGTTCTCCATGAGCTGACTCCCCAAGACGTCTACCGACGGTTCCATGCCTGATCGGGCTGGTCGGTCATCGCCAGGACCAGGTCGATGAAGTCGGCGCCCCAGCCGTCGACCGTGCCGGCGTCGACCGCGTCGGGTTCGTACTCGACGACGCACCGGAAGTCGCCCCCTGGCACGGCGAGGAAGGTCCAGATGAACACGCCGCGGCGGAACGAGGTGGGCTCCTCCTCCGGAGGGGTCACCGACTCGACGCTGGTGGTGAACTCGGTGTCCTCGTGATCCGCGGGCGAACTCTGGTAGTTGAAACCGACCGGCAGGGCCATCGGGTCACCGGACGGGTTCATCAGGGTGGGGTACAGCTCGAGGATCGACTCGAGAGGCAGCTGGTGCTGCTGGGCGTCCGCGCTTGCCTTGCGGGCACTGAGCATGACGTCGAGGAAGGTCTCGCAGTCGCCGGACTCCAGGCGAACGGGAACGAGATTGGCGAAGAACCCGATGGTGTCGTAGAACTCCCTGGACGGCCGCCCGCTGTTCACGGTCAGCACCGTGATGTCGGACTGGCCGGAGACCCTCTCCGCGAGCACCATGTACGCCGCGAGGAAGACATGCCAGATGCTGCACCGATGCGCTGCCGCGCTCGCGGTGACCTTCGCGAGGGTGCCGGGATCGATCTCGAAGGTCCGCACCTCGCTGCGCGGGCTCTGGGTCTCGGGGTTGTAGGGCCGGTCGGTCGGCATCGCGTACATCTCGGCGCCGGCCAGCTTGTCCTTCCAGTAGCGGCGCGCCGCCTCCGCCTTCTCGCTGCGCAGGAAGTCCTGCTCCCAGGCGGTGTACTCGCGGTACGGGACCGGGGTCGGCAGCGCATGCGGTTTCCCGGTCACCCTGGCGCGGTAGCAGGCCGCGACTTCGCGGCGGAGGATGCCGGCCGACCAGCCGTCGTTGAAGAGGTGGTGGCTCAGGATGGTGAGCACGGCGTCCTGGTCGTCGAACCGGTGCAGGGTGGCGCGCAACGACGGTGTGTCCATGAAGGACATCGAGTCCTCGGTCAACTCGTGGAGCAGGTCGACGGCGACGTCGTCGCGAGACCGATCCGGGGTCGCCGGAATGTCGCGTACGGCGAGCGGGACCGGCATCGGCGGCAGCACTTCCAGCGATCCGACAGCGCCGTCCGTCTCGTCGTAGTGGAGCCGGGTGCGCAGCGCCTCCTGCCGTTCCACCACGTCGTCGAGTGCGCCCTTGAGCGCATCCACACGCAGTTCACCCTTGATGCGAAGAGCGATCGCGACGACGTGCTTGGGGGAGCGCGAGAACCCGTACGGGTCCTTCTGCCGAGAACTCAGCGGATACAGGTCCACAGTGGAGCTCCAAATTCTCATCGGGCGAGGAGGGGTATCAGGAGGCCGATCGTGTCTGGTACGCGGCACGCTTGGCTTCGATGTAGTTCGCCAGTTCGGCCACGGTCGGGGTGTCGAACAGCGTCTTCACCGAAACCCCGACGCCGACCGCAGCCCCGATCCGGCTGCACAGGCGCATCGCCTGCAGCGACTGGCCGCCGAGCTCGAAGAAGCTGTCGTCGATCCCCACCTCGGGTACCTCGAGCAAGGAGCTGAACATCGCGCACAGCTCCTGCTGCAGCGGTGTTTCCGGCGCGCGGGAGGCAAGGACCTGGTCGAAGTCCGGTTCCGGCATCGCGTCGCGGTCCAGCTTGCCGTTCGCGGTCAGCGGCAGCGAGTCCAGCCGGACGAACACCTCGGGCGTCATGTAGCCGGGCAGCTTCGTCTTGGCGTGTGCGCGCACCGCGGCGAGGTCGAGCTCGCCCGCCTCCGGCACGACGTAGCCGACCAGCTGCTTGTTCCCGTCCTCGCGCTCGCGCGCCAGGACGACGACCTGGGCCAGCCCCGGGTGGTCGGCCAGCGCAGCCTCCACCTCGGCCAGATCGACGAGGAAGCCGAGGATCTTCACCTGGCTGTCCTCCCGGCCGACGAACTCGATCGTGCCGCCGGTGGTGCGGCGGGCCAGGTCCCCGGTCCGGTACATGCGCGATCCCGGCAGCCCGAACGGGTCGGCCACGAACCGCTCGGCGGTCAGGTCGGCCTGGCCGAGGTACCCGCGTGCGAGGCCATCGCCCGCGAGGTAGATCTCGCCGACGGCGTCGGCGGGCGCGGGCGTGAGGCCCTCGTCCAGGATGTGCAACGTGATTCCGGTCAGTGCGTCGCCGACCGGTACGACCTTGCCGAGCTCCGAGTCACGGGTGAGCACGTGGTGCGCCGAGAACACGGTGCCCTCCGTGGCGCCGTACAGCGCGCGGATCACGAGGTCGGGGCAGGCGTCGAACACCCGGCGGACCGCTCCGGGCGCGATCACGTCGCCGCCGGTGAGTACCTCGCTCACCCCGGTCAGCGTCGACGGCGCCTCCTCGGCGAGTACCCGGAACAAGCCGGCGGTCAGGTGGAGTCCGGTGATCCGGTACGTCGTGATCAGCTCGCGCAGGACCGAGGGCTCCAGCCGGCCCGGGGGTGCGACGACCACCTGGCCACCGTGCAGCAGCGGCATCCAGATCTCGAACGTGGACACGTCGAAGGCGTACGGCGCCACCAGCAGGACCCGCGCGTGCCGCTCGACGGTCCACTGTGGATCGGACAGGAGTCGCACCACGTCCCGCTGGGTCACCGCGACGCCCTTGGGCTGGCCGGTGGAACCCGACGTGTGAATCACGTAGGCCAGCTGATCGGGATGGACCGGAACCCGCGGGTCGACCGTCGGTTGCCCGGCGATGCCCGGGTCGTTCACGGCGACAACCGGCACGCCGGCAGGCACGCCTGCCGCGCGCATCGCGTCGTCCACGAGCAGCACCGCGGGCCGGGCACGGTCCACGATCGACTGCCGCCGGTCGGCCGGGTCGGCCTCGTGGACCGGCAGGTAGGCCCCGCCCGCCTTGAGGATCGCGAGAAGCGTCACCACCAGCTCGGCGGACCGTTCCATGAGGACCGCCACTCGGTCTTCACGGCCGACCCCGAGCCCGATCAGATGGTGCGCGAGCCGGTTGGCCCGTTGCTCCAGCTCTCGGTAGGTCAGCGCGGTCCCGCTCGCGGCGTCCGACACGGCCGTCTCGTCCGGCGTCCGCTCGACCTGCTCAGCAAACCGGGCGGGAATCGACAAAGCGGTCATGTCATCTCCGTTTAACTCGGCACATTCACGCTGTTTTCATGAAATAACATGCGCAACATCCGGTCATCTTCATGGTTGCTCGCCATGACCCGCCGCCTGCCACGGCTGTTCGCGCCGTCCAGCCTCGCAACCCGGAAGACGTTGGCCGGCGGTCTTTCCAGTAATCATGGATGCAGCCACATCGGCGGCCCGAGGAGGAACCGGTGCTCGTTCATCTGGTGCTGGACGACGAGATCCAGCAATACGTGCAGGACGTGTCGCTGCGCGAGGACGAGATCGCGCGCGAGCTGCGGGAGGCCACCGCCGCGCAGGTGTTCGAGCACCGGATGGCGGTCTCGCCGGAGCAAGGGCAGCTGCTCGGCTTCCTCGTCGGGCTGATGTCCGCCACCACCGTCGTCGAGGTCGGGGTGTTCACCGGGTACAGCACGCTGGCCATGGCGCGCGCGCTCGCCCCGGGCGGCCGCGTCATCGCCTGCGACTTCAACGAGGAGTGGGCCGGCATCGGCCGCCCGTTCTGGGAGAAGGCCGGCGTCGCCGACCGCATCCAGCTCGAGCTGCGCCCCGCGGTCCAGACCCTGGACGCGCTGCTCGCCGACGGCGCGGCAGGCACCGTGGACTTCGCCTTCATCGACGCCGACAAGGAAGGCTATCCCCTCTACTTCGAGCGATGCCTCGAGCTGCTCCGGCCGGGCGGGCTGATGGCCATCGACAACGTCCTGCTGACCGGCAACGTGGCGCGACCGGACATCAGCGACCCGGAGACGGACTCGATGCGCGCGCTGAACTCCGCACTGCGCAACGACGAGCGAGTCGCGCTGAGCATGCTTCCCGTCTTCGACGGCGTCACGCTGGCGTACAAGCGCGCCCGCGACTGATCTCACGTCAGGAGTGACGAATGACCGACAACGACAACCGGGCAGCGCCCGGCCGGCTGTCCGTGGCAGTGCTCGGCGCGGGCCTCATCGGCATCGACCTCATGACCAAGATCATCCGTTCGCACCGCCTCGACCTGGGGCTCGTCGCGGGCCGCGACGAGGCCACCTCGGGGCTGCGGCAGGCGGCGCGGCTCGGGGTGCCGGTCGCGGCCGGGGGCATCCAGTCCCTTGTGGACGTCGAGCGACCGTTCGACGTGGTGTTCGACGCCACCAGCGCGTCCTCCCACGCCGAGCACGTGGAGAAGCTGTCGCCCCTGGGCACGATGCTCGTCGACCTGACGCCCAGCCGGGGTGGGCAGATGATCTTCCCGACCGTCAACCGGGCGGACATCTCCGCGCACCGTGACCTCAGCATGGTGAGCTGCGGCGGGCAGGCGGCGGTGCCGATCCTGCACGCGATCACGGCGGCCCACGAGATCGACTACATCGAGGTGGTGACGACCGCCGCCACGCTGAGCATCGGCCGCGGGACGCGCATGAACCTCGACGAGTACGTGGACACCACGCAGGAAGCGGTCCGCCGCTTCACCGGGGTCACGGACGTCAAGGCGATCCTCAACATCAGCCCCGCGCGGCCTCCGGCGACCTTCCGGGTCGCGATGTCCCTGCTGGGCAAGGACCTCACCACCGACTCGTTGCGCTCGCTGGTGATGGGTGCCGCGGCGCAGGTCCGTTCCTTCGCCAGGGGTTTCGAGGTGAAGGCGTGCAGCGCGAATGACGGCAAGGGCTTCGTCGCCGTGGAGGTCACGTCGTCCGGCGACCGCATCCCGCGCTACGCCGGGAACCTCGACATCATCAACTCCGCCGCGCTCCTGGTCGCGGAGACCTACGCGGCGGACCGGCTCTCGATGGCAGGTGTGGTGAACTCGTGATCGAGGCAACGAGCCCGGACGTCGCCGGCGGCAAGCCGATCCAGATCCACGATCCGAGTCTGCGGGACGGCCACCACGCCGTCCGGCACAGCCTCGGTGCGGACCAGCTGCGTGCTTACGCGCGGGCCGCGGACGCCGCCGGTGTCCCGGTGGTCGAGGTCGGCCACGGCAACGGGCTTGGCGCGTCCTCGCTCCAGGTCGGCCGGGCCAGGCTCAGCGACGACGAGATGCTGTCGATCACCAGGGACGCCCTGACGAACAGCAAGCTCGGTGTCTTCATGCTGCCCGGCTGGGGCACGACCAGGGACATCGAGAACGCCATCGCGCACGACGTCGACCTGGTGCGCATCGGCACCCACTGCACCGAGTCCAGCCTGGCCGAGCGGCACCTCGGCATCCTGGCCGAGCGGGGTGTCGACGCGCACGCGGTGCTCCTGATGAGCCACATGGCGAGCGTCGAGCAGCTCGCCGCGCACTGTGCGCGCCTGGTCGAGTTCGGTGCCACCGGGGTCGGCATCATGGACTCCGCGGGCCACTACCTGCCGTCCGACGTCACCGAGCGCATCACGGCCATGTGTGCCGCTGTCGACGTGCCGGTGATGTTCCACGGGCACAACAACCTCGGCATGGCCGTGGCGAACTCCATCGCGGCGGCCGACGCCGGTGCGTCCATTTTGGACGCGTGTGCCAGGGGGTTCGGCGCCGGGGCGGGCAACACCCAGCTCGAGGTGCTGGTGCCGGTGCTCGAACGCGTGGGCTACCGCACCGGCATCGACCTGTACCGGCTCCTGGACGCGGCGGACATCGCCGAACGGGAGCTGATGCCCGCGCCGCCCAAGGTCGACTCCATCTCCATCGTCAGCGGCCTGGCCGGGGTGTTCTCCGGGTTCAAGACCCGGGTGCTCGACATCTCCGCCCGCGAGGGCGTCGACCCGCGCGACGTCTTCTTCGAGCTCGGCCGTCGCCAGGCGGTCGCGGGCCAGGAGGATCTCATCGTCGATGTCGCGCTCGCCCTGCGGGGATCCGGGCCGGGGGGCCAATCGTGACGGACCGCTCGGTCATCTGCGGTCTGGGGTACTGGCTGCCGGACCGGGTGGTCACCAACACGGAGTTGTGCGAGCGGCTCGACGTGTCGGAGGACTGGATCGAGGCACGGACCGGGATCTCCCGCCGTCGCTGGGTCGAGCCCGGCGAGGCGACCTCCGACCTCGCGGTCGAGGCGGGCCGGGCCGCGCTCAAGTCGGCGGGCGGCGGACCGGTCGATGCCGTCGTGCTGGCGACCACGACCCCGGACCACCGCTGCCCGGCAACCGCGCCCGACGTGGCGGCGCGGCTCGGCCTGAGCGGTGTCGCCGCCTTCGACGTCTCCGCCGTGTGCACGGGGTTCGTCTACGGCCTGGCGACGGCGGCTGGCTTCATCGCGGCGGGGCTGGCCGAGCGCGTCCTGCTGATCGCCGCCGAGGCCTTCTCCACCCTGCTCGACCCGGACGACCGGACGACCTGGCCGATCTTTGGTGACGGCGCGGGCGCGGTGGTGCTGCGGCGTGGCCGGGCCGACGAGCCGGGAGCCATCGGCCCGCTGGTACTGGGCAGCGACGGCGATCGCAGCGAGCTGATCACGGTGAAGGCCGGCGGCTCACGGCTGCCGTTCCGAGCGCCGGTACCCGACGATGGGTCGCAGTACTTCCAGATGCGGGGACGCGAGGTGTTCCGGCAGTCGGTCGAGCGGATGAGCGCCGCGGCGACCGAGGCGCTGCAGGCGGCCGGCTGGCAGCTGGGCGACGTCGACCGCCTGGTCACCCACCAGGCGAACGCGCGCGTCAGCGCCGCGCTGGCCACCCGGCTCGGCCTGCGCCGGGACGCGCCGACGCAGAACATCGCCGAGGTCGGCAACACCGCCGCCGCCTCGATCCCGGTCCTGCTCGCCCAGGCGGTGTTGAACGGGACCCTCGAGCCCGGCCACCGGGTGCTGCTCGCCGCCTTCGGTGGCGGCCTCACCTGGGGCGCCACCACGCTGACCTGGCCCGAGCTCGAGGTCCACGACACATAGGACAGCCAGCCGACGGACACCGGAGGACGCAATGTTCGAGCTACTGAAGTTGGTCATGGTCGAGGTTCTGCTGCTGGACGTCGACCGGGTGCGTCCGGACGCGAGCCGCGAAGACGCCGGCCTGGACTCACTCGCCGTCGTCGAGCTGTCCATGGTGCTCAGCCAGCGCCACGGCATCGAGATCACCGACGACGAGCTGCTCGAACTCGACACGGTGGCGCAGATCGTCGCGCTCATGGAGCAGCGGAAGCGGACCGCCGCCGCCTGAGGGCACGGTCAGCTCCGCAGGTACGAGGCGCCGTTCAGGTCGAGGATGGTCCCGCTGGCCCACTCGGCCTGAGCGGAGGCCAGGTAGAAGACGCCCGCGGCGATCTCGTCCGGCTCGGCGACCCGGCCGAACGGGCTCTGCGCCCGAATCTCGTCACCGCCCGGGGGGATGAGCCAGTCCGTGGTCATGTCCGTGGCCACGAACCCGGGTGCCACGGCGGAGACCGCGATCCGGTAGGGCGCGAGCGCGATCGCCAGTGAGTGCGTCAGGGAGTTCAGGCCCGCCTTGCTGGCCCCGTAGGCCGGCACCTCCGGCTCGCCACGGAACGCACCCCGCGACGAGACGTTGACGATCCGCCCACCGCGGCCCTGCTCCTTCATGTGCCGGACCACGCACCAGGTCACGTTGGCCGCGCCGACCAGGTTGACCCCCAGCGTCGAGCGCCAGTATTCCTGCCAGGCCGAGTAGTCCACGTCCGTGATCGGGTGCGCGATGAAGATGCCGGCGTTGTTCACCAGGACGTCCAGGCCGCCCAGCTGCCCGGCGGCCGAGTCCACCGCCGCCAGCACGGCGTCGCCGTCCAGCAGATCGGCCTCGACGACGGCGTGCCCGCTGCCGTCGAGCCCGGCCACCAGTTCCTCGGCGACACCGCCCGACACCTTGTTGTCCAGGATCGCCACCCGGTCACCGGCCGCCGCGAACCGCCGCGCGATGGCCCACCCGATACCCCGCGCCGCGCCGGTCACGAGGACCGCGCGCCCGCTCACGTTCTCAGCCATGGGTCAGACTCGCCAATCTGTCGACAGCTTCGGCTATTACCTCGTCCGGCAGCGAGAAGCAGGCGCGGACGTACGGACGATCCGGCGCGTTCAGGTAGAACACCTCGCCGGGCACCGTTCCGACGAGACTGTTCTCCAGCAGGATCTCGGCCGCTTCCGTCCCGGTCGCCACGCCCATCCGCGAGCAGTCGACGAACAGGTAGTAGGCGCCCTCCGGTTCGTTGGGCGACAACCCGGCGGCGGCGAAGCCTTCCGCCAGGGCTCGGCGCTTGCGGTCGTACATCGCGCGGAGGTCGCGGTAGTAGTCGTTGCTCAGACTCAGCGCCCGCGCACCGATTTCCTGCAGCGGAGTCGGCGCGCAGACCACGAGCGAGTCGGCCGCGACCTTGATCGCGCCGATCAGTTGTTCCGGACCGCAGACGTAACCCAGCCGCCAGCCGGGAATGCTGAACGACTTCCCCAGTGACGACATCGTCACCGTTCGCTCGCCGAGGTTTCCGACCGTCGCCGCGGCGAGATGCGGGGCCGGGTCGAAATAGATGTCCTCGTAGACCTCGTCGGTGATGACGAGCAGGTCGTGTTCCTCCGCGACAGTCGAGATGATCTTGAGTTCCGCCGCGGTGAGCCGGCGCCCGGTCGGGTTGTTCGGCGTGCAGATGATCATTGCGCGCGTCCGGTCGGTGACGGCCGCCCGCAGCGACTGCTCGGTGATCGCGAAATCCGGCCCGGCAAGCCGGACCGGTTCCGGGCGCAGGTCCTGCATCTTGAGCGAGGACAGGTAATAGCTGTAGAACGGTTCGAACAGGATGACGCCGTCGCCCGCGTCGAGCAGCGCCGTGAGCGTCGCCATGAGCGCACCCGTCGCGCCGACCGTGGCCACGACCTGGGTCGTGGGCTCGACGCTGAGCCCGCTGCACCTCTTCAGCTTGCCGGCGACGGCTTCGCGAAAGACGGCAAGGCCTTCGGGCCGGCTGTACGAATGACCGATGTCCGCGAAGTCCCGTGCGCCCTGCGTCAACAGCGATGCGGGCGGCGGCACCATGCTGAGTCCCTGTGCGAGATTGACGGCACCGAGCTCCTGGCAGCGCACGGTCATGGCCCCGATGGCGGACTTCTGCAGGCCCCGCATCCTGTTGGCGACCTTGACCATCCTCAGGCCCCGGCGCTGCCCAGCCGGTCCAGAAGCTGGTCGAGCTCCGCCACGGTGGGTGCGTCGAAGAGCTCGTTCATCGATATCTCCAGGCCGAACGCCGGGCCGACGCGGCTCGCGATCAGCATGGCGTCGATCGACTCGCCACCCATGATGAAGAAGTCGTCGTCGACGCCGCACCGGGTCTTGGCGAGCACCTCGGCGAAGATCGTGCACAGGGCTTCCTGGCGGGGGGTGCCGGGTGAGCGGTAGGGCAGCAGGCCGCGCAGGTCGGGCGCGGGGAGTGCCTGCGGCTCCGGCGTTCCCGCGGAGGTCACCGGGATGGCGTCGACGACGATGATGGCGGCCGGCACGGCGCTGCCCGGCAGCATCTCCCTGGCGTACTTGTGCAGCGCGGCCACGTCGAGGCCAGGGTTGCTCGGCACGACGTAGGCCACGTGGACCTCGCCCACGGGTTCCTGAACATGTGTCAGGACCGCGACGTCTGCGAGTTCGGGGTAGGCGGCCAGTACGTCTCGCACGTCCTGGATCGCAGTAGCAGCCATCAGCCGCTCACCTTCCAATCGGGCTCCGAGAGTCTCCCCAGACAACCTTCGCAGGCCCGGGCCTGCCGACAACCTTCTACCTTGCTCGGATTCGGGACCAGCTAGGCAATCGAGGAGATGCCGCGGAGGTCGGCACGGCGGGAGATGGCCGCGGCAGTTTCGGCTGGGAGCATTCGAGAAGAGGACGCCGGGGGAGGGAGACGCGATGTCGGTGGACACCGGGACACCCGCTGTGGCGGTCATCGCGGGCACTTCCTACGACTCCGGCCTCGGCGCCGACCTGTTGCGCGCCAAGGGACTCGCCGCGGTCCCGTACGCGATGGCGGGTTCGCCGGACGAGCAGGACTCGTTGCAGTACCAGGACCCCGATGGCCTGGCGGCCGCGTTCCACGGGTGTCTCGCCGAGCTGCGTGCCGGCGGGACAGAGCTGGCGATGCTGTTCTGCAACTCGCTGTCCGCGGTGGTCGACCACGACGACGCGGCGCTGCCCGTGGTCTCGCCGGTGACCGTCTACAGTGAACTACTGCCGAGCCTGCGCTCGTCGCTGGTGGTCACCGGGAACGCGCAGGCCGTCCTCGGGGTCGAACGCACCGCGTGGCGGACCGCCCCCGGGCACCGGATGCTCGGCGTGTCGGATCCCGCGCTGGTGCGCGGGATCGAGGCCGGTGACCCCGAAGCGGCTTTCGCCGCCTCGCACCTGCCGACCACCCTGCGCCTCGCCGAGCGTCTCGGCATCGAGGCCGTCGTCCTGGCCTGCACGCACTTCACCGCCGTCCTGCCGTACGTGGTCGCCACCTGCGACCTGCCCGTCATCGACGTCGGTACCAGGCTCGTCGAGCGGACCACACGGGCGGTGACGAACGGGCTGTCCGGCGACGTCGCCGCCTGATCGGAGAACCATGACCACGCTGCGCCGCGCCGACCTGCATGTCTCGGTCTCCGACCCGGTGGCGACATCGATGAACTTCCTCAACGAGATCGCGGGCCGGTACCCGGACGCGATCTCGCTCGCCGCGGGCCGGCCGTATGACGGGTTCTACTCGGTCGAGGACATCGACCGGTACCAAAGGTCCTATGTGGACCACCTGCGGGACAGCGGGATCGGCGAGGAGCGGGTGCGCGGCCTGCTGCTGCAGTACGGGCGCACCAACGGCCAGCTCGGCGACCTGATCGCGCGCATGCTCGAGGTCGACGAGAACATCGTGGTGCCGGCGGACTCGGTGATGGTCACCGCGGGTTGCCAGGAAGCCATGATCATCGCGCTACGTGCGCTGTGCGCGGGGCCAGACGACGTCGTGCTCGCGGCCGAGCCGTGCTACGTCGGACTGACCGGCGCGGCCCGGATCCTCGGTGTCGAGGTCGTGCCGGTGCCGGAGGCCCCTGGCGGGCTCGCCCCGGAGACCGTCGCCGCGGTGGCGGCGGGGGTCCGGGCCAGGGGCAAGCGCCCGCGCGCGCTGTACCTGGTGCCGAACTTCTCGAACCCGTCGGGCATCTCCCTGTCGGTGGCCGTGCGCCGCCGCCTGCTCGCGGTGGCGGGCGAGCAGGACCTGCTGCTGCTCGAGGACGACCCGTACGGCCTGTTCGGTCTGGACGACGAGCCGCGCCCGGCGCTGAAGTCGCTCGACACCGAGGGCCGCGTGCTCTACCTCGGGTCGTTCGCGAAGAGCTGCTTCCCCGGCGCCCGCGTCGGCTTCCTCGTCGCCGACCAGACCGTGGTCGACGAGCAGGGCAGGCGCACCCTGCTCGCCGACGAGCTGTCGGCCGTCAAGAGCATGCTCACGGTGAACACCTCGCCGATCTCGCAGGCGGTCATCGGCGGCGTCCTGGTCGAGTCGGGCTGCAGCCTGCGTGCCGCCAACCGGGACAAGCTCGCGTTCTACCGGCACAACCTGGCCACCTTGCTCGCGGCGCTGGAGGAGCACTTCCCGCAGCCGGAACGCGCCGACCGCGGTGTGCGGTGGAACGTGCCGGGCGGCGGGTTCTTCGCGGTCGTGGACGTGCCGTTCCCGGCCGACGAGAAGCTGCTCGAACTGTCCGCCGAGCAGTTCGGCGTCCTGTGGACCCCGATGAGCTTCTTCTACGCCGACGGCGGCCGGCACGCGCTCCGGCTGTCCTGCAGCTACCTGGAAGCGGAGCGGATCGCGGAGGGCGTGCGACGCCTGTCCCGGTTGGTCGCCGAGCACGCGTGAGGCAGTTGGGACACTCGCCTGCGGGCGAGTGTCCTATACCGACAGATCGGGGACCGTCCAGCCGTCCAGGTCGTACTCGGCCAGGCACTTGTCCACGAACGCGCGGTAGTCGTCGAGCCGGCCGGAGGCCATCCCCATGGTCAGCATCTCGATCCGGGTGTTCTCGTGGTTGCCCGCGTAGTTGCGCTCGTACAGCTCGTGCCTGCCCGCGAACTCGGTGCCCACCGAGTCCCACAGCAGCTTCATGAGCTTGACCCGCGTCACCGCGTCGATGCCGTTGGAGCCGCGCAGGTAGGTGTCGAGGTAGCGGCGGATGTCGGCGTTGCCGAAGTCCTCGGCGCTGGAGTTCACGTAGATCAGCGCGCTCGCCACGTCCTGCAGCACGATCTCCCGCACCCGCGCGTAACCCAGCTGGGAGAACCACCGGTAGGCGTGGCTGTACTCCGGGTTGGGCAGCAGCGCGCCGTTGCGCCACGGCACCGGGTTGCGCGCCGCGGCGTCCGAGAGGCCCCAGAACAGGTTCCGCCAGGCGAGCACCTCGCCGAGCCGCGTCTGCACGCCGCGGAAGCCGTCGGTGCCGGTGACCTCCAGCGCCTTCGACAGCAGGCCCGCGATGAACTCCAGCTTGACCGCGAGCCGGGTGCAGCCCTGGAACATCGCCCGCGCGATGAACCCGGACTCGCCGGTCCACAGCTGAGCCTTGGCGATGTCGCCGTAGACGAACACGTTCTCCCAGGGGATGAGCACCTTGTCGAGAATGAGGATCGTGTCGTTCTCGTCGAGCCGGGACGACAGCGGGTAGTCGAACGGCGAGCCGGTCACCGAGGCCGCCGCCGTGTAGGAATGGCGGCAGATCAGCTTCATACCCTTGGCGTCCATGGGGATCGTCGCCACGAGTGCGAACTCGCGCTTCTTGATCGGCAGTCCGAAGTGGGCGACGAAGTTGTAGTGGGTGAGCGCCGAGCCGGTCGCCACGACCTTGGCGCCGCTCACCACGAGCCCGGCGCCGGTCTCCTTCTCGACGTGGACGAACACGTCGCCCACCTCGTCCGCCGGCCGGTTGCGGTCGACCGGCGGGTTCACCAGCGCGTGGTTCCAGTACAGGACCTTCTCCTGCGACTCCCGGTACCACCGCCGCGCGTTGTCGTCGAACGGCTCGAAGAACTCGGCGTTCGCGCCGAGCGTGCCGAGGAACGAGGCCTTGTAGTCGGGGCTGCGGCCCAGCCAGCCGTAGCCGATCCGCGCCCACGTGGCGATCGCCTGCTGATCGGCCACGAGGTCCTCGACGCTGTGCGGGGTCCGGAAGAACCGGTGCGTGTAGCCGTCGCTGCCGGTGTCGGTCGGCGCGGTCAGCGCGTCCTTCGTGGCCGGGTCGTGCAGCGCGTCGTACATCCGCGCGGTCATCCGGATCGGGTTGCGGAACGCCACGTGTTCGGTGACGTCCTTGACCCGCTCGCCGTTCAGGTAGATCTCACGGCCGTCGCGAAGGCTCTCGATGTACTCGTCGCCGGTCAGCGGACGGGTCTTTCTGCGCTCGGCCATGGCTCCGAGCTTCCACCGGACCCCGTACGGCCGCATCTCCCTGCGTGCACAGGGAATCCAGTGCCCGGCGACAGTTGTTGGCTAGTGTCGGTTCATGGGCTCTGTCGTCGAGGACCTGCTGGCGGTGCTGCCACCGGACCGGGTGCTGACCGACCCGGATCTGCTGGAGTTCCACCGCCGGGACAAGGCCGATCTCTGTACCGCCGGGACGCCGCTGGTGGTGGTGCGCCCCCGCAGAACCGCCGAGGTGGCAGACACGGTGAAGGTGGCTGCGGCGCACGGCGTCCCGGTCGTGCCGCAGGGCGCGCGGACGGGGCTGGCCGGTGCCGCGAACGTCATGGACGGCGCGGTGGTCGTGTCGCTGACCGGGATGGACCGGATCGTGGAGATCGACCCGGCGGAACGGCTCGCGGTGGTGCAACCCGGGGTGGTCAACGCGGAGCTGCGCAGGGCGGCGGCGAAGGAGGCGCTGACCTATCCGCCGGATCCGGGGTCGTGGGAGTCCTCGACGATCGGCGGGAACGTCGCGACGGACGCGGGCGGGATGTGCTGCGTCAAGTACGGGGTCACGAGCGAGTACGTGCTCGGGCTCGAGGTCGTGCTCGCCGACGGCGAGATCCTGCGGTGCGGCCGCCGTACCGCCAAAGGCGTCGCCGGTTACGACCTGACGAGCCTGTTCGTCGGGTCGGAGGGCACGCTGGGGATCATCACCGAGATCACCGTGCGGTTGCGGCCGTCGGCGGGGGAGGCCAGGACCCTGGTGGCGGTCTACCCGACGATGGCCGCGGCCGGTGCGGCGGTGGCCGCGGTGACAGCCGCCGGTCACGTGCCGAGCATGCTGGAGCTGCTGGACCGGGTGCACCTGCGGGCGATCGAGGCCTACCGGCCGATGGGCCTGGACACCGACGCGGCGGCCATGCTGCTCGTCGCGACGGACACCGGTGACCATGCCACCGGCGAGCTGGCCGCGATCGCCGAATGCTGCCGGGCGGGCGCGAGCGAGCTGTACGTCGCGAGCGACGCGGCCGAGGCCGAAGCACTGACCGCAGCGCGCAGGCTGGCACACCCCGCGATGGAACGCCTTGCCGTTACAGGGTTTCCGGGCGGGCGTGGTGGTCTCGTCGTCGACGACGTCGCGGTGCCGCGGTCGCGCATCGTGGAGCTGGTCACCGGCGTCGAGGAGATCTCGGCACGCAACGAGGTGCTGGTGGGTGTGGTCGGGCACGCGGGGGACGGGAACCTGCATCCGGTGATCGTCGTGGACCAGGCCGATCCGTCGAGCCTGGCGCGTGGCCGGGTCGTGTTCGACGAGATCATGCGGCTCGGATTGTCGCTGGGTGGCACGTGCACCGGGGAACACGGCGTCGGGCTGCTCAAACGTGACTGGCTCGCCCACGAGATCGGCCCGGTCGGACTGCGGGTCCACCGCGCGGTGAAGGTCGCGCTGGACCCGGCCGGCATTCTCAACCCGGGCAAGGTGTTCACGGGCGGATGAGCACCTTCAGGGCTTCCCGGCCGGCCATCGCGCGGTAGCCGGCGGCGACGTCGTCCAGGCCGATCGTGCGATCGAAGACCCGGCCGGGTTCGACGCGGCCCTCGAGAACGTCGGGCAGCAGTTCCTCGATGTAGGCACGCGCGGGGGCGACGCCCCCGGTCAGGGTGATGTTGTTCATGAAGGCGCCGAAGCCCATCGGCACCTCGTTGTACTGGGGAACGCCGACCCGGCTCACCGTGCCGCCCGCCCGGACGACGCCCAGCGCGGTCTGGACGGACTCGACGAGCCCGACGCACTCCAGGACGGCGTGCGTGCCGTCGCCGCCGGTCAGTTCCCGGACCCGCTCGACGCCTTCCGCGCCGCGCTCGGGCACGACGTCGGTGGCGCCGAACTCACGGCCGAGGTCCGTGCGGTCGGTGTGCCGTCCCATCAGGACGATCCGCTCCGCGCCGAGGCGTCTCGCGGCGAGCACCGCGCACAGCCCGACGGCGCCGTCGCCGATCACGGTCACGGTGGTGCGTGCGCCGACGCCGGCGGTGACGGCGGCGTGGTGCCCGGTCGGGAACACGTCGGACAGGGTGAGCAGCGAGGGCAGCAGGGCGGCGTCCTCCGCCACGGGGAGCGGCACCAGGGTGCCGTCGGCCTGGGGCACCCGCACCGCCTCGCCCTGCGCACCGTCTACATCGGACTTACCCCATGGACCGCCTGCGCGGCAGGAGGTCTGCAGGCCCGCGCGGCAGAAGTCGCAGACGCCGTCGGACCAGACGAACGGGGCCACCACCAGATCACCGGGGCGCACCGAGGACACCTCCGCGCCGGTC
>Ga0164241_10002998_pt1 | contig 17553 bp, 13 predicted proteins | sample OricomyardsoilBY_FD_108780 | JGI IMG/M metagenome (GOLD analysis project Ga0164241, IMG submission 108780) | Backyard soil microbial communities from Emeryville, California, USA - Original compost - Back yard soil (BY) | ecosystem: Environmental > Terrestrial > Soil > Unclassified | place: USA...
CACCGATCACCAAATCGACTCGCTTCATGATCGGCGGCCGACGGTCTTGGCTCGACGCTTGGCTCGGGCCAGCACTGAAGAGCAGCGGTGTGGGCGTCACGGCCGCGCCCGTCTACTACGACTACCAAGCCATGCTCGAGCATGATTTGACCAAAGACACCACCTTGCGCCTGTTCGCGTTCGGCTCCGACGACGGCATGAAGCTCACGCTCAACTCGCCCGACTCCAAAGACCCCGCGTTCGGCGGCGCCGCCGGCATTCACCAGGGTTTCTGGCGGGTCCAGGGCCGTGTCGACACCCGCCCAACCGACAAGGTGCGTTGGACGACGACGTTTTCCGTCGGCCAAACCACCGAGAACACGAACATCGGCGGCATGTACCTCGATGTCAAAGACCTGAGCCTCGAGGCCCGCTCGGACGTGCGCGCCAAGCTCGCGCCCTCCGTCACGGCCATCGCCGGCATCGACATGATGCGCGACAGCTTCGACGCGGCCTACCGCTTGCCCGCGACCAGCTTCGAGAGCGATCAGGACACCGGCCCCACCTTCGGCAAGCCGCTCGTCACGCTCAAGGGCAAGGGCGTGCTCACCCGGCCCGCCGGCTACGCCATGCTCGAGCTCAGCCCGTTTCCGTCACTCAAGCTCTTACCCGGCGTCCGCGCCGACTACGACCAGGGTAGCAAAAAGTGGACGGCCGACCCGCGCATCGCCGCGCGCTGGGACGTGCACTCGGGCTTCCCGCGCACGACCATCAAAGGCGGTGCGGGTTCGTTCCACCAGCCGCCCGAGGCATACGAAACAATCGTCCCGTTCGGCAACAAAGGCCTGAGCAGCGAGAGCGCGACTCACTACAGCTTGGGCTTCGAGCAAGAGCTGGCCCCGCCCGTCGAGCTGTCTTTGGAGGGCTTTTACAAGGACTTGAACGGTCTCGTGCTGTCGGCGCCCAACGCCAACGGCAGCGAAAACGGGCTCACCTACCAAAACGTCGGCTCCGGTCGCAGCTACGGCAGTGAATTCATGCTGCGGTACAAGCCGGGCAATGGCGGCAGGTTCTTCGGCTGGATCGCCTACACGCTGTCGCGCAGCGAGCGGAAAGACTCGGACGGCGCTGCCTTCTATCGCTACGACTACGACCAGACGCACATCTTGACCGCGCTCGCCAGCTACAAGCTGGGCCGCGGCTGGCAAGTGGGCGGGCGCTTCCGCTACGTCACCGGCAGCCCGTACACGCCGGAGATTGGCGGCACCGTGGACTACGACGCCGGCACCTACGCGCCGGTCACGTCGACCGCGCGCAACTCCAAACGCTTGCCCGCCTTCCACCAACTCGACGTGCGCGTCGACAAGACCTGGCAGTTTCGTTCGTGGGCGCTCAGCGCCTACCTCGACGTCCAGAACGCCTACAACCATCAGAACACCGAGAGCATCGGTTACAACTTCGACTACTCCCAAACCACCGCCACGCACGGTCTACCGCTCCTGCCGATCGTCGGCATCCGAGGTGAGCTATGAAAAACTCTCTGCTGTCCCACAAAATTGGCCTAATTGCGGCGCTGCCGCTCGCTCTGCTCGGCCTCGGCTGCGACGATGCACCCGAGCCGGGCGCCAAGGTCGATTCATTCCGAGTCTTGGCCGAGCAAGCCGACCTGCCCTACGCCCATCCCGGCGAAACCGTGCAGCTCAGCTCGCTCAGCTTCGACCCTCGGGCGCGACCGACGACTTGGGCCTGGGCCAGCTGTGTCAATCCCATCAGCAACGACCTGAACGGCTGCTTGGCGACGATCGCCGAGGCCGGCGACCCTTCCGCGAGCGTGTTCGCGATGGGCGCGGAGACGAGCACGGCCGCGCTCACGGTTCCGCTCGACGCCATCGACAGCCTACCGGCGGGTGCGCGCGGCGCAGCCACCGTGGGCGTGCTGTCGGTGGCGTGCCCCGGCGACTTGAGCTTCGGGGTGGGCCCGGGCGGCTTGCCGACGCGCTGTCGAGAGACGGGCAGCGGCCGCGATCTCGAGCTCGACGAGTTCATCGTCGGCTACAAACGCATCGTGGTGCGCCAGACTGATCGCAACCAGAACCCGGAGATCACGGGCATTACCTTCGACGGCGAGGATTGGCCCGCCACCGAAACCAAGACGGTCGGCTTCTGCGACCAGAACGACTTCGTCTACGGGACGTGCCCCGATGGCGAAAAACACGAGCTGGCCGTCGCCGTCTCACCGGCGAGCTTCGAATCGGGCAACGACGAGCTCGGCCGCCCCTTCGAGGAACAGATCGTCATCCAGCACTACGCGACCGAAGGCATCTTCGAGTTCGAAACGCGCACGGGAAAGTCGCCCAAAACCGGCTGGGTCGCGCGCAAGAGCGCTTCCGGCCAGACGCTCAGCATGTGGTTCGTGGCCCGCGACGATCGCGGCGGAGTGAGCTGGAGCGAGCGCAAGGTCACGGTCCGCTAATCAGACCGCGCCGTCGGACGGCACGCTGCTGGCCGGAAGAGCATTCAGGCACGGCAGCGTGACGTTCCAGACGAGGCGGTGCGCGTTCGGCGGCTGGCGGTGGACAGCGAGCAACCGCTCAGCCCGCCACGTCCAACGCCCCTGCAGCTCACCGTCGATGTGCCGCCGACTCCACTGCCACCGCTACCACCCCCGACGGTCGCTCCTGCCGAAGCGGCCGTACCGCCCTCGGCGCCGGAGAGGGTCCGCCCCGCAATCTTGTGGTCGCCTTGCTAAGGAAGCAACGCGGACAGCCACGGTGGCGTGAAGCGCGCCAACATCGCGATCAACACGATACCCACGGCGCACAGCATGCTCATCAAGTCCTTGAGCGCGAACTTCACTGGGTCGTCTTGCATCTGCCCGCGGCCAGCCAAAAGCCAGATCCGCCCCAGCCAGTACAGCAAGATTGGCAAGATGAGCCACAGGATCGACGGCGCGCGGTAGTTCACGCGTACGGCATCGCTCTCTACGTACAGCATGAACACCAAAGCCGCGATGTAGCCGCTCGCGGTGCCCATACTGGTGACCATCTCCTTGTCGGTCGGTACGTAGCCGCGATTCTTGATCTTGCTATTGTCGGACGCGGCCTTGAGCTCGACGTAGCGCTTGGCAAACGCCAGGCTCGTGAAGAAAAACATCGAGAAACCGAGCAGCCACGAGCTGACGTGCACACCCGTTGCCATGCCACCCGCCAAAATGCGGTGCGTGTACAAGCCGGCCAGCACCAGCACGTCCACCAGCAGCTGCCGCTTCAGATAAAACGAGTACGACAACGTGCCGACAAAGTAGATGCCGAGCATGATCACGAACGCGTACGGCAACAGCAGCAACGACAGGCCGAAGCTGACCGCCACCAGCGCGACCACGAGCACGGGCCCTAGCGCGACCGGCAGCTCGCCGGACGCAAATGGGCGATACCGCTTGGTCGGGTGGGCGCGATCGGCCTTGATGTCGAGGACGTCATTCAACACGTAGCCAGCCGACGCGCTCAACGAGAACGCCATCAACGCCAACACCGCTTGCACCACGACGGCTCGGCTCGGCAGTCCCGGAGCCAGCATCATCGGCAAAAGCAGCAAGGCGTTCTTGCTCCATTGATGAGGGCGCAGGGCGGCGATCGACGCCCGGAGAAGGCTGCGGCGAGGTTTCCCCAGGGGAAGACCCTGCGCCGACGATTCGGGCGTTACCGAAGACACTTGGGACGCCTCATAACATTTTTCGCCCGGACGTCCGGCGCCAAGCCAGAAATTTCCATTACTTTCATGCACTTGAGACGCTGGGACGGGTGCCCAGCCCCATTACCTGCTAAGAGCGGCCCGCCCATGTCCCAGATTCAGGTTCAAGACGTCACCAAAGCCTACGGTCTGAAGAAGCTGTTCCAAGAGGTGACGGTGACGTTCAACGCCGGTCGCCGCTACGGCGTCACGGGCCCGAACGGCGCCGGCAAGTCGACCTTCTTGAAGATCGTCTCCGGCGACATCGAGCCCGACACCGGCACCGTCCAGCGCCCCAAGCGCACCAGCGTGCTGAAGCAGGACCAGTTCGCGTTCGAGAATTGGCGCGTGCTCGACGTCGTCATCATGGGCAACGCCAAGCTGTGGGAGACGATGCAGGAGAAAGAGCTGCTGCTCGCCAAGCCCAACCTCTCGGACGACGACGGCGTGCGTCTCGGTGAGCTGGAAGGCGAGATCGCGGAAGAGGACGGCTACACGGCCGAGTCCGACGCGGGCGAGCTGCTGAGCGGCCTCGGTATCCCCGAGAGCGATCACGAAAAGGTGATGAGCGAGATCCCGGGCGGCAAAAAGCTGCGCGTGCTGCTGGCGCAGGCGCTGTTCGGCAACCCCGACGCGCTGCTCTTGGACGAGCCGACCAACAACTTGGACATCGACAGCATCCGCTGGCTCGAGAAGTTCATGCAGGGCTACCGCGGCGTGCTCATCACCATCTCGCACGATCGCCGCTTCTTGAACGAGGTGTGTACCCACATCGCCGACATCGACTACAACGCCATCATTCTGTACCCGGGCGGCTACGACGACATGGTCCAAGCCAAAGGCCAGGTGCGCGGCAAAATCGAGCAAGAAAACGCCGAGCGCTCGAAGAAGATTTCGCAGCTGCAGGACTTCGTGGCGCGCTTCTCGGCCGGTACGCGCGGCTCGCAGGTGCAGAGCCGCAAGAAGCAGATTGAGCGCCTCACCCTGACCGACTTGAAGCGGTCCAACATCGAGCGCCCCTTCATCCAATTCAAGGTCAAAAAGCCGTCCAGCAAGCAGACGCTGAGCCTGGACGGGGTGACCAAAATCTGGCCCGAGTGTACGGTGTGCGACGGTCTTCGCGCCGTCATCACCAAGGGCGAAAAGATCGCCGTCATCGGCAAGAGCGGCGTCGGCAAGACCACGCTGTGCAAGATGCTGATGGGGCAGCTCGAGCCCGACGCGGGCAAGATCGAGTGGGGCACCGGCACCACGCTCGGCTACCTGGCCCAAGATCACCGCGCCGATATCCCGGACGGCACGACCGTCGCCAACTACCTGCACTCGTTCGCGCCGAGCGCGGACCTACAAACCGTGCGTGGCCTGCTCGGCCGCATGCTGTTCAAGGGTGAAGAAGGCAACAAGCCGACGGCGGCCCTGTCCGGCGGTGAAGCGGTGCGCCTCATCTTCTCGAAGCTGATGCTGATGGAAGACAACGTCCTCATCTTGGACGAGCCGACCAACCATTTGGACTTGGAGTCGATCGTGGCGCTGGGCGACGCGCTCGAAAAATACGAAGGCACCTGCTTCATCGTCACCCACGATCGCGATCTCGTGAACTCGTTCGCGACGCGCATCTTCGCCTTCACCGAGGGCGGCCTCGTCGACTGGCGGGGCACCTACGAAGACTTCCAAGAGCGCTACGACAACGCCCGCAAATCCGGCGACAAAGACGTCTCGGCGTTTGCTTGAGGCTCAGCGGCGCTGGTCGATGGTCGGCGCGGTGGGGGCGAAGATCTTGGTAAGTACCGGAATATCGACGAGCAGGCCGATACACACCACGATCGCGCAGGCCACGACCGCGATCATCAGCGTCGGCTCCTTGTACAAGCCTTCCGGGCGCTGGACCGCGCTGTCCCTGCGGAACGCGATCATCAGGTAGATGGCCATGACCAGCGAGACCAGGGGGAAGGCCAGCACCAGCTCGAGCCGATAGCGAAAGGCGAAGGCTCCGAGGAACAACATGGCCGCCGAGCCATAGAACATGATGGATACGAGCAAGCGCTCTTCGGTGTAGTACGCGAAGGATTTGCGGTAAGCGGCGGCGCGGGACGGGTCGCCGATGTCACGGAATTCGGCGTAGCGCTTCATGGCCATGAAGTAGCAGCCAACCATCCAGTAGCTGAGCAAGAGTGACGCCGGGGCCACCGAGGACGTGCCCACGATAAACCAACCGGCCAGCATGCGAATCGGGTTGTTCACCGACTCCGACAACACGTCCAGGTATGGCAGGTCTTTGCTGCGGACCGGGCGAATGTTGTAGATGCAACCCATCACCCACAGCACGAGGGCGGTGAGCATGAATTGAATGTTGATGAGGCCGCCGATCCCGACCCCCACGACCATCAGCGCGATCCACTGAACGAAGGCGAGCGGGATGTTCACCTTGCCCGACGGGACCGGACGCTTGTGTTTCACGGGGTGAAAGCGATCGGACGCGGCGTCGAGCACCTCGTTGACGACGTAGTTGCTGGACGCAACCAGGCAGATCGAGGCCAAGCCGACGAAGATGTTGAACCACAGGTGGGGCGAGACGTGCTTCGGATCGACACCGATCGCGGCGACGATGCCGGGCAAGACGAAGACGTTCTTGAACCAATGGTCGACGCGGCAAATCCACAGGTGGCCGCGCAGCGTGGCGCGCCCGCGGATGGGGGCCGAGGGATCGATGGGTCCTGGACCAGGAACGTTTGCTTCAGCCATGCGGGGGCTCTGCTCTCTCGTCGTACCAGATGGAAACTGGGTGGAACATAACCGGAACTCAACGTCCTTGGGAAGTGCGACGGCGGGCGGGTCCGAGCCGCGCATTTCTTTGTCGCGGCAACGTGAGCGCGACGTTTACGGGATTCGAGAGGTCTGACGTTCCGGCGAGCGGAGGATCATTGCTCGTAATCCCACTCGTACTTGACGACGCCGTCGTCGGGCACGGCCGTCGGATCGCAGGTCCATCGAATCACGTAAAACGCCTTGGCTCCCTTGGAATAGGCGAGCGCAAAGACTCGAAAAGGATCCGCAAACGGCTCGGGGGGCGCCACGTTGACCCAGCTGTGGCCGTGATCCGCGCTCACGAGAATACCGGCCGGGCCGCGCGTAGCGATGCGCCCGTCGGGTAACTCGATGGGATGCACCGTGTAAACGATGCCTGGACCGGTGACGACGTCCCAGGTCTCGCCATCGTTCGTGCTGCGCGCCATGCCGGCCAAGTCCCAGCTGGACCAGTAAAGAGAGCCGTCGGAGTGCCGCAACGGCTCGTGACCACCACCGATTTCGCTCACCCTTGCCCAAGATTCGCCGCTATCGATCGAACGATAGATGCCAGGGGTACCGGGACCGAAGCAGCCGACCAGGTGCACTTGCGCGTTGACGACGTAAGGGAAGCTCGAAGTAGCCGAATCCTCCGGTAGGTTCACGCCCACGTTCGTCCAGTTCATGCCGCCGTCTTCGCTGCGATACACGGTGTGGGTTTGCTCGTGCCCGCCGGCAAGCATCACTTTTCGTGCCGGATCGGAGTAATCGACGCTCATTCCGTCGTTGTGCCCGATGGCGCCGAGCCCATGGAACGTCGAGCCGTTGTCGGTCGTCTTGTAAATCCCGGGAAAACCGTAAATGCCCGACACGTAATAGGTGTTCGTGTCCTCGGGGTCGTAGCTGATGAAGCCCGGCACGGTCGTGATCTTGTCGGAGCCGGCTCCGGTTCCGAGCTTGGTCCAGGTCGCCGCGCCGTCGAGGCTGGAGAAGATGCCCTGATCGCCTATGGTGACGAGCAACCGATCCTCGTCCGGCTTCACGCTCACGAAGCTAACGTTGCCGCATCGGGAAGGGAGCCCGGCCAAGGTTCCCGTAACGTTGACCCAACCACCGGTTCCGGGATCGCCGGTGACGCCACCGCTCGTGACGGGGCCGCCCGAAGTGCCACCTAAACCAGCTTTGCCACCACCTCCGCTAGTCGTGCCGCCGCTGCTGGTGGACGTTCCGGCGTTCGCGCCCCCCGTACCGCTGCCCGCATTGACGTTTGCGCCGCCCTGACCGCGGCCGGCGGCGGCGTCGTCCGCCTTCGCATCGTCTCCCGAGCACCCCGCGGCTCCGAACAGAGCAAGTACTAGCCAGATCTCGCTACTTTTGATCATGCTGTTCACCAATCGTCTTGGACTAGTCGGAAATAGGCGGCGCGGTTGGCTAGCCTTGCGAAAGTCAGCTTCAATCCAAGCTCGGCACGCGAACCCCAATGTAGACGGAGCCGAGCAAGAGGCAGCGCGCGAGCTTCTTGGGGGCAACCTTGAAACTTCCCCGCAACAGGTCGTCGATTGCTCCCTTTTGCAAGGCGATGATTTCGCAGCGCAGAGCCGTGCGCGCAGCCTCACGCTGCTCCGAGGTATTTTCAGGCGCGTCGATCGTGCGGCCCCGCGCGACCAAGTACGCCCTTCGCCAGCGCTTGCTGACGTTGGAGGCGGCCAAGTCGTGTCGACGCCAGCTGAGCAAAATCTCGTCGACGAAGGCGAAGTCCCCCAGCCGCGCTAGGCGTACGTTGATGTCCCAGTCGTCACAGGGCGATGTGCCAGGCTCGAACTCGCCGATGGCGGCGAACGCGGAGCGTCGAATCATGCTCGTGCCCGGGGTGGTGATGACGTTGGCCACCAGGAGCGCCCCGAAGCTAGTGGGCGCCGAGGGCGGAATCCGGACGACCTTGTCACCGATCACGGCGCGCCGATTGCGCATTTGCTCGGCATGATTGTCATGGGGGTATTGAACGCCGTTCGTGTCGACGCAGCGGCACAGGCCGTGTGCGGCCGGGGCCTTGGGATTCGCCTCCAGCGCTGCTATCAGAGTCGCGGCGGCGTGCTTCTCCCAAATATCGTCATGGTCGAAGAACGTGATGAATTCGGAATCCTTGTCGGTAGCCGCCAGCCCCCTATTGCGGGTAGCAACTACCCCCAGGTGCCGGTTCTTCACGATCTTCACCCGAGGGTCTTTGGCGGCATACCGTTCGGCAATTTTCAGGGTATCGTCCGTCGAGCCGTCGTCGATCAGAACGAGCTCGAGGCTGCCCATCGTTTGCGCAAGAATGCTGTCGATCGTCAACGCGAGGTACTTGCCCGAGTTGTACATGGGCGTGACGACGGACAGGCGAGGCGCGGTAGACATGAAATCTGGCACTCTCTGGGCAGCCGTTCTCGGGTAGCGAAACTATATCCTGGGGCCGCTGGCCCGCCACTCGCAAAATGAGCAATCTCCAGCAAGCATGGCACGACGGTTCGGCGCTACTCCGCGCGCGCTGGTACTTTCGCCACGCGGAGCGGCTCGGCGCGCGCGTGCGCGTGTTTGGGGATCCCAAAATCGTCGTGAGCGGCACGCTGCGGATTGGCGACCGTGTTCGCATGTGCTCGGAACCGGTCCGCAGCGAGCTTGGCGTGAGCGCCGGAGCAACGTTGGAAATCGGTAGTCATACGTTCATCAACTACGGCTGTTCGATTGGGTCGACGCTGCTCGTCAAGATCGGCGCTCACTGCAACATCGGGTCTCACGTGATCATCATGGACAACGATTTTCACCGCCTGGAGCCGGAGCGCCGCCATGAAATGCCGGAGAGCGCAGCCGTGATTCTGGAAGACAACGTATGGCTCGGCGTGCGCACGGTGGTTCTACGCGGCGTGACGATCGGCGCCGGCAGCGTGATCGCGGCCGGCAGCGTCGTAGTGAGGGACGTACCGGCGCGCTCGCTCGCGGGCGGCGTGCCGGCCAAAGTAATCCGCAGCTTGTGAAGCGAGCCGCTAAGCGATCGGGACTTGCAGCCCCGCGTTGGGCGAGAGACTGCGAACGAAAGCGGCAATTTCACGGCGCTCGTCGTCGCTGACGCCGAACGCAGCGTACACGGCCCCGTCCAACGCGTTTCGGAGGTCGACGGTGAGGCCCTCGTCACTTGCCTGCATCGAAAGCGCGACGATGCGCGCACGAGCGTCGGAGTCTGGTGGGGCGGGCAGCGAGCGCAGGTGCGCGATCTTGACCTGAGGAAACGCGCCTTGACGCGCGTCGCGGCGCCCGGCCAGGTGGAGCGCGCGGTACAGCGTGCTGTTGAGTAGGCCGAGCGTGAGCGCGAACGGGAAATCGGGCAGCTCGAAACCGGCCAAGAGCGAGTTGCGAAATGGCGTGCCGTCGTGAGCGGCGGCTATCGTGATCGCGGCCGTCTGGCGCACGACTACTTTCACGCGCGCATAGTCGCTGGCTTCACGCAAGCGACAGCGCTGAGCGGCCAAAAAATCTCGGTCTGGTTTCAAGAACAGCCGTGGCGCCGCGCGCGCAAACTCGACGACGTTACGGCCTTCCAGCAGCGCGTAGCTGAACTCGGACGGAGGCTCGGCGCCACGGAACAACAACTGGCGAGTCACGGCGCTGTTGGTCTGCAACCCCATTTCTCCAAACAGCTCTGCTGGCCAGCGCGGCAACTCGCCCAAGCGAGCCAGCACCGACGGTGTCTGCAATTTGGCGGCCGCCCCCGCCGCGCGCCGCCGCTCAGTCAAGACGAACGGCCGTTCGAGGTCGCCAGCAGGCGCGCGACGTGGGGTCGCGATCAGCGCGAAACACGGCTGCGTCACGCTGGCGAACGCATCTTGCCCCAGCTCCAGCAGCGGCTCGTCGACCGCGTGCGAAGCGGCGAGGGCAGCTCGCGCAGGACGGTAACCATCGAGATCCGCGACGGGGCTGGGAATGAGCAGCGCGACCACGCCGCGCGGAGCCAAGCGAGCTCCCAGCTCGACGAACAGGGCATGGAGCGTCGGGTATCCACGAAACGCCAGAAATGTACGGCGATAGAGCGCGCGCAGCGCGGGCGCCAGCGGCTGCGTCGCGCGGCCCGCAAAGGCGACCCACGGAGGATTGCCGAGAACGAGGTCGAAGCCACCGGCGTCATCGGGCAACAGCGCGTCGATGTCGACGCCACGGCGACCGAGAGCTTTGCCGGCCGTGACACCGCACAGGGCGTCGCCCTGGACGAGGTTCACGCCCGCTTCGGCCAGGTTAAGGTCGGGCGAATCCGCAAGTAGCCACAGCGAGGCTTCCGCCACCGCCACTGCCAGAGGGCTGATATCGACACCGAACAGCTCGCGCGTGGCGACCGCGTGGAGGGGGCGGCCCGTGCGAGCGGCGATTTCACGACCTGCTTGCAGCAGAAATGCGCCAGCGCCGAGCGCCGGGTCCAGCACGTGCAACGGCCGCGCACTCAGGCCGGCGTCTCCCAATACGCCTTGCAAAGCGTCGAAGCCGCGCCCGGCGACGATTTTGGTGAGGCCTTCCGGCGTGTAGTAGCTGCCCGTCCGCTTGCGCAAGCTATGCTCGGCTCCATCGGGGCGAGCCGCCAACAGCGATTCGTACAGCGGCCCGAAGGCGGCGCTGGGCAGCGCCGCGCCGTGCGGGGCACCCAGGCGCTCCGTAATTTGCTCGAGGAGCTTTGCCCGGGGCTCGGCGAGCGCGTCGTCTTCGAAGCCGGGTACACCGCGGAACAATCGCCCCGAAGCAAGCCGCGAAGGCTCGTGGCCACGCGCGCGTGTGAGGTCGAGCAGCACCTCGCGCAGCTGCGCCACGACCAGCACGTTCCAGGCGTCCGACGCGGACAGGCCGTGCCGCTTCGCGTTGGGCAGCCATCGTGGAAGCTCTGCCGAAAGCGCGCTCACGAAGAGCGCAAGGTTCATCCGCGCCGCCCTCCCACGATGCGCCGTGCGAGCTCGAGCGCAGCCAGCATGCCACCCGCGTCCGCGCGCCCCCGCCCCGCGATGTCGTAGGCGGTCCCGTGATCGACGCTGGTGCGCACGATCGACAAGCCGGCCGTGACGTTGACGGCGTCGCCGAACGCCAGCAACTTCATCGGGATCGTCGCTTGGTCGTGGTACATGGCGACGACGCCGTCGTAGCCGCCGCTAGCCGCCTTGCGGAACGCGGTTTCGGCTCCTATCGGCCCGCTCACGGTAGCGCTATGGCCCAGCAATTTCTTGGCTCGCGCGATGCCCGGCACGATCGCGCGCGCTTCCTCACCACCCAGCAGCTCGCTCTCACCCGCGTGCGGGTTTAGCGAGGTGACGGCCAGCGACGGCGTCTTCTTTCCCAGATGCTGCAGCAACCGCGCCAGCTCGACCGTCGACGATGTCACGCCCGCCGCGCTGATGGCACGCGGCACCTTGCCGAGCGGCAGATGTGTCGTCACCAGGCTGGTGGCAAGCTCGTTGCACACGAAGCACATCACGCTGGTCTTGGCCTCGTCGAGCGCCTGCAGCCACTCGGTGTGACCCAAAAATCCGCGCGCGCGGGCCAAGCCCGAATGAGCGATGGCAGCTTTACTGACGGGTCCGGTCACCAAGGCCGCGCGCGATGAAGACTTGACCAGCGTGAAGCCGGCCTCGATGTACTCGAGCTGCGCCACGCCCGCGCGCGCGTTGGGCTTGCCGGGCACGCGGTCGCGCGCGCCTAGCGGCTCGCCCACTTGCGCAAAATAGACGTGCTTGGCGTCACGCGCGTTGCCGTCCCACGCCACCAGGCGTCGCTGCGAAATGCCGACGACCTCGGCCGCGCGGCGCAGCGCGCCTTCGTCGCCGAGCAGGACCGTGGCCGCGCCCTTCAGCCGAGCGGAAGCCGCGACCGAAACCTCAGGCCCGACTCCCGAGGGGCACCCCGTCGAGACGACGAGCAACGGCAACGCCGCGCTCACTCGCTCACCACCGCGAGCGGCTTCTTGCCGTCGGGCACGCTACCCGTCAGGCCCTGAAAAAAGTCGTTGCCCTTATCGTCGACCACGATGAACGCCGGAAAATCGACGACTTCTATTCGCCAAACGGCCTCCATGCCCAGCTCCGGATATTCGAGCACTTCTACCTTCTTGATACAGTCTTGCGCCAAGCGCGCGGCAGGTCCGCCGATCGAGCCTAGGTAGAAGCCACCGTACTTCTTGCAAGCGGCCGTTACCTGCGGCGAACGATTGCCCTTGGCCAACATGACCAAGCTGCCGCCTTGCGCCTGAAACGCATCGACATAGGCGTCCATGCGCCCTGCCGTCGTTGGCCCAAAGCTACCGGAAGGGTAGCCAGCCGGGGTCTTGGCGGGTCCCGCGTAGTACACCATGTGATTCTTGAGGTATTCCGGCAATCCTTGGCCCGCGTCGATGCGCTCCTTCAGCTTGGCGTGGGCAATATCGCGCGCCACGATCAGCGGGCCCGACAGCGAGAGTCGCGTCTTGATCGGATAGCGCGAGAGCTCGGCGCGAATCTCACTCATTGGCCGGTTCAAATCGACCTTCAAGACATCGCTCGGCAGGTCCTCGTGGGTGGTCTCCGGCAGGTACTTGGCAGGATCGTGCTCCAGCTCTTCCAAGAACACGCCTTCTTTCGTGATCTTGCCGACCGCCTGGCGATCCGCAGAGCAAGAGACGGCGATCGCCACCGGGCAGCTGGCGCCATGACGCGGCAAGCGCACCACGCGTACATCGTGACAAAAGTACTTGCCTCCGAACTGCGCGCCAATCGCCGTGCGCTGGGCGATTTGCAGCACTTGGGCTTCCAGCTCGACGTCGCGAAAGCCGTGCCCCAGCTCGTTGCCGGACGAGGGCAGCGTGTCCAAGTACCGCGCCGACGCGAGCTTCGCGACTTTCAAGGCGTACTCGGCCGAGGTCCCGCCGATGACAATCGCCAGGTGGTAGGGCGGGCAGGCCGCCGTGCCCAACGTGCGGATCTTTTGATCGACGAACTTCAGGAGGCTGTCGGGGTTCAACAGCGCCTTCGTCTCTTGGTACAAGTAACTCTTGTTGGCCGAGCCTCCGCCCTTAGCCATGAACAGGAACTTGTAGGCGTCGCCGTCGGTCGCGAAAAGCTCGATTTGGGCGGGTAAGTTGTTGCCCGTGTTCTTCTCTTTGTACGTATCGAGGGGGGCGAGCTGTGAGTAGCGCAGATTTGCGGTCTGATAGGTATCGAAGACGCCGCGGGCGATAGCCGCTTCGTCACCGCCACCGGTGAAAACCAGCTGCCCCTTCTTGCCCATCACGATCGCAGTGCCCGTGTCTTGACACATGGGCAACACGCCGCCGGCCGAGATGTTGGCGTTCTTCAGCAGGTCGAGCGCCACGAAGCGATCGTTGGGCGACGCTTCGGGATCTTTCAAAATGCGCGCCAGCTGCGCCAGGTGACCAGGGCGCAGCAAGTGCGCGATGTCACGCATTGCTTCGCGCGTCAGCAAGGTCAACGCTTCGGGCTCGACGCGTAAAAAGCGCTGCCCCGCAGCCTCGAAGGTGGTTACGAAGTCCTTCGTCAGCAATCGAAACGGCGTGTCGTCAGCGCCGGTCGGCAGCATTTCTTGATATTGAAAGACGCTCATGGTCTGCACCATAGGTCTCGCAGAGCCGGGCGGCCGCGACAAGGACCGAATGCCGGCGACCGAGCGGGCCGCTTCTAGCGAGAGCGTTCCCCCCCTCGCTATGGTCGGACTTAGGGCCCGCGGCGCTCAGGCGTGCGCTTTGGGATCGAGCTGCTTCTTTTGAAAGAAGATGATGACGCCGTAGAACTTCTGCCCGAAAGAGCCGGTCTCGGTGAAGCGCATGTGTACGAGGTGACAGCCACCCTCCTGCAAGATGCGCAGCAAACGGTTCACGTTGTACTGGTTCATCTGCATCATGGGCTCTTCGAACGGGCGTCCCTTGGCCAGGTTTCGCGCATTCCACAGGTAGGGAATCGACTTGTAGGCCTGAACCAACATCTCGCGCGAGCGCGCCACGCCGCTTTCGAAGCCGTACGTGAACTGCAACGCGCCCACACCGCCTTGGCGCAAGCGGCCGACCAGCTGCGAAACGATCGCTTCGCCGCGCGGCGGCGGGATGTGCTGAAAGACAATCAGCGAGTTGAGTAGATCGAACGTGCCCTCGACACGCGTCAACCCGTCGTCGCTCGGCACGAAGGTGGCGTTCGACGCGTTCAAGCGCACGGCATTGGCGCGAGCCTCCGCCAACATCGCGTCGGAGACGTCCACACCGACGACCGACTCGCAGACCTCCGCCAAAGGCAGAGCCAGCCGTCCCACTCCGCAGCCGAAGTCGAGGGCGCGCGTCGGCTTGAAGGATGGGTCCAGGTGGTCACGAACGACTTGCAGGACGAGCTCGATGTAGCGCTTGCCGGAGGCGAAGAACTCCTGGCGCCCTTCGTCCGTCAAACGATCGGACTTGAAATCCGGTTGAGTGAGCACCCCATAGTAAGGATCGGTCTCACCGTAGTACTTCCAAGTCTTGTCCGTGTCCTGCATGTGGCGTCCTTTGGGGTCCGGCGAGCGCCCCGGTTCAAACCGCCGCAGGTTACACGCACCTGCTCCGCCGAGCCAAGCTGGTCCCGCGAGCGGACGAGCCGCATCGCTCGAGGGTGCGCGCCCTTGGTGGTAGTCGGGCTACGCAGGAAACGCTGGCGGGCTGGCTCGAACGTCATTACGAAGACGGTCGTGAGCAATCCGAACGGCGCGCCGGCTGGCGGCGAGGGCCCGGGGCTGCGTTTGGCCTACTTGGACGGCTTGCGCGCCGTCGCTGCGGCCTACGTCGTCATGTTTCACGCCGTAATTGGATTTTCGGCGCAGGACCTGACCGGAGCATGGCGCCTGCTACGGCGCACCTTCGCGTTCGGGCACGAGGCGGTAGCGATTTTCATCGTGTTGTCCGGCTATTGCCTGATGCTGCCGGTCGTTCGCAAGCAACCCGAGCACTACGCGGTCGAGCTCGGGCGGTTCCTACGACGTCGCGCGTTTCGAATCTTGCCGCCCTACTTCGCGGCGCTCGCGGGCTCCGTCGTGCTGCTGGCCGCCTTCGCTCGACTGCGCAGCCCCAGCGGCACGATCTGGGATGATTCGCTGCCCGGGCTCGAGCTGCACCCGATCGTCTCGCACCTGCTGCTCGTCCACAACTGGTCGAAAGCGTCGGCCTATCAGATCAACGGCCCCCTGTGGAGCGTCGCCTCCGAATGGCAAATCTATTTCTTTTTCCCGCTGCTGCTGCTCCCCGTGTGGCGACGCTTCGGACTGCTCGGGAGCTTGGCGACGGCAGGCGTCGTAGGTTATGCGCCGCTTAGCTTCGCGCCGGAGGCGGCCATGGTCGCCATTCCTTGGTACCTTTTGCTGTTCAGCTTCGGCATGGCCGCCGCCGCGATCGGATTCTCGCAGCAGGCGTCGACCTTGCGCCTTCGCCGTGAGGTGCGCTGGGGGCTCGTGTGTGGCTCGCTTTGGCTGACCTGCTTGGTCGCGAGCACGGCCGCGGCCGGAGCTTGGTTCAGACACAAGCCCTTGGTCGACTTGCTGATCGGACTGGCCACGCTCGCGCTGCTCGTCTACCTGACCGAGCGCGCGCGCTCACATGAGCGCGGCTACTTGCTGAGGCTCCTGGAATCGAAGGCGCTGGTCGGGCTTGGCCACTTTTCTTACAGCCTGTACCTCACCCATTTGCCGGTCCTAGCCGTTTGTTACTTCTGGCTACGCAGCATCGACTGTTCAGGTGTCACGCTGGCGCTCGGGCTGCTCGCCCTGGGTAGTACCGCTTCGCTCGTCGCGGCGTACGCCTTCCACGTCGCGGTAGAGCGACGCTTCATCTACCGGCGTTGAGCTACTTCGTGTGCTCGAGCACGAACTTGCGCATCCCCGCCAAGGCCGGCTCGTGCTCCAGCAGTGGGACGTGATCGATACCCGCGAACTCTTGGTACTGCGCCTTACTTCCCAACCCATCGGCGATTGTTCGACCCTGAGTCGCTCCGCCGAGGGTGGCGTCCGCGGCCCCCTGCAACACGAGCACTGGCGCCGGCACGTCTGCCAGGTAGGGGTGGGTCTGGTAGTCCTCGCCCGCGGTCAGCTTTTCCCACGGCGACGCGTGGTACATCACGATGTCGTCGACGGGTGCCCACAGCGTCAAGCTAGCCGCGGGCTGACCGCGCTTCGCAGAAGCGCCAGCGGCGTGCACCGCGAAATGGCCACCGATCGAGAAGCCGGCCAAGTGCACGTGGCGAGAATCGATGCCGTACGTCTTGCACAACTTGGCGAGGATTTCGGGGGCGTCGGCGCGGATACCGGCAAGCTCGCTCGTCCCGTCGGAGGCGTCGTAGCCTCGGTAAGGAAACACGGCGAGCCCCAGATCGAGATCACCGCGGAGTCGGATGAGGAACCCTTGCCCACGCTCGAGCTGGGATTCGTCGTTACCGGGATAGAACAGCACCCACGGGGCAGCGTCGGAGGTCGGCTTACGCACCAGCCCGCGCAGCTTGATGCCGGGCGCCACCTCGAGCTCGCGCTTCTCCCAGCCCGGCTTGGCGGCGAAGGCGTCGTAGGTCGCCGCTGGGATGGGGCGCGACAGGTAGGGAAAGCGCAAACGCTTACGTCCGAACAAGCGGTCGTAGAGGGGAAACAACGAAGCTACCACCACGACCAGCCCTAGCACCGAAAGTCCCCAGCGAGATTTGGTCATGTAGAGATCTCCAAAATTTCCAGCTTTGAAGCCGGAATACCGCCGACGCGCGCGTTCGGCTCGACGTCCTTGTTGACCACCGCGCCGGCTTCGACGACGGCCCCCGCACCAATTTTGCTGCCGGGTAAAATGACCGCGCGCGCGCGTAGCCAGGCCCCGTCGGCGATCGTGACTGGGCTCATCACGATCTTACCGGCACGGTGCTCTGGAAGATCCAGCTCGTGCGTGCTGGTAAGGACCATGACGCCCGGATCGAACGTTACTCGGTCGCCAATCGTCAATCGTTCGGACAAATCCAGAACGCAGCCCGCGCCGAGGTTGCAGTCCGCGCCGATGCGCAGGCGCGGCAGTAA